>Ga0075436_100003000_pt1 | contig 11560 bp, 13 predicted proteins | sample RhiMethybrSRZTD5_FD_75303 | JGI IMG/M metagenome (GOLD analysis project Ga0075436, IMG submission 75303) | Populus rhizosphere microbial communities from Tennessee, USA - Rhizosphere MetaG P. TD hybrid SRZTD5 | ecosystem: Host-associated > Plants > Roots > Rhizosphere > Soil | place: USA... | reverse complement strand
AGCCAGATCGGCGTGTTCAACGTTATTCCCGACGGTGTGAAGCTGGTGGGCACCGTGCGCACGTTCCTGCCGCAGACGCGCGACCTGGCCGAGCGGCGACTGCGCGAGATTGCCACCAAAACGGCGGAAGCCTTCGGTGCCAGCGCCGAGGTATCGTACGTGCGCGGTTACCCGGCCACCATCAACAGCGCGCGCGAAGCGCGCTTCGCGGCGGACGTGGCGAAGCGCCTGTTCGGCACCGACAACGTCATCACCGAGCACGAGCCCACCATGGGCGGCGAGGATTTCGCCTACTTCCTGCAGCAGCGTCCCGGCGCCTATGCGTTCCTCGGCCAGGGCGGCGATCACGTGCCCGGCGCCGGCGGCTGCATGCTGCACAATCCGAATTACGATTTCAACGACGAGGTGATTCCGCTGGGTGCCGGCTTTCTCGCGGCGCTGGTGGAGGCGAGTCTGCCGCTCAAGTAAACCGAGGAGGGGGAATGATGCGAACGCTGCTGTTGCTTGTCGCGCTGGCCGCCGGCCCGGCGCATGCCCAGGTGCTGCTGCGCTGGGCCGCGCAGAACGACATCCTGACGATGGACCCGCACTCGCAGAACCATGCGACTACGCACGCCATCATGCAGTACACGTACGAAGGGCTGGTGCGCTATACCAAGGACTACAAGATCGAGCCCTGCCTCGCGACGAGCTGGGACAAGATCTCCGATACGCAATTCCGCTTCCATCTGCGCCAGGGCGTGAAGTTCCACGACGGCTCACCTTTCACCGCCGATGACGTGGTGTTCTCGTTCACGCGCATCAAGGAGCCGCAGGGCACGAACCAGATCTACGTCGCCGGCATCACCGAGGTGAAGAAAATCGACGACCACACCGTCGACCTGATCCTTTCCGGGCCGCACCCGCTGCTTCTGCAAAATATCGTCGACTTCCGCATCATGAGCAAGGCGTGGTCGGAGAAAAACCGCTCGCAGCACATCCAGGACTACTCGAAGCGGGAGGAGACCTTCGCCTCGCGCAACACCAACGGCACCGGACCCTACATCATCAAGGGCTGGGAGCCCGACAAGCGCATCGTCATGACCGTGAACAAGCAATGGTGGGGCAAGCTCGACGGCAACGTGACCGACGTGGTCTACACGCCGATCAAGTCGGACGCGACGCGCGTCTCTGCGCTGCTCTCGGGCGATGTCGACCTGGTCACCGATCTGCCCACGCAGGACGTCGAGCGCCTGCGCAAGGAATCCAACGTCAAGATCTTGGACGGCCACGAGGTGCGCACCATCTTCATCGGCCTTGACCAGCACAACGACGAGCTGAAATACGCGAGCGTCAAGGGCAAGAATCCGTTCAAGGACGTGCGCGTGCGCAAGGCGCTCAACATGGCGGTCGACCGCGAAACGATCCGCAAGGTGGTGATGCGCGGCCTCTCGATTCCGGCCGGCATCATGATCGCGCCCGGGGTTCACGGCAACACCAAGGACGTCGACATCGTGACCCAGTACGACCCGGCGGGCGCCAAGAAACTGCTCGCCGAAGCCGGGTACCCCGACGGCTTCGAATTCACGCTCGACTGCCCGAACAATCGCTACGTGAACGACGAGAAGATCTGCCAGGCACTCGTCTCGATGTGGGCGAAAGCCGGGATGCGCGTCAAGCTGAACGCCATGCCCTTCGCCACGTACATTCCGAAGCTCCTCAACTTCGATACCAGCGCCTACATGCTCGGCTGGGGCGTGCCGACCTTCGACGGCCTCTATACGCTGCAGTCGCTCGTGCGCACCAAGACCACCGGCGCCGACGGCAGCTTCAACATCGGGCGCATCAGCGACAAGAAGCTCGACGAGATGATCGACGCGCTGAAAGTGACCACCGACGTGAAGAAGCGCGACGCGATCCTGAAAGAGGCGCTGGAGATCACGCGCGACCAGGCTTACTACGTGCCGCTGCACCACCAGATGCGGCCCTGGGCGATGAAGAAAGGCGTCACCATCGCCTACAGCCTCGATGACCGGCCACAGGCGCGCTTTGCGACAGTGAAGTGATTCTCCGGCGGGTCTGGGAGCACGACCTCACCTGGAGCTTTCGGCGCTCGCCGGTGACGATCGTGGCGGCGCTGCTGACGCTCATCTGCGTCAGCGCGGCGCTGCTGGCGCCGTGGGTCTCGCCGCAGGACCCGTTCGACATGGCGGCGCTCAACCTGAGCGACGCCTTCACGCCGCCCGCCTGGGACGACAAGGGCATGGCGCACTACCCGCTCGGCACCGACAACCAGGGGCGCGACATCCTCTCCACCATCATGCACGGAGCGCGCATCTCGCTCGGCGTCGGCCTCGCGGCGGTGCTGTTGGCGGCGGTGCTCGGCGTGTCGCTGGGACTGCTGTCCGGCTACCTCGGCGGGCGGGTCGACGCGATGATCATGCGGGTCGCCGATGTGCAGCTGTCATTTCCCGCCATCCTCATTGCGCTGCTCATCGACGGCGTGGCCCGCGTCGCGCTGCCCGGCGATCGCCACGATCAGCTGGCGATTCCGGTGCTGGTGCTCGCCATCGGTTTCGCCGGCTGGGTGCAGTATGCGCGCACGGTGCGCGGAAGCACGATGGTGGAAAAAGAAAAGGAGTACGTCCAGGCCGCGCGCGTCATCGGCCGCAAGCCGCTCTCCATCATGCTGTCGCACGTGCTGCCGAATGTCATGGGGCCGGTGCTGGTGATCGCGACCATCCACATCGCCACGGCGATCATCACCGAGGCCACGCTGTCATTTCTCGGCGTCGGGGTTCCGGCCACGCGACCATCGCTCGGCACGCTCATCCGGATCGGAAATGAGTTCCTCTACTCCGGCGAATGGTGGATCACCGTTTTCCCCGGCCTCGCCCTCGTCATCCTCGTGCTGTCGGTCAACCTGCTCGGCGACTGGTTGCGCGACGCGTTGAATCCCAAGTTGCGATGACGCTCGAGGTGCGTGACCTGCGGGTCGAATTCCCGACGCGCCGCGGTACCCTTACCGCGCTCGACGGCATCTCGATCGCGATCGCGCCCGGCGAAGTGCTCGGCGTCGTGGGCGAATCGGGCGCCGGCAAATCGATCACCGGCCTCGCCATCATCGGCCTGCTCGAGCCGCCGGGGCGCATCGCCGCGGGGGAAGTGCGGCTCGAAGGCCAACGCATCGACAACCTGCCGCCGGGGGAGATGCGCAAGCTGCGCGGCCGCAAGATCGGCGTCATCTTCCAGGATCCGCTGACCTCGCTGAACCCGCTCTACACCATCGGCCGGCAGCTCGAGGAAACGATCGTCGCGCACCTGCCGATGGCGAAGCGCGCCGCGCGCGACAGAGCGCTGGCGCTGCTCGGCGAGGTCGGCATCCCGGCGCCCGCGGCCCGCTACCGTCACTATCCGCACCAGTTCTCGGGCGGCATGCGCCAGCGCGTGGTCATCGCGCTGGCGCTCGCCGCCGAGCCGCGGCTTCTGATCGCCGATGAGCCGACCACCGCCCTCGACGTCTCGATCCAGGCGCAGATCATCGCGCTGCTCAAGCGCCTGGCAGCAGAGCGCGGCGCGGCGGTGATGCTGATCACGCACGACATGGGGGTCATCGCGGAAACCGCGCATCGCGTGGCAGTGATGTACGCCGGCCGCATCGTCGAGGTCGGTGGCGTGCGCGAGGTGATTCACGCGCCGAAACATCCGTACACCGTCGGGCTGATGGGCTCGATTCCGCGCATCGCGGCAAAGCGCAGCCGGCTCGTGCAGATCGATGGCGCCATGCCACGGCTCAACGCGATCCCGCCCGGCTGCGCATTCCATCCGCGCTGCACCCGCCGCTTCGAGCGCTGCCTGCACGAGCGGCCGGATCTTCTGCCCGCCGGCGCGAGCCGCGCGGCCTGCTGGCTGCATGCCGCTGCTTAGCCTGCAAGGCGTGAGCCGCGACTTCGACGTCTCGCGGCCCTGGCTCAACCGCGTACTCGAGCACGAGCCGCGCCGCCTCCTGCGCGCAGTGGACCACGTGTCGCTCGACATCGAGAAGGGGGAAACCGTCGGACTGGTCGGCGAGTCGGGATGCGGTAAATCCACGGTGGCGCGATTGATCGTCGGTCTGTACGCGCCCAGCGAAGGCCGCGTCGAATTTCGCGGCCGCCGGCTGCAGATGATCTTCCAGGACCCCTACGCGAGCCTCAATCCGCGCTGGCGCGTGCGCGACATCGTCGCGGAGCCGATCCGGTTCCTCGGCACCGCCGGCAAGGTGCAAGAGCTGCTCGCCCAGGTCGGACTATCAGCCGACGACGGCGACAAATACCCGCACGAATTTTCCGGCGGTCAGCGCCAGCGCATCTCCATTGCGCGCGCGCTGGCAGGTGAACCGGATTTCCTGGTGTGCGACGAACCGACCTCGGCGCTCGACGTCTCGGTGCAGGCGCAGATCCTGAACCTGATGAGCGAGCTGCAGCGGCGCCTCGGCCTCACCTACCTCTTCATCTCGCACAACCTCGCGGTCGTCTCGCAGGTCGCCGACCGCGTCGGCGTCATGTACCTCGGCCGCATCGTCGAGCTGGCGCCGGCGGCGCAGCTCTTTTCCCGGCCGCGGCATCCCTACACGCGCATGCTGCTCGATGCGGTGCCCGATCTCGCCATGAGCGGGCGGCCGCGCACGCCGGTTCGCGGCGAAGTGCCGAATCCGCTGGCGCCGCCGGCCGGCTGCACGTTCCACCCGCGCTGCCCGCACGCCGATGACCGCTGCCGGCGCGAAGTCCCGGCATTCAGCGACGGCGTCGCCTGCCACGCGGTCGCCGAAGGGCGCATCGCAACGGCTATTGAGGCGGCGAGGCTGGAATGACGGACGGGCACGCCGGATCGTCAGCGCTGCGCGTGCCGCAATTCTCGAGGCGCGTGCGCTCCTCGCAAAAGAGGCGCGAAAGACCGGTTTGGTCGGTGCACGCGTCTTCCTTGGTCACGGTAACCTCCCCCGCCGCAATGCCGGCGGCCGGGACCGGCAAGGCTGTGACCACGGCTTGTGCCGGCCGGTGCCGCGCAACGCGGGATGCATCAGGCGCCGTGCCCCCGGCTGCTGCCGACATGGTAAACGGCGCCTTGGGCAGCGCGAGATGCTGGGCGGGGTTCCAGATACCGGGCGCTGTCTTCACGACCAGCGGCGCGGCCGGCGCCGCCGGCGGCTCGCTCCACTGGAAGTAGGCGAGATAGAGCATCGCCGCGCCGGTGAAGAACCCGGTCGCCGCGGCGGTGACTTCGGCGAGATCGCGGCGGTTACGCGCCGAGCGCGCGCAGAACCCGATGAAGACTGCCAATATGCAGAGCCAGCCGCTGAGTTGTACCGCGGTCCTGAAGCCGATCAGCGGATCGGCCCCTTGACTGGCATAAACGCAAAGGGCGGCGCTGAGCGCGAACGCCACGCCAAGCAGGACGGCGAACGTGCGGCGGCTGACGGCCACGGCGGCGAGTTCGACGTCGGCAGACTGAGGAGGGCGCGGCTCGAACAAGCCCCGATCATCTTGCAATCAGCGGATGTTTGCCACCCCAAACGGGACGTGGCCGGCGGCGACGTAGGCGCGCGCCGAGTCCACATGCCCGCGCTGGTCGTCGAAGTAGAAATCCGGCTCGAAGGCTTTTAAAAACGCGCCCTTATCCAGTCCGCCGAGGAACATGGCCTCGTCGACGCCGACATTCCACTCCATCAGCGTGCGCACCGCGCGCTCATGCGCCGGGGCGCTGCGCGCCGTTACCAGCGCGGTACGGATCTTCACGGGCGAGTGGCGGTCGCTCTGCAAGCGATGCAGCGCCTCGAGCAGCGGCTTGAACGGCCCCGGCGGGAGTGGCTGCAGGGCGTTCATCACCTCGTGCTTGGAAAACGCGGCGAGACCGTCGCGCTGGTAGACCTGCTCGGCTTCGTCGGAAAAGAGCACCGCATCGCCATCGAAAGCGATGCGCAGTTCGGTGGCGTGACGGCTCGCGGCCTGCGCCGACTCCGGGTATACGCGCGCGGCCGGACACTTCGCGGAAAGCGCGGCGAGCACATCGGATTCGTTGGCCGACAGGAACAGGTTGGCACGCAGCGCATCAAGGTATTGCCAGGGGCTGCGCCCGCGCGTGAACACTCCCCGCTCCACCGCCAACCCGGCACGCTGGGCGGAGCGGAACACGCGCAGCCCGGACACCGGGTCGTTCTTGGATAGCACGACGACTTCCACGCGCTGCGCGTCGTCCGTATTGAAGGCGAGGAGCTTCTGCACCAGCGGGAAGGCGACGCCCTCGCGCGCCGGCACATCGAGCCGCCCGAACTGAAGCGCGACGTACGCCGGCTCGCCTTCCGCCTCGAACACCCGGTTCTCTTCTTCGAAGTCGAACAGCGCCCGCGAGGAGATCGCGACGACCAGCTTCCCTTCTACCGAGTAAGGCATCCCACCCCTTTCGCTGGCGCCATTATGACGCCCGGGCAGGGAGCCGATCAGTAGATCGTTTCGTCGATCGGGAGCTGCAGCACCAGATCGGCGCACATCACCTTGTGGCCGCAGCCAACGCAGACCAGGTCGTCGGTGACATCCGGGCGCTCGGAACCGTCGAGCGCGCGCCATTCCTCGCCGAAGCACTCGGGGCAGTGGCCGCTGATTTTGCCGATCAGGATTTTCACGCCGAGAACGATACGGCGGCCGCGCGTGCCGCTCAGTGGCACGGTCCCGCTGGCAAACAAAGATTAACCGCCGTTGCTACTCGCAGTAGTACTCGAGCGACTCGGCGCCCGGCGCGCGCGGGTCGCCAAAGGAGATCCAGCCGTGGCCCCGCAGGATGTACTCCTCGCGATGCAGCACGAACTCCGGCTCGCCTTCGACCGTCACGAACGTGCCGTTGGTGCTGTGGTCGCGCAGGATGAACTTGTCGCGGCGGCGCTCGATGCTGCAATGCTGGCGCGAGGCATTCTCGCCGGTGATCACGACCTCGCAGTCCTTGTCGCGCCCGACGCGTAACGGCGGCTCTGCGATGACCTCGGTGCCGCCGAAATTGAGCGACAGCCGGCCGCTCGCCGTGGCGAGGATGCCGGTCGCCACTTCATCGGTAACGGTGATGTCCGGTCCCTGCCGCCAGACGAGCTCGCAAAGCGAGACGCTCTCCGCCTTGCCCTTGAGCTGCACGGAATAAAGCACGCGCGTGCAGCTCTTCAGCGCCGGGCTGAGCAGCGCCGCCGTTCCCTCGGAGGTCAGCACCTGTCCCTTGGCCGCCTGGCCGGCGAGCCCCTCGGCGATACTTACCGGCTCGCCGAAGAGATCGTTGTCGCGCCGGACCACCAGTCCGGTATGGAAGCCGATGCGCGCGCCCAGGCGGGTGCCCTGCACCGGCGGCAGCGCCTCGACCGCGAGATGCATGCGCGTGGCGGCGATCGCGGCCGCATCCGGGCTCGGAAAAATCGCCATCACCTCGTCGCCGATTTCCTTTACCACCTGCCCGCCCGCGAGGCGCGTGGCATCGCTGAAAGCGCGCAGGCATTGGGCGATGGCCTGCGCCGCGGCCGCGTCGCCCGCGCTCTCGTAGAGCTGCGTGCTGCCGCTCACGTCGGCGAACAGCACGGTTCGCCTGACTTCATCCGCCATCAGCGCATTGTGCCCAAGTTGGCGGCATGCCGCAGAGTGCCTATTTCTTCGCCGGCCGCGCGAAGTCCGACTTCCGAATCACCGCATTCACCCCTTTGACGCGATCGACCACCTGCGTCACCTGGAAGTCGGCGCCGGCACTGAGGTAGGCGAGCGCCGTCGCGCGATCCATGCCGAGCTTCTCGTTCAGGAACTGGACCGCCTGGCGCGTGGCGTCCTTCATCGCCTCGTTCAGGTCCTGGTTGAGGCCGACCGGGATCCAGTAATCCTTGGTCTCGGCAAACGGGTTCTTCATCGGTGCCTTCATCGGCAAGCGCTTATCGCCGCTCTTTAGCACCGTGAGCCGATAAGTCGAGCGCAGCGATCCCTCGATCGCGGTGAGCGCGACTTCGCCATCGCCCTGCGCATAGTGCGGATCGGCCGCGTAGAACAGCGCGCCGTCGACCTGGATCGGAATATAGAGCTTGGCGCCGACGCCGAGGTCGTTGATATCGAGATTGCCGCCGTACTCGCCGGGCGGCACCGAATTCGGCTTGTCCTGCGTGTTCGGCGCAACGCCCATCGTGCCGTTGAAGGGTCGCAACGCGATGCGCGCTTCGGGTCCCTGCGCGCCTTTCACGATGGCGTACCACTTGCCGCCAACCTCGCGAATCGGCACGAAGGTGAAATGGTTCGCGAAGAGCTCCGGATGCGCGGCATCCGCGCCGGCCTGCGGGCCCTTGTTCTCCGGGAATTCACCGGGCAGCGCGCCTTTGCCATGCCGATTGGAGATGACGCCGTAGGGCACGCGCGGTTGCAGCGCCAGCATCTCGACCAGCAGTACATCGCCCGCCTTCGCGCCTTCGATGGCGACGGGCCCGGTGACGACGTGCGGGCCGTCTTTTACGAAGTCATGCGGCAGATTCGACGCGGCGATCGCCTGTGCGTCCTTCAGCACCTGGTCGGGCTTGACCCCATGCTGGCCGAAGAACTTCACCGGATCCTTGCCCTGGTCCTCGAGCACGCCTTCGTGCGACACCGTATCGAACGTCACCACCGCGCCGGAGGGCACCGTCAGCACCGGCTTCGCGCTCGCGTTCGGAAGACTGCCCCAGCGCGCGGTCTCCGGCGTCGTCGGGACGTAGTAGCTGCCGTCCTTTTGCTTCATCGGCTTGTCCGCAAGCGGCTGCAGCACTTTGAAATCGGCCGCCACGGCTGCGGCCGCGATGGCAAAAAGCGCCAGGCCAGCAAGGTGCTTGATCGTCATGGAACGCTCCCGTTGTCGATGAGTTGATTCTCTTGGAGCGGGTGATGGGAATCGAACCCACGTATTCAGCTTGGGAAGCTGATGTTCTGCCATTGAACTACACCCGCGGCGCGGCCGATTTTACGGTTTTCTCTACAGCCCGGCGTTCTGGATGAAAAGAAAGAGCGGCGCGAGGCCTGCGAGGGCAGCCGCGCGCCGCTGAGCCACGCCAGGCGGCCGCTCGCGACGCCGGCGAGCATTCCGGCAAGCGCGCCGACGATGCCGAAAGCGGCGTGAAAAATCGTAGTGCGCGGGTGAGCGACAACGACGAATGCGTCGGCGAGCTTCTTGCCGCCCTCGGTCATGGCCGGATGCTCGACCAGGCACACATAGACCGCGGCGCCGGTGTAGAGCGCGCAGCACAGCAAGGCAATGTTCTGCGCCACGGCCTGCACCAGGATCAGCATCGCGTTCATTGTTCTTGGCTCCCTGGGGTCGCGAGTTTAAGCGCTATCATTCACCCCATGATCGAAGTGAAAGTCAACGGCGCGTCGCGGCGCTTTGCAGCGCCGCTCGATGTGGCCACCCTGCTGGCGCAGCTCGAGATGGCGGGGAAGAAGGTCGCGGTGGAAAGGAACGGCGAGATCGTGCCGAAGAGCGCGCATGCGCGGACCTTGGTCGCGGACGGCGACCAGCTCGAAATCGTCGTCGCGGTAGGTGGCGGATGAGCGACGCTCTCGTCATCGCCGGCAAAACGTACACCTCTCGCCTGCTCATCGGCACGGGCAAGTACAAGGATTTCGCGCAGACGCGCGAAGCGGTCGAGGCCTCCGGCGCGCAGATCGTGACCGTCGCGATCCGCCGGACCAACATCGGCCAGAACCGTGGCGAGCCGAGTCTGCTCGAATACCTGCCGCCCTCGCGCATTACCTATCTGCCGAACACCGCGGGCTGCTATAGCGCGCAGGACGCGGTGCGCACGCTGCGCCTTGCACGCGAGCTCCTCGACGGCCACGAGCTCGTCAAGCTCGAGGTGCTGGGCGATCCGCACACGCTCTACCCGAACATGCCGGAAACGCTCAAGGCCGCCGAGCAGCTGGTGAAGGAAGGCTTCAAGGTGATGGTGTACTGCTCCGACGATCCGATCCAGGCGCAGATGCTGGAGGCGGCCGGATGCGTCGCGATCATGCCGCTCGCCTCGCTCATCGGCTCGGGCATGGGCATCCTGAATCCGTGGAACCTGCAGCTCGTGCTCGACAAGGTGAAGGTGCCGGTGCTGGTCGACGCCGGCGTCGGCACCGCGTCCGATGCCGCGGTCGCCATGGAACTTGGCTGCGACGGCGTGCTGATGAACACCGCCGTGGCGGCGGCGCGTAACCCCGTGCTGATGGCGCGCGCGATGAAGAAGGCGGTCGAGGCCGGCCGAGAAGCGTTCCTCGCTGGCCGCATGCCGAAGAAGCTCTACTCGGCGTCGCCGAGCTCGCCCACCGAAGGAACGATCTCGTCCAAGGCGGCTTGAACCGGCCGATCCGCAGCTACGTCCTGCGCCAAGGCAGGACTACGCCGGCGCAGCAGCGAGCGCTCAAGGAGCTCTTTCCGAAGTACGGCATCGCATTCTCGAGCGCCAAGCTGCACTCGGCACGTTATGCGCCGCTCGTGCTCGAGGTCGGCTCCGGGATGGGCGAGACGACCATCGCCATCGCCAAGGCGCATCCGGAGGCGGATTTCATCGCCGTCGAAGTTCACGCTCCCGGCGTCGGCGCGCTGCTGAATGCGATCGAGCGCGAGCGCCTGACCAACGTGCGCGTGATCCGACACGATGCCGTGGAAGTGCTCGAGCGCATGGTCGAGGATGCGAGCCTGGTGGCGATCCACCTGTTCTTTCCGGATCCGTGGCCGAAGAAGCGCCACCACAAGCGGCGCCTGGTGCAGCCCGACGTCGCGGCCCTGATGGCGCGCAAGCTCATGGCGGGCGGCACGCTGCACGCGGCGACCGACTGGCCGGATTATGCCGAGCAGATGGCCGCCGTCTTCGGCGCGGAGCCGCTGCTCGAGCCGGCGGCTGGCGGCTTCGCGCCTCGGCCCGCTACAAAATTCGAGTCGCGGGGCCGGCGACTCGGACACCCGATTCGAGACCTGCACTTTCGCCGCCGGTAACGAAGAGTCCCAGCAGCTCGTTGAGGAAGAGCCGCCCGCGTTCCGTCGGCCGCAGGTTCTGCACGTCGCGCCCGATGAGGCCGCGCTGCTCCGCCTGTTCCAGTTCGCGCGCGATGACGGTGATCGGTAATCCGGTGCGCTCCTGGAAGAGCGCGAGCGCAAAGCCATCGACGAGCCTCAGTGCATTGAGCATGAACTCGAACGGCAGCTCGGCCGGCGGCACCGCGTTTTCCTTTGCGATGGTGTTGGCAGCCGCCAAGTAATCGCGCGGCTGCTTGATGCGTTCCTGGCGCGTCACGCGATCGGGAAAGCTCACCTTGCCGTGCGCGCCGGCGCCGATGCCGAGATAGTCGCCGAACTGCCAGTAGTTCAGGTTGTGCCTGCACCGGCGGCCCGGGCGAGCGAACGCTGATGTCTCGTAGTGCTGGTAACCCGCGCTGCTCAGCGCCTCCTCCACCGCGAGCTGCATGTCGGCGCACGTATCGTGCTCCGGTAGCGGCGGTGGCCGTCGATAGAACGCGGTGTTGGGCTCGATCGTAAGCTGGTATGCCGAGATGTGCGGCACGCCGCAGGCGAGCGCTGC
>Ga0075436_100002999_pt1 | contig 11561 bp, 11 predicted proteins | sample RhiMethybrSRZTD5_FD_75303 | JGI IMG/M metagenome (GOLD analysis project Ga0075436, IMG submission 75303) | Populus rhizosphere microbial communities from Tennessee, USA - Rhizosphere MetaG P. TD hybrid SRZTD5 | ecosystem: Host-associated > Plants > Roots > Rhizosphere > Soil | place: USA... | reverse complement strand
AGCTTCGTGGTACCGCTCACCTTTGATCCCCACCAATAACGATTTCACGACGCGTCTTCAGTACAGCAGAGCGATCGCGGCCCGCTTTTTAGCACTGCCCGTCCTCCCTGGCCATTCTGGTTTCGCAGGGGGTAGTTCTAAGCTCCCGTGTTGGCGCAATAAGCCCGTAATCATGGGGGCGAAGGGAACTGTCCCGGTGGCTGTGGGCGTACGAACCGCAACACAATCGCTACATCTGTCCTGCTGGCCAGTTCCTCAATTACGGTGGCCGAGTTTATCGCAATCGAAGCCTTCAACTACATCGAAACACGCAAAAAATGTGGCCCCTGCTCGCTCCGACCACAATGCACCAGCGCTGCCTTCCGGGGCCTTATCATCCACCAGAACGAAGTACCGTTAAGGTGCGTTAATTGTCTCGTCATCCTTATTCTGGTGATCGATACCATTGTCTCGTCCTCGTCTTCCCCCTTCCTCCGGGGCTGTCGGACAAGCATTTTAGGTGAGGACCAAAAGCGACTCCTGCGCGAACAGCAGGTAGAAAAAGACAGTACAGCCGCTCAGCGGTGAGTTCCCGCGAATCTTTCGATGTCACACACACAGCGCTTTTCGCTCAGTCGGAGCGGAGGACCAGGCGAAACCTTTAGCCTCACTGCTTCTGGCCAATTGCCAGCCTCTGCTCTACTCTGGACGGTTGCAAGCCAAAGCACAAGCATTCTGCGCATCAAATGCAGGCCACCGGAGCGGGCGGGGTGCTGCGTATCCGTCGCCCGAGTCCGCTGGCCTTCTGTTCATTCCGACGCTAAGATTTTTTTAATGCCAAAGCGACATGCAAATTCCCCATGGGCCAGTGGCGTTTCGGTTAAGCTACCTCCCGCCGGTCACAGCCAATTTGAGCGATACGCCCGGAAGCTGAGCCTTACTGAACAGGATTACGCCAATTCTGCTGAGCTTCGGAGATGGTGCGCTGCAAATAGGAATCGCTGCTATATACCCGAATGGCTTCTGATGGAATGGAATATGTACGTGGAACCCGAATTGTCCTAACAAGAGAACGTTCTGTTAGGCGCGTTTTCTGGCTCCACGCTGTGTTGAAAAAAAAAGAAGCAGCGGCTCGAAACATGGCAGGTGCAAGGATTCCGTACTGCTTCATTGTCGATCAAGCACTCTGGATCGCTTCAATCAGGGCTTCCGGCCCTTCCCCACCGAAGACAGCAACGTCTGCAAACTCCGGGTCCTCTTTCTGATTCGTGATCGTCCGGCCCGCATTTTTTTGGTGAGTTGCTTCATCGAATGTGAGCGGTTGTGAACAGACAGTCAAATCCATAGCAGATAGGGTTTGTGATGTTCCACTCCGGATGCTCCAGGTTCCCAGGCCGGAATTCAACCAGTGCACAGTGCGCGAGTGTTCCGCGTAAGGACCGATAGCAAAATCAAATCCCAAGTGAAACCTCTGACCGCCGTAAGGCGACAATCTTAGGAGGATTCCATGAAAACAGTATTCCTGCAGGTGGTTCTAGCGGCCCTGCTCGTGGTGTCGGGGTTAGCCCAGACACCCGACAGTAGGAGCAACCCAGACCAAGCCACGATTACAGGTTGCCTGGGTGGATCTGATGGCAACTACACAGTTGCAGAAGAGGGCGCTCGTCAGATTCTCAAGATTAGCACCAGCAGTGTTGATCTCAAGCTATACCTGGGGCAGAACGTAAGCCTCACAGGATACAAGACAAGTGGGACCGCGAGTTCCGGCGCTGCGGATAACACCTTTGCCGTCACCGGACTGAACGTGATCTCTGAGCACTGTGCGGCGACCGCTGTTGCGCCCGCTGCGACTGCCGCTCCACCGGTTACAACCGGCGGCCCCTCTCCGGGGGCTACAGTTAGCGCACCCGCTGCGGTGGCCGCTGCGAGCACGCCTGCTGCAAGCACACCCGCTGCACCGGCCAGTCCGTCGGCGAGTGCCAGCACGGAAGCCGCAGATGCAACAGTACCTGCTGCGACGGCTAGTACGTCTTCGGCCACTGCAAGCATACCCGCTGTGGGCGCTGCAGCCCCCACTGAGACGGTCGTTCCGTCCGCGGCAGCTGTCAGCACATCCGCTGACGGGGACGCTGCGGCACCCGCTGCGAAGGCTGCCCACCCAACGCGACCTTCAGTCCATCCGCGCACGCACTCAGCGAAACACGCTGCGGCCGCCAGTGCACCCGCTGCGACGGTCAGCCCATCCTCGGAAACGGTCATCCCGACCGCTGCGAACGCCGCAGCACCCGCCGCGCCTGCCGGCCCCTCCGCGGAGGCTGGTGGCACACCTGCTCCAGCCACGACCACACCCGCCGCGACTCATAAGGGCGGGTCCCTGTCGCTCATGATCTTACTTGCCGTGCTGATAATCGCCTTAGCAACTATTGCCCCTTTCCTGTTCAGGTGGAGAAAACGGAAAATGCTGGAGCGGACCGGCACCCCAAATCTTTCTCTCACGCATGAAGCGAGCTCCGGCCGAGACAAGCTAGAACCAGGCAAAGCTGCCTAGGCTGAGTGAAAGTATTTTAGGCAGTGACGTGGAAGAGCGGTCCCTTCAGGACCGGTTGTGCCCAAGATTGAGATGTTGGAAGTGCGTTCCCCAAGCTGGTCAATATTGAACAGCTTGGGTGGATTGGCGCCGAGTATGATTTCGGACACTCTCGCACGGGAAGGGAGGGCGTTCAATGCTTCCCGCTCACAGAGGACCTTGGGTTAAACCGGTCTCTCCGAAATCAGATATTCACAAAATGCCGCAGCATACGGTTGCGTCCCGAAAGACAGTGCGTTCGAATGAAGGTGTCCGGGCTGCAGATGCAAAGGCTGTGGCGCAATTCCGCTTTCGCATCCTGATTGTGGATGACGAACCGTCCACACGTGAAAGCACAGGGATCATTTTGGAAAGCGAGGGTTATGAGGTTCTCACAGCATCGGACGGGCTGGATGGCTTGCACGCGCTCAGCAAATCCTTGCCCGATCTGATTATTTCCGATCTGAATATGCCTCGGATGTCGGGATTTGAATTCCTGGCGATCGTACGGAAGCGATTTCCGCACATCGCAACCATAGCTGTGAGCGGAGAGTACATCACCAGCAAGAATCCAAATATTTTGGCGGACGCTTTCTTGCAAAAAGGACAATACTCAGCCGAGGAGCTCTTCCAGGAGGTCGCAAAGCTTTTAACGGCTTCCCCTATCAGGTCGGAACGTCAGAAAAGTGACGTTGCACCACTCTTCGTGCCCAGAGACGATGCAGGATATCTGATAATCACCTGCCCCAAATGCCTGCGTCCCAACAAACTCGCCGCGATGAGGTTGAACGGTGGAATACACCAAACAACTTGCAACTCCTGTCACGCGCCAGTGAAGTTTGAGATTAATCACGAAATTGAGCCGTTGATTAAACGCAAACACGCCTGAGTAGGAATGCCCAAAGGTGTGCTCTCGGCAGACTATCTGCACTACTCAAATCGGCTTGGAGCCTTTGGTAGCCACACTTCACGGCCCCTATTTCGGCGCAGTAGACGGCGGGTCGGGAGCTCGGATATTGAGGCCAGCAAGGGTGTACTGCCCTAAGAGGCGCACCGTAGCGATGGCATCGAAGGAAACGGGCACCCACATTCCGTTCAGTTCCCCGTATTGCAGAGTGATATGAATATCCTTGATCCAAAAGGACGGACTTTTGGCCGGGACTCCTTCAATTCGGCGGATATGGAAAGTGCTCGCCTCTACCCAGATCTGGCCGCGCAAAAGGTATTTATCTTTCCGCTTCGGGACGATTCGCAAAACGTACTCAGGCGCGACGCCGAAGTTCTCTTGCCTAAGAAAAACGAAGTCATAGTTCATCCGACTGATCTCGCTGCCATGTCCTTTCTTAGCCGACTCAGTTTCCCGGTCTAAAAGCTCGCGAACTATTTTTTCTCCCCTTGAGTTCCCCCGCGCCTGCGTAATCTTGTATGTCTTGATGTCGGGAGGAACGAAATTGATCTGCGCCAAGACTTCAGAGGTGGGTTGCCTGTCATAGCCGCGGAATACTTTGTATCCTCGCGTTACCTCATATGGACGAGATTGAACAGGGTCCTGGTGTTGGACGTCCTCCAATCCTTGCAGCATCAGGTTCAGATCGGGAGGTTTGACTTCAGCTGTGGACAATGACGCTGACGGAGGCCCTTGTGATGAGGAAGGGACAGTCGCCAGAAAAACGAGAACTGCCATCCAGAGTCCGAGCATGACTTTTTTAGTAATTTCTACCTCGTGAGTCACGGCTTTGGCTGAGCGGTGGCGTTTCTTATGATGCTCGGAATATTCTCGCGGTGTCACTAGTAAGAGCCAGATGGCCAGAAAAGGCGAACAAACCAGTCATCGTACTACTTCCCATCATCTTTCCTGGTCTCACCCGCGGTGGGAAGGCTCACTTCTTTGATGTGAATTGAATCCTTACTGGGATAGAGCTGAGCCGTCACGCGGACGTAATGTCCTTCGTGCCCTTCAAGCATCTCCGGATTGTCCACATTCCAGGCTCTCTGGTCGGTTACAAACCTCAGTTTATTGCCATCCTGAACGGTGCCCATCATGGTTGCCAGGCCGGCGCTCGCCAGAATCTTACGTGGTGCGTGAGCGCGAGCATTGGGCGTGAGAGCGGCGGCGATCACGACAAAACACAGAGACAGAATGACCAATCGAAAGGATTTCATTGAGGGTATCTCGGTTTCAAAACGACTAACGCTTCGGCGCTCTTGGCCGAGAAGGCGGAGGTTAACCGCCTTCCCGCGCGAAAAGCTCACAGCTCTACGCTGCTGCGTGAACGGCGATCTTATGGCAGGTCGAGGTGACCACGTCAGAGGTCTGAACCTTGGGGGTTCCCTCGATAAATCGTGCCATCGTCTTCAACACTTCCGGATAGGTGTTGGTGTTGTAAGTTTCAGCATCGGTCTTGCTTTCCCACAAACTGATTGCAGTCACATCAACTCCGCCGGGACCAGCGAACGTGATTTCGTCCCTGAAACCATTTTGTCTACGAAGCAAGGGAAGGATGTCCTTCTCAAAGGTTCGCGTGTAATCGGAAAGCATATTGGACTTCAGATGAATCGAGACATTGCGTGCAAACATAGGCAACCTCCTAAGGTTGGGGTTGCTAAGAGATAGAACTTCAGATGGGCTGACTTAGCTCAGGGACCTGAAAGAGTAAGAAGAGGTAGCTTGCTCAATTACAAGGCTAGGCTTCTGCGCTGCCGTTGTCAAACTGCGGGTGGAACCGCTTTGCGTTGGCCGACTTCGGGAGAGAGCTGCTCAACGAACGCCCCATGACTCTAACCGGCGCCTGAACGGACCGGAGCTTGACTTGCTGTGGGAACACCGTTCAAAAAGTAGATGTGGAGCAGCGAGTGGATGAGCTAACCTTCTCCTGTATACGAATATACGGCTGCGCCACCAGTGGAACAAAACGACCTTGGGCCGCATAGTTCCTTCATATCTGCTGAGAAATTACAACGGTGGCCTACTTGGCGACTGCTCAAAATTGCTCAGGTTTCGGAATATAGATGTCCACACTCCGTGAGGGCTTCGGCGCGAACCGAATGGCGATATGCCCACTTCGACTCAGAATACATGATCCAAATTGAGCTGTAGACGCCCCCGGACTGTGAAATCATGGGGTATGGGTAAGAGAAAAACAAGAAAGCAATCGGCGAAAGCGACACTCGCCGAAGTCATCAAGGAAATGGCGAAGCCGAGAGTCGCTACGTCTGCAAGAGAGTAGAGTTCCGTTTTTTCGAAACGAAGTTCTAGTCGTGGAGAACGATGTTGAGAAGTGAACTGTGAACTTGAAACCCACTCCCGCCGTCATAGTCGATGAAGCCTAACTTCCTGAACCTGTTCATGAAAAAACTAACCCGCGAGCGAGTTGTACCGATCATTTCCGCCAGCATCTCCTGACTGATCTTGGGGATTACAGTCTCGGGCACGCCTTCCTTGCCGAAATGAGCCAGCAATAGCAGAATCCTGGCCAGTCTTTTTTCACTGGAATTGAAAAGCTGGTCAACCAAATCCTCTTCGTATCGGATGTTCCGTGTCAGCAAATATGCCACGAACATGTCGGAAAAGGCGTGTTCCTGGTGCAGCACTTCCATCATGGACTCCTTGTCAATCCGCATCACAGAGCAATCGGTCATTGCGATTGCGGAGCACAGCCGCACAGGTTGTCCGGCAAGGCAGCCTTCTCCGAAGAAATCGCCCTCGTTCAGAATGCCTATTGTGGCTTCCTTCCCGAGCTGCGACACAACGGTGAGTTTTACCTTTCCTTCCTTTATATAGAAAACAGCATCGGAAGAATCGCCTTGAGCAAAGACCGTTTGCTTTTTGGGAAAAGCCTCGATCTTCCTGCCGGCGCCGTTGATTGTCGAAAGGAATGTTTTGGGATCGAACTTGCTGAGTTTCTTGGACGCTGCCGCGGGTGGCATGATTGGCCCCTCTCAAGAATTCCGGTTGCGCAGAAGGCACCTTCCTATGACGAAGGAAGAATAAATGCGCAAGAAGGGCGAGAACAGCGTCAAGTGTGCGGGCAAATCTCCTATTCCGCCCGACAAAATAATGATTTCACCCTTGATATCGAAAGTCAATCCTTCCAACCAATTTTGCTGACTTCGCTGCCCTTCGCGCGGCGGCCGCCCAGGTTTTTGTGGATTCGTCCGTCTGACCCCTGACTTTCGGTCCGCATTCGCCACTTGACCAGCAAATTCTCAGGTAGCTAGCTTCGTCCCTTCGTCCAAGGGTGGTTACTTCTGGATTGCCCGTTATGTGCCAGAAACAAGGCTTCAGTTCTCTGATATCCTCGGCTACTCGTAGTCAGGTAGGTGTCCCGATCGTTTCGGAGGATGGTTTCGATCATCTTGTCCCAAAAAGTAATTCTCAATACCGCCTGTCCCCGTCTCGGTGTGTTGCCCTGGCAAGCTGTTCCGGGCGAGACAATTCCAAAGTTGAAATTAGTATTGTTAGGATCCAATCCAGAAACGTGGTAAGGGTCGCTGTCCACGTGATCGCAGCCACAGACTCTCATACGGTTGAGAACGTTGTCGAATTCCACCCTCAGGTCTTCACTCTTCACCCAGAAACAATTTCTTGGTAACCGCCAAGGTTTCGTTGCCACAGATTGTGCGGGATTTGACAATTGACGCCCCTGCCAGCAAAGAGCGATGAAGTTGTCTCGCACCAGCGACTTTGGCTGCTGCGCATGGGAGATTCCACCCAGGGTTGTGAGTGAGCGTGAGCTACTGAGTTTGCCAGTCGAGCGCGTAGATTTCCTGTGTGCCGGTGTCGCGAAGCAGGAGCGGTGAGTCATCGGGAGCCAAGCTGAGCCAGACACTGTAGAAACCTGTTTGCCGGAAGTTTTTCAGGTCGGCCACTCGCTCAATCTTCCGGTCGCGAATGCGTACTCGCATCACCGAGGGCTGGTTCTCCTCATGCAAGAAGTAAACATAGTCTCCGCTCTTCGACCAGTTTGGAAAACCACAGGTAATTTTCGCGATCTCCTCCCACTTTTGGGTGGCAAAATCGAAAAGCATGAGGCTGCGGGACTGGAGAGGCATGGCAACCAGGTATCGTCCGTCGGGCGACCAGCGGGGCGAGAAAAGGCCGTTTGAGGCAGGCACTGTCGAAATTTGATTCGTCCTCACGTCCAGGATCCGGATAGCACCGTTGGGATCCGACGGACCACTGCCGAGAGCAATTCGTGCCCCGTCTGGCGACCACGTAGGATCCCATTCTTCTGGAGACTTCTCGGGTATCATTTCGCGGGGTGTTCCTCCGTCGGTCGAAACCGTGTACAGCTTCGGCTTCTCGGGACCGGAAAATGCATAGAACCCGATCTGCCGGCCATCGGGTGACCAGCTAGGCAGTCTGACGCTGAGCGGCGGGTAGGTGAGTTGAATTCGTTGGCTGCCATCCGATTTGCTTCTCCAGAGTGTGCCCTCCGGGAAGCTCACATAAGCCACCCACTGTCCATCTCTAGAAAAGCTGATGCTATCTGCCGAAATCCCAGACAGAAAGGGAACGAACTCTGTGGATTTTACGTCGTAGCGAGACAGCTCGCCGCGTGCCAGCGCCCCCACGACGAACAACTTCTTACCATCCTTGCTGGGTAGAGGCGAAGAGAAACTCATCGGCCCGGAGGTCACCTGAACCGGATGGGTGTCAGCTTTTCCGAACCAAGTCCCCTTTTCTGCGCGAGCCCAAATATTGCTCTGTGACTGGAAAAGAAAATATTTCCCATCTGGAGTCCAAGTGCCGCAACATTCGATTGGAGGTGTGTGCCAAGCGGGGAGCAGAGGATGTGGATCGCTCCCGTTGACTGAAACTTGCCAAAGCGTACCGCTAGTAGAGAATGCCCCTCCAACTCTAAATCGAATCACCGTGCCATCCGGCGACCACGCAGGCTCAAACGTTTGATTGGGCGCAGTCAAAAGCTTATGTGAGTCCGAACCGTCGCTCCTCATCAGCCATAAGTCGTGTCCATCGGCGTAAACAATCGTTTGGCCGTCGGGCGACCACGCGGCGGCCTGACCAGCGGAGTCTCCCAGCCGACGAGGAGAGCCGCCGAGCACGGGCAACTCCCACAGCGGTCCATGGAACGCTGTCTGGCCAACTTCGTCCGCCACCAGCAGGGTGGCGCCATCGGGGGAAACGGCAAGCAATGACATGGTCGGGACAGAAACTGGAACGGGAGCCACTTCCCCGCCAGAACTGGACACTTGCGCGATGAGTGGGCCGCCGGAAGTGAACTCGCTGACATAAAGCCGCGCACCATCGGTCCCAACCAAATACTTTTGATTGCTGTCATGAGTGATCTGGACGTAACCCGACACCTTGGGCGGAGACAGTGGGCGGGATTGCATGTAAATCAGTCCCGCCACGAGGAGAAGAACCAAACCACCGCCAACGACTGCCCAGAGTTTCCATCCGAAGCCCGCGGGTTTGACGGCCACCGTCGAAGAACTGCTGATCGCGGCTGCAGAAATTCCAGACGCCGCTGAGATTGCGGCGGACCGTCCCGAATCAGTATCGCGCTTCAGGCGTTGCAGGTCGGCGCGCATTTCAGCAGCGCTCTGGTAGCGGAGGTTGCGGTCTTTCTCCAGAGCCTTGCTAGTGATGCGTTCCAGTTCAGCTGGGACTGCGGGATTCAAACGCACGGCGGCGACGGGATCGGCGTCGAGAATGGCCTTGAAGATTTCTGCGGAACTGCCGGCTGGAAACGGGAGCGCGCCGGTGGCCATTTCGTAGAGCACAGCGCCGAAGGAAAACAGGTCGCTGCGGGAATCGAGTTCTTTGCCGCGCGCCTGCTCCGGCGACATGTAGGCGATGGTGCCGAGGGCGGAGCCGGGGCTGGTGAGATGCTCGGCGGCAACAGGAGTCGTCATTGTATTGGCCGAGGCGAACTGACTGGAAGAACTGGCGGGTACGACTTTGGCAAGACCAAAATCCAGAATCTTGGCGTGGTCGCGCTTGGTGACAAAAATATTGGCCGGCTTGATGTCGCGGTGGACAATGCCCTGGGAGTGGGCGGCGTCGAGGGCGTCGGCAATCTCAATGGCAAGCGAGAGAGCGGATTGGTTATCCATCGGCTTGCTGGAGATGAGGTGCTTCAGGGTCACGCCGTCGAGAAATTCCATGGCGATGAAAACTTGGCCGTCCTGCTCGCCGATGTCGTAGATGGTGCAGATGTTGGGATGGTTCAGTGCGGACGCGGCCTGGGCTTCGCGTTGAAAGCGGGCGAGAGCTTGTGGGTCGCGAGCGACTTCTTCGGGCAGGAATTTGAGCGCGACGAAACGGTGCAGCCGCGTGTCTTCGGCTTTGTAAACCACTCCCATCCCACCGCCACCGACTTTCTCGATAATTCGATAGTGGGAAATGGTTTGGCCCAGCATGAAAGTGGCGATGGGGTTAAGCGAGTGGGATAATGTTAGGCGCAAGGCGGGCGCAAGTCAATGAAAACCGAGGGGTTTTGTGCTAAACACCGCCACCAAGCAGCCGCTGTCCTTCCCCACAAATGCGTCGAGCCGCACGCGCCTTCCGGGTACGGGGTCTTTCCCCAACAGGAGTGCTTCAATAACCCAATACTCGCGTTGGGGACGTCGTCGCCGATCGAGGCCGCCCGCCTTCTCTTCGCGTAGCTCCGATTCTTGGCCGACCCCATTTTGTTGTCGCTGGTTTGCGACTCCAGGCTATGTTCCTCACGCCCCACCCCTATCTCCGCAACGATGTGTTAGATTTCTGCAGTCGCTTCCAAAGACAGATGTAGCGACTTGGACGGGGCCTTGAAGAAGAAACCGCGTGAGATTCGTTGCTACGACTACGTGAATCATCCGTACGAGCGTGTCGCCGCTGCCTTACGGAAGGGTGCACTCACGGTATTCCAGTCGGCGACAAAATCAGCTGTGTCGCGGGCGCGATCGGTTGCCTCCGAACTGCATGTCGACGTCGGCGGAATTGGGGTAAAGGCTGACGTCAATATCTCAGTTAAGCGTGTCGAGGAGAAGGTAGGCGATTCGTTTCCCTCTCCGGCGATGCGCCTGCTGCTGGAATGGGAGGGCGCGTCCATGCCTGGCCTGTTCCCTATCATGAAGGCTGAGCTCTCCGTCTATCCGCTGACAGTTACTGAAACGCAGCTGGATTTTCTTGGCGTGTACGAACCGCCGTTCGGCGCAGTTGGGAAGGCCATGAACGCGGTGATTGGTCACCGTATCGCGGAAGTATCTGTCCATCGCTTCGTCAGCGATGTGGCAGCGTATCTTCGCCAAGCTCTTTCCGAGTGAGACGCATCGACCGAAAACCTTGGCGTTGCGGACTATTCGCCGGTAAAGATGCAGCGAGCGACGAAATTGTCGGCAGGTTCAGACTGGCGAGCTGTCAAAAGCGTCGAATGCTTCTGATTGCCGCTCTTCCACGAAGCCGGGATGGCTTTGCAGCAGCCTGGCGCAACGATTCCAGCGAAGAATGGCATCGTCGTTTCCCGCGGGCCGAATCATTTCCGCCTCCTCGAAGCATCGCATCGCCTCTCCAAAAAGCGGGGTCAGCGTGTGCCCAGCGCGCCCCAGACGCATTTGCGCCTTTGCCCGCCTTTCATGCATGAGGCCGGTGTAGTAGAACTGCTCGTAGCGTTCAGCCAGTCTTTTGAAGAGTTCTTCTGCTTCGGCAACCCGATCGGATGCGTCTCCACAGAACTGATCTGTAATAGCCAGGCCAAGGATGCGGATGGCGATCTGGTGCTCGGGTTCGACCGCCAGGATGTCGTGACAGATCGATTCTGCTTCTTCCGGTTCGTTCAGTGAGCGGTACAGTTCAGCTTTCGAAATGGCTTCCGGAATGCCTGCTGGAGAAATACTTTTCAGCTTGAATTCCACGAGACCTCCTTTACTTCAATCGGATTGCGGCTTTGCCCCGCGAATCTTGCGCACCATCATCAGCACTGGATCGTAGAACTCGTCCACCACGCGTTCCTTCAGGGGGATGATGGCATTGTCAGTGATGTGAATCTCCTCTGGACAAACTTCCGTA
>Ga0075436_100002998_pt1 | contig 11561 bp, 15 predicted proteins | sample RhiMethybrSRZTD5_FD_75303 | JGI IMG/M metagenome (GOLD analysis project Ga0075436, IMG submission 75303) | Populus rhizosphere microbial communities from Tennessee, USA - Rhizosphere MetaG P. TD hybrid SRZTD5 | ecosystem: Host-associated > Plants > Roots > Rhizosphere > Soil | place: USA... | reverse complement strand
TCGGCGGTCTATCTAGGCGACGAGGAAAGCAAGCTCCTCGCGGAGCTGCGCGATGAATATCCGCGTGCGGAAATTGCCGCCGCCTCGAACGGCTTCGAGCGCTGGGTGAAGGAAGTTCTGCAGCGCATCGAGGGCCGCCCGCCGCACTTCGAGCTTCCGCTCGATCTGCAAGCCACCGCATTCCAGCGCCGCGTGTGGAAGGAGTTGCAGCGCATCCCCCGCGGCCGCACCCGCACTTATTCTCAAGTCGCCCGCTCGCTCGGCCAACCGAAAGCAGTTCGCGCCGTCGCTCGCGCCTGCGCCACGAACCCCGTTTCCATCGTCGTGCCCTGCCATCGCGTGATTCGTGAAGACGGCGCGCTCGCCGGTTACCGTTGGGGCCTCTCGCGCAAAGAGCAGCTCCTCGCCTCCGAACGCTCCGCCTCCTAACTCCTTCCCGGGAGCGCCAATCTCCCGATTGGCGTTCCTGCGGTTCCACGCCGCCATTTGCAGCGCTGGCTTCTAACCGGCGCCTTGCTCCTGTAGAGGCCGTGCTTCCAGCCGGCTCTTCATGTCTTGTGGTGGCGATTTTACGTCGCTCTGACTCTCTCACTCCCGCTCGCGCAAAAGCGCTGCAATAACCCGGGGATTGCGGCGGCCGTGCAGTATCGCCAGCACAACGAGAGGCCTTTCATCGGGTGCGTACGCGATCAGATAATCCCGCACAGGATAAAAACGCAGCGGCCGCGAACTCAAGTCGGAACGCCGATGTCCTTGTTGTGGGAAAGGGACGAGTGAGCGAATCGCTTCATGGATTTCTTCCAGCACGCGGTCAGCGGCGCCTGGATTGTCGGCGGCAATGTATTCCCAGATTTCGTTCAGGTCTGCGACAGCGTCTGGATGAAAAACAAAGCCATTCATGAACCGCGGCGGTCTTTCCTTTTGCTGCGGAGGGTCTCAAAGGCTGCTTCACCCTCGATCGGTTTGACGCGGCCGCTCTTGATCTCATCATAGCGGCCGTCCAAGGTGGTGCGCAGCTGCGCCAGCTCGGCCAGATAGCCTGCCATGGCGTCCTCTACAAGCTCATCCGGCGCACGGCCGGTGCTCGCGGCAAGCTCCTGGAGACGAGACTCGGTTTCGGGTTTCAGACGAACTACCATATCCGTGAGTTTAGAGACTCAGCGTCCACCTGTCAAAGCGACTGACCGTCGGCGGGCACGGCTCCCGATGGGTCCTCCCCGCAAAGAGCAGCTCCTCGCCTCCGAGCGCTCCGCCTCCTAACTCCTTGCCGGGAGCGCCAATCTCCCGATTGGCGCTTTTGCGCTCCGCCTCCTAACTCCTTCCCCGGAGCGCCAATCTCCCGATTGGCGCTTTTGCGGTTGCTTGCCGCTCTCTAATTTGGTTGTAACCCCAAGAAATATAGCTCCCCAGCCTCTTCAAGGAGTAGAATCCACAGCACCTGGCATGGAGGAAAGCTATGCGTGCCGACCGAGTGGAAGTTTCCTGGGACCAGACGAAATCCAACTGGCTGTTACGGATCGTGACGGGAGAAGAAGTGATTCGGCGTCATTGCAAGGCGCCGAAGGATGCGGATGAGCAGACTCTGCGCTCCGTGGCCAAGAAAACCATTCAAGAAGAAGGCTACGAGCCCGAGGTTGCAGAAGTCAGCATTCGCCGCTAGGTTTCTCCCTCTGACGAATCTCTCTTCGCTCTCCTTCCCATCGGATTCGTCTCTTGTGGCACAGGCATTCTTGCCTGTGCGCTTTGTCCGCCTCTTCTGTGTAGGGGCGTGCTTTAGCGCGTCCCCCTCCTCAACTCCCCGATGGACACGAACCGCAATCCCTTCTTGCTCCCCGTCGCAAGAATGTGCGGCAACGCCGCAATACTCCGCTTCGGGTTCGCAATGCCGTCGTGCAAAATCACAATCGTTCCGGGCGCCAGGTTCTTTTCAATCAGCCATCGGATGTACCACACCGGAGGATGCATCGGATCGTGCGGATACGCACATCCCAAGACACACGTGTAGCCGCGTTCCCGCGCCAGCCGGATTTGCCGCGGCCACGCCACTCCGCCGGGAGGACGAAACAGTTCCAGTTTCTCCCCCGCGCCAATCGCCCTCTCGGTCTTCTCCAGATTGCCCACGAATTCCTCATTCGAGTGGCCCAGCGTCGCCCCATTTCGCAAGTAGTGGTTGCCAATCTCATGTCCCTCCGCCCGGATCCGCGCAACCACCTCCGGATAGCGCAACGCCCGCTCGCCAATCAGAAAGAAAGTCGCTTTCGCTTTATTCTGTTTCAGGATTTCAAGCACTTGCGGCGTGAACTCCGGGTGCGGCCCATCATCGAACGCCCGTCCAGCAACAGGGAAACGGCCCCACCAAAGGCAGCTCGGTCCGCACGCGATACACAATATTCGGCGTCAACCGCTCCAGCACTCCAAGCACACCCAGCGGCTCAATCCAAAACACCGCCAACCCCATCACCACAACAATCGCGCCGACGAGCAGGACCACCATTTCGCCTCCCCCTCTACTCCAGGATGCTACGCAACCATGCCTCATGGGCGTCGGACCGAATTAGAATGAGTGTATTGACCAAGCGGGCTTGAGATACTATTCTTGGTGGCCCTTAGAGCAACCGAAATCTCCTCAAATGTGGAACGAACGCCGAAGCCTGATCGCCGCTATTGAAGAAAAGCGGAAGTCTAGGCTCATTTGCTTCTTGACATCTGACCGACTGAACGCCAGCGCGATAATCGCCAAGGATGCAATTCCTTTCTTCTTTAATCAGTTGCGGCAAATCGGGGAGGTTCCTCGTCTTGACTTGTTGGTGTTCACCGCCGGCGGCGACACGCTGGCGGCGTTCGGTCTTGCAAGGTTGCTTAGGGAGTTCGCTAAGTGGGTCGGTGTCTTGGTACCGGACCGCTGCTTCAGTGCTGGGACCCTACTAGCCATAAGCGCGAATCAGATCTACATGACCCGGGCGGGAATGCTAAGTCCGATTGACCCCAGTGTAACCACTCAATTGAATCCAGTAGCGGAAGGTCCAGTACCTGGAATGCGGCAGACGCTGCCTGTGAGTGTGGAAAGCATCGCTGGTTTCAAGACTCTCATCGAAGAGGACTGGGGGATCCACAAAGAGGAAATGCTTGCCCAGTTATTCAACCTGCTGGCCGACAAGGTGCATCCCGTAACATTAGGCGATGTTTATCGAAGTCGGCAACAGATAGAACGCCTCGCGCATCAGCTTCTTAAGAAGCACAGGAAGGACCAGAAGAACATTCTGAGAATAGTCTCCACTTTGACGCGGGGCTTAGGGTCTCACGATTACCCTATCTTTAAAACGGAGGCCAAGGAGCTGTTTGGAAAGCAGATTGCTGGAGATGATCCGGAGCTAGAGACGATGGTCTGGGACCTTCACCAGAGCTACGTCAAGGAGATGAATTGGGGTGTACCCTATAACCCTGGCTCCGAGTTGACGCGGGTTAAGGAGTCGGCACCGCTCGGAGGCACAGCCGTACCATCCCTAAAGATTCGGCTGGATATGGCAGTAATAGAGAGTCTCAACTCTCGAGACGTCTTCGAGCAAAACTTCATACTACGAGAGACTCTGGTGCAAGGCCCAGCGGGCCCTATGAAGGCTGTTCAACAGGAGATTCTTGAAGCAGGTTGGAAGCATTACGATTGGAAGGAGGGAGCGAGCCATGCGCATACTAGCCAATAGTGGGACAGCCGGTTCGACGCTTACTACGTCGAACCTGCAACCTGGCATCAGGTCTTCTGTAAGGTTGTTTGATCCCATAGCAAACGCCTTTCTCGGCGCTCCGGGGAATTCGCCCGTTCAAGCATACACGGGTGGTGTTCCGGTCGCGTCCGAGCAACGCAGCCAAGCGGAAGGTGTATCGCGGGACCCTCTCGTTTGTCGCCTACGGTTGATACTCGACCGTGTAGACCAACTAAGTACGCTCCCGCAGAACTGGGACTCTTATGGAAGTCAACCCTCGGCAATTCCCGCTGTACTGGCAGCAAAACAGCTCATTTGGAAGGTGATCGCGAGTCGTTACAGCCACGCCCTTGATGAGGCCATTCCCTTCTCCGCCGTGCCGCTATCCGGTGGGGGCATTCAGATAGAATGGCGTGGTTCTAATGGAGAAATCGAAGTAGAGATTGACCCCGCCAACAGCTTTTCTTACTTGCTGACCACTCACCACGGTGGAAACGACGAGACTGAAGAGCGCGATAATCTTTCCGAAGAGGACATCACGCGCTTGATATCAAGCGTTACGCTATGAGTCCTCGGTGGGCACGCCAGTCGTCGCAGTCCTAGATGAAGATTTCCTCTTGCGAAGACTAAGCATCTTAGGCCACTTCAATCCCGATGGCACTATCAACTCGAATGCCTTCAAAAAAGACGGTAGGCCCGATCCTCAGATCTCAGTCGATCTAGCAAGGATGGCTACGGTCCGCGAAGCCTTATCGCGCGCACCGAATGATAAATTCAAGATCGGAATCATCCAAGTTCGACCCGTCCGAGAACTGGGCTTAGTTGTTCGCCACCAACCCACGCCAGAGAATCCTTCACACACAATTATCGAAGGGAACAACTCTCGGGCAACATGCCGCGAGTTGGCGAGGCTCACGTGGCTGTCTACTCTCGAGAACATCTGAGCAGGGTGCCTATATATGGCCCGGACGATAAATCCTAAAACGAATTTGGGTGCCCCATACGCGGGTTTCGCGTGTGGGGACTTTGATTTTGCCGTTTTCTTATTCCTCTTGTGCGCGTCAGAACCATTCACACCGCCATCCTGACCCTTCAACCCTCAATTTTCCCCGTTCCCTGGCTGGTGGCGCACCCTCCGGCTTCAAGGGTGCCGGGGTGCGGCCGACGGAGGTTGCAGCCTCCGTTGCCTCTCTTCCGCCGCTATGCTACCTTCCTCGTAACGCTCTCCACCAAGGAACGACCTCATGTCCTCTGACAATTCCTTAAAAGGCTGGATTCTCGGAATCCTGGGCACCGTAATCGCCGCGGTTCTCATCTTCGTCATCGAGCAGAAGCTGGTGCATCCTATGCCTTCTCCGAAGCCGCGCGACGCCATCATCCATGTCTCTGGACAAGTCCTCGACGCTTCGAAGCACGTTCTCGAGAACGTCCATGTCACCGTCCGGGTCGCAACCTACGACAAGTCTCAGCCAACCGACTCTCTTGGCCGTTACAACTTGTCCGTCGAGAATGTCAACCCCGAGCTGAGCGGCTCGATCAAGTGGGAAGCGGCCGGCTTCAAAACGGTAACCTATAACGAGACTCTGCAAGAGATGAGCAGCCGGGACAGTGTGGTTCTCGATGCGCTCGGGCCCGCCCCGCCCGGCGGCCTTGGCGCCACTTCTGGAGGCGTGGTCATTCATCCCGCTGTCGCTCAGTACGTCAAGCGCCCAGACTTCGCACGCTTGGTCGTCCCTGTGCATCATTAGCCAGTCTTGGAGCGGCTCCGCAACCCTGAACCACTCACTCCGCCACCCTTGCCATCTTGTGACCTATAAGTTACAATAGAAAACGTGGCAGGTGGCCCGAGCGATAAATCCTAAGACGAATTTGGGTGCCCCATACGCGGGTTGGGCGTGTGGGGACTTTGATTCTGCCGTTTTCTTGTTCCTCTTAGTATTGCTTCTCTGCGGCGGTGACAAACGAAAGCAGTCCACGGACATTATGCGGGCGCTAGAGTACCTCAAAGATTACAAGGAAAGGGCCGGAACCTCATGAAACGCAAAGCCAGCACTTCGCATGACGACGCCATCGTTCGACGCCTCCGCAAGGACCCCGAATTTGCTGCCGAGTATCTGAAAGCTGCGTTGGAAGATGCGGACGAGCCCCGGGTTCTTCTCATTGCTTTGCGCCACCTCGCGCAAGCGCAGGGTATCGCAAACGTTGCCAAGGCTGCCGGTATCGAGCGTGAGAGCCTTTACCGCGCACTTTCGGTGCGTGGCAATCCGCGTCTCTCTACGCTGGTCGCCGTTACCAAGGCCATCGGGCTAAGACTCACCGTCGAAGCTGCCTGATGCGCCAAGAAGCTCTCTCTATCGGCGCATTGTGTCCGCCCTGCGCCATTCAACCCGCCATCCCGACCGCTCAACCCTCAATTTCCTCCGTTCCCTACTTAATAGTTGACTAGTTGATACCCGCCATGCTACCATTCCGCGTGTTTAGCAGCCCACAACGCCCGATCCTCCCTCCAGTGATTCTCAGCGACCTCTCCGGTCTCTCTGTTATAAGCGTGTGCTCCCTACCATCTTTGTCGTTCCTTCATCCTCAATCACTTACGAACTGCCTCCAATTGGCCACACATTCTGAACCTCTTTCTTTTCAATCACTTCCAACAGTCAAATTGAACTATCCGACGAGGATAGTTCATCCCGAGCGGAGCGAGGGATCTCTCTGCGAGCGTGAGGTGGGCACTCAGCCAAACTCTTTCAGGCTCTTTTGTCTTCAACAACTTACAACAATCAATTTTAGCAACTCCCGTGTTTTGATAACGATGCAAATTGCCCGGGGGGTGTGGGGGGAGGGGTACAGGGGCTACAGACCGGGCGCATCCCTGAAAAACAGACCGGGAGGATTCCTGACACTGTGAGCTAATGGCTGGCGCTGCAAGCAAGGAGCGCGCATGCCATGGAAAGCGAGCAGTGTAATGGAAGAAAAGCTTCGATTTATAAACTCATTTTTGGGAGCCGTTGACTACGTCGCTGAGGCGGGGTAGGCTCGCGGGCAAATTCCGGGCCAGCGAGCCCCATTCCTCAAGAGCCAGGAGGCCTGCATGGTCGCTATGGTAGTAGGTGTCGTTCCCATTCACACGCTTTGGTTGCCGATTCTGTTGTCGGCGGTGATTGTGTTCGTAGCGAGCTCAATTCTGCACATGGTGTTGCCTTTTCACCGCAGCGATTACAAGAAGCTGCCGGACGAGGACAAGATTCTGGCTGCGCTGCGCCCGGCGCAGTTGAGCCCGGGGCTGTACATCTTCCCGCATTGCACGCACAAGGACATGAAGTCGCCGGAGATTGCCGAAAAACAAAAGCAGGGACCCGTCGGCACGATGACGATTCTTCCAAGCGGTCCGCCCAATATGGGGAAGTACCTGGCGACCTGGTTTGTGTATTGCCTGGTGGTCGGCGTCTTTACGGCTTATCTGACCGGCCGGGTGTTGGTGCCAGGGACGAATTACCTGGCGGTGTTTCGCGTGGCAGGTACCGTGGCGTTTATGGCCTACGGTGTCGGCCATATAGTCAACAGTATTTGGATGGGGCAGCCGTGGAGCAACACCCTCAAGCATGTTTTTGATGGGCTGGTATACAGCTTGCTGCTCGCAGGAACGTTTGGCTGGCTGTGGCCGCGTTAGTGACTTGTGACTGGTGACTCGTGACTGGTGTCGGGCACCGCGGGTTGGGAGAAGGAGCGCACGAGGAGAACAAGCTGCCAGCGCTCGTCCGGCGATAAGCGATTCTTGAACGAAGGCATGGGCCTGCGGCCTTCGCTAATCTGATAGAAAATCTCGCCGTCAGTGACGTTCGCAAGGAGCTTTGGGTCGGTCAGATCGGCGGGAAGCGGATAGTGCGACCTGGCTTCCGGGCCGTCCCCTTTGCCGCGGTCGCCGTGACATTGCGCGCATTCGTCCGCGTACATTTGCCGCGCGGAATTCAAGTTGGAATCGGAGGGAGCCAGGGGATCCTTCAGGCTCTTGTATTCTGCGGGGACGATCCAGGGTTTGTTTTCCTGCGTTGCCCAGTGAATGACCAGGATGCAAATGAGAAGAAGGAGAGCGCCAAAGAGAAACTTACGGAGCCAAAGAGAGCGCGGCGGGTGAGCGGACATGGAAGCAGGAAAATTTTCGCACAGTTGCAGTCCCAAACAAAAGCGTGACGACACGGCTAGGCGGAGCGGAAGATGAGCCAGAGAAGTTCGGCGTTGAAGAAGAGAATGGCGGCAGCGACGATCCAGGCGAGGACGGTAGTGGGGCGCGAGTTGGTGAACTCACCCATTTTTGAACGGTTGCTTGTGAATTGAATGAGGGGAATTACTGCGAAGGGCAACTGAAAACTGAGAACGACCTGACTGAGAATGAGCAGGGAAGTGACTTTGTTTTCGCCAGCAAAGCCGATGACCAGGGCCGCGGGAATAATGGCAAGAGTTCGCGTGATGAGGCGGCGGAGCCAGGGCTTTAGACGAAGATTCAGAAAACCTTCCATAACAATTTGACCGGCGAGTGTGCCGGTGAGCGTAGAGTTCTGGCCGGAGGCGAGCAAGGCGAACGCGAACAGCGTGCTGGCGAGGCTGGCTCCCAGGACAGGACTGAGGAGCTTGTAGGCGTCGGCGATTTCGGCAACGTTGTGCAAACCGCGCGTGTGGAAGGCGGCTGCGCCGAGAACGAGAATCGCGGCGTTGATGAAAAGAGCGAAGCCGAGCGCGACAGTGGAGTCAAAAACCGCGTAACGGATAGCTTCTCGCCGGTCGCGCACGGAGACACCGAAGGCGCGCGTCTGGACAATGCTGGAATGAAGGTAGAGATTGTGCGGCATGACCGTGGCGCCGAGGATGCCGATGGCGATGTAGAGCATCTCGCGGTTGCGCAGGATTTCTGCGCGCGGGAGGAAGCCGATGGCGGCTTCACGCCAAACTGGGTGCGCGAAAAAGATTTCGTAAGCGAAGCAAACGGCGATGGTGGCGATTAGCGTGACGACGAAGGCTTCCACGAGGCGGAAGCCGCGGCCTTGCAGGGCGAGAACGAGAAGAACGTCCAGAGCGGTGATAAGAACGCCGGCGAGAAGAGGCAGGCCGAAGAGCAACTTCAGAGCCACGGCGGAGCCAAGAACTTCCGCAAGGTCGCAGGCGGCGATGGCAATTTCGCAGACCACCCACAGAAAAAGGGAAGTGCGGCGCGAGTAGTGCTCGCGGCAGGCTTGTGCGAGGTCGCGGTCGGTGGCGATGCCGAGCTTTGCCGACAGAGCTTGCAGAAACATCGCCATGAGATTGCTGATTAGAATGACGCTGAGAAGTGTGTAGCCGAATTTGGAGCCGCCGCCCAAATCGGTTGCCCAGTTGCCGGGGTCCATGTAGCCGACGGCAACAAGATAGCCGGGACCCGCAAAGGCCAGAACCTTGCGGAACCAGGATGCTCCCGAAGAGATAGGAATCGAGCGATGGGCCTCGGGGAGGGAGGGAAGAGCCATGCGTGCGCGCAGGTCCGCCGTGGTGGGGAGGAGGCGCGTGCGAGATTCCGATGTGGGGGGCGGGTCCAAATCGAGTTGTGGCGTCGTAACGGGTTTCATGGACCTAGTTAACTATGCTGAACAACACTCCTAAACTATACTTAATATAGCTGGCTGTCAATAGGACGGTGCTGGTTTTTTGGTCACAGAAGCAGGAGGGAGGCGAGACACAAAGGAGACAAGCAGGGGCGAGGGGCTTGTGGTAACTTCGAGGGAAGTATTCCGGGAGCGAAATGAGATGGACCAACAGCAGCCAGCGCAAGGGCAAGTACAAATCAAGGCGGATGAAAAAGAGTTGCAAGGGCAGTACAGCAACCTGGTAATGATTCATCACAACCTAGAAGAATTCACGCTGAATTTCATTTACGTTTTTCCCAACGGGACGCAGGGGAAGCTCCTGAGCAGCGCGATCGTCAGCCCGGGGCATGCCAAACGTATCTGGCGGGCGCTGGGGGAGAACTTGAGCCGGTATGAGGCGCAGTTTGGCGCCATTAAGGAAGCCCCGGAGGGCGGGCCGATGCCCAACGTGGGCTTCGTGCAGTAGAAATGAGGTCAAGGAGGTAATGGAAGTAAGCAAGGTAGAGGGATCCATCAGCGAAGCACTCAGGATCTTGCGGAGGCACGCCACGCATGTTGTTTGCGGGCAGCCCCGTGCCAAACTAACCTTGCACGTTCAAAACGGGCCTGCAGCTTAAGAGTCTGTTGTTGATTCTGCGTTGCTTAGGTCCATTTTCAGGCCTTTCAAACCCGCCTTCTTGTACACAAAATCGCCGAGACGAACGCACCCTATTACTTCTGAGTTGCTGTAATCCTGCCAGAATTGGCGGCAGGCCTGATGATCACTTCCGACAAGCCGACTTCCATGATAGGTCTTTGTCAAGAGGGCAAGATCTCTCCCGACGCGCTGCGGAGGAGCGCGGGTGTAAATCCTTTCTGATTCTTCGCCGCATGTGTTGGCCTCTCAGCCGTGGTTTCTATTTCCGATAGAACCAGACTTCCATTTGCTGTCTCAGACCAGCGAGTGGTCTTGCACAGAAGATTGAGTTTGTGTTTTCCTGCCAGTCTCGAAACTAATCGATGGGAGCATCCGGAGCTTGCGCTCCTTTGCCCAGTCGGCTTAAAGGCAAGACCTGGCAGGCTACGCGTCGAAGAAATCCTCCTGGTTCGCCGTTCTACGCGGCGATACCGTTGCTTGTCTCCACCACCTGGAAATTCCGCTGCCCACGGTCGGAAGTGTTTTCATCCAACGGTCCAGGTCAAAGCGTGTGGCGGGAATCGTACGCTCGGCGTGAATCGCGCCACTGCTATCTTTCACGCAGTAGCTGATCGTCCTCTTGTGAACATCCAGGCCGATGTAATACATAGGTTGCATGGGGGAGCCTCCTTTGTGCTTCTGAATCACCTCGCTGGCTGAGTTCAGCTTTTGTACACCAAGCGCTCCTCCCTCGACCTATACATTCAAACTTTCCGTTACCAATCCGTGGATTTCATTCAATTACTTCCAAGTGTCCGTGCAACCTTCCCCAAGCCGTCCTGTTGATTGACTTGTCCTAACCTGGCACCTAAGATTTCGGCTAATGCCGCCATTTTCCACGCTTATCCCTCAAACCGTTTCGCACTATCGCGTATTGGAGAAGCTCGACGGCTGCATGCGCGTCGTGTACAAAGCCCACGATTTCCCGCTAGGACCGCTTTGTCGCACTGAAGTTCCTGCCAGAAGATGTGGCGCTGAACCCAGTGGCCCTTGAACGTTTTCGCTGCGAAGCCGCGCCGCGTCAGCCCTCAATCATCCCAAGATTTGCACTATCTACGACATTGGCGATGATCACGGCCACGCGTTCATGGTCATGGAGTGTCTGGGCGGCATGACAGTGATGATTTCGGCGCCCGAACATTCGCATTCGCCGATTCTGAAACTGACCGCAGAGACACGCAAAGACGCTTAATGCGAAAAGCCCATGGGCGAGGTCAAGGGCGCGCGCTCTGCCGTTCTTGCGCGGAATCTCATCACTCAGATTGGCACGCAGCATCGAAGCGCCAAAATAGGGCAGCCAATGGAAGCGACGGATATATAATCCTTCCGGTGAAACTGAGCTTGCTGCATTTGGTGGGGAAAATGCCTTCCAAAACTCTGTGCGTTATGTGTCACGATTCATATGCGTTTTCGTTGCCTTGTCGTTCCTGGCTCTAACGGGGCAGGCACAGGGTCAACCGATACGTGTCATTGCCTTCGGCGCGCATCCCGATGATTGCGACCTCGGCGCCGGCGGCCTAGCCGCGAAGTATGCCGCGCGCGGCGATAAGGTTAAGTTCGTATCGCTAACCA
>Ga0075436_100002995_pt1 | contig 11569 bp, 11 predicted proteins | sample RhiMethybrSRZTD5_FD_75303 | JGI IMG/M metagenome (GOLD analysis project Ga0075436, IMG submission 75303) | Populus rhizosphere microbial communities from Tennessee, USA - Rhizosphere MetaG P. TD hybrid SRZTD5 | ecosystem: Host-associated > Plants > Roots > Rhizosphere > Soil | place: USA... | reverse complement strand
CAGCGACGAGCGATTGCCAATTTTTTTCCAGGCCGATTCCCAATGGGGTAACGAGCTCGTTACCCCATTGGGAATCGGCCTGGAAAAAAATTGGCAATCGCTCGTCGCTGGACAGTCGGGTATTCGGAAGATCGACCGATTCCCCAATATTGATGCCTTTGCATCGCGCATCGCTGGGCAAGTCCCTGATTTTCACGCCGAAGACTTCATCGAGCCGAAAGAGATCAAGAAAATGGATCTCTTCATCCAGTACAGCGTCGCTGCCGCGAGCATGGCGATGGAGCATAGCGGGTTCAAGATCGATCCCCAGGAGGCCGAAAACGTTGGTGTTATTATTGGCGTGGGCCTTTGCGGGATCGACACCATCGAGGCAACCGAGAGAGCCTATCTTGACGGCGGGCCGCGCAAAATTTCTCCGTTCTTCATTCCCAAGGTCATTTCAAATCTCGCACCCGGCCAGATTGCTATTCGGCATGGCGCGAAGGGTGTCAATTGGACGCCGACTTCCGCGTGCGCATCGGGAAATAACGCGATAGGCGAAGCCTTCCATTTGATTAGGCGCGGACTGCAAGATGTCGTCATTGCAGGCGGAGCCGAGTCGGCGATTACGCCGCTCGGAGTCGGCGGTTTTAGCGCTATGAAAGCGCTTTCAACTCGTAATGATGAACCGGAACGAGCGAGTCGCCCGTTCGACAAGGGAAGAGATGGTTTTATTATCGCGGAAGGCTCGGGAGTATTGATATTGGAGGAAAGAGAGAAGGCCATCAAACGAGGCGCAAAAATCCATGGTGAAGTGATCGGTTACGGGGCCAACGGTGACGCGCACCATATTACCGCCCCGGCGCCCGAAGGTGAGGGCGCTGCGCGCTGCATGAGGCTGGCGTTAAAAGATGCAGGACTTGCACCCAGTGACATCGACTATATTAATGCGCACGGGACATCGACTGAGTACAACGATGCCAATGAAACGCAGGCAATCAAAAAGGTTTTTGGCGAGCATGCGTTTAAGCTGCCGGTAAGCTCTACGAAATCCATGACCGGCCACTTGCTTGGCGCGGCGGGCGCCGTAGAAGGCGTGTTTTCGGTGCTGGCGCTGGGTCACGGAATAATTCCGCCGACGATCAATTACGAGAATCCCGATCCCGATTGCGATCTCGACTATGTGCCGAATCAGGCGCGCAGAGCCGATATACGCGTGGCGCTGTCCAACTCATTCGGCTTTGGCGGGACAAATGCGTGCGTGATTTTTAGGAGGAGTGAATGAGCGGACCGCAACGGCGAAGTGTCATACTCGGTACCGGGTCTGAACTCCCAGCCAAGATTATTACTAACCACGACCTTGAGAAGATCGTTGACACGAGCGATGAATGGATCACGGTTCGGACCGGCATCAAGCAACGGCGAGTGCTGGAGGAGGGAAAAGGCAATGCGGACATGGCCGTTCACGCAGCCCGGCGTGCACTCGACGATGCCAGGATGGAAGCCAAAGATCTCGATGCTATTGTCATGGCAACCTGCACACCGGACTATCCTTTTCCCAGTTCGGCGTGTGTGCTCGAAGATTTGCTGGGGGCTAGGAACGTCTTTTCCTTCGACGTGAATGCGGCGTGCTCGGGTTTTCTCAACGCGTTATCGGTGGCCGACTCTTTTATTCGGATCGGACAGATTGGTAATGCTTTGGTTGTCGGTTCCGACGCGCTCAGTCGGCTGCTGAACTGGCAAGACCGTACGACTTGTATTCTGTTCGGCGACGGGGCGGGTGCGGTGGTGCTGGGGGCGTCCGAAAATGGTCACGGCGGAATTCTCAGTACGAAGCTGCGTACGGATGGCTCCTACGCAAAAGCTCTCTATGTACCGGCAGGCGGATCGCTGAAGCCCGCCAGGCTGGAAACCGTTAAGAATAACGAGCACACGATCACCATGAACGGCAAAGAAGTTTTCAAGGTCGCGGTTCGGTCCATGGAAGAGATCAGCCGCCAGGCGCTCGAAGAAGCAGGAGTGAAAATCAAACAAGTTTCATTGGTTATTCCGCACCAAGCCAATCGAAGGATTATCGTTGCATTGGCCAACCGCCTCGGCATTTCTATGGACAAGGTCGTGGTCAACGTCGACAAGTACGGCAACACTTCTGCTGCATCGATCCCCGTTGGGCTCGACGAAGCCAAACGGCAGGGGCGAATTCACAAGGGTGATATCGTGCTCTTGAATGCCTTCGGCGGGGGCTTTGCCTGGGGGGCGGCTGTGGTGCAGTTCTAGCCCACCCACAGTTAGACCAGTTCATCGCTTATTTGCGCTCACAATTACTGTAGGCGACTGACTTGCTGTTCAACATTCGCGCAGTGTTCTTGCAATTTGACGCTATGTTCGACGACATAGTGCGACGGGTTTCGGATCGCCTTGATCGGTTCGGGAAGTCTTGCAAACTCGGACAAGAAAACGGATCTGATCTCTTCCAGAGACGGGAGGGATGCCATGATCTTTCCTTCGGTCATTACCTTCTTTAACAGGGGTTCGGCCCCGACAACGTTTTCGCCGCGCAGCGCGATGATATCTTTCTGTAGTTGGCCTTGCTTGTCGCATACCCGGAATACCTGCTTCTTACCCGGCAAAGAGGCTTTCCCAGTGCTGAGCTTAAGGACCGGCCGGGTATCATATTCAACCAACTTGTAAGCGACGTCTGACCAAGGAGCATCGGCAGAGACACCCATTTTGGTTCCCACACCGTAGCTGTCATAAGGAACATTGGCGTTTGCATAGTCAGCCAGATCGTACTCGTCCAGGCCGCCGCTGCCGATGATCTTGACGTTTTTCAGGCCGGCTTCATCAAAGATCTTTCGAACGTCGACGGCCAGCTTCGCCAGATCGCCACTGTCGATGCGCACGCCCTGGAGATGTTGGCCCCGGGCGGCCATTTCTTTGGCCACCTGCACGGCTTTGCGCGCGCCTGCCACCGTGTCATAGGTGTCGATCAGCAAAGTCGAATTATTGGGAAAGCTGGTGACGAATGCACGAAAGGCGTCGATCTCGTGTTCGAAACTGGAGACGAAAGAATGCGCCATCGTACCGACGATCGGTATCCCATAATGCTGTCCGGCGCGGACATTGCTGGTTCCCGCACAACCGGCGAGATAGCTGGCGCGGGCAACCTTCATCCCGGCGTCGATGCCATGGGTGCGCCGCAACGAAAAATCCACCACCGATCGCCCACCCGCCGCATGGACGCAGCGTGCCGCTTTGGTGGCGATGAGCGACTGAAAGTTGATCTGATTGATGATAAAAGTCTCGACGATCTGGGCCTCGACGATGGGGGCAGTGATTTCCATAACGGGCTCGTCCTTGAAGAATAGGCGCCCTTCGGGAATGGCCCAAACGTCGCCCGTAAATTTCAACCCCTTCAGAAAATCAAGAAAATCGTCCGTAAACATCCGCTGCGAGCGGAGGTAGTCGATGCCGGCAGAGTCGACCTGGAATTGCTCAAGGAACTCCAAGACATCTTGCAAGCCCGCGGAAACGAAGTAGCTGCGATTGGGAGGATAGGAACGGACGAAAAGACTAAAAGTCGCTGGCGCCAGCCTTTGGCTCTGGAAATAACCCTGAGCCATTGTCAGCTGGTAGAGATCCGTCAACAACGCCAGGTTGTCTGTCGTGGACACGAAAACTCCAAGTCTAATAAATGAGCGAAGTCTAGTGTACAATTGCCCTTAAGTAAAGCGAACGAACGCCTGTTCACTATTGATTTATCTGGGCCGTTTTGTTAAGAAATTCTCGTAGGCTGACTGCGGGTTACAACCAAGGAGGGCTGATGTTTACCGACAAAGTAGAACTTAAGGATTTCGAAAAACAAGATCCAGAGTATCAGGATCTTTTGCGCCGAGTACTGGCGATTCAAGCGGACTGTGAAATCGGTGGCCCAAATTTATATGTTAAGGATATTTTGCCCAATGCGCCGACCAAGTTAGATCAGCTTATCGTCGCCCGCACGGCGGCCGAAGAGATGGACCATTTTCGAAAAATGGCCCGCTTGGCTGGTGATATTGGCGTCGATGTTTCATACACGCTCAGCCGGCCCAATCAAGAACGATACGTTGAAGCCTTTCGTGGCCAGATCAAAACCTGGGAAGATTTTGCCGTGTTCGGATTCCTAGTCGACCGCGTCGGTCGATTCCAGCTCGAGGAGTTTATCGGCGCCACGTATCTGCCCCTCGCCCGCGTCGTCGAGGATCCGGACATTATCCGAGAAGAAGAAGGGCATGTCGACTTCGGCACCAATGCGACGGCCGAATTTGCCGCGAAAGGTGGCGAACATAAAGAACGAATTCAAAAGGCGGTGGACTACTGGTACGCCAAAGGTCTCGACATGTTTGGTAACAGCAAGTCCTACCGTTCGGAGCGCTACATGTTTTGGGGTTTGAAGCGGCGGCCCAATGCGGTGGCACGTCAGGAATATAAAGACGAGATCGACGCCCTGATTTTGAAAATGGGTCTGCAGCTTCCCGATCCCAACAAGGGACGGCTCTACACTTAGTTAGGGGAGCACCATGCAGCCTGCAGCCAATACGGATGCCCTAGATCAACAGTTCAAAGAGTTTATCCAAGCCCTGAAAGGTGCGGTGAACTCGGCCATGCCGCATCTCAAAGACGATCCTAAAGTCGTCGATAAGGCGATTACGGATTGTAAGGAGATTCTGGACGTCGTCATGGAGGGCAACGTTAAAGAATGGTTGTCGTAGTTGTCGGCAGCGAATTTCTAATCGGCAAGTTCCGTATCGACGAGGCGCCTTGATCCTAACGGCGCCTTCGTTGTATCTGAGGCCGGTGTTTCAATTCACAGGAGCAACAAGCATTGAATATTGTCGTCTGCGGTAAGGTTATTCCCGCAAGTTCAGTTACGATTGAGATTGATTCCAACACCAAGCGCATGGTGCGCAAAGGCGTCACCCATGAGCTGGATCCGGCCGCCGCGAGCGCCGTCGAAGAAGGATTGCGCCTGACGGAAAAGCACGGCGGTACGGTGGTCTTGATCACGATGGGGATCAGCGACGTGACGATCGGCATTCGCAACGCGCTAGCAATGGGAGCGAGTTCCGCGGTCCATATTCTCGATGATGCCGTGGCAGGATCGGATACCTTAGGCACCGCCAAACTGTTGGCCGCAGCCATCAAGAAGCAGCCGTTTGATTTGGTTATCTGCGCGACGGAGAGCAGCGACAGTTATTCCGGCATCGTGCCAGGACAAATCGCTCATCTGCTTGGCGTCCCGCCCGTGACTTTCGCAAAGGAAATCGCGATCGATGGCAGCAAGATCACGATCAAACGGCAGAGCGAAAGCGGCTACGATATCGTCGAATCGATGTTGCCGGCGTTGGTCGCGGTCAGTAGCGGGATCAACGAGCCGCGCTATCCTCAACTCAAAGGCATCATGGCGGCCAAGAAAAAAGAGATCAAAGTGTACACTGCCGCGGATCTCGGTTTGGCGACGGATCAGGTGGGTGAGAAGGGTGCCAGGGAAAAAGTCCTAACCATCGGCAGACCGCCGAAACGCCAAGCCGGCAAAGTCGTCACCGACGAAGGGGAAGGCGGCAAGCAGATCGCTGACTTTCTAGCAGAAATCAAGGTGATTTAAATGGCAGACGTAATCTGGGTTTATGCCGAACTAAGCGATGAGCGGTGCACTCCAACCACTTTGGAGATGCTCACCAAGGCAGCGGAAGTAGGAAAAGCTGAAGCCGTGCTGCTCGGCCCTGCTCCGGACGATGCCACGCAAACGCTGGCGAATTACGGTGCAAGCAAAATCTACCGATCTGCCGATGCGGTATATCGTGATTATCTAACGCTGCCTGCGGCGGAGACGGTAGCGGGACTCATTCAGCAGCATAATCCGGCGGTGATGCTCTTCGCTTCGAGTTACACCGGGCGCGACATCGTTGCCAACTTGAGCGCTAGACTCGATTGCGGCGCTATCAGCGACGTCGGTGATTTCGTTCTGAAAGACGGCTCAGTGGAAACGACGATTCCAGCGCTCGGGGCCAGTTATCAAAACACCAGCACTTTGGTCAGTCAGGGAACCAAACTCATGCTGGTTCGGCCCAAGGCGTTCGAAGCCAAAACCAACGAACAACCCCTATCCGTTGAAGAGGTCGGGGGCGCCACAGCCGAAGCGCTTCGTACAGTTCACATGAAAGAGCGTGTGGCGGTGAAGCGCGAAGGACCTCAGCTGGAGGGCGCTAAGACGATTATCTCCGGCGGCCGTGGACTCAAAGGCGAAGAAAACTTCGCGATGTTAAAGGAGTTGGCTGACGTACTTGGTGGGGCTGTGGGCGCGACGCGGGCTGCCGTCGACGCGGGCTGGGTACCCTACGCCATGCAGATCGGACAGACCGGGAAAACAGTCAAGCCGGACCTCTATATTGCGTGCGGCATCTCCGGCGCCGTGCAGCACCTTTCAGGAATGAAAACCTCCAAGTTCATCATCTCGATCAATAAAGATGCGGAAGCGCCGATCTTTCAGTACTCCGACTTCGGTGTCGTCGGCGACGTCTTCAAGGTCGTTCCTCAGCTCACCGAAGAGATCAAGAAGCGCAAAGGCGCCTAGGCGCCCGCTTATCTGATCCCCGCCGGGTTGCCGGCGAATGCGAGCCATTCGTTTCGTAGCCCGGTTTGCCAGATTTGATTCGCCTCTTCAAGGTTTGTTAAGCCGTCAATTTTAACTCGATGCAGCAAAAGATCATCCGAAACCCTTCTCGGTGTAATCGTGACTTGATAGCCTTTGTTCCTCAGCAGTCGGGCGTGTTCATCGGCTCCTTTCAGGCTACGAAACGATGCAACGATGAGATGATACGAACCGTCTAGTTCCTGCCGTAGCAACGTTTCCCGGGTTAAGGGAGGGAGTAACAGCTCCAGCCCTGCGGACACCCAATTAAGATCCTTAATTTGAGGGTTGAACTCTTTGATAAGGTCCATGCCGAGGACGGTGTTAGTTCCGTAGGCATCAATGGCAATTTTGTAGATCGTGGAGCCATACTGAATCATCACGCGCCGGCCCTTCCATTTGAGCTCAACTTTCGCATTGGCCTCTTGCGGGACGGTTTCTTGAATTAGATTGTGCTCGACGACGTTAAGGCTTTTTCCGGCAATACTGACGAGTATGTTGCGTGGATCGATGACGGTTGCCACGACGACAAGGAAGAGGATTAGCAGTGCCGTTCCAACTCCGGCTCGCGCAAAGAGTCTCGCCTTGTCAGGGACCGCTTTGGGCGGTTTGCGGATGAATGTTTGTCGTTTGGTGTCAGGCGCGAAAAGAGCAAGGGTTGGGTCCGCATTGGTGATCTGGGCTTCCGATCCTATCCTGAGATCCCGGGCCACTTGCTTAATTATATCTGCGGGAACGATTTTTCGAGACTCCGCATAGGCGATAAGTAGGGCACCATCGCAGATGATGTTCATCAGCCGAGGAATCCCCTTTGAATAGAACGCGATCTGCTGGATAGCATCACGATGAAACAGACCCTTACCCTCATAGCCGGCAGCCCGAAGCCGAAAGTCAATATACGGACCCACCTCCTCATCCTTCAGAGGATCTAGCCGGCACTGAAGGGCCACCCGCTGCTTAAGCTGCCGAATTGTCGGTTGATCAAGTTTTGCCTCGAGCTCAGGTTGGCCTACCAGCACAATCTGGAGTAGCTTTTCTCGATCGGTCTCCAAATTCGAGAGAAGTCGTAGGTCTTCGAGAACCTCAGCGCTCAGGTTTTGGGCTTCGTCGATGAGCATTGCGACGGTGTGACCTTGTTTGAGCTGCTTGATCAAATAGTCATTCAGCTCTTGAAGCATCGTTACTTTGCTTGCGTCTTTGGGGGCTAGGCCAAGATCGTGAAGGGTGATTTGGAGCAATTCCGGAAAAGTTAAGTAGGTGTTAAAGATAAAGACCGAATGGACGGTGTCCTCCAGGCTGCGCAATAGTTTTCTCAGTAGGGTGGTTTTTCCGGTTCCCACCTCCCCGGTAATAACAATGAAGCCCTTTTTGGCTTCGATCCCATAGCGCAGGTTTGCGTAGGCCTCCAGATAAACAGGATTGGTGTAAAAGAAACGCGGATCAGGAGTAATGCTAAAGGGCGATTCGCGGAAACCAAAGTAGCTGTTGTACATGATGCCCAGCCCCTCTATGCACTTGGGTTGATGAAGTCGCCGGCCTGCCAACGCGAGGACCAATCTGCGCCTGGCTCGGCTTTACTGCGCAACTTGGACCGAGTCAAGGAATTTACAGGAATTTAAATGATATCAATGCGACCCAAGTTGGACAGGATTAGACAAAAGCGGACAATCTTTGAATTGTGGCCACAACCGGGCCACGGGGAACGCTGCGGAAAGCCATCAGTTCTCGCGAGATCACTGAGAGAAACTAAAGGGCGCGATTATGCTTGCGTTAAATGGGAAAAGAAGTTTCAGCGGCGCCGCCGTTGATGCCGAGTCTGGCTCCTTGGACGACGTACTCTATATAAATGGCGTCGGCCATCACTCGGCGCATGTTGTTTTTCATAGGCTGGGCGTTGATGCAATCTTCCTGAAGCTCTTTCGTATCAGCAAATTTTTTCCAATTATGATTCAGGCTTCGCGTCCTCGCGATAATGGCCCAGAGCTTCCATGACCGGCTTGTCGGACATCACGAAAAGGACCGCTGGATCCTTGGAGGTATTCTCGTGCCGATGGTGATACCAGAGAGGGACGACAAAGGAGTCGCCTTTTTCCCACTCGTAGCGTTTATCGCCGATGGTGGTTACGCCGCTTCCTTTCCATACATGATAGATCGTGGAACTTGTGTGGCGGTGAGTCTTGGTTTTCTCATTGGAACGGAGCATATGAATCTGACAAGACATGGTTGGTAGCGTCGGTCCGCCGGTCACAGGGTTGGCATACTCTAAAACGATGCCGTCGTACGGATCGCCGGGTTGTTCGCCGACCTTGCTCAACGCCTTTTCGGTGTCTTCCCACTTGTAACAAAAGGCCGGTGGTTGGATCGAATTCTGCCGGACCCAGGAGGGTCGCAATGCGCCCATCGTCGCCAAGGTGTATCCTTCCGGTTTCGTCACGGGTTGTTTCTTGCGCGGATCGGGCTCATGAAAATCGGTTTCCAATAATCGGACCAGAGGTGAGTCCAGTCCATCGAGCCACATCATGGTCTGGCCACCGTGATTCTCATGGTCGTGCCAGGTCCAACTGGGCGTGGTGACAAAATCACCTTCGCCGATCTCGAATGATTCGCCTTCGACGATGAGACGCGTTCCATGGCCCTTCAGGATGAAACGAATCGCCCCAGCCATATGGCGGTGTGACAGCGCATCCTCGCCGGGCTTGAGCAACTGAAGATTCAAAACCAGCGTGCGCGAAGTGCCGTTTTTGAGCGAAGGATTCCACATTTGGATTACGCGCCGGAAGGATACATCCAAGCCGACCACATCCCCGGCTTTTTCCATGGCGGCAAAAAGATCTTTTCCTTTCCAGTGGCAAGGCTCGAACGAAGGCACCGGCTCGCGGTAGACATCGCCCTGAACATTCTGCCAATAACCTTTGAAATTCTTACTTTCGAGTTCTGCCTCAAAAGCCTTGAGTGCGTCAGCCATAAAATGATCCTCCCGTTACTCCGACTTCTAGACCATTTCTACCCAGAGTTGCAACAGCGTGGCAACGGACATGAAATGGAGTGTTGGAGTAAAGGAGTACTGGAGTATTGGGAAGATACATCACTCCATTACTCCACCACTCCATCACTCCAACCTCCCCCATGTCACTCGATCGGCTTGACGGTGATCATATTCGTCGTGCCCGCTTGTTGGAGCGGCAGCCCGGCAGTGATGGCGACCAAGTCACCGCGTTTCACGAACCCGAGCTTCTGCGCCTTCTTCTGGGCGTCCCGCAACATCGCGTCGGTGCTATGAAAAGCCGAGACTCCGACTGGGTAAACGCCCCAAACGAGGCAAAGAGTTTTTAAAGTGAGCCGTTCCGGACTGAACGCGATGATTGGATGTTGCGGGCGATAGCGGGCAATCATACGCGCCGTGCTACCGGAAGACGTGGGTATAAGAAAAGCTTCCACTTTCAGATCCCGCGCCAGTGAGATGGCGGCGAAACTGATCGCCTCTGGAACACTCTTTGTTTGGCCGATCGATTGATATCGAGGCTCTAGGATGGTCTCGGTTTCTTCGGCGACCTCGGCCATGGTCTTCACCGCCTCAATGGGATAATCGCCCGCGGCGGACTCTTCCGACAGCATCAGAGCATCTGTGCCGTCCAAAACCGCATTGGCGATATCTGCGACCTCGGCCCGGGTCGGGCGCGGATTTTGAACCATGGAGCGCAACATTTGAGTCGCCGTGATAACCGGTTTGCCCAACACATTCGCCTTCCGGATCATCATCTTTTGCATCGCGGGAATTTTTTCCGGCGCGATTTCCAGTCCCAGATCTCCCCGCGCTACCATGATTCCGTCGACTTCTTCCAGAATCTCGTCGATATGATCGAGGGCCTCATGTTTCTCGATCTTGGCGATAATCGGAATTGAAGCGCCGCGTTTTTTCATTTCCCGGCGCGCGTAGACAATGTCGTCGCTGCTGCGGACGAAGGAGAGGGCAATCATATCGACTTTGTGCTCAATGCCGAAGGCAAGGTCCTGTTTGTCGTGTGTGGTCAACGCGCGAATATTCAGGCTGCTTTGCGGAAAGTGAATGCCCTTGTGCGAACCGAGAATGCCGCCAACCACGACCCGGCAGGTAACGGTTTGCTTTCCGACTTTGACCACTTCCAGCTCGATCTCGCCGTCGCCAAGCAAAATCGGATCGCCTTTCTTCACCGACTTGGTGAGACCCTGGTAGTTGACAAAAATCATCTCTTCATTGCCGACCATCTCACGAGTGGTCAATACAAAAGGCTGGCGACTCCGAAGGCGGACGTGATTGCTTTCCACGGCGCCGATGCGGATCTTGGGACCGGGTAGGTCTTGGAGAATCGCGACGGGCCGGTCGAGTTGCCGTTCGAGCCGGCGGATCATGCGGATGATGCGTCGATGAAACGCATAGTCGCCGTGACTGAAGTTGAGGCGCGCAACGTTCATTCCCGATTGGATAAGCTGTCTGAGAACCTGTTCAGAAGCGCTGGCGGGTCCGATGGTGCAGACGATTTTTGTCCTTCGCATTTTCATTAATCTACACGAGTCGGTGGGAGAATCAAAGAAAGAGACGAAAAGGCGAGTGGAATAATGGAGTGATGGAATATTGGAATGTAGGAGTGTTCCCCGCACATTATTCCACCATTCCAGTATTCCAGGTCTGCTATATTCCCGACCCCGCTCGCTTCAAACGAGGATCGAGAAGGTCTCGGAGCGCGTCGCCGAGGAGATTAATGCCGAGCACAGTGACAAAAATGCAGAGCCCGGGAAAGAGCGGCAGCCACCACGCGGTGCTGATATAAATGCGCGCATCGGCGAGCATGGTGCCCCAGGTGGGAATTTCGGGTGGCACCCCGACACCCAAAAAGCTGAGACTGGCTTCCGCGATAATTGCCGATGCCATGGCAAAGGTGC
>Ga0075436_100002993_pt1 | contig 11572 bp, 9 predicted proteins | sample RhiMethybrSRZTD5_FD_75303 | JGI IMG/M metagenome (GOLD analysis project Ga0075436, IMG submission 75303) | Populus rhizosphere microbial communities from Tennessee, USA - Rhizosphere MetaG P. TD hybrid SRZTD5 | ecosystem: Host-associated > Plants > Roots > Rhizosphere > Soil | place: USA... | reverse complement strand
CGGCCTGGTAGGGGCGGTTGGTAGTGATGGCGTCAAAGGTGTCGGCCACGGCGATGATGCGCGCCATGAGCGGAATTTGGTCGCCTTGCAAGCCATAGGGATAACCACGGCCATCGAGCGACTCGTGATGCAGTTCGATTCCGGGAAGCATCTCCGCCAGTTGTTTTACAGGGCGCAGGATGTTGGCGCCTTTGGTGGTATGCGTCTTCATGATCTCGTACTCTTCCGGAGTGAGGGCGCCCGGTTTTTTGAGCACTCGGTCTTCTATGCCGATTTTGCCCACGTCATGCAACTGGGCGGAGATACGCACCTTTTCAATGAACTCGTTCTCCATTCCCATCTCGGTGGCCAGCAGGACCGAGTAGCGCGTAACACGGTCAGAGTGGCCGCGGGTGTAGGGATCCTTTTCGTCAACCGCGCCGGCGAGCATCTGGATGGAGTTCAAGAACAGGGCGCGGTTCTCTTCCGCGGCGCGCTTCAGGTCGTCAATGAAGCGCTCCAGGTCGTCCGACATGGTATTGAAGGTCTGGGCCAGTTCGCCGATCTCGGTGCGGCTGCGCAGCTGAACGCGCTGCGAGAAATCCCCACGCGCGATGGCGCGACTGGTGTCCGTCAGCACCTGAATGGGATGCGTAATTTTGCGGGCCGCAAAGCTGCTGATGCCTACGCTCATCAGCACAGACATCAGGGCCAGCAGGCCGGCGGTACGCTGCATTTCGAAAATGCCGCGATAGGCTTCATTCTGCGGCTTCTGGGCGATGACGGCCCATTCCAGCGAAGGCACAGGGCTGTAGGTGCCCAGCATGGATTCAGTCTGGCGGCCATTGGCAATGTTGAACTCCTTGGTGGCGACGAATTGCGCCTTGCCGCCCTGCTCCACGAAGTTCTTCACGATTTCCAGGTTGGTCATTTCCTGGCCGGTGGCATATTCGGGCTTAACGCCGGCCACCAGGCGTCCCTGGCGATCAACCACGTAGGTGTCCAAACCGCCGGTGCTGACTTCCTTCATGCGGCGGATCAGGAACTGGAGGTCAACTACGGCGCCCAGCATGCCGATGAAGTGGCCGCCCGCCATGATGGGCGTGCTGATCAGCATGATGGTGCGGGGACTCTTGCCGCCGTAGGCGGTGAGGGCGTCGCCGTTGTAGATGCGGCCATCGCGGGCGGCGGAAAAGCTGCGTTCCAGTTCGCGCTGCAGGAAAGCATCCGGGGCGATGCGTCCGGCGGAAATACCCTTAGCCTCGTGATTGAGCAGCGTGGCGTAAACCAGATTGTCAGAGGAAGATACGAAGTTTTCCACCAATGCGCGCAGTTCAGGGGCACTCACGTGATTGCCGCTCAAATCGCCGCCACTGGCGATTTGAATGGCGGAGGACAGGTTGTTGAGCATCAGGCGCACAGTGGCCTGGCGCTCGGAAATGTTATCGGCCAGCGAGCGCGTGATGGTGTTCTGCAGCATCATTTCGTTGGTCTTGAGCCGGTCCCGGTTCATCGCAATCATCTGCTGCGAATAGAAGTACATAGGGACCACGCTGACCAGCATGAGCACACTGAGAATGAGGTAGAGGATGGGAACACGCGCGGGAATGGGTAGTCGCTTGAACAAGGAATCCCTGCTCGTCACACAGCTATGCTCTTTTGGGGGGAGCCTGAGAAATTTTACGTGAGAACGCGGAGAAGGAGGCAAACGGGGGTACAGGGAAGGGTTACGAAAGTACTGAGAGCCGGGGTACCACGCTGAGGAGTTGGCTCTCTCAGCCGTTCGCGATGTTGCGGTAGAGGCCGACTTCGCTGGTGGCGCGGCGGGTCATGAGTTCGTGGATGGCGTCGCGGGGAGATTTGTCCTGGTGAAGGATGGCGTGAACTTGCTGAGTAATAGGTATTTCCACTCCATACTTGTGCGCCAGGCCGACCGCAGCGTTGGTGGTGAGCACGCCTTCCGCGACCATACCGTGCATGCCGGCCACTACGTCGGCAAGTTTACGTCCGCGGCCCAGTTCCACCCCCACCGAGCGGTTACGGGAAAGTTCGCCCGTGCAGGTGAGGACGAGGTCGCCCAACCCGGCCAGGCCAGCCATGGTGTCGCGATGGCCACCGCAAGCCACGACCAGGCGGGTGATTTCGGCCAAGCCACGGGTGATGAGCGCAGCTACGGAGTTGTGGCCTAAACCCAGGCCGTCACACATGCCGGCGGCAATGGCGATGATGTTTTTAAGCGCGCCCCCCAATTCCACCCCCACCACATCTTCGCTGGTGTAGACACGGAAGGCAGGGTCGCTGAATTCGCGCTGCACGGACTGGGCGAGATCGGCGTCGCGCGAGGCAATGGTGATGGCGGTGGGATCGCCACGCGCCACCTCGCGGGCAAAGGAAGGCCCGCTAAGAGCGCCCAACCGCGGGCGGAAGCCGGCCAGTTCCTGGAGCACATCGCTGATCACTTCGGTCATGCGTGACAGGGTGTCGTTCTCTATGCCTTTAGTGGCGCTGACGAAGAGCGTTTCGGGGTGAACCAGAGGCGCCATTTCGCGAAACAGACGCCGGCAGTGGTGCGAGGGCATAACGCTGACCACCAGTTCGGCGCGGGCCAGCGCTTCTTCCAGCTTGTTCGTGACCGTGACGGTTTCAGGAATGGAATAACCGGACAGGAATAGTTCGTTTATCCGACGGGCGGCAACGGAGTCGCAGACTTCGCGCTCGTATGCCCAAAGGCGAACGGCATGTAAACGCTTGCGGCCGAGAACTATGGACAGGGCAGTGCCCCAGGCGCCGGCGCCGATAACCGCGATGTCGCTCACGCCCGCTCTCCCCTCATCCGCGCCTCAGCGAAAAGCGGTGCTCGGTTCCGGCCAGCAGGCGAGAGATGTTCTGATGGTGCTTGGCGATGATAAGCAGGGACGCAGCAACAGCAGCCGCGAAGACGCTCTGCATGGGTAGGCCACGCTGGACATAAAGCAAATAAATGACGGCGGGCAAAGCGGCGGCGGCGGCGATGGAACCCAGCGAGACGTAGCGGAACAGAGCCACCAGGGCGGCAAACACGCAGATGGCAATAAGCACCGCTTTGGGAACGATGGCCACGAAAGCTCCGACACCAGTCGCCACACCCTTTCCGCCTCGGAATTTCAGCCATATTGGAAACATGTGCCCCAGGACTGCACACAATGCGGCCAGCGCCATTGCCGTATAGAAGTGAGGAGAACGCATTCTATCTGAGCCGCCTACGAGCCCCACGGCAACTCCTACTGCGACAAATCCCTTAATGGCATCGAGCAACAATGTGAGGATGCCCAAGGCTGGCGATGATCGCGCGACATTAGTGGCGCCGATGTTTCCGCTCCCAGTTTGCCGAATGTCTCTCCTTTGAAATATTTTCACCAGCAGATAACCGAAGGGAATTGAGCCGAGCAAATATCCGACGATCGCAATCAGCGCGAAATAGGTGTGTGTAGACATACCTGCTTTTACAACAGCGGGAACCGCTGCAACTGCGTGTATTGCGACCCCGCAGGCGAGAGCTTGCTCTGATAGAGAAAGAACTCGCGGGCGCTCATTGTACCGAACTCCGGCGAAGGCAAGGCGCTCAATTTTTCCTGCAGCTGCTGGAAGGAGCGGTTAGGGTGATCGTCCGGGCGGCGCTGCGGAGCCGCCGACTTGCCGCGCGCCAGCGTCAGATGCGGGCTGAAGTCGCGGCCTTCCGGTTTGATGCCAAGCGGCTCAAGCGCTTCCTCCACCGACCGGGCGAGGTTGGCGAGATGCTCATCCGCCTCCACACCTATCCAGAAGACGCGCGCGGAGCGCACAGTGGGAAAGAACCCGTAGCGGTGGAACTTCAGGGCAGTCGCCGGAGAGCGAATATCTGCGAGAGACTGCCGGATGTCATCCAGTTTACGGTCGGGCTGCTCGCCGATGAATTTGAGCGTGAGATGCAGCGACTCAGCGCGCACCCAGCGGGCATCGGGAGCGAACTCGCGCACACCATCGAGAAAGCGGGCAATACGTCGTCGGATTTCAGGATCAATATCGAGGGCGACAAAAAGGCGCATAAATCCCGGCAATTAGCGATTGGCACTTAGCACTTGGCCGTTGAAGTGCATTGCCAAATCCAGCAATTGCCGCGAGGGCCAAGTGCCAATTGCTAAATGCCAAGTGCCGATTAGATCAGCTTCCGTCGCAACATATCCAACGCCTGCTGCGAGGCCCACCAGCGCACGCGTTCGCGGTCGCCGGGAAATTTTCGCTCCACCACCTCAGTGGATTCGCCATTCGAGAGCGCATGGAAGACCAGTCCCACAGGCTTTTCTTCCGTCCCCCCGGTAGGGCCGGCAATTCCTGTGACCGACAGTCCCCAAGTGGCGCCACACTTCTTGCGAATGCCTTCCGCCATGGCAGCCGCGACCTGGCGACTTACGGCGCCATGGGCCGCGATGAGCGCCTTCGGGACGTCGGCGAACTTGTGTTTTAACTCGTTGGAGTAAACCATGGCCCCGCCCAGGAAGTAACGCGAACTGCCACTGACGGAAGTGATGCGCTCGCCGACTAATCCGCCTGTGCACGATTCAGCCACGGCCACCGTGGCGTTCCGCATCTGCAGGTAATAGCCGACAATCTGTTCCAGCGACTCGCCCTGGCGGGAAAACACGTGTTCGTCGAGTTCGTCCTCCAGCTTTTCCGCGAGCTTGTCTACACGCTGCTGAGCCACTTCCAGCGAATTGGCCCGCGCCCGCAGGTGAATTTCAACCTCCCCCGCATAGGCCAGGATGGTGGTCTGCACATTGGGATGGCGACGGTAAATAGGTGCGATGCGGTCATCGAGGTGGGACTCGCCCAGCATGGCGACCTTGAGCACCCGGCTGGCAATGAAGGCCGATGGCAGCTGTTGACGAAGGCGCTCCAGGCATTGCTCCTCGAACAGCGGTTTCAGTTCGTGAGGCGGCCCCGGGAGCAGAATGATGATCTTTTCGTTGCCTTCGTAGCTGCCGGTAATCCATTGCCCGGGCGCGGTGCCGTTGCGGTTGCTAAGGACGGTGGCCCCAGAGATGATGTCGGCCTGCTTGGCGTTGTTTTCCGTGAATTTGAAGCCGCGCTTGGAAAAACGCTTGCGCAGCGCTTCCACTATGGCCGGGTCGCGTTCGAGAGACAATTCCAGCGCATCGGCCACCGCCTCGCGCGTCAGGTCATCCTCGGTGGGGCCTAGTCCGCCCATCAGAATAACCAGGGCGGCGCGGCTCAGGGCGGTGCGCGTGATCTCGGCGATATGCTCGCGGCTGTCTCCAACAATGGTCTTGAACGACACTTCTACGCCAAGCTGGTTGAGCTTATCGGTGAGGTAGAGGGAGTTGGTGTCCTGACGAAAAGGCGTCAGCAACTCCGAGCCCACGGCGATGATCTCAGCATTCATGAAGCAGTTATCAGTTGTCAGTTGTCAGCAACTGGAAATGATCTCACATCATGCGCCATTCCTCAGGTTCAAAAGCCGGCTGGAAGTTGAGAACTGAAAACTGAGAACTGGGTTCCTACGTTTCCTGCGGCAGCAATGGCTTACCCTGAATATCCCAGGAAAGATGGTGGACGGCGTTGCTGGTGGCCAGGATGGCGGAGCGGCCGGGAGCAAAGGCGAGCCCCACCAGGCCTTGACCGGCGACTTCCAGGGAGGCTTGCGCATCCGGCGTCAGCTTGACGATGCCGCGCTTGCCCCCCAGGGAGGCGGCGGCGTAGAGATTGCCGTCCACGTCGAAGGCCAGACCCTGAGGACGTCCCAGTCCACGATAGAAGACGGTTACTGTGCCGTGAGGGTCAACCCGATAGATGGAATCAAAGCTGGAGGTAGTAGGTCCGGTTACGAACAATTCACCCGAAACGCTGAAGGCCATGTGGTAGGCGGAGACACTGGGCTCCAGGGTGGCGAACACAAAAATCTGCCTGTCGCGGCCAATTTTGAATATGGTGCCGCTGCGATCGCCCACGTAAAGGTTCTCTTCCTTGTCAAAGGCGAGTCCGGTGGCCACGCCCATGCCCTCCGCATAGGCGGACATGGTGCCATTAGGCGCAACCTTATAGACCGTGCCATCGTAGCGGGAAGAGACGTACATCTGGCCGGCGCGGTCGAAGGCGATGGCAGTGGCATTCATCATCTCCGCCAGAAAGGGCTTGACGGCGTAGTTGGTGTCGATTTTGTAAATCGCCACCGGGACCTTCTGGCCGCGGGAGCCGGAGAAGGTCACATAAATGTTACCTTCCAGGTCGAGGGCAGGACTGGTGACGGGGTGGAGGTTCTCGGCGATGGTGACCGCCACCTTCACCTCGTGGGCGTTGCTGGTGCTGCCGTTGGTGGACACCACTACCGGCCCGGTCATGGCGCCTTCGGGAACGCGGGCCACGAGGAAGTCGTCGGAGCTGATGAGGACCGAGCCCTCCAGTTCACCAAATTGCACGCGCGGACGGCGCAGTTCTGGTGGGCGCAGGCCGCTGCCAATAATGCGGACTTCGCCACCGGGCAGGGCGGCGGCGGGGCGAACCGCGTCAATGCGCGGCTTGCCGTTCACATTTTTCTTGCCCAGCAGCCGTTCGGAGATGCCCATGCTCGCAATCTCGAGATCTGGTCGCGGAACTTATCGCAACCAGCCGAAGTGGAGCGCTGCCTGCAAGATAGCCAGCGCATACAAGCCCGCTCCCACGTCGTCCAGCATAATGCCCGAGCCCCCAGGAATTTTTTCCAGCCGGCGCAGCGGCGGAGGCTTCACGATGTCGAACGCCCGAAAAAGTATAAAGCCGGCCAGCAGAGTTTTCCATCGTACGGGGACGGCAATGAGGGCGATTAGCTGACCTGCAACTTCATCTATGACAACAAAAGATGGGTCACTGATACCGCTCTCGCGGGCTACGCGAGTTGCCGCCGGAATGCCCAGGGTCACAGCCAGACAGGCCAGCAGCACAGCGAATAAAACCTGAATTTCCCGGCCGGCAGCCTGTGAGATGGCCCACCACAGGAGCACTGTTGCCGCGGATGCCCAGCTTCCCGGGCCAGGGCGCAAGCGACCACAGCCGAAGAAGGTGGCAATGAGCCACGCGAGTTTGCCGGACGCGGGGCGAGTTGTGGGGGTGGTATTTTCCGCGCTGGTACTATTGGCCGGCATTATTGAAGTTTACGCCGGGGCGGCAAGTCGCCGGATACCACATCGTCGCGCTGGGATGGTCCCTGCTTCTCGCCGTTGGCCGCGCGGGGATCGGAGTGAAAGCCGGCTTCTTCCGGATCGGTGATGGGAGTGGAGATCACGTAGCCTCCGCTGGCCCACTTGCCCAAGTCTATAAGTCGGCAACGCCCGCTGCAGAAGGGGAACTCGGGATCGGAGCGCAGCACCAGCTTTTTGCAGGTGGGGCAACGCAGGCTGAGCACTCGCTTATGGGGCATGGGACAATTGAGTAATTGCGTAATTTGTAATTGGGTAATTTATAAACCAGCTAGTTAGCTTTCTGGCCGCTTATTTAATTGGCCGGACTGATCGCGACCTCCTGGAAACGGGGCCGCTAAAAAAATTACAAATTGCAAATTACTCAATTACGAGTTTCACAATTACCCGATTACCCGCTTACACAATGCTTCCGACCAGGTCGTAGTCCTGCGCTTCCGTGATGCGGCAGCGGTAGAACTCGCCGGGGAGGACACTTTCGCGCTCGCCGATGTCGTTGATCAGCACTTTGCCGTCAATTTCAGGGGCGTGCATCTCGGTTCGCCCCTCGAGCAGCAGGTCGGTTTCCTGCGATGTGCCCTCCAGCAGAAGGTCAAACTCGCGGCCAATCAGCGCCTTTTTGCGGCGCTTGCTGATCTGGCGCTGAAGGGTCATCAGGTGCTTGCGGCGGCGTTCAATTTCTCTGCCCGGCAGCTTGCCCTCGAGGTGAAAGGCGGCGGAGCCTTCTTCATCGGAGTAGCCGAAGGCACCCAGCCAGTCGAACTCGGCCTGCCCAACGAATTCGCAGAGTTCCTCAAAATCGCGTTCGCTTTCGCCCGGGAAACCAACAATAAATGTGGTACGCAAGGTTAGAGCAGGAATAGCGCGCCGCATCTTCTCGATGGAACGCAGGAAGAGATCGGCGCCACCTCCACGCTTCATGCGTTTCAGCACGGTGGTCGAGGCGTGCTGCAGGGGTACGTCAATGTAAGAGCAAATCTTGTCACTGGAGGCGATAGTTTCCAGCAGGCGTCCGGTGATCTTGTTGGGATAGGCGTAAAGGAAGCGCACCCAGCGCAGGTCCTCGATTTGCGCCAGCTTCTCCAGCAGGAGAGCCAGCCCGTCCTTGAGACCCAAGTCCTCGCCGTAACAGGTAGTGTCCTGGCCAATCAGGGTGACTTCGCGCACGCCGTTGCGGGCCAGTTGCTCCGCCTCGGCAATGACCGACTCAAAGCGCCGGGAGCGGAACTTGCCGCGCAATTGGGGAATGATGCAGAAGCTGCAAGGATGGTCGCAGCCTTCGGCAATTTTGACGTAGGCGGAGTAGCCGGGCGTGGCCAGCAGCCGCGGCGTGTTCTCGTCGTAGAGATAGTTGGGTAGGTCGGCGATGGCGCCGTCCCACTCCTGGCGGGAAAAGCGGCCTTGCGCTTCGCGGGCGCGGCCCTCAGGGCGGTCGTTCAGGATGGTGAATGGGGAGTGGCGATTGGCGGGAGGCGCGGGGCGCGTCGTAATACCCGCCGCTGCGAGAATCTGCTCCAACTCTCCAGTGCCGACCACGGCGTCCACCTGGGGAATGTTCTTACGAATCTCCTCGCGGTAGCGCTCCACCAGGCATCCGGCTACAACCAGGCGCTGAGCGCGCCCGCTGGTCTTGTGCTCGGCCATCTCCAGGATGGTGTCTACGGATTCCTGCTTGGCGCTGGCGATGAAGGAGCAGGTGTTTACCACGATGACGTCGGCGTCTTCCGCCCGCGGTGTAAGTTCTGCTCCGGCGCGTTGCAGCAGGCCCATCATGACCTCGCTGTCCACCAGGTTCTTGGGACAGCCCAGGCTCACGAAGCCGATTTTGGTCGGCTTGCGCGGGCTGGATTGTTCGCCGGATGGGGCTACGATTGGCTCTTTCAACGGCATGGAATCTATTTATTTTAGCAGGCAGGTTGGGTGGTCCGCTCAGGGCCAATCGGGCCACAGTAGGTCAATTGGTCGGCAGGCCGGTAAATGTCAATGTTTAGGGCGCAGGTGCGACGCATGCCTTCCCATCTTGAACTCATGGCCAGAATGGAACTGCGGCTTCTACGCGCAGGGGCGGCAAACGAGGAAGGGGTTCTCCTGGTGTTCCACAATGTGAGAGGCGGGGTGTCGCGCAAGTCGCGACGAGCCTGTGCGCAAGGCTTATGGCCACATCTACGCAAACCGCCCGGGAGGTAAGCAAACTGGTGGTGGCCTGCCTGGATGGCCGCCGGCTGAAAGGCTACGTGTTCAACTTCTCTGCTGCGCGCGAACGTTTTCGCCTCTTTCCTGAAGCCAACTCAGCCCCGGAATCCGGCGCCGATGTGGAGTTAGCCGACCTCAAGGCGTTGTTCTTTGTGAAGAATTTTGCCGGAAATCCTCAGTACAAGGAGCGCTATGAAAGCAACGGCGGGCGCGGGCGAAGGCTGGAGGTCACATTCAAAGACGGGGAAAAAATAATCGGCACGACCGAGGGCTGGTGCCCGCAGAAACTTGGTTTCTTTCTGTTTCCGGCGGATGCTAAGACTAACAACCTGCGAATTTTCGTCATAAACCGGAACGTCGCTCAGGTCCGGCTTCTATAAGTTCCCCGCTGCGCATCAGCGGCGAACAGAAGTAATTTCCTGGAACAACTCAGGCAAGCGCTGGGCATCTTCGGAAGACTGGGCGAAACGGGCGCGCTCATAATGCGTGGTGAACCGGTCCACAGACTGCCGGAGGGCATCCTCGCCGATGGTGGCGACAAATTCCTGGGGAGTCTGAGCGGGCAATTTACGCCAGCCGCGGCGGGCGGTGGCGCGCGTCATGCGCGTGTACCAGATGCTGGCCGCCATCTGCGGAGCTTGTGCGGGACGGCTGGCAGTTCGCCGGTTGCGCCACCCGCGTCGTAAGCGGCGCGCATTGGCCAGGAGGATGAAAATGCCGACTGCACCGCCAAAACCAAACCCCCAGCGCGACGGTGCACGCAAAAAGGAGCGCTGCGCAACGCGGGCACGGGCCAGCAGGAAGGCGTATTGCGCGCGCAGCCAGCTACGCTGCCCCTCCCACAGCGCGCGGCTATGTGCTCCGGCGCTGTCCTCCAGCGTGCGCTGGTGGATGGAGTCGTAGTTGACCACCCACTCCCGCCAGAATTCGGAAGCCGCATCCAGGTAGAGTTGCAGCCGGCTCCACCGCCCGCGCGCGTAGCCCAGCCCGGCGGGCGTAGGGTCGAAAGTGGTCCACCCGTATCCTGGGACGTAGGCTTCCACCCAGGAGTGGGCATCGCGGGCGCGCACCAGGTAGCTGCCGGTAAGATCGTTGAACTCTCCCCCGCGGAATCCGTTGACGATGCGCGCGGGAATGCCCAGGGTGCGCAGCATGATCGCCATGGCGGACGCGAAGTACTCGCAATGGCCCTGCTTGCGCACGAACAGGAAGTTGGCCACGGGGTCGCGCTGCAGGGTTCGGGGCAAATCCAGGGTATACCCGTAACGGGTCATTAAATACTGCTGGATGGCAGCGGCTTTGTCGTAGGTAGTGCTGGCCGAAGCGGTGACTTGGCGAGCTAACTCCGGAATTCGCTGGTCCAGCGGCGGCAGTTGCAGGTAGCGCAGAGCCAGGGAAGCGGGCACGCTGCCGGAGGCGCTGCGGAGCAGGGCGGCTGAGGGCTGCGCCAGGTCGGCGATGGCTTCATAGGTGGTGATGGCGCGATCGCGATCCACGTTGTAGAGAGCGCCGGCGGCATCCTGGGCGATCTGACGATAAGGGCCAATTAGCGAAAAGGTGCGACCGGCCACAAAGAAGACACTGGTGCCGATGGGCTCCATAAGTACGTGGTAACGGATGGTGCGAGGGAGCAGAGAACCGGGCCTGGGTTTTTCGTCCAGCGGGTGCGGGGAAAATTGCCCTGCGCGGGTGCGGGGTACAACAACCTCGGACAGAGGATTGCTCCAGTTGCGCCCGTCGAACAGGCTGAGGGTTACGCCACGCCACTTGAGGTCATACGCGCCAGTGCTATCTCCTTCAATTTGAACGTGCATGACCATGGAATCGGATTGCTGGATTTCACCAATCTGCCCCAGGCGAACACTATCGCTAAAGCCGGTGGCAAGCTGGCCGCCGGGAGCATAGGCGCCCAGATAGCCGGTAGAAACGCGCGGAACACAGAAAAAAATAGCGGTGCCGCCCAGCAGAATCATGACGAGAAAAACGGGTCCGGCAGCGAACAGCCACCAGCCGAGGCTACGGGCGGTACCGGCGCTCTCCCGGGCGCGTACCGCAGCGCTTGCGGAAGAGCGCCGCATCTCCATAAGGATAAAGGTGGTTACCGCCACCAGCAGAAACACGGAAAAAGCCGCGAAAAACATGCTGTCCACGGTGAGAACAGCGGCGGCCAGCACCATGAGGAACGAGAGCAC
>Ga0075436_100002992_pt1 | contig 11573 bp, 11 predicted proteins | sample RhiMethybrSRZTD5_FD_75303 | JGI IMG/M metagenome (GOLD analysis project Ga0075436, IMG submission 75303) | Populus rhizosphere microbial communities from Tennessee, USA - Rhizosphere MetaG P. TD hybrid SRZTD5 | ecosystem: Host-associated > Plants > Roots > Rhizosphere > Soil | place: USA... | reverse complement strand
AACAGCGCGTTGTTGACCGACACCTACACCTCGCCGCTGCGCGCTCGGCGCGGCGCGGCAAAACGCGAACGTTAGAAGGCGCTGATCAACGCGCGGCTCGAGCCGACGTTGATGTAGGAGCCATGGCCGAACTTGATCGCCTCAAAGAACAACTCATATATCTCAGGTTCTGGCTCGGAATCATGGTCGTCACGGCAATCACGTTGGTCGGCTGGCTTATCTCAACGCCTACCGCGACAAACCCAACGCTCTGGTTTATCGGGGCATTTGGTGCCATCGTCATCGGCGTCGCCATCTTCCTTGTGCATCGCCAGGTTGAGCGTCGTATCGATCAAATAGGTAAACTGTAGCCATGGAAGTCCTTGCTGGCATTCTTCTCTTGGCGGTCGTGGTGCTGTTCGTAGGCATCGCACTTGACGCCGCCTACCGCAAGTAGCGCCTTCTAACATGGCGGTGTTGCCGGACTCGGCGATCACCGCAGTGCTTCATCGGCGGCCATGCTCGCCGCGCCGTAAACCTCCACGTTAGATTGCGCTGCCCATGCCTACCGTGAATCCATTCACCACCACGGTCCTGGTCTTAGTTAGTCCCTCTCAGTTCGTGCGTCGGTCTGTACAGCATGATGTGGCCTTTGAATTTGAGAAGAACCAAGAACTACTGAAGCTTTATCCGGATCGGACGCTTCCACCAGAGCGGGCCAAGAGTTTTGAAGATCTGGCTTGGGAGCGCACACGCAAGATTCGCGAAGCTTTCTTCGCCGCTCTCCTATCCACGGTAGTCGCAGTTATTGCTGGCATTGTCGCCGGCACTACGCTCAGCGGTATTGCCGGCAAACCCGATGGCGTTACGGTTGCGGTTCTTCAGGTGGTGGGCGCCTCTATCATCCTGGCAGCGACGCTGGCTTTCTTGGGCTGGGAGATACAGTCTTACAAAGGGCAAACGCTGCCGGAAAAGGTGAACCGATGGCTGTTCCGTGGTCAGTATTGGGTCGGTACCGCTATCTTCGTCTTCTCGGTAGCGTGGACGTGGTAGCGCAATCTAACAACCGGTTGTTGCGCGACGCTTACGAGTCGGCGCCGCTTCGCCGCGCGTCCTTGAGCGCGCCAAAACCGGGACGTTAGATGACTGGCAATTGGCCGCCGGAACGGAAGCTACCGCCAGGATTTCCACTCCCGACAGTGGACGAGTCGGGCCGGCCCATCGTGGTTGGCGCAAAGGTTCGAATCGTCTCGGTGAGTTCGTGCGCTTACGGACTGCCGACTGAAGATCAGACACGACTGAGGTCCTACGAAGGAAAGGTACTTCAGGTTTTAGAGATTGATCGATACGGAATGATCTGGTTTGGCCCGGATGGCGAAAGCCGTAGTTTCAGTCTAAAGCCGCACGAGGTAGCTGTTGTATGAGGCATCAGTCCTCTAACCTCCGGTTGTTGGCCGACGCCAAACTTCCCCCGATTTAGTTGACACCCTGGGCTAACAGCCCGAGGTGTCTTGCCGCAAAGGCAGGACTCAGTACTTGGCTTTAGCGAGGAGCGCGAGCGCGCGTGCGGCAAGCGGATAAGGATCGGCGACGCCGCCGCCGGGCGCGGCGGTATCGAGAAGGACGTGCCAGTTGCCCGCGGGCAGCGCGAAGTCGATGGCTTCGTCGGCTGCGTTGGCGAGCAGCAAGAGGTCGTCGTCCTCGATAGGCGCGCCGCGCTCGTCGCGCTCCGCGAGCCGCTGGCCGAGGAGCAGCAGGCCGAGCGTGCGCGTCGCGGGCCGCTTCCAGTCCTCTTCGGTCATCGGCGCGCCGGCGGGCGTGAGCCAGATCACGTCCTCGGCCTTGGGATAGGTGCGGCGGCGAAATGCGGGATGGCGCTTGCGCATGGCGATGAGCGTGCGCACGAACTCGAGCAGGCGCTGGTCGGCGTGCTCCCAATCGAGCCAGGAGAGCTCGCTGTCCTGGCAATAGGCGTTGTTGTTGCCCTGCTGCGTGCGGCCGATCTCGTCGCCGGCGACGAGCATCGGCGGGCCCTGGGAGAACATAAGCGTCGCGAGGAGGTTGCGCTTCTGCCGCGCGCGCAGCGCGACGATGGCCGGATCCTCGGTCGGCCCCTCGACGCCGTAGTTCGCGCTGCGGTTGTTGTCGCTGCCGTCGCGGTTCGCCTCGAGGTTGGCCTCGTTGTGCTTTTGCTCGTAGCTCACGAGGTCCTGCAGCGTGAAGCCGTCGTGCGTCGTGACGAGGTTCAGGCTCGAGCGCGGGCTCCTGCCCGCGCTCTGGAAGATGTCGCTCGAGCCGGTCAGGCGCGAGGCGAGCTCGCCGACGGTGCCCGGGTCGCCTCTCCAGAAGGAGCGTACGGCGTCGCGGTACTTGTCGTTCCACTCCACCCAGCCCGGCGGGAAGTTGCCGAGCTGGTAGCCGCCCTCGCTCAGGTCCCAGGGCTCGGCGATGAGCTTCACCTGCGAGAGCACCGGATCCTGGCGCACGGCGGAGAGGAAGGTGCCGTTGCGGTCGAAGTGCTGCGCGCTGTTCCGCGCGAGCGTGGGCGCGAGGTCGAAGCGAAAGCCGTCGACGTGCATCTCCTGCACCCAGTAGCGCAGGCTATCCATGACGAGCTGGAGCACCACGCGGTGGCTCGTGTTGAAGCTGTTGCCGGTGCCGGTGAAGTTGAGGTAGCGGCGCGGATTGTGCGGGTCGAGGCGGTAGTAGATCGCGTTGTCCAGTCCGCGGAAGATGAGCGTCGGCCCGGTATGGTCGCCTTCGGCGGTGTGGTTGTAGACGACGTCGAGGATGACCTCGATGCCGGCGGCGTGGAGCGTGCGCACCATGCTTTTGAACTCGCCGATCGTGCCCGTCGCCGAGTAGCGCATCTCGGGGGCGAAGAACCCGATCGAGTTGTAGCCCCAATAGTTGCGCAGGCCGTGCTGCAGCAGCCGGCGCTCGTCGACGAACGCCTGCACCGGAAGCAGTTCCACGGCCGTGACGCCGAGGCCTTTCAGGTACTGGATGACGGGCAGCGTCGCGAGGCCGGCATAGGTGCCGCGGAGCTGCTCCGGCACGTCGGGATGGCGCTGCGTGAAGCCCTTGACGTGGAGCTCATAGATGACCGTGTCGTGCCAGGGCGTGCGCGGCGGCCGGTCATCGCCCCAGCTGAACGCGGTATCGACGACCTGGGAGCGCCCGAGGCCGGCGCCGATCTTGCCGACGATCAGCTTGGCGTACGGGTCGAGGAGATGCTTGCCCGCGTCGAAGCGATGCGGCCCGTCCTGTGGCCCGTGCACGCGATAGGCGTAGAGCAGCCCCGGGCGCGCATCGGGCAGGTAGCAATGCCAGACGAAGTCGGTGCGCTCGCGCAGCTCCACGCCCTCGATCTGGCGGCGGCCGCGCGGATCGAAGAGGCAGAGCTCCACGCGCTCGGCGTTCTTGGAGAAGAGCGCGAAGTTCACCCCCGCACCGTCCCAGGTCGCGCCGAGCGGATGCGCGCGGCCGCGCCAGACGGTGCTCGGAGCGACGACGGATCGCGCGGGCGCCTCCACGGGGGAGGCAGCTTACGCGGGAATGGTCTTCACCGCGGCGCGAGGTGCGAAGGTGCCGCGCAGCACCTCAGCTGCCCTGCATCGCGAGCGCGGTCGCGGCATGGTGCGGGCCGAGAACGCCGAGCAGCCGCTCGCGCTCGGCCATGACTTTCTGGGCGTATTGCGCGGTGCTGTCGGAGAAGGCCCCGTTGTAGTACTGCAGGCCCGCTTCCAGGCTGCCCCGGCGATAGATGTATTCCTGGAGGATCTGGGTACCGACGAGGATATTGGTCTCCGGGTCCCAGAGCGCGGCTTCGCCGCCCTGATCGGCGAGCTTGTCGAGGTGGTACTTCGGAATGATCTGCATCAGCCCTTTCGCGCCCATGACGCTCTCGGCGATCGGGTTGAAGCGCGACTCGACCGAAATGACCGCGAGCACGACGAGCGGATCGAGGCCGACCTCGCTGGCGGCCCGGTAGGACGCGTCGACCATGCGCTCGGCGGCTTCGGCTGCGATGAGAAAGCGGCGTGACAGGTACTTCGTCAGCACGACCTGCGCGGGATCGGGCACCGGCACGGCGAAGCGCTCGTGCGGCACGCAGCTCGCTGCTTGGTCCGCCCGCGGCGGCGCCATCGGCTCGCCGGAGCCGCCGGCGAGCAGCACCGGCGCCACGGCTGCGGCGAAGGCGAGGGACAGGGGGCGATGGGGCAAGGTCACGGCGTACCCCGCGGGGCAAACGATCGTAGGGCGCGTCGTGATTACGGACTATCACCGCCACTTGAATTTCCTGTCGCGATCCGACTACGCGAGGTGCGGTCGGCGTTACAGCAGGAACCTCGTCCAACTGATAGTACGGACTGCTACCGGTCCATATGATCCATCGCTGATCCGCGACAAGAACCCGAAAGGTCCATCCAAAAATGAAAATCGTAGCCCTCGTCCTTGCTGGCGGTGAAGGCACCCGGCTCTACCCGCTTACGGCCGAGCATGCAAAGCCGGCGCTTCCTTTCGCCAACGGCTATCGCATCTGCGACTTCGTGCTGTCCAACCTGGTGAACTCCGGCATCGCGACGATCTACGTGCTCGCGCAATACAAGCCCGAGTCGCTGATGAAGCACATCGAAGCCGCCTGGACGCCCTGGTTCCGTGAGTCCGAAGGGCTCATCAAGGTGCTGTTGCCGCGATCCAACACGCTCGGCGGCCAGTTCAAGGGCACCGCTGACGCGGTGGTCCAGTATCTCGATGTCGTACAGGCCCATGCTCCCGATGTCGTCGCCGTGTTCGCCGCCGACCACATCTACCGCATGGACGTGCGGCAGATGGTCGACTTCCACCACGCGCGGCAGGCGGCGGTCACGGTGTCGGCGCTTGCCGTGCCGATCGAAAAAGCGCGCGCCTTCGGCGTGCTGAAGACCAGCGCCGATGGCCGCGTGCGCGAATTCCGCGAAAAACCGAAGCATCCGCCGGCAATCCCCGGCGATCCGCGCCATGCCTATGCCTCGATGGGCAATTATCTTTTCGAGCCGGCGGTGCTCGAGCGCGTGCTCGAGGAATCGCGCGTGGCGGGCGAGACCGACTTCGGTCGCGACGTGCTGCCGCGCATCTGCACGGGCGAGCGCGTCTACGCCTATGATTTCGCGCAGAACCAGGTGCCCGGCGTGCAGGAGTTCGAGGAGCGCGCCTACTGGCGCGACGTCGGCACGCTTTCCGCGCTCGCCGCCGCGCAGCAGGACGCGATGGGCTCGCGCCCGCGCTTCAACCTGTGGAACAGCCGCTGGCCGATCCGCGGCGAGTACGAGGCCGAGATGCTCGCGCGCATGCCCGCCTGGGAGCCGGAAGACTCCGGCGTCAAGGCGTCGGCGCCCTGGCGTGCCGCGCGTAGAGGTCGGCGTACTGACGAGCGGCTGCCGACCAGCTGAAGTCGCGCGCCATCCCGCGGCGCTGCATCTCGCGCCAGCGCCGCGCGTCGTGGTAGACCGCTAGCGCTCGTTGCACCGCCTCGACGAGCGCGGCGCTCTCGGCGCGCTCGAAGAGAAAGCCGGTCTCGCCGTCCATGATCGTATCGACAAGCCCGCCGGTCGCGCGCGCGACGGGCGGCGTGCCGTAGCGCTGGCTGTACATCTGATTCAGGCCGCAGGGCTCGAAGCGCGAGGGCATGAGGAACATGTCGGCGCCCGCCTCGATCAGGTGCGCGAGGTCCTCGTTGAAGCCGATGGCGACCGCGATCGCGTCGGGCTGGCGCGCGGCGAGCGCGGCGAGCGCCACCTCGTGCTCGCGCTCCCCGCGGCCGAGCACGCAGAGCTGCGCGCCGAGCCGAACGAGATCCTCGGCCGCGCCGGCGAGGAGATCGATGCCCTTTTGCTGCGTGAAGCGGCACACGACGCCGAGGAGCGGCCGCGCCGGATCCTCCGTGAGGTTCATGCGCCGCTGCAATGCCGCCTTGTTCGCGCCCTTCTTCTCGAGGCTCGTCCAGGAATAGCGCTCGGCGATGCGCTCGTCGGTCATCGGGTTCCATACGCCGGTATCGATGCCGTTCAGGATGCCGCGCAGGCGCTCCGCGCGCTCGCGCAGCACGCCGTCGAGGCCGCAGCCCTGCTCCTCGGTCTGGATCTCGCGCGCGTAGCTCGGGCTCACCGTCGTGATGGTGTCGGCATAGACAATGCCGCCCTTGAGGAACGAGAGCCGGCCGTAGAACTCGAGACCCTCGATCGCGAAGCTCGCGCGCGGCAGCTCGAGCCGCGCGAGCAACGCCGCCTCGTAGAGTCCCTGGAACGCCAGGTTGTGCACCGTCATCACCGCCCCCGCGCGCGCGTGCTCGAAATGCAGGTACACCGGCGCGAGCGCGGTCTGCCAGTCGTTGCAATGCACGACTTCGGGCTGCCAGTCGAGCGGCGAAGCGCGACCCGCGACGAGCGCCGCCGCGCGCGAGAGCACGCCGAAGCGCAGCGCGTTATCGGGCCAGTCGGCGCCCTCCGCGTCCCGGTAAGGATCGCCGGCGCGCCCGTAAAGGGCCGGGCAGTCAACGAGGAGGTAATCGCCCGCCTCGATGAGGCGCACATCGACGCCGAGCACGCGTAGCGGCGCGCTTTCCCTGCCCTCCAGGCCGATGCCCTGATAGCGAGGAAGCAGCACGCGCACATCGATGCCCTGCGCCCGCAACGCCGCCGGCAGGGCGGCGCTCACGTCGCCTAAGCCGCCCGTCTTGGTGAGCGGCGCACACTCGGGAGTGACGAACAGGACGCGCATAAAAAAAGACCCCGGTAGGGGAGCCGGGGTCGGATGCCTACATACGCACGAAGGGAGGGAGGTGCGTATGCAAGGGGGAAAAGGTAGGCCGAGATGCGGCGCTAGTTCGTCACCTGTGCGGCTTCGCGCCGCCGCGAATGCAGGGGCAGCGCCGCGACCTTGTAGCCGCCGCCGAACTCCTCGCTCACCGGGACATCGAGGCACGCGGAACCGTCGATCACCTTGGCGCCGAGCGCGCGCACCAGCGCCGGCTGCTGCTTCAGCGATTCGAGCTCAATGAAGCACACGACGCGAGCGGCGCCCCGGTTATGCACCAGCTTCAGGCTGTGCACGGGCCCGTAGGGCTCGCAGAATTCCAGCACGGCCTTGGTCAACGAATACAGGTCGTGCGCGTCGCGAAGCTGCTCCATGACCTCGGTTTTCATGTCGCGGCCATGCTAGGGCCCGACCCCGGCACTCGATATCCTTGAAAGCATGAACCTGCTGTAGTGACCCAACTACAGCTCGATGACATGAAAATTAACCGCTACAAAATCAAAGCGACGCTCGCCGCGGTGAAACAAGTGGCGAGCGTGCCGGCAAATATCGATTTCATGCCGAGCGCCACGATCTCGGGGCGCCGCTCGGGACACATCGTCCCGAGCCCGCCGATCATGATGCCGAGGCTGCCGAAGTTGGCGAAGCCGCATAGCGCATAAGTCATGAGCAGCCGGCTTCTCTCGGAGAGCTCGCCCTTGGACAAATCGATATAAGCGACCAGCTCATTCAGCACCGTCTTCGTCCCGAGAAGCGCACCCGCCGCCTGCGCCTCGTTCCACGGCACGCCGCAAAGCCACGCGAGCGGCGAAAGCAGCACGCCGAGCAATCCCTGCAGGCTGTAGGGCGCTATCGCCAGATTCACCAGCGCGACCAGCGCGACGAACACCACCAGCATGGCGACAATATTGATGAGCAGTTGGGCGCCCTCCAGCGTGCCGCGCGTGATGGCGTCCATGCTGCCGCTCGCCTCCGAGCGCAGCTCCAGCTCTCCGCCCGCCGCCGCGCCGTGCGGCGGCACCATGACGAATGACAGGGCAAGCGCGGCCGGCGCCGAGAGCACCGAGGCGATCAGCAGATGCGCGACCGCATCGGGCAGTACCGGACGCAGGATCGCCGCGTAGAGAAAGAGCACCGTGCCGGCGATGGACGCCATGCCCGGCACCATGATCGCGAAGAGCTCGCCGCGCGAGATGCGCGCGAGGTACGGTCGCACGAAGAGCGGCGCCTCCACCATGCCGACGAATACGTTGGCGGCGGTGGAGAGCCCCACCACGCCGCCGACGCCCATGGCGCGGCGAAGGAGCCACGAGATCGCGCGCACGACCGCCGGCAATACGCGCCAGTAAAAGAGCAGCGCCGAAAGCGCGCTGATCACGAGCACGAGCGGCAGCGCGCGAAATGCGAGGATGAAGGTCGCCTGCGGCGCCGTCACCGCAAATGGTGCCGGCCCGCCGCCGAGATAACCGAAGACGAGGCTCGTGCCCGCCTCCGTCGCCTGCTCGATCACGAGCAGCGCGTCGTTCGCCGCCATGAACGCGCTCTTCACCGCCGCGAGCTTCAGGCAGAGCAACGCCAGCGCCAGCTCGAGCACGATGCCTGCCGCTACCGCACGCCAGGGCACTGCCCGGCGCTCCTCGCTCGCGAGCCAGGCGAGCGCGACGAGCCCGACCATGCCGGCGAGCGCGTGCATAGAATCAAGCATGGTGGTCGTCAGCTGTCTGTGCGCCGAGTGGTGCGATACCTGCGTGCAATACCGCCCCGGCTTCCTCGCCCTCGCGCAGAAGTTTCCCGGCGTCGAATTCCGCTGGATCGACATCGAGGACCAGGCGGACGAGCTCGGCGAGCTCGCCGACGTCGAGAATTTCCCCACCATCCGGGTGACGCGCGACAGCGACGTGCTCTTTCACGGCGTGCAGCTTCCGATCCACGCGCACCTCGAGCGGCTGCTCCAGGAACTGCTCGCTAGGGGAAAATAGTCGCAATCGTCGCCTGGATCGCCTCGGCAGCCGCGCGCGGATCGGCCGCCTGGCGGATCGGGCGGCCAACGACGATGTAGTCGGCGCCGTTCGCGAAGGCCTGGGCGACATCGACCGTGCGCTTCTGGTCGTCGGCCGGCCGGTTGTCGACCGGCCGGATGCCCGGGGTGACGACGAGCAGCCGGTCGTGGAACTCGCTCTTCAGGCGCTCGGCTTCGAGGCCGGAGGAGATGACGCCGTCGCAGCCCGCCTCCATCGCGCGCCGCGCGCGCGAGAGCACGAGCCGCTCGACGTCGCAGGAAAAGCCGAGATCGTCCAGGTCGCCGCGATCCAGGCTCGTGAGCGCCGTGACGGCAAGGATCTTGAGCTCGCCTTTCTCCTTCGCCGCCGCCTGCATCATCGCCTGGTTGCCGTGCACGGTGACGAACGTGATCCCGCGCGCGCGCAGGTTCGCCACCGCGCGCGCCACGGTTTCCGGAATGTCGAAGAGCTTGAGATCGGCAAATACGCGATTGCCGCGCGCCGTCAGCCATTCGATCAGCTCGAAGTAGCCGCCGGCTGAGAAGAGCTCGAGGCCGACCTTGTAGAAGCAGGCCGCCGGCCCCAGCCGCTCGACGAGCGCGCGTGCTTCTGCGGCCCCCGCGACATCGAGCGCGACGATCAGTCTCTCCCGGCGCGCGATCACGAGACTTCCTCCCGCTGTACGAAATCACGCAACGATAATCCAAGATCGGCCTGCGGTACGCCGACGGCATCGGCGTCGAAGACGAAGGCGCGGTAGATGTCCGCCACCTGGATCTGCGCGGCGTCGCGCGCGAGCACCCAGCCGTCGCGCTCGGTGCGCGCCGCCCAACCCAGAGCCGCCGCGCGCTCGAGGATCTGCTCGCAGCGATCCGGCAGGAGCCGCCGCCGCCGGGCGAGGACGTTGAGCGGCAGGACGCGCCCTTCGCCGTGCGCCTTGGCGAGCGCGCCCAGCACGCCGAGCGCATCGGCGAGCACCTCTCCGGGCACGCGATGGCGCTCGGGCTTGCTCGTGAACACGGGCAGCATGGCGGTGAAGATGGCGCCGGTCAGCACGACGAGCCAAGACATATAGAGCCAGACGAGGAAAATGGGAATCGTGGCGAAGGCGCCGTAGATGAGCGTATAGGTCGGCACGCGCGTCAGATAGATCGCGAAGCCCCGCTTCGCGATCTCGAAGCCGATTCCCGCGAGGAGGCCGCCGAGCAGCGCATGGCGCCACTCGACGCGCCGCGCCGGCACCACGCCATAGAGCAGCATGAACGCGACGCTCGTCAGGACGAACGGCACGACGCCGAACAGCGCCTCGGCGAGAAAGCCGAGCGGCAGCGTGATGGACGCCTGGCGCAGCGCGAAGTAGGTGCTCGACAGGCTGCCGCCGATGAGCAGCGGCCCGAGCGTGATCACCGCCCAGTAGATGAAGACGTTCTGGATGATCGAGCGGCGCCGGTACACGCGGAAAATGCGGTTGAGCGCGTTGTCGACGGTCAGCATCAGCATCACGGAGGTGACGACGAAGCCGACGAGACCGATCGCCGTGAGGCGCGCCGCGTTCTGGGTAAAGGAGTTGATCTGCTCGATCAGCGTGTCGACGGCGGGCGTGTCGGGCAGCACGTTCTCGAGGATGAAGAGCTGCAGCGAGCTGATCCACTCGTCGAACACCGGGAAGGCGGTCGTGATGGCGAGCGCCACCGTGAAGAGGGGCACGAGCGAGAGCAGCGTCGTATAGGTCAGGCTGCCGGCGGTCTGCGTCAGCCGCTCTTCGCGAAAGCGCGTCACCAGCGCGACGATGAACTCCCATGCGGCGCGCAAGTGCTTCATCGATCCTTTTATCATACCGGCTCGACATGCCACGCGTCGTCTTCACCTCGCACCTGCAGCGCCACGTGCCTTGCGCGGAAAGCGTCGTCGACGGCGCCACGGTCGGCGCCGCGCTCGAGGCCGTGTTCCGCGCGCAGCCGCAGGTGCGCAGCTACGTGCTCGATGAGCAGGGCGAGCTGCGCAAGCACGTCTTCGTGTTCGTCGACGGCCGGCGCGCACGCCTCGCCGATGGCTGCGCGAGCGCGAGCGCGATCCACATCCTGCAGGCGCTCACCGGAGGATGACCATGCAGCTTTACGTTGCCACACGCAAAGGCTTGTTCATCGCCGACGCGGCGCGCCCGGCGCTCGGCCGACCGCACTTCCTCGGCGATCCGGTCAGCGCCGTGCTCGCGCACGACGGATCGGTCTATGCCGCGCTGAACCTCGGCCACTTCGGCGTGAAGCTGCGCCGCTCCGACGATCGCGGCGCGACGTGGCAGGAGCTCGCCGCGCCCGCCTATCCGGCAAAGCCGGAGGGCGTCGACGACAAGGCGCCTTGGAAGCTCGTGCAGATCTGGACGCTGGAAGCCGCCGGCGAGACGCTGTGGGCCGGCACGATCCCCGGCGGGCTTTTTCGCTCGCGCGATCGCGGCGAGAGCTGGTCGCTCGTGCGAAGCCTGTGGGATCGCAAGGAGCGAGCCGAATGGTTCGGCGGCGGCTACGATAATCCGGGGATCCATTCCATCTGCATCGATCCGCGCGATGCGCGCAAGCTCGCGATCGCCGTCTCGTGCGGCGGCGTCTGGCAGAGCGCCGACGCGGGCGAGACGTGGCAGCTCGCCGCGCGCGGCATGCACGCCGACTATTTCCCGCCCGAGCGGCGTGAGGACCAGAACATCCAGGATGTGCATCGCATGGTGCAGTCGCCTGCGCGGCCCGAAGTGTTCTATGCACAGCACCACAACGGCGTGTTTCGTTCCGTCGACGGGTGCGC
>Ga0075436_100002989_pt1 | contig 11578 bp, 8 predicted proteins | sample RhiMethybrSRZTD5_FD_75303 | JGI IMG/M metagenome (GOLD analysis project Ga0075436, IMG submission 75303) | Populus rhizosphere microbial communities from Tennessee, USA - Rhizosphere MetaG P. TD hybrid SRZTD5 | ecosystem: Host-associated > Plants > Roots > Rhizosphere > Soil | place: USA... | reverse complement strand
GATGCTGCTGCGCATCGAGGACACCGACCGCGAGCGCTCGACCCAGGCGGCGATCGACGCCATCCTCGACGGGCTCAAATGGCTCGGCCTCGACTGGGACGGCGACGCCGTCTACCAGTTCTCCCGCTCGGCCCGCCACCGCGAGATCGCCGAGCAGCTCCTGGCCGCCGGCAAGGCCTATCGGTGCTACGCCACCCCGGAAGAGCTCACCGAGATGCGCGAGGCGGCGCGGCGCGAAGGCCGCTCGAAGCTCTATGACGGACGCTGGCGCGACCGCGATCCGGGCGAGGCGCCTGCCGGGGTGAAGCCGGTGATCCGCTTCAAGGCGCCACTCACCGGCGAGACCGCGATCGACGACCAGGTGCAGGGCCGCGTGACCTGGCAGAACGAGAATCTCGACGATCTCGTGCTGCTGCGCTCGGACGGAACGCCGACCTACATGCTCGCGGTCGTGGTGGACGACCACGACATGGGCGTCACCCACGTGATCCGCGGCGACGACCACCTCACCAACGGGGCGCGCCAGACCCAGATCTACCAGGCGCTCGGCTGGACGGTCCCGGTCATGTCGCATATCCCGCTCATCCACGGACCGGACGGCTCGAAGCTTTCGAAGCGCCACGGCGCGCTCGGGGTCGATGCCTACCGGGCGATGGGGTATCTGCCGGCGGCAATGCGCAATTACCTCGTCCGCCTCGGCTGGAGCCATGGCGACCAGGAAATCTTCTCCACCGAGGAGATGATCGCGGCCTTCGACCTGCCGCAGATCGGCCGCTCGCCGGCGCGCTTCGATTTCGCCAAGCTCGAGAACCTCAACGGCCACTACATTCGCACCGCGAGCGAGGACGAGCTCGTCGCCGCCGTGAAGGACGTGCTGCCGCATGTCGCGCAGGGCTCGGAGCTCGCCGCCCGCCTCACACCCGAGCTCGAGGCAAAGCTGCGTGCCGCCATGCCGGGGCTCAAGGAGCGGGCAAAAACCCTGGTCGAGCTCATCGACAGCGCAAAGTTTCTCTACGTTCCCCGGCCGCTCCCGCTCGACGAGCGGGCGGCGGCCCTGCTCACCGCGGACGCGCGCTCCTTGATGGGCAAGCTCGCCGCCCGCCTCGCCGCAATCGAGCCATGGAGCGCCGAGGCGACCGAGGCGGCGGTGCGCAGCTTTGCGGAACGCGAAGGGGTGAAGCTCGGCGCCGTCGCACAGCCGCTGCGGGCCGCCCTGACCGGACGGACCACCTCGCCCGGCATCTTCGAGGTGCTGGCGGTGCTGGGCAAATCCGAGAGCCTGGCCCGCCTCGCCGACCAGGCCGGCTAGGCGGGCGACGGCCATCCGGGCCGGCGCGTCCTGTGGCCGCACGCCCCTGATGCGGGGCGCGCTGGTTGCCGATTCCTGACCTTGTGCGACGCCTTCGTCCCTCGCGGAAAGGCCGTGTAAAGCCTACATAACGCGCGTCGGGCTGTGCATCTTGCGGTGCACACGGGGATGGGATAGCACCGACCTGGATCCCCAGGTTTTGAGCTCCCTGCGCGATCGGGCCACGCTACGGGCCGACGCAAGCGAGAGGACGACGATCATGGACGCAAAGACCGGCACCGGCAGCAACCTCAAGTCCGGCCAGCTCACCGTGGGCGGCAACAGCTGGTCCTTTCCGATCTACGAAGGCACCATCGGTCCGGACGTCATCGACATCTCCAAGCTCTACGGCTCCGCCGGGATGTTCACCTACGATCCCGGCTTCACCTCGACGGGAAGCTGCGAGTCGAAGATCACCTACATCGACGGCGACGAGGGCATCCTCCTCTATCGCGGTTATCCGATCGAGCAGCTCGCCGAGCACGGCGACTTCCTCGAGACCTGCTATTTGCTGCTCTACGGCGAGCTCCCGACGGCGGCGCAGAAGGCCGACTTCGACTATCGCGTGACCCGCCACACGATGGTCCACGAGCAGATGAGCCGGTTCTTCCAGGGCTTCCGCCGCGACGCGCATCCGATGGCGGTGATGGTCGGCTCGGTCGGCGCGCTTTCCGCCTTCTATCACGACTCGACCGACATCTCCGATCCGGTCCAGCGCATGATCGCATCGATCCGCATGATCGCGAAGGTTCCGACGCTCGCTGCCATGGCCTACAAGTATTCGATCGGCCAGCCGTTCGTTTATCCCAAGAACGAGCTCGACTACGCGACCAACTTCCTGCGCATGTGCTTTGCGGTGCCGTGCGAGGAGTACAAGCCCAATCCGGTGCTCGCCCGCGCCATGGACCGCATCTTCATCCTCCACGCCGACCATGAGCAGAACGCCTCGACCTCGACGGTCCGCCTCGCCGGCTCGTCGGGCGCCAACCCGTTCGCCTGCATCGCGGCCGGCTGCGCCTGCCTGTGGGGTCCGGCGCATGGCGGCGCCAACGAGGCCGCGCTCAAAATGCTGGCGGAGATCGGCAGCGTCGACCACATCCCGGAATTCATCAAGCGCTCGAAGGACAAGAACGATCCGTTCCGCCTGATGGGATTCGGCCACCGGGTCTACAAGAACTACGACCCGCGCGCGAAGATCATGCAGAAGACCTGCCACGAGGTGCTGAGCGAGCTCGGCATCAAGGACGATCCGCTGCTCGACGTCGCCATGGAGCTCGAGCGCATCGCGCTGCACGACGACTACTTCATCGAGAAGAAGCTCTATCCCAACATCGACTTCTATTCCGGCATCACCCTCAAGGCGATGGGTTTCCCGACCAGCATGTTCACCGTGCTGTTCGCGGTCGCCCGCACCGTGGGCTGGATCGCGCAATGGAAGGAGATGATCGAGGATCCGAGCCAGAAGATCGGCCGTCCGCGCCAGCTCTACACCGGCGCCACCCGCCGCGACTACCAGCCGATCTCGCGGCGGAAGTGATCGTCGCGGCTGCGGCGAAATATTCGGTGGCTGTCATCGTCCGCGAAAGCGGACGATCCAGTACTCCGCAGCAGCACGATCAGTCGTCACGTTTGCCCATTGTGAATCGTGGATTGCCCGCTTGCGCGGGCAATGACGGGGCGCGTTAAGCGCGTCCCCCTCTCGCCACCTCGAGCACCACATCCGCGGCGGCCTCGCTCGGCCGGGCCGAGCCTATGCCCATCACCGCATCGAGCCGCCCGAAAGCCGCGAGCTGCCTCTGCCGCTCCGGCGTGTCGGCGATCAGCGGCGCGAGCGCGGCCGCAAGCCCTTCCGGACTGGCCGCGCGCTGGATGAACTGCGGCATGACATTCTCGCCCAGCACCAGATTGGCGAGCACGATCGTCGGCACCCGCACGAACGCGTAATAGATGAGCTCGGTGACGAGCGCCCCCCGATAGGCGACGACGGTCGGCACGCCGGCGAGCGCGAGCTCCAGCGTGACGGTCCCGGAGGCGGCGAGCGCCGCGCGCGCCGAACGGAAGGCCGCCCGCTTGTCCGCCTCCGTGACCACGATGCGGGGCCGCACCGCCCAGGACGCCGTCTCCTTCGTCACCCGCTCGACGAAATGCGGCAAGGTCGGCAGCACCAGCTCGAGCGGCCCGCAGCGTTCGGCAACGCGCGCCATCGCGGCCCCGAAGACCTCCATGTGCCGCGCAATCTCGCCCGTCCGGCTGCCCGGCAGCACGAGGACGAGAGGCGGGTCGCTGCGGCGCCGCTCGGCCTCGTCGGCGCTCGGGCGCAGCGTGGCCACCTCCTCGCACAGCGGATGGCCCACATAGGTGCAGGGCGGCCCGCCGAGCCGCGCATGTGCGGCCGGCTCGAACGGCAGCAGTGCGAGCACGTGGTCCACATAGCCGCGCATGGCGCGCGCCCGGCCCGGCCGCCAGGCCCAGACCGAGGGCGAGACGTAATCGACCACCGGGATCTCGGGCGCCGCCGCGCGCACCCGCCGCGCGACCCGATGGGTGAAATCCGGGCTGTCGATGATCACCAGCACGTCGGGACGCGCTGCCACGGCCAGGTCCGCCGCTTCGCGAATACGCCGCAGGAGCATCGGCAGCTTCTTCGGGATCGCGGAAAAACCGACGATCGCGAGCTCGTCGATCGCGAACGGGCTCGCGATCCCTTGGCTCCCCATGGCGCGGCCGCCGACGCCCGTAAAGCGCACGCGCCCTCCGGCGCGCCGCCGCAGCGCCTCCATCAGCGCGCCGCCGAGGCGGTCGCCCGATTCCTCGCCCGCGATGATGACGATGTCGAGCTCGCGCTCCGCTCCGGGCACCGGCGCGGTCATGCCGCCGCCCCGTGCGACGGCGTGCCGATCACGAAGACACCCGCTGCCTCGGCCGCCCTGAGGAGTTCGGCCGGCTCGGCCACGAATGTCGCGCCGGCGGTCGCCGCAAGGCCGGCGAGGCCGGCCTTGGCCAATCCCGCGATGGTCGGTGGTCCGATCGAGGGCAGGTCGAAACGCTGGTCCTGCTTCGGCTTCGGTGCCTTCACCAGCACGCCCCGGCCAAACTCGCTGCGGATGCGGCCGTCCCGGCGCAACGCGGCGACCCGCTCGAGCATGCGGTCGGTGCCTTCCGCCGCCTCGACCGCGATCACATGCCGGCCGGCGACCACCACCGCCTGCCCGACGTCGAACGGACCGAGCGCGGACAGAAGCGCCAACCCATGCTCGATATCGGCGCGGTCGCGCTCATTGGGCGTATGGGTCCCGAGCGCGCCTTCGGGCAGCAGGAGGTCGGGCGCCACCTCGTGCGCGCCGACGAGACGGAAGCCCGCGTCCTCGAACAGGCGCGCGATGCTCACCAGCAGGTGATCGTCCCCACCGCGAAATGCGCGGACGACCCGCGGCAAGGCACGCACCGCGGTCCAGTCCAGCCGCAATGTCCCCAGCGCCGGCCGCAGCATGCCGCCGATGAATACGATGTCGCGGCAAGCTTCGGCCCGCAGCAGCTTGAAGACCCGCCCGAGCTGCCCGAGCCCGATCCAGTGGCAGCGGAAGCGCTCGACCTGCGGATCGGCGAAGCCGCGCACCGCGAGCATCACCACGCGCCGGCCGCGCTTGGTCGCCGCATCGGCGACCGCGAGCGGGAGGCTGCCGCCGCCGCACACGATGGCGATCGGCTCGTCCGCCAATGGGGCATCGCGCCGTTCCGGCCCCCCGCTCATCGGGCTCACTCCTCGCGGGTCTGCCCCGGCCGGCACAGCGGCCGGTGCTGCCCGTCGCGGATGAAGGTGATGATCTGCATCACCGTCTCGTCGGCGGCGAATTCCTGCGCCGCCGCGTCGAGACGTGCGGCGAACTGGCCGGGATCGAGAAAGAGCTTCTGATAGGCCCGGCGCAGCGCATGGATGCGCTCGCGGGAAAATTTCCGCCGCTTCAGCCCGACGAGGTTGAGGCCCTCGAGCCGCGCGTAGTCGCCGTTGGCGAGGCCGAACGGGATGACGTCGCCGCGCACGCCGGCGACGCCGCCGATCATCGCGAATGAGCCGACGCGGGTGAACTGGTGCACCGCCGAGAGGCCGCCGATCACGACACCATCGCCGACCTCGACGTGGCCGCCGAGAGTCGCGCAGTTCGCGAAGGTCACGTCATTGCCGACGTGGCAATCATGAGCCACATGGCTGTTGGCCATGAAGAAGCCGCGGTCGCCCACCGTGGTGACGCCGCCGCCGTCCTCGGTACCGATGTTCATGGTGACGCTTTCGCGCAGGTCGCAGTCGGCGCCGATGATGAGCCGCGTGTCGCCGCCGCGATAGCGGGTGGATTGCGGCGGCGTGCCGAGCGAGGCGAACGGGTAGATCACCGTGCGCGGACCGATCGTGGTGCTGCCGGTCACATGCACGTGCGCGATGAGCCGGCAGCCGTCGCCGAGCACGACGTGCGGGCCGATCACGCAGAACGGGCCGATGGTGACGTCGTTGCCGATCACCGCGCCGGGGGCGACGCGGGCGGTGGGATCGATCGTCGTCATGCCGGGGACGCGTCCGCCGTCATGGCACCGACCTCGGCCTCCGCCACCAGCTGGCCGCCTACCTTGGCCTCGCCGCGGAACCACCACATCGTCCGGCGCTGGTTCATCTTCGTCATGTGGAATTCGACCGTATCGCCCGGGACCACCGGCTTGCGGAACTTGGCCTTGTCGATGGTCATGAAGTAGACGAGCTGCGGCCGGCCGACGAGATTCTTCGACAGAATGCAGATCGCGCCGGCGGTCTGCGCCATGCCTTCGATCAACAGCACGCCGGGAAACACCGGATTGCCCGGGAAGTGGCCGAGGAATTGCGGCTCGTTGGCGGTGACGTTCTTGATGCCGATGGCGGACTGGTCGCCGCGGATGTCGACGATCCGGTCCACCATCAGAAACGGATAGCGATGCGGAAGCGCACTCAGGATGCGCTGGATGTCCGCACTGCCGATACTGTCGCCCGTCATTCCTGTCCCTCGGTCTTCTGCCGGCTGCGGCCACCGCGCACCATGCGGCCAATCATGGCCTCGGCCTTGAGCCATTCGCGGAACGGACGCGCCGGAAACCCGCCCCATTGCACGCCCGCCGGAATGTCCGACATCACGCCGCTGCGTGCGCCGAGCTTGGCGCCGCTCCCGATCGTCAGATGATCCGCGATGCCCACCTGCCCGCCGAGCATAGCGTAGTCGCCGATATTGACGCTGCCGGAAATGCCGGTTTGCGACACGATGAAACAGTGCCGCCCGATCGAGCAGTTGTGCCCGATCTGCACCAGGTTATCGATCTTCGTGCCCTCGCCGATCACGGTATCGCGGGTGCCGCCGCGATCGATGGTGGTGTTGGCGCCGATCTCGACGTCGTCCTGGATGATCACGCGCCGCGTCTGCGGAATCTTGATCGGCCCGTCGCGGTCGGGCAGGTAGCCGAAGCCGTCCTGCCCGATGCGGCAGCCCGGATGGATGATCACGCGGTCGCCGACGAGCGCATGGGTGATCGACGCGCCCGCCCCGATCGCGCAATTGCGCCCGATGCGCACGCCCGGTCCGATCACCGCATTGGCGGCGACGACCGTGCCCGCTCCGATCTCGGCGCCCGGACCGATCACCGCGCCCGGATCGATCGTCACGTCGTGCTCAAGGCGGACGGTCGGATGCACGCTCGCCCCGGCCGCAATGCCTTCGGCATTGAACAGCGAGGACGGGCGCTGCGCGGTCGGAAACAGCGCCCGCGCCACCATCACGAAGGCCCGATAGGGCTCGCCCACCCGCAGGACCGCGATGCGGGCTGGAACGTCCTTGTCGAAGCGCGCCCCGATCAGGCAGGCGCCGGCGCGGGTCGCCGCCAGCTCGGCGGCGTATTTGCTGGAATCGAGGAAGCTGAGGTCGCGCGGACCGGCCCGATCGAGTGGCGCGATATCGCTGATTTGGCAGGCGAGATCGGTCCCGGGACGCGGCTCGGCGCCGGTCAGGGTCGCGATTTCGCCGACCGTCAGGCCGCCCGTCGACGGGAAGAACCGTGGCTCGCTCATGCCACCGGACTAGAGCATTTTCCCGCCAAGTGGAATGCGTTTCGCTGCGGAAATCCGGGCAAAACAGCCCGTCCGGAGCCCCGTCCCGCGGAGGGTCGGGGCAAGCAGGACGGGCCGATGCCGATCAGAACTTGGTGCCGCCGCCGAACCGGAAGATCTGGGTGTGGTCCCAGCTCTGCTTGGTGATCGGATAGGCGAGGTCGAAGCGCAACGGACCGAACGGCGAATCCCAGATCAGTCCGATGCCGCCCGAGGACCGCACCAGCGTGTCGTTGCAGAGGCCGACGCCGGTGATGCAGGTGGTCAAGGTCTCGCCGGTCTGCGCAAACGAGGTCGGGCCGGTGTAATCGAGCAGCTGGCCGGCGTCGGCGAAGACGGCGAAGCGCATGCCGAAATCCTTCGGCGCGAACCACAGCGGCGTCTGGAACTCGAGGGTCGCCGCCCAGTAGATCGAGCCGCCCAGCGCGTCGAGGTTGGTGCCGGGCGTCAGGTCGCGCGGACCAAATCCGGCCGGCGCAAAGCCGCGCACCATGTTCGGGCCGCCCTGGAAGTGATCGAGCATGCGCAGCCCCTGCCCGCCCCAGCCGGTCGCGTGGCCGCCCTGGATGCGCAGCAGCCCGACGATGTCCGGCAGCACCTCGTCGTACAGTTTGAAGTCGCCGGTCGTCTTGATGAAGTTGACGTCGCCGCCCACGCCCGCGAAGTCCTGGCTCAGGCTGGCGATGATGCCACTGGTCGGATTGCGGTTGTTGTCGAGCGTGTTGTAGGTCACGCCGTAGCCGATCAGCGACACGAAGACCGGACCCTGCGCCAGCTCCTTGCGCACCGCCAGCGAGGCCTCGCCGTCGGCGTAGCAGTTCGTAATGAACGCCGCGCCGGTCGCCGGATCGATCAAGCTCTGGTGGTCGGGGGTCGGGAACAGCCCGTTGGCGCTGTTCGGATTGATGTTGTTACAGTTGTTGAACTGGTCCGGCAGCTTAATTTCCTGCTGGTAGGCGGTGTAGTGCAGCTGCGTGCTGATGTTGTCGGTGATCGGGATGCCGAGCTTCACGTCGCCGCCGATGGTTTGCGACGTGTAGGAGACGAAGGTCGCCGTCGTCGTTTCCTTGGCGAAGACGTCGAACCCGAGCGCCAGCCGCTCACCCAGAATGTAGGGCTCGACGAACGACAGGTTGAAGCCGCGCGAGCGCGAACCGTACTGGAGCGATGCGCGCGCGATCTGGCCGCGGCCGAGCAGATTGCGCTCGCCGATCGCGACCTCGCCGATGATGCCGTCGGCAGTCGAATAGCCGCCCGAGAACGAGAACTCGCCGGTCGACTGCTCCTCGACGTCGACGTTGATCACGATCCGGTCCGGCGCCGAGCCGGGCTCGGTCGTGATCTTGACCTGCTTGAAATAGTTGAGGTTCTTCAGGCGGCGCTCGGCGCGGTCGACGAGGGCGTGGTTGTAGGCGTCGCCTTCGACGATGTCGAACTCGCGCCGGATCACGTAGTCGCGCGTCTTGGTGTTGCCGCGGATATTGATGCGCTCGATGTAGGCGTGCTGGCCCTCCTCCACCACGAACACGACGTTGACGAGCTTGCGCTCGAAGTCGCGGTCGCCGTGCGGCTTGACCGAGGCGAACGGATAGCCGCGCTTGGCGACACCGATAGTGAGATCCTCGACGGTCTTTTCCACGAGGTCGGCGTTGTAGACGTTGCCGGTCGACATCCGCAGCCCGTCGCGCAGCGTGGCGGGCGCGACGGCGTTGACGGTGGACTGGATGTCGACCGTGCCGAACTTGTACTGGTCGCCTTCCTCGATCGTGAAGGTGATGACGAATCCCTTCCGGCCCGGATCGTATTCCGCCGCGGCCGAGACGATTCGCACGTCCGCAAAGCCGTTGCGCAGGTAGAACCGCCGCAACAGGTCGCGATCGACCTCGATGCGATCGGCATCATAGATGTCGTTGCTCTTGAGGAAGCTCCACCAGGTGGTGATGCCCGTCTTGATGACGTCCCGCAGACGGTAGTCCGAGAAGTGCTTGTTGCCGATGAAGGTGATGCCGGCGACGCCAGTCTTGGCGCCCTCGTTGATCTCGAAGACGAGATCGACGCGGTTGTTCGGCAGCTCGATGATCTTCGGGTCCACATGGACGTCGTAGCGTCCGCTGTGGTGGTAGATGTCGACGATTCGCGTGACGTCGGACTGCACGGTGGCGCGCGAGAAGGTGCCGCGCGCCTTCGACTGGATTTCCGCCGCGAGCTGTTCGTCCTTGATCTTCTTGTTGCCCTCGAACGCCACCCGGTTGACGACCGGGTTTTCGATCACCGTGACGACCACCCGGCCGCCGACCTGGTTGATCTTGACGTCCTGGAACAGGCCCGTCGCATAGAGAGCCTTCAGCCCGGCGTCGATGCGCGCCGCATCAAGACGCTCGCCTTCCGTGGCGCCGCGGAAATAGGAGCGGATCGTGTCCGCTTCCACGCGCCGGTTGCCCTCGACAACGATTTGCGAGGCTGTCTGCGCACGCGCAGTCTCCGCCGTGCCGAGACTTGCGGCCAAGCAGAAAAGAACCCCGAAGAGGACAAACCAAGCAATGGAGTGCCCCCAAAATCCCCGCACGCAACGTCCCATGCGCTCGCGCCCTGCTCCCCAGTGGCCGCGACGTCGGGCCCCATCCCGACTCCGCATCTGTTTTGTATCGTCTTTGCGCCTCCGCGCAAACCCAGATTAACGGTTCATTCTCCTTCGACCACAGGACGTTGCAGGAACGATACACTCCCCGGCCTGGGCCCCCTATGAGGCCGCGAAATGGGCGATATCGTTCCAGAATGTGAAGATCATGAGCATGACCAGGAGCGCGAGCCCGACCCGGAAGCCGAATTCCTGCACCCGCTCAGACAGTGGGCGGCCGCGCGCGGCCTCGATCAGGTAGAACAAAAGGTGTCCGCCATCGAGCAGGGGAATCGGAAACAGGTTCAGGAACCCGATCGAGACGGAAATCAGCCCGGCCCAATTGATCAGGGTCGGGAATCCGAGCGACGCGGCCTGCCCTGACATCTGGGCGATTCGCAGCGGACCACCGAGCTGGTCGGTCGAGGCGCGGCCGACCAGGAGCTTGCCGATATAAGTGAAGCTCTGGTCGATGACGAACCAGGTCTGTTTTCCGGCCTCCGCCAGCGCGCCCACCGGGCCGAACTTGATCGTCTTGATATCCTTTGGGGAATTCGTCTGGCTCAGGCCCAGCCGGCCGATCCGCTGGACATTGCCGAAAATGTCCTTGTCGGCCGTCAGTCGCGGCGTCGCGCGCAGGTTGACGTTGGTGCCTCCCCGCTCGACCACGATATCGAGCCGCTCGCCCGGGCTCAGCGAGACGATCTCCTGCATGTCGCGGAAGCTCTCGATCGGGCGGCCGTTGATCGAGAGCACCAGGTCGCCCGGCTGGAAGCCGGCTTCCGCCGCCGCGCTGTCCGGCACGACAGCATCAACTCGGGGCGCGGTTTCCTGCTTGCCGAAGGTCATGAACAGGGTGGCGAAGATCACGAGGGCGAGGACGAAATTGGCGAGCGGGCCCGCCACCACAACGGCCGCGCGTTTCCAGACGTTTTGATGCACGAAGCTGACCCGGCGCTCCTCGGGGCTCATCGCCTCGATCGCCCGGGTGTCGGGCATGCTGGCGGCATTGTCGTCGCCGAAGAACTTCACATAGCCGCCAAGCGGAATGGCCGACAGCTTCCAGCGCGTGCCGTAGCGGTCATTGAACCCGACGAGTTCCGGACCGAAGCCGACCGAGAACACGAGCACCTTGATGCCGCACCAGCGCGCGACCAGGAAATGCCCCAGCTCGTGGAAGAACACGATGATGGTGAGAACGAACAGGAAGGGCACGACGAAGCTGACCACGACGTTGCCCAACAGGCTGATATGCTCGATGAAATTCCAACTCATCCGATCCTCCAGCCAGCGCCGCTCACACCCGGGTCCGTGGTTACCGAAGCGTTAAGATGCCTTTAAGGCGATTTGAGGCACAAGCTCTCGCGCCAACGATCGTGCGGTATGGTCAATGGCGAGCGCCGCCTCTACGTCTGGGGGGTCGGTCAAAAGGCCGCGGGCGGATGCGGCCTCGATGGTCCCTTCGACCAGCGCCGGAATGCCGGTAAACCCGATA
>Ga0075436_100002985_pt1 | contig 11580 bp, 12 predicted proteins | sample RhiMethybrSRZTD5_FD_75303 | JGI IMG/M metagenome (GOLD analysis project Ga0075436, IMG submission 75303) | Populus rhizosphere microbial communities from Tennessee, USA - Rhizosphere MetaG P. TD hybrid SRZTD5 | ecosystem: Host-associated > Plants > Roots > Rhizosphere > Soil | place: USA... | reverse complement strand
CTACTGGTCCTTCTTCTTCGCCTTGGCGAGCTCCGCTTCGTACGCCGCCTGCGCGGCCTTCAGCTTCGCTTCGGCCTCGGCGATGTCCTTCTGCTTCTTCTTGTCGACTTCCGCCTGCCTCTTCGCCAGTTCGGCGTTGCGCTTGGCGGCGGCGGCCTGCGCCGCCTTGTCGATCTCGGCCTGCTTGCGCGCGGCGAAGGCAGCCTGCTTCGACGCCTCGGCGTCTTTTCTCGCCTGGATTCCGGCTGCCTTGTTCGCGGAACTGGTCTGATTCTTCCGCGCTTCCATCTCCTGCTGGCGCGCGCGCTCGACGAGCTTCTGCTCTTGCGGCGTCAGCGGACGCGAGACGGCACTCGCGGGCGTCTCGCCCGTGCCCGAGGGCTGCGCGTCACCGTTCACGAGCGCCCGCGTGTTGGGCGTCAGCGCCTGCATCTTCGCGGCGGCAGCGGCGGCGTCCTGCGGCGCGCCCGCGGGCACCGGCGTCGGCACCGGCATCGCGTTCGCGGCGCCGCTTCGCGGCGGCACCGACGGGAACGCCGGCGGCGGCATTTCTTTCGTGCGCCTCGGATCCATCGGCGGCAGGAACGTCTCGGGCGCGCGCGGCAGCTCGTTGGTCACGCCCGGCGAGTTGTTGCGCAGAATCTGCGGCGTGATCATCACGACGAGCTCGGTGCGATCCTTCTGCGCCGCCTCGCTGCGGAAGAGCAGCCCGAGAATCGGGATGTCGCCGATGCCCGGAACCTTCTGCAGCGACTTGTTCATCTGATTGTTGAGCAGGCCCGCGATCGCGAACGTCTGGCCGTTCTGCAGCTCGAGCTCCGTTTCAGTGCGGCGCGTCGAGAGTGCCGGGATGCGGAATCCCTGCAGCGTGATCGCGTTGGTGAAGTCGAGCGTGCTCACTTCCGGCCGCACTTTCAGGTGCACGCGGTCGCCGTTCACCTGCGGCGTGAAGTTCAGGCGGATGCCGAACTCCTTCCACATGATCGTCACCGCCACCCCCGCGCCCCCCGGCTGCGCGACGGGCACCGGGATCTCGCCGCCGGCGAGGAAGCTCGCTTCCTTGCCGCTCTCGGCCACGAGGTTCGGCTCCGCGAGGCTCTGGAACAAGCCGCGCGTCTGCAGTGCCTTGACGATGGCGCCCCAGTCGTTCTTGAAATCCCAGAGGAAGAAGTTCAGGAAGTCGCTGAAGAGCAGCTTGTTCCCGCCGTTCGAGCTGTCGAAGGTCGGCGCGGGATACTGCTGCGTCGTCACCCGGCCGATCAGGTTGTGGAACTCGCCGTTCGGGCTGGTGAAGAAGCTGGCGCCGAGCTCGGTGAGCGCGCTGCGCGACACCTCGGCGAAGCGCACGCGGAGCAGCACCTGATTCGAAGGCGCGCCCTCGGCGAGCTGCAGCAGCGTGATGACGTCTTCCTTCTTGTCCACGTAGCCGCCGGCCAGGCTGACCGCGCGCTCGATGACGTCCTTGTTGCTCACCGCTCCCGAGAGCACGATGCTGCGCCCGTTGGCGCGGGCGTCGATCTTCTCGTTCGGGAACAGCTCCTTGATCTGCGACGTCAGGCGCGCGAGATCGCGCTGCACGTTGATCTCGTAGCGCTTGATGCCGCCCGCGCGGTTCCAGACGAACATCGAGATCGTGCCCGGCGTCTTGCCGTTGATCAGGAGCTCGCTGGGCGAGGTGACGAGCGCGTCGGCGACGTCGGCGCTCGTCAGCGACACGCGCGCGATCGGCATGCCGGTATCGACGACGGTGGATCGCCCGACCGTCAGGTTCACGCTCTCGCCATCGGTTGCCGCGCCCGCGTAGACGACCGAACCGCTGGCGATGGCGATCAGCAGGATGAACAACTTCACACGCCGGCTCATGGCTACTCCTCGCGCACGACTTCGCGTGCCCGCTTGTCCCCACGGATGATTTCAACAGTCGCTTCCGGCAAAGCCGTGACCGGTGCCGGTTCCGCCTTCGTCGTGTGCGCCGCCGCCGTGCGCATCCGCGCCACGGCCGGCGCTGCGGCCGACGAGCCGATGAGCCCCGCCGGCCGGATGCCGCGCGTCACCGGCGTGTCCTTGTCCAGCGGGTTCCGCAGCGCGAGCTGGATCTTCCCTTCGCTGCTCGCCAGCGTCAGCCGCTCCGCCTCGTCGGGATTCACCAGCAGCGTCACGACGCTGACCGGGATCGGCTTGTTCTTGTCGGTTTCGCGATCGATCTTGGTGCCTGCCGCCAGCACCTGCACGTTGGTCAGAATCACCTTCGACGTGATCATTTCGTGCTTGTCGCTCGGGTTCAGCGTCACGACGACGTCGACGTGCGTCCCGGGCAGCACGTAGCCGGCGACGCCGATGACCTCGTTGACCTTCACCGACACGGCGCGGAGGCCGGCGGGAATCGCCGGCGGCAGACCCGCGCCCGAGTCCTTCGAGGCGAGCTTCATCGGCAGAATCGGCTCGTTCTGGATGACGGGCAGAATCAGGCCCCGGCCCATCACGTCCTTCGGATCGGTGAACGCGCCGGCGGGTACCGCGTTGGCCGGCCAGTCGATGATCCGGATGTCGTCGCGTCCGAGCTCGGCGCCGACGTCGAGATCGGCGGCGGCCACGACGACCTGTTTGGTTGGAATCGTGACCGTCTTCGCCGGAATCCTGTTCACGTAGTTGTACGTGGCGAAGGCGAACACGCCGCCCACCGTGACGGCGAGCACCAAAACGATAAAGACGCGAATGCGGGCCATGATGGTCCTCGGTTCTCCCTCTTCCCAGTTACTGGTTTTCGTTGCGCATTTCAGCCGACGTGCTCATCGTGATGTCGTTTCCCATCGTGCTGCTCTGCGAGAACAGCAGCGCGATGGGATGGAGCACGATGAACTGGAAGGGGTAGTTCACCGTGACGAGCGACCCTTTCGCCGACTTGCCTCCGCCGAGGTCGATGGTTTGAGTCATGTCGACGTTCACCGTGGCGCTCCCCGCGTTCGACAGCTGACCCGACGACATGTAGGCCGACACGCGCGCCTTGACATCGTCCACGGTCGCGCTCGGCAGCACCGCGACGCGGGCCCCTTCGCGGGCGGCGTTGGTCAGCACCTGCCACGTCTGATAGGCCCGGCCGAACTCGAAGATCGATACCGACACGAGCAGCAGCAGCGGCAACGTCATCGCCGCTTCGAGCAACGCCTGGCCTCGTTCGTTTTTCAGCATACGCATGGCTAGAGCCCCATCGCGGCGGCGAGCGCCCCGAGCGCAATCGCCGGCGCGTACGCGAACCGGTTGTTTTCCGACGACCGTTCGATCTCTACGGCGACGGCGCCGGCCGTCGCCACGATCGCCGCCGTGTTCACCATCGTTGTCCGCAGGCGGCGGCGCCGAATGGCCACCAGTACTGCGAGCGCGCCGCCGGCTATCGCCGTATAGAAGAATGCGTAGACGATCGCGGACGGACCGAGCAGCGTTCCGAGCGCCGCGAGCAGCTTCACGTCGCCGCCGCCGGTCGCGCCGATCACGTAGCTGGGCAGCATCAGCAGGAGTCCGACGCCGAGTCCTGCGAGCGCGCCGCCGATGCCAATCCCCGTCGTGTGCGTCGCCGCGAGCACGAGCCCGAGCGCGGCGATCGCGAGCGTCAGCGGGTTCGGGACCCGCCGCACCCACAGATCGACCGCGGCGCCCGAGGTGCCGCAGCCGGCGACGGCCGACACGAGAACGGGATCAAATGTTCTGGGCAATGCCGTTCCAAAATACCGCGCTGATTTGCTGGCCGAGCGTCGCGACACCCGCGAGAGCCACGACCGCAATCAACGCAGCGAGAAGCCCGTATTCGAGCAAGTCCTGGCCGTCCTTCTCATCTACCAGACGTGCGACGGCCGCGATCACGTGCTGCATTTGATGTTCTCCACTCATTTGCGTCGTCGGTCGCCACTTGCGTGGCGACCGACGACCACTCGACTGTCGGCTGCTAGATGGCGGCCGCGATCTGCGTGAAGATCGTGCTGACCTTCTGTCCGGCCGTCGTGACCGCGAGCACCGCCACGAGGGCGATCAACGCCACGAGCAGTGCGTACTCGAGCAAGTCCTGGCCCGAGTCATCGCGAACGAGCGAGCGCAGCCGATTGATCATCAAATCCATTTCCGTCCTCCGCGCGTGTTGACGCGCCATACCGTGTGTGCGAAATGCGATCACGCGTTGTGCACGATCGCGCGACGGAGCCGACAAAGGGCAACGGGTGTGCCGGCGTTCTGAGTCATGCGCCGCAAGGGACCGTAAACGACTTGACGGTGCAGCAGTTAGTGCCTGCGGCCAGGTGCGCGGTCGGCGGGTGGCGCGCGGTGGCCCGCTCGCGCCCTCGCGGCACATTCGTAACGGCGGCGGCGAATTTGGTGTGGGTGGTACGGTCGCGAAACAGAACACGCGTCGAACGGTCCATAGAGATCTGAGGAAATGACGCGTTCGCGAACCGGAACGCGCGAATTGCCCTTCAGGACGTGTTCACGTGTCGATTGAGGAGAAGTGACGAATGGCGGCCCGGGCCCTGCGCACGTTCGGCGACGCGCTCATTTCGACGGGAGCAGCGGTGTGCTGCTCCCGACCCTCGTCGCCGTCGACCGACGACCGTCGGCTATTACAGGGCGTTCGCGATGTTGGTGAAGATCGTGCTGACCTTCTGTCCCGCCGTTGTGATCGCGAGAATGCACACGAGGGCAATCAACGACACAAGCAGAGCGTACTCGAGCAGGTCCTGCCCGGATTCATCGCGAGCGAGCGAGCCCAGCCGGTTGATGATCAGATTCATGTCCATCCTCCGCGCGTCCCGGTGACGCGCTCTCCTGGGTGTGCGAAATGCGACCACGCGTTGTGCACGATCGCGCGACGCAGCGGACAAAGGGCAACTGGTGTGCCACGCATTCGAAGGCATGCGCGTCAGAAGCCCGCAAACATCGCGACAGTGCGACAGTTAGCGACCCCTGCGGGGCGCGCGATCCGCCGCTGGGCGAGGACGGGCTGCAGCTCTCGCGGCACATTCGTAACGACGGCGGCGAAATTGGTGTGGATGCGCCGGTTGCAAAACAGAACACGCCTCGAAAGACCCATATGGATCTGAGGAAATCGTGCATACCCGAACCGGAACGCGAATTGCCCTCTAGGCTGCGTTCCCGTGTCGGTGGAGGGGAAGTGACAAATGGCGGCCCACGCTCGGCGCACGTTCGGCGATGCGCTCATGTCGACCGGAGCAGTGGTACTGCTGCTTCTGATGCTCGTCGCGATCGATGATCGTGTCCGGGAGCAGGTGTCGGCCAGTTTCAGAACCGCCCCCAGCACCGATCTGGTCAGCGCAGGTACGATACTCCAGAATATCGCGACCATCGTATTCTCGGCCGCGCGCCATCAAACGATCCAGCACGCGCCGCTCGTGATCTTCGTGGTCGCTGCTTCGCTTCTCACGCTCTTCATGATTCGGACGTAACCATGGCGCTTATTCTTGCGATTGAACCGGATCGCCGTCAGGCGAACCATCTGAACTCGATGGTGCGCGGCCGCCTCAGGGCCGAGCTCGTGCTGGCCGACACCGCCGACCGCGCGCTCGCCGCGCTGGGCGACCGCGTCCCCGATCTGATCCTGACAACGGCGCTCCTCTCGCCGAAGGACGAAGTGGCCCTCGGCGAGCGGCTCCGGAAACTCGACGGCCATGCCGCTCACGTGCAGACGCTCACGATTCCGATGCTCGCCGCGCCGCGGTCGCAATCGTCGAGCGGCAGCCGCGGCGGCGTTCTGTCGGCGCTGATGGGCGATCGTCCTCAGAGCTCCATGATCGAAGGGTGCGACCCCGCGGTCTTCGCCGAGCAGTGCGCTGCGTATCTCGAGCGCGCCGCGGCCGAGCGGGCATCGCATGCGCCTCTCGTCGACGAGCATTTCGAAGAGCCGACGCCTGCTGTCGAGCCTCCAGCGGTCGTTGCGGAACCCGAGCTCGAGGACTTCGTCTCCGCTCAATCCGACATGCCGGTCGCTTCTGAACCATTGCCGGCCTGGCAGTCCTTCGCGGACGAGCCCGCGCCGGTCGCGCAGCCGTTCAGCGAAGAAGACACGTACGCAGCGCAGCCCTTCAAGGCTGCAGAAACACATCCGGCGTCGCAGAACCTCGAGGCTGCCGAGACGTTCGCGGAACCGTTCGCCGATCCGTCAGATGCGTTGACGGATCTCGACGCGGCGCTCGACCTCGTGCTCGTCGACGACGACGTGGAGCAGGACCAGGCGATCGAAGAGCCCGAGCAGAACGTGATCGAGCTCGACCTGTCGACCCTCGTCGAGGACGAGGACGCGATCGTCAAGGAGTTCAGCGTGCTCAACGATCCGACGGCAACCATCGCGTCGGCGGTGCTCGCGGTCGTCGAAGCCGAGGAAGAGGCGGAGCGTGCCGCCCAGGCGCAAGCGGTCGCCGAGCCGGACGAGCCGGTGGTTCGGCCGACAAAGCAGATCGAACGCGACGCGTGGATCCCCTCGCGTCTCGGCGTCAGACAGCTCTGGCCGGCCATGGACAACTACGTTGCCGAGCGCCGGGCGCCGGCTGTGAGCGCCGATTCCGCCGATTCGCCGGCGGGCGTCTCGCCGGCTGCGGCGGCGGCTTCGACGTCGATGCCGGCGCCACAACGCCGCCGGGCCAAAGCCAAGCCGATCGAGGACGAGTGGGGCTTCTTCGATCCCGATCAGTGCGGCTTCGCCGCGCTGCTCGCCAAGCTCGAAGAGATCGCCGACGCCGACGATACGCCGACCACCAGACGCCCGGCCTGAGAGACCGCGGGCGAAGACCGTTCACCCACGCTCATCATTCCAGCGGCCCGAGCGGTTCGAGCCGAAACGTCGATGCGTCCAGAACGTACGGCGCGCGATCGGGTGCGAGCGCCAGCAGGCGCTTGTCGTCCTGGCCGCGGTCGTACACGATCCACGAGCGGGCCGACGCCAGGTCGACCTCATTTCGAGTGATGGCCAGGTGCGGGCTGTCGGACGGCGCGTAGCGGACGAAAACAATCGACTTGGGAGGAGCCGCGCGGATGACTTCCTCGGCGCGGCGATGAAACCCGTTTCGAACGTCGATCGATCGGCGAACCCGCACCAGATCGCTCAGGCAGAACGGTAAGAGCAGAAGGACGGCGAGCGCCGACCCACGCGCGAGCGACGGGGACACACACGCCGTCGCGTCCGCGGCCTTTTCGTCGGAGTGGCCGACGATCCGCACGAGTCTGACGGCCGCGAGGAAATGCAGCGCCGGCAGGAGCTCGAAGTAGTAGACCACCCATCCCGGCGGGTGCGCGAATGCGAGATACGCGATGAAGAGGCCGGCGCTCGTCGCGAGCACGAAGTGCGCAGCTCCTCGCGCACGAATCAGCGATCCGAGCAGCAGAACTCCGATCGCGAAGCGCCATCCGAAGGAATACATGGCCAGCAGTGCGAGAACGCGCTGCGTGAATGCCAGAGGAACAGCCGACGGCATGTAGCCCTCGTGCACCTCTCGCGACCACGCGTCCATTCGCACGAGCTCCGACGGAAGCGGCCGGAGCGGCGGCGTCGGATCGACACCGAAGCCTGGCTTGTCGAACGGAAAGTAGGTTCGTGAATACAGCGAATACGGATCGAGCCTCCAGTCTCCGAGCGTCTGTTCATTCCAGATCAGCCCAAGACCCAGGAGCGTGATTCCCACGAGGACAGGAACGACCGCAGCTCGAAGCGCGCCGATCTGGATCAGCCTGCGCAGGATGACGAAGCCGAGCGGCGCCGCGAGCGCAACCATCGTCAACGGTCTGGCCTCGAAGCCCCACGCGAGGGCCGCGGCGACGCCGACCAGGTAAATCGGCTTCTCAGATTCCAGCCAGAGGACCGTGGCGGCCGCCGCGGCAAGCCACATGACATTGGTCGTGCTTTCCGACAGATACGTCGTCGCCCACACGAGCGTCAGTGGCGCCGTCGTCCACAACATCCACGTGAGGAGCGCGGTCCACACGTTCGAGAGCCGCCGCGCCAGCCAGAAGGTCAGCGCCGCCGCAATGCCCGCGTTCAGCGCCGGCATCAGCCCGGGCATGCCGAGCCAGATTCCGGGAACGAGCATCATCGCGTGACCGGGCGGGTACTTGGCGAACAGCGCCGGCTGGACGAAGACATGCATCTGCTCGAAGAACGCCGCGATCGGCGGCGGCGAGGCCGTCCAGCGGCCGCGCGCGAAGATCTCCGCCTGAAGCAGGTAGGCACGCTCGTCGTGAATCACGCCCGGCTCGCCGAACGATCGCCAGACGAACCGCACGACGATGATCGTGAGAAGGCCGAGCGCGGGCGGTGCCCACGGACTCCGTAGAAACGCAGCGACTCGCTCGGGGCGCCACGTCCACGATCGGGCGGCGCGGCCCACCATCGAAAGCGCGGCGAGAATCGCGACCGCGAGGCACGCGTTGACAAGGACGGTCACGGGACCCTCAGGCGCGCTTGCGGCAGAGCACCATGTACTGGGCGCCGGCCGGCACGCACGTCAGAGCAGGCTCGAGCGGCCGCAGCCGCGCGAGCGGACGCGGAAAGAGAAAAAGAAAATCAGTCTTGATGACGTCGAATCCGGCGCTGTTCAGCAGGCTTCGCGCGTGGCGCGCCGACAACGTCTTCGCGTCGCGGTCGAACGGGATCCGGCGCATCACCAATCGCGTGCCGGGGTTCCACGGATTGTTCTCCCAGAACGCGAAGTACGCCCGCGTCGACAGCGCGCGACTGATATACGCGAGGGCCTCTCCGCGAGAACGTGGCTCGATGTGATGGAACACGCCGTTGGTGTACGCGAGGTCGAACTCGTCGGCCGGCTGAAGCGCGTCGATGGTGCTGAACCGCACGTTCGCGTCGGCGTAGTGCTGCCGCGCCAGATCGATGCTCTCGCCCGAGACGTCGACGCCCGTGACGGACGCGGCCGGCAGGCGCTCGAGCAGCTCGCGCGCACTTCCTCCCGTTCCGCACCCGTAGTCGAGGACGTGCATGGGGCGGCAGCCGTACTGTCGGAGACGTAGAGACAGCCACTCGATCCGCCGGCGGACGAAGTACTCCTTCGATTCACCCGACATCGAGAGGCCGCGGTTCAATGCCGCGTCGTAAGAGGCCGCGCAGGCATCGAACGCTGCCGGCTCGCTCATCGCCGTCGCATCGTCAGCAGGCTCATGAAGAAGCAACCGAGAATCATCTGGTAGCCGAGCACGACCAGCGTGACGCCCGGCACGACGACGCGCATCGTCTCGGCGTAATTCAGGCGGCCGAAGTCGTGGATGCGCCACACGTTGAGCGCGGCCAGCAGCATGAGTCCGCCGAGGAGCCCTGAGGCGACGCCGAGAAGCAATCCACGCTCCAGCGTCACGAGCCTCGAGAACCGCTGGACGCGCGGATCGTGCGGCAGGATGCCTTCGGTCATCGCGAACGTCTTGGCAATGGCGGCGAAGAACATGCTCTGCGAGCCGCAGATGACCGCAAGGCTCGCGAACAGCAATGTGTGCGCGTCGAATGTGATCCCGCCGACCGTCATGCCCGGCATCGCCACCGTGTAGCCGGCGATCCCGAGCGCGATCAATATGAGGCCGGGCAGAAGGAACAGCCGCCGCGGGGAACACATCAGGAAGAATCGAAGCGTTCGCCAGCCGTCGCGGAACGTCTTCAGGTGCGGCGGATGGCTCTTTCGGCCGTCGGGATGCAACGTGATCGGAACCTCGCCGATCTTCGCGCCGGCGAGACTCGCCTTGATGATCATCTCGGTGGCGAATTCCATGCCGGTGCACCGCTGATCCAGACGTTGATACAGCGACTTCGTGAACCCGCGGAGACCGCAGTAGACGTCGTGCACCGGCGCGCGGAACCACCGACGCGCGACGCGCGAGAACAGCGGATTGCCAAGCCAGCGATGCAGCGGCGGCATCGCGCCCGGCAGCACGCGTCCTCCGCCGGATGCGAGCCTGCACCCTTGCACCAGCTCGTCGCCGGCTCGCAGCTGCTGGACGAACTTCGGCAGCTCGCCGAAGTCGTAGCTGTCGTCGGCGTCGCCCATGATCACGAACCGGCCGCGCGCGGCCGCGATGCCGCCCATGAGGGCAGCGCCGTAACCCTTGTCGGCCACCAGCACCACGCGCGCGCCCGCGGAACGTGCGATGGCCACCGAGTCGTCGGAGCTGCCGTTGTCGGCGACGACGATCTCGCCGACGATGCCGGCGCCCGTCATGGCGGCCTGTGCCCTGTGAATGCACGTCGCGACGGTGTCAGCCTCGTTGAGGCAGGGCATGACGACGGTCAGCTCGATGCCGTCGCGTGCAGTTTCGTGCGTGGGCGATGGAGTCGTCAGCGACGGTTCGTCAGCAGTCGACAGGGCCGTGAAAGCTTCGCTCGTGAACTCCATGGCTCGATCGCGAATGAGACTGCAACTCGAACGCCAAAAGCGAGGTAGTCGGATCGCGATGGGTCCACGGTTTGGATGTCTCACGTTTTTGCCGTGTCCATTACGGATCTGGCGATGCGGTTGACAGAGTCGAACTGTCTTCGCCGGATCAGTCCGCGGATCGTTGTTTGCCGTACGCCACATGCCGTGAACGAAACAGCCCTGAGGGTCAATGCGGTCGCGCTGCGCCTTTTCACGCCGCGCCGGCTTCGCGTGTACCCGCTGGCGATGTTTGCGGGCGCCGCGATTGGAGTTCTGGCGTTCCTTGCAGGAAGCGATGGTCTGCACGGGCTCGGCGGCGGACGCGTCGGCGGCGACTTCCCGGCGTTTTACAGCGCCGCACGGATTGTCCGGAGCGGTGACTGGAAAGGGATGTACGACCCGGCGACGCTGCAGCGCGCGCAGGCGGAGTTCTTCCCCGATCAACCAGGCGGCTGGCTGACATTTCCTTATCCGCCATTCGTCGCGGCGGCCTACGTTCCGCTGACGCTGTTCTCGTTCAAGACGGCGTACGCGCTGCACGCGCTGATCATGGCGGCGTGCGGCGTTGCGGCGGTGGCGTTGCTCCTTCCCGTGCTGCCGCGACTCCGCGGATCGTTTCTGCCGTGCGCGGCGGCGACGCTCACCTTTTATCCGATGTTCCGCGCCGTGATGGGAGGGCAGAACACGGCGCTCAGCCTGCTGTGCGCGGCCGGCGCGGCTGCGGCGCTGGCGTCCAAGAAGGATGTGGTTGCGGGCCTCTGGCTCGGGGCGTGGATGTTCAAGCCGCAGCTTGCGCTGCCGGTCATGGCCGTCGTCGCGATCGCGGGTCATCCGAACGTTGTGATCGGAGCGGCGATCAGCGCCGCGACGTTGTACTTCGTCGGAGCGGCGATCACCGAGCCGTCGTGGCCGATCTGGTGGCTGCGTGACATCGCGTTTCCGTACGCGGCTGCCGGGCTCGCACCCGACATCCACAGCGGCGCCTCTTTCACCGAAGTGGCGCGTGAGCTCGGCATGCCGGCGCTCGGCTGGATCGCGATGGGTGTCGTCGTCGTCGTCACGCTTCGCACGGTGCGGCGGGCGAAGCCTGGCCCCGTCGTGCTCGTCGGCATCGCATCGCCATTCGCTGTACTCGTCACGCCGCACGCGCTCTTCTACGATGCCGGGCTTGCCATGA
>Ga0075436_100002983_pt1 | contig 11583 bp, 11 predicted proteins | sample RhiMethybrSRZTD5_FD_75303 | JGI IMG/M metagenome (GOLD analysis project Ga0075436, IMG submission 75303) | Populus rhizosphere microbial communities from Tennessee, USA - Rhizosphere MetaG P. TD hybrid SRZTD5 | ecosystem: Host-associated > Plants > Roots > Rhizosphere > Soil | place: USA... | reverse complement strand
GATTGCGGGCGGCACTCTGCAAATCATAGAACTGGCGAAACCGGGAACGGTGGTACATGCCGGAGATGTGGTGCTGGAATTCGATCCGATCCAGCAGAAATACAACCTCGAGCAGAACCGAAGCGATTTGCAGCAAGCCGAACAAGAGATCGCCAAAGCGCGAGCAGACGCCGCCGTGCAGGCCGCGGAAGACAAGACGGCGCTACTAAAAGCGAAATATGCAGTGCGCAGGGCGGAACTTGAAGTGAGCAAGAACGAAATCGTGAGCCCAATCGACGCGCAAAAAAATTTGCTGGGGCTCGACGAAGCGAAACGCGCGTTGGCGCAACTGGAACAAGACATCAGTTCGCACAGCGCTTCGAACAAAGCGGCTTTGGCGATCAGCGAGGAAAAGCGGCACAAGGCGCAACTGGCGATGGATCAGGCGGAATTGAATATCAAGAACATGCGCATGACGTCGCCGATCGACGGGATTGTAGTGATTCACGGAAATCGTGATTCGACCGGCGGCTTCTTTTTCGGGGGAATGACGCTGCCCGATTACCACGTGGGAGATCAGGTGAATCCGGGAAGCTCAATCGCCGAAGTGATTGACTTATCGAAGCTCGAACTTTCGGCGCAGGTCGAGGAAACCGATCGCATGAACATGAAGACGGGGCAGGCGGTGGAGATCACGCTCGATGCTTTGCCGGGAGAAAAATTCACGGGCAAAGTGCGAACGATCGGCGGGGCAACGTCGCGAATGTTTTGGGACGACAACGCGAAACACAAGTTCGATGTGATGGTGGCGCTGGACCGGGTGGATGGCCGGCTGCGACCGGGCTTCGCGGCGCGGCTGAGTATTCTGGGCGACCAGATTTCGCATGCAGTCTCGATTCCGGCGGAAGCGGTGTTCGAACGCGACGAGAAAAAGATTGTTTACTGCCAGCATGGCGGCGGATTCGAACCGAAGGAAGTGAAAGTGCGGGCGCTAAGCGAAGGCCAGGCGATTCTCGAAGGCGTTCCGGCGGGAACCGTGGTGGCGCTGGTGAATCCCGAAAAGAAATCGAGCGGGAATTCCAAGGCAAACGCCGGCGGCACGCCCGCGATCGGCGGAGTCGCGAAATGAAGTTCATCTCAATGCGATGAAATCCGAATCATTGACAGCACCGAAATCGTTGGCGCAATGGCTCCCCGATATTTTATTTGGGCTGGAGAATTTGACCACGCACAAGCTGCGGTCGCTGCTGACCATGTTGGGAATGATTTTCGGCGTGGCGGCCGTGGTGGCGATGCTCTCCATCGGCGCCGGAGCACAGCAGAAGGTGATGGCCTTCATCGAGCAGCTCGGCGTGCGCAACCTGATCGTGGAGGCGAAGGAAGCGCAGAACGAGCAAGATCTGCAAAAAGTCAGAAAAATCTCGAACGGGCTGCGGCTCAGCGATTACCAGATCATTCGAAAGAATGTGCCAAACATTCAGATGGGCACGCCGAGAAAACGATTCACGCCAACGAAGGTGCTGCCAAAGCCGCAAGTCGAAGTACCCACGGTGTATGGAGTCGAACCCAGCTACCTGGAAATCGGGCATCTGCGTGTGACGGAAGGGCGCTTCTTCGACGCGAATGACAACGCAGCGTCGGCGCCGGTGTGCGTGCTCGGAGCGGCGGCGAAGGACAGTTTATTCGGCGCGGCGCAGGCAGTGGGGGAGTACGTCAAGCTGAACGAACTCTGGTGCCACGTGATCGGAATTGCGGGCCCGCAGCTTGCTCCCCAGAGCGACGTCTCGGGCGTTCGACCTGAGGATACGAACAATCTGATTTACGCGCCGCTGAATTCCGTCCTGTACCGGCTCGAAGACTCGCAGAGCTGGCTGAAAGATGAAGTAGACGGACTCTATCTTCATCTCGCCTCAACCGACACCAGCGCAACCGATGCGGAAGTTGTGCGGGGGATTTTGAACGCCGCGCATCACAATGCGGGAGACTTCAGCGTTATTGTCCCGGCAGAGCTGCTGGCGCAGCAAAAACGCACGGAGCAATTGTTCAACACCGTAATGGTCGCAATCGCTTCGATTTCGCTCCTCGTGGGCGGAATCGGAATCATGAACATCATGCTTGCCGCGATATTAGAGCGAACGCGGGAAATTGGCGTGCGGCGCGCCGTGGGCGCAAGGAGATGGGACATCATCCGGCAGTTCGTGATTGAAGCGGTGCTGATTTCGTTTGCGGGCGGCTTGGTGGGAGTCGGAGCGGGATTCGCGATTTCGCAATTGATTGCGTGGCTGGCAGGGTGGTCGACAATTGTCACCGTCAGTTCGATTCTTCTGGCGTTCCTGGTCTCGATTTCGGTGGGATTGATATTTGGAATTTATCCGGCGGTGAAAGCGGCGCGGCTGGATCCTGTGGAAGCAATTCGTTACGAATAACTCGAAGAAGGGTTGATTTTCCCTGGGGGTGGCACGATGAGAACGGCGAGACTAGCCTTTGCGGCGATCGTGTTTCTGTTGGTGTGTTGCGTGGAAACTTGCGCGCAGGGCAGCGTGACGCTCGAACGATTCGTCGGCATTAGCGGCAAGCATAAGCCGGCAACACCACTCCCTGGGCCGCAGGGACTTGCCGACCACGTGGTGGACGGAAAGCTGGTGCTGACGCTTGGCGACAGCATCCGGCTGGCCCTTTCCAACAACACGGACATCCGGCTGGACCATTCGCAGATTGAGTTCGCGCAAGACAATTTGCGGCGAGTGAAGGGACCATTTGATCCTGTGGCGACGTCAAGCTTCGCCGACAACCGCGCGAAATCACCCACGATTACTCAGATTCAAGGCGCCCCGGTTCTCGAAACACTGGCCCAGACAACGACGTTAGGCTATTCGCAGCTATTCCAGACAGGAACAAATTTTCAGACCTCCTTCTCTGCCAACAAGCTATCCACGAACGACTCGCTGAGTTTGCTGAACCCTTCATTGGCCAGCAACTTGCAATTCACAGTGACGCAGCCGCTGCTGAAGAATTTTGGCTTGTTTCCGAATCGCGCGCCGATTTTGATCGCGCAGAGAAATCTGAAGCAGGCACGCGCAAATTTTCTGGGTGAAGTAAACGACGTCGTTTTGCAGATAGTCGGCAATTACTGGAACGTTGTGCTGGCGCGGGAAAATCTGACGGTGCAGAAAAAATCGCTGGAAGAAGCGGAGAAGAGTTACGAGCGGGACAAGAAAGCGTTGAGTCTCGGCGCATTGCCGCCGCTGGATATTTACCGTTCGCAATCGCAGGTGGCGACGCGGCGAGTCGGCGTGATTCAGGCCGAGTATTCGCTGAAGCAGGCGGAAGATCAGTTCAGGCGCGGAGTCGGTGCGGACCTCGATCCCGCCATTCGCGTGCTGGATCTGGATTTGACGGACCGGCCGGAGCCGGCAGGCGAACTGCCAAGCATGGACATCGCGACAGCACTCGCGCGAGCGCTGGCCAACCGGCCGGAGCTGGAGCGCGTTCACGAGCAGCTCGCGAACGATGAATTGAGCGTGCGGCTCGCACACAATAATTTGAAGCCGGATCTTGAACTGTCTGGATTTTATTCAGGGAATGGAGTTGCCGGAAACAGCCCGACCAACGGCAATACCGGACTGAACAATAGTTTGAGCCAGGTCTTTCACTTCACTTATCCCGCCTACGGTGCGTCACTCTCGCTGACGCTGCCGATTCGAAATCACAGCGGCCAGGCAAATCTCGCCGATGCGTTGGTCAGCCGGACGCGCACCCAATATCAGGAGCGGCAGACGAATCAGAGCATCACGCTGGAGGTAACTCAGGCGGTCCATTCGCTTGAGGAGGCCAAGCTGACGATGGAAGCCGCGAAGGTTGCCGTGGACTTAGCGCGCGACACGCTGAAGGCGGACGAACGGAAATATGAGCTGGGCGCGGAGGCGGTTTTTTTTGTGCTGGACGCGCAAACGCAGCTGGCGCAAGCGGAGCTGAACTTGATTCAGGCGCAAATTAGTTACCAGTTGGCGGTGGCGCAATTGGATCATGCGACGGGGGACCTGCTGGAACATCATCAGGTGCAGATCACGGAACCGAAAATGTGAACCAGCGCGACCCCAACACTAACGTATCAAGACTCAAAAAACGTCTTGATACTTCGTTCCTTCGAACCTCACGCGAAATAGATTCCCAAGAGTCGGTCCGTCAACGACCATAAGCGCGTTTGTCGGTACTAACCCAACCGCCTAGCTGATTAGTGAAACAGCTCCGCACGCGTGCGTTCCTGCTGTTTGAATTGGAGATAGGGTGTACAATGCGCTCGATTGGGATTTGGAAACGATGGGAAAACGTTTTTCCAATAAATTCTGTATTCACGCCTGGCGTCACGAAACAAAGACTCCTTCTCAACTACACATGGCGATCCTTCACGGGAAACTTGCGGCCGGTGACGGATAATGCGGCGCGAGGGCAGATAAGGATTCTCACCTGACCCTAGTATTATTGGAGGCGGCGATAGAGGAAACTGCCGCGTGGTTTCTACCTCGGATAAGCACTATATGGCACGAATCATGGAGCGATGCGATATATGACGAATCCTGGGCATCATTTCGTGGCGGTGATTGGCGGTGCGATTTCAGGTTCGGTGGCTGCGGAAATTCTCGCGGATCAGGGAATTCTAGTCGCCGTGTTCGAGCAGAACACTCGGCCCTACGGCAAGATCGAAGACGGTCTGCCGCGCTGGCATGTCGAGCAGCGCAAACAGGAATACGCCCGAATCGACGCACGCATGAAGAAGCCGAATGTTTATTTCATCCCTTCCACCAAGTTAGGCCGAGATTTTGATCTCCCACAGCTTTTCGAGTGGGGCTTTTCGGCAGTGATCCTCGCCAATGGCGCGTGGCGCGACCGGGAATTGGGCGTGCCGGAAGCAGAGCAGTACGTGGGCAAAGGCCTCGTTTACCAAAATCCATTCATCTATTGGTACAACCACAAGAACGAAAAGGACTATCGCGGGCAGCGCTATGAAACGCCCGACGAAACTATAGTGGTCGGCGGCGGGTTGGCGTCACTTGACGTGGTCAAGGTGCTCCAGATCGAAAACTACGAACGCGCATTAAAGGCTCGTGGCATTGAGACCAGTATGCATGAGTTGGAAAAAAGCATTCCGGAGGTCTGTAAAGCGCACGGCATTAAGCCGGAAGAGCTGGGCGTAAAGGGCTGCCTTTTAATTTATCGTCGCCGCGAACAGGACATGCCGCTGGCGCAACCACCGGACAACGCGACGCCGGAGCAGGTCGCCAAAACGGAAATGGTTCGGCAGAAAATGCTGCGCCTGGCACAAAGCAAATACCTGTTTCGCGTCCAGGATCGCAGGCTGACGACCGGGATCATCGTGGAAAATGGACGGCTCGCAGGACTGAAGGTGGCTGAAACGAAAATCGAAGGCCGCAAGGCTGATCCGATCCCCGGCTCAGAACACGAACTACGCGCGCCGCTGGTCATTTCTTCGATCGGCTCGGTGCCGGAGAAACTTTCTGGGATCAACATGAATGGCGAATACTACACATTCGCCGGCAAGGATGTTCCCCGGTACACGGCAATGGACCGCGTATTCGGAGTCGGAAACGTCGTCACGGGACAAGGAAACATTCGTGTGTCGCTGGTGCACAGTCAGAAGGTGACGAAGCGCCTGGTGGATTGCATGAAGGGTGATGATGGCGATGCTGGCGCTGCTACCACTGCCGAACAGCAAGTCGAGAATGCCGTCGACGAGATTGGGAAAAAGATTGAAGCGATTCCGCAGCTTTCAGACGATCAGGTGGCGGGGGTGGAGCGCAAAGTTCATGCCCTCCAGCAAAAAGCGGGCTTCACTTCCGACTACGACTCCTGGATTGCCAAGGTGACTCCGCCCGATCTCGAATAGCTCGTGTTCTTTAAAATTCGATCCCTACCGCCGCTACCAACCACTTTTCTCGTTTCTGTATAGAGTTCCTTCTGCTTGAATACGCAATAGGGTGTACAATTCCGCCGGATTGGGATTGACGCGGACCGAGGAATCCTGCAGCGAGCGGGATCGCAGATAGGGTCACGTTTGAAGAGTTCTACTTTATCTCCGGCAAGGAGGCCGCCGCCGAGTAGCCGCCCAAGAGGGCGGTAAAATGCGGCCCAGCCGAGAATCCGTTTCGCACAGCTAGACGCAAGTCTCTGCAGCGGAGGCGCCTTATGATTGTTGGTGTACCTCGTGAAATTTATCCAGGTGAGCGCCGAGTCAGTCTGGTGCCAGCTGTTGTGCCCAGCCTAATAAAAGCTGGGCTAGAAGTCGTCTTGGAAGCGGGAGCGGGAAAAGAAGCAGGATATCTGGACACGCAGTACGCCGAAAAAGGGGCGACGGTCCTTCCAACGCGCGCCGATATTTTCCAGACCGCGGACGTGGTTGTTCAGGTTCTCTGCCACGGTTCCAACGACAAAACGGGTAAGGAGGATGTTGCCCTATTCCGTCGCGATCAAGTGCTAATTGGTTTTCTTCGTCCTCTTGGATCTCTGGAATCCATCAACGATATTGCATCCAGCGGAATCACGTCTTTTTCCGTTGAGTCGATGCCGCGCTCGACTCGCGCTCAAAGCATGGATGCTCTTTCTTCCATGGCGACGATCTCCGGATACAAAGCGGTCATCCTTGCCGCAGATACGCTGCCGCGTCTCTTTCCCATGCTCACCACCGCCGCAGGAACGCTCACGCCAGCGCGTGTCCTCGTTATTGGGGCAGGGGTGGCGGGACTGCAAGCCATCGCCACGGCCCGCAGATTGGGCGCGGTCGTGTCAGCCTACGACTTGAGGCCCGTGGTGAAAGAACAAGTACAGAGTCTTGGCGGACGATTCGTAGAGCTTCCGCTGGAGGCCAGAGATGCCCAAGATGCTGGCGGTTACGCACGCGCTCAGGACGAGGCCTTTTACCGACGGCAGCGGGAGCTTCTGGGCAAAGTTGTGGCGGAAAGCGAAGTGGTGATCACGACAGCAGTGGTGCCCGGCAAGAAGTCTCCCATTCTCGTCACGAAAGAAATGGTGGCTAGCATGGCGCCAGGTTCTGTCATTGTGGACTTGGCGGCCGAGCGCGGAGGAAATTGTGAATTGACGCGCGTCGGTGAGAACGTCGTCCAGCACGGCGTTACGATAATCGGCGTGTACAACCTGGCCAGTACAGTGCCCTACCATGCAAGCCAAATGTATGCGCGCAATGTCACTGCATTCCTACTTCATCTGGTGAAGGACGGAAAACTCAATCTGAATACTGACGATGAAATCATCCGCGAGACTTTGATCACAAAAGGCGGAGAGATTCTCAACGCTAAGTTGAGACAATTCTATTCGCTGCCCGGTCTGGCGGCGCAAGCACAAGGAGGGAGTCAGCAATGAAGCTCGATCTGCTTACCAGCTTGTACGTGTTGATGTTGGCAGGCTTCATCGGATTCGAAGTCATCCGTCGCGTCTCGCCGCTGCTTCATACTCCCCTGATGTCGCTCACGAATGCGCTCGATGCCATCGCCGTGGTAGGCGCAATAATCCTTGCCGGCGAAAAACACGAACACATGGCGACTCTCGCCAAGGTTCTCGGGACAATCGCCATCATCGCCGCCACCAGCAACATCGTCGGCGGATTTATCATCACGGACCGCATGCTTCGCATGTTCAAGATAAGCAGCAGCTCGAAAAAGGCGTGAGCGATGATGAGCAGTGACCTACTGATTGAAGTCACCTACCTGATTGCCACTGCGCTCTTTATTCTTTCCCTGAGATGGCTGAGTTCCCCAGCAACGGCTCGCCGAGGCGTGTGGGCGGGCGAACTCGGCATGCTGCTTGCCATCGTTGGGACACTCCTCAATCGAGGCATTACTGATTACACGTGGATTGCTGTGGCTCTCGTCATTGGCTCCGTCATCGGCGTGCCGCTTGGCAACGTGCAAATGACAGCAGTGCCGCAGCGGACCGCGCTCAGCCACGCTTTCGGCGCGCTGTGTGTCACGCTCGTGGGGACCGCCGAATTCTATCTTCGTGCGCCGAACATTCCTCCTTTCATGATGGCGGTTCTCTCCATGGAAGTCATTCTTGGGTCACTCACCTTCACCGGCAGCTTGATGGCAGCGGGCAAGCTTCAGGAAATCCTTCCGCAGCGTCCGATCACGTACAAAGGCCAGAATTTTGTCAATTTGTTGCTCCTGGCTGGAGCCGTCGCCATCGCCGGCGTCCTGGTCGTTCATCCTGATCAAATCCGACTTTTTCCGGCGCTGGTTCTGATTCCGTTGGTCTTTGGGGTGATGCTGATCATTCCCATCGGCGGCGCGGACATGCCAACGGTCATTTCCCTCCTGAATTCCTACGCCGGCCTTTCTGCGGCAGCGATGGGATTTGTGCTCAACAGCAAGCTCTTGATAGTTGCAGGCGCCCTGGACGGTTCATCCGGTTTTATTCTCTCTGTGATCATGTCGAAAGCTATGAACCGGTCGTTTACCAATGTGCTCTTCGGGGCGTTCGGGCAGGTGCAAACCTCCGCCGCGGGAGAACAGGAGGCCAAGCCAGTTCGCAGCGCCACGCCGGAGGAAGCGGCGGCCATACTTGCCGCGGCGAATAAAGTCGTAGTGGTGCCGGGATATGGAATGGCGGTTGCCCAAGCTCAGCATAAGGTAAGAGAACTCTGCGACGCGCTCAGTAAGCGCGGGGTAGAAGTGAGATTTGGCATCCATCCGGTTGCGGGACGCATGCCGGGCCACATGAACGTCTTACTGGCCGAGGCGGACATTCCTTACGACAAGCTGCTGAGCATGGATGAGATCAACGGCGATTTTCCGCAAACGGACGTAGCGCTGGTAATTGGCGCGAATGACGTAACGAACCCGGCAGCGCGCAACGAAACCGGCAGTCCCATTTATGGAATGCCCATTCTGGACGTGGATAAGGCGCGCACCGTCATGGTGATTAAACGAAGCATGGCGGCCGGATTCGCAGGGATCGACAACCCGCTGTACTACCTGGACCGGACACTGATGCTTTTTGGCGACGCCAAAGGATTCGTCGGGAACATCGTGCGCGAACTGAGTGGCGGGCACGGTTAAATTGAACGTTTGCTGAGGTTCAATCCAGACGGAACTGTTGAAAAAAGAGTCAAATAGACGAAGTTTTGTGCTAGCATCCGGCCAATAGAGCCATAACCAAGGAGCGACGTCCGCCCAATCCATTGCAGCCAGGGCCAGGGTGATCGCACCCACGACTTGGGATCGCACGGGCTGTAACGTGGTGAAGGCAACGGCTTCAAACCGTTAGGGATGTCTCTCCGCTGAAAGGAGGCTCTCTACAGATGCATCGAACCCACGTTTCGGCCGAAGGTATCACGGAAATTGGATATCGCGAAGATTCGGAAGTGCATGGAACGCTCGAACTGGAGTTCGAGAGCGGTCATGTCTACCAGTTCTTTAATGTTCCTCAAGATATTTATGACAAGCTGGTACATGCGAACTCCCGGGAGGACTACTACAAGTTGTGCATTGGGTCGCGGTTTCCAAACAAACGAATCCTTTGATCCAAGCGAAAGTATAAGCGGAAAAGATGGCAAGTGAACGTGAAGGCGCGCACGCCGCAGGGATGGTGTCAGAGGAGCTGAAGCACGATCCGCGCTCTAAGGGCATTACCACGCCTCGCAAAAAGAAGCCAAAAGAGCTCGCTGTTATCACGGAGTGCTGTACTGGATGCGCGGGGTCGCCGGCGTGCGTCGAGTACTGTCCGGTCGAGGATTGCATGTTCTGGGTGCCGGACGAGGACAATGCACCGTTCGGGCGCATCCAGGTGGACCCTATCCTATGTATTGGTTGCAAGAAGTGCGTCAGCAAGGGGCCGGAGGGCGCGTTTCTCGATGGCTGTCCTTGGGATGCGATTGTAATGGTGGATATCGCCGAAGTAGAAAAAGCAGTCGGAGCGATGGCGTACTAAGCTTACTTCAAGCAATTCTTCAGATTCTCACCTCGTACCCGGACTTCTCCCTATTGTATAAGATGCGGGCAGGCGACTGACTGAAACTAGGGTTGACTGGCGCGGTCGCGGATGGATTTCTCGGTCAGGGTGGCTTGTTGGCGAACCCGATCGGAGATTTGAGGCGTGTCGCGCTGATAAAGTCGAATGGCGGGTATATCTTCAGGCAGGCCGACAAGGTAAAGGGCGCGCAGGGCTTCCCATATCTGATCGTCGCCAGGGTTGATGCTGGCAAGTTCGCAGCCGGCGATTACATGAGCACCGACAGGCGCGGACAGCGATCGGATGCGGCCGGAAATGGGGGAGCGGACTTCGATATATTGCTGGCCGGCGTTTTGTTGGACGACCTCAAGTTTGGCAATAAGGCCGCCCCGATGAACGGCGGTGCCGACAGTGCTGGCGCCGGCGACGATGCCATCGGCAGGCGCGACGATACTGGCCGGCCGCAAAAGTTCCAGAATCTGCGGGCGGCCGGACGGATCGCCAAAGCGGACGAGCGCTAGAGCCGCGTTGCCGCGCACAAGCGCGGAAGAGTCTCCCAGCATTTTCAGCAGAGTTTCATGAAAGCCGGCGCCATTGGTGTCTTGTCCCATGACCCAGGCGTCAGTATTGCGAACTTCTTCGACTGGCGAAGCAGCCAAAGCGACAATTTGCGGATACCAACGCGCGGCGTTTGTATCGCCGCGCTGCATGCGTTCGCTAAGTTGCACAAGGGCGTGCTGTATGTGGCGGGGGTGCTTCTGATCGTTGAGGTATTCGCCGAGCTGTTGGTAAGAGAGCTGGCGGCCGAACCAGGTATTCCACCAGAAGAGAAACGGCATGAGCACGATGAGCCAGGCGACGAAGAAAAAAAGAAAACGATTGCGTGTAGACATGCGACGGGGGCGCGCCGCGGGCGGAGCCGCGTGGCTGGCTGGTGAATCTGCCGATTGCGAATAGTTCGATGGAGTCGTCACGTTCGCGGTGAATCGTAACAGGTTGCCGGCGAAATTCTTCAAATAGATTTATGCAGAGGAAGGCGCAGCGTCATCTGCTGCAGCAAGCAAAAGTGGCCGTGCTACGGAGCTTTGGGTGTGGGCGGTTCTTTGCCGGTCGTGACCTTCTCTTTGCGAAAGAACGGTAGGATGCCGCGATCGCGCAGTTCCCAAGCGGCATTCAGGAGAAAAATTCCAGAGAGCGTCAACAGGATGAGGCTCATGAAGAGCCCGTCCACATTCAGCATGGTGCCACTGGCAATGATCCAGGCAATTCCCACCAGAGGAATAATGCCGAGCGCGAGAGAGAGCAGAAGCATCACAGCAGGCAAGCCGCCTCCTCATTCCTTTTGAAGTCAATCTGGTCGAATTTGATTCGTTAGGCTTGCCGCCTTCATTGCTTGAAGGAGGCATCTACTGTCTTGCTGTCCTTTGCGGCAAGTGTGACCTTTTGATCTTGCTCGCCAAGCTTTTCATGAACGAATGCAAAGGTGTACTCTCCCGGCGGCAGCCCTTTGATTTCAAATTTGCCATCCGGGCCCGTGACAGCGTAAAACGGATTCTTCACGACACTAATATACATTTTCATCCAAGGGTGCTGGTTGCACTTGACGGGCAATAGAATTTCTTC
>Ga0075436_100002982_pt1 | contig 11586 bp, 8 predicted proteins | sample RhiMethybrSRZTD5_FD_75303 | JGI IMG/M metagenome (GOLD analysis project Ga0075436, IMG submission 75303) | Populus rhizosphere microbial communities from Tennessee, USA - Rhizosphere MetaG P. TD hybrid SRZTD5 | ecosystem: Host-associated > Plants > Roots > Rhizosphere > Soil | place: USA... | reverse complement strand
CCGCGCGATCCGTTCGACTTCTTCATCGACCGCTACAACGATCAGCTCGCCGCCGGCTTCGAGCACAACACGCCCGGCTACGGGCTGATGGTGTTCATGCGGGATTACGGCAAGATGGATTTGCCGCTGCAGCCGGGGGAGAGGACGGCGCCGAGGAAGTGAGGGCCGCGGCTTACGCCGCGACCGTCACATTCTGCGCCTGGAGGCCCTTCGGGCCCTGGACGAGATCGAACTCGACGCTGGCGCCCTCGGGGAGGCTGCGGAAGCCCTTCGCCTGGATGGCGCTGAAGTGGACGAACACGTCCTCTCCGCCGGCCATGGTGATGAATCCGAAGCCCTTCGCGTCGTTGAACCACTTGACAGTACCGGTGCTACGCATGCTGAGAACCTTCTCCTTCTGTTGGAACTGAGTGCACAACCCAACGGGCATTACTACAAGATAATTTCCGTGACCTCGTTGCCATCCGGCCGTCCTACTGCCAAACTCGACAGGAGGCCCCGATGCGACGCCTGCTCCCGCTTCTGCTGCTCCTCGCCGCAGTCCCCGCCGCCGCCGCGCTCAAGTGGAACGACACGCTGCGCGACGTCTACGTCAACGGCGCCCTCACCCGCGACGGCCAGACGCTCGTGAACGAGCATCGCCTTGCGTACCTGCCGCCGAGCGGCGAGGCCTGGATCTTCGACCGCGACACGCGCGAAGTCTCGACCGCGGACCGCGCGCTCTTCACGTTCAACGACGACCGCACCTCCGCGACGACGCCCGACACGTTCGCCACGCAGCGCGCCGACAAGTTCGCCATGCCGGACGAGTCGAGCTACCTCTTCAACAACGTCCTCATCTATCCGCACCAGAGCCACGCCGGACCGATGACGGAAGAGGCGCTGTGGGCCACGGCGCCGATCTGGAAGTCGATCTGCGAGCACTACACGCCCGACGCCAAGGTCGTCGATCAGCTGCGCGGCGCGAAGCCGGCGCGCGTGACCATCGTCTTCGCCACGTGGTGCGGCGACAGCAAGCGCGCCGTGCCGCGGCTGCTCAAGGCGCTGCACGAGGCGGCCAATCCGCTGCTGCAGGTCGAGCTCTTCGGCATCGGCCCCGACTTCCTCACGCCGATCGAGACCATCCGCGAGCGGCGGCTGACGAACGTGCCGACGATGATCGTCGAGCGCGGCGGGCGCGAGATCGGCCGCGTCGTGGAGACGCCAGCCACCGACACGGTCGAGCACGACGTGGCCATCATCCTCGCCGGCCAGGCGCTGCCGCCGCATCGCGGCCGCTACGAGCGGAAGGCGCAGATCGCCAGCGGGCACTACGAGCATCGCGACGCGAAAGGGGAGCGGGCGACGGAGACGTGGGAGCTGTACGAGACGAACGACGGCGGCCTGCTCCTGCACAGCCTGATCGTCTCGGCGAAGACGCCGTCGAAGACGATCGAGACGTTCGCGGCGCTCGACGGCCGCCGCGCGCCCGACTACATCGAGGTGACGCGCCGCGACGGCGATCACGTCGTGCGCACGCGGGCCTCCGCGGATCGCGGCAAGTGGACCGTGCGCGCCCGCGGCGACGAGCGCGGGCTCACCGAGCAAACGCTGACCGTGCCGCAGACGCTGCTCCTGCCGGCCACGCTGACGTACGGCTGGCCGCTCCTGCGCGGCACGATCGACGTCGACGTCTTCGTGCTCGACGAGAAATCGCCCATCGGTGCGACGGAGAAGGCGCGGGTATCGATCGCCGGCGGGATGATCATGCCGCTGGCGAGGAAGCCGAAGCACCACGTGGCCACGCGGACGATGGACTACGAGGTCAGCACCGACTCAGCCCTGCAGGTGCCGACGTCCGTCCATCTCAGCGACGGCGGCGAGCGGCGCCTCCTCGACATGACCGGCGCGCTGCCGCGAGCGCTTCCGGCGGCGAACGGCCAGTGAGGTGCAGCCGCTGACGAAGGCGGCCAGGCCGAGGGTCCAGGCCCACCCGCCCGCGCCGCGCGGCTCGGCCGCGAAGGTGACGCCGAGGCCGCGGGAGAGGTCGTTGAGCGCGGCGACGTGCTCGGCGACGCGCGCGAGCGGGACCGAGTCGGCCGTCGAGCGCAGCGCATCGTGCAGGACGATCGTCGCGCCGCGGCGCTCCACGCGCCGCTCGTAGCGCAGCGCGGGCGTGTGGACGACGGCGTCGCGCGCGTTGGCGCGCAGCGCGGACGGCAGATGGATCTCCGTCGTCTCCTCGATGTCGAGCGGCGAGTCGACGGCCAGCGGCATCGTGCGCACGATCAGCTCCGGACGCTGCAGATGCTTCTCGATCGACCGCGGGACGTACGTCCAGCGGCCGCCGCGGAAGAAGTTGGCGATGATGTATCGCTCGCGGAGGCTGATGGTGTCGTGCACGCGGTCGTCGCGGATGCGCAGCGGCTGCGCGGCGACGATGTCGGGCGTGTCGGCGGCGTAGCGGTTGATCTCGTGCTTGGCCAGCTCGGCCGACGACTGCTCGGAGAGCTTGGCGCGGATCTCGTCGGCGCTGCGGCCGCTGTAGACCGCTTCGACGTCGAGGCTGGCCGGCGAGGTGAGGTCGTTCGCGGCGTAGCTCTGCCGGATGCGCACGCTGCCGCCGCCGCGCGTCTCGATCGTCGCCAGCGCCGTCGTGCCGGCGCGGACGACGAGCGCGCGCTCGTCGTTGGGCGTGTCGATGGTGGCCAGCGTCCCGCCCTGATCGGCGATCGTGGCGTCGATCCAATAGGTCTTCCCGCCGTCGATGACCTCGGTGATGACGTGGTCGAAGAGGAACGGCGAGGGGAGGAAGACATCGAGGCGCCGGCGCAGCTTCGTGTTCACCAGCGCCGGATACGCTTCGATGCCGAGCTCGCGCAGGAGCATGGAGAGGAGGAACGCCTTGTCCTTGCAGTCGCCGTAGCGCTGGGTGAGCGTGGCCGCGGGCTGGTGCGGCTCGTGGGAGTTGCGTCCCATCTCGATGCCGAGGTAGCGGATGTCGTCCTGGACGAAGCGGACGGCGGCGGCGAGCTGCTCGTCGTGCGCCGGGTGCTCGCGGCGGATCTTCGCGGCCAACGCGCGCGCGGCCGCGCGCGAGGCGTCGTCGGCGCGGAACAGATCGTCGGCCCAGGCGGCGACGTCGCGCCACGTCGCGTACTCGCTGATCTGCAGCGTCTCCCACGGGTCGTACCACTCGGGGGTGTCGTCCTCGACGTCCTGGGCGACGACGTTGTGCCGCGTCCAGCTGAAGATCTGCTCGCCGCCGCTGCGCTCCGCGGTCGGCTTCGTGCCGCGGGAGGCGCGCCAGTAGAAGGTGCGCGAGACGGGGGCGATGACGCGGTGGCGCATCTCGCGCACGGGGAACGGCGAGGAGAAGTCGAATTCGTCGGCGTACTTCGCGCCGAGGAGCGGGTTCGAGCCTTCCAGCGAATAGGAGTAGTCGATGATGTCGCCGGGGCGCACGTCGTTGAGGAAAAGGAGCGCGGTGAGCGAGCCGTCGTAGATGTCCTGGTCGGCGTCGCGCTCTTTCTCGATGACGCGGACGTTGGCCACGTCGAGCTGGTTCACGCGCTTCGCGCCGCGGACGAGGACGACGTCGTGCAGCACGAGCCGCTGGAACGACGGATCGAAGTCGATGCTGACCTCGGAGGCGTTCTGCACGGCGGTGGGGGAGAGGACTTTGCGCACGCGCCGGAAGTACTCGACCACGCCGCGGTCGGTGATGCGCACCTGGTGATCGGTGAGGATCCCGTAGATGCCCCAGCGCACATCCTCCCGCGGCACACGCCCCTCGGCCGCGTCAGCGCGCTGCGCCCAGTTCGGCGCGGCGTGCACGGAGACGCCGCCGTTGCCGGCGAGGGCGATGCCCGGAATGAAGAGCAAGAACGTGACGATGCGGCGCATGCGGCTTACGTGATTACATCCAAGAGCAGATCGGACATTCCTTCGCCTCGTGCCCGCGTGCCGGGCAGAACCGTCGCCCGAAATAGATGAGCTGCAGGTGCCGCCGTCCCCATTCCTCGGGCGGAAAGAGCTTCTTGAGGTCCTTTTCCGTCTGCACGACGTTCTTCCCGCTCGACAGTCCCCAGCGCGCCGCGAGGCGGTGGATGTGGGTGTCGACGGGGAAGGCCGGCTCGCCGAAGGCCTGCGTCATCACCACGCTGGCGGTCTTGTGGCCGACGCCCGGCAGGCGCTCGAGCGCCTCGATGTCGCGCGGCACGCGGCCGCCGTGCTGGTCCACCAGCGTCTGCGCCAACCTCTTGAGATTGCGCGCCTTACCGGGCGCAAGGCCGCAGCTCCGGATCAAGGCAAGAATTTCGCTTTCCGGAAGGGCGGCGAGCTGGGCGGGGGTTCGGGCGCGGGCGAACAGGGCCGGCGTCACCTTGTTTACCTGCGCGTCGGTGGTTTGCGCGGAAAGGACGACTGCCACGAGCAGCGTGAACGGATCGGCGTGGCGCAGCGGGATCGGAGGCTGCGGATAGAGGCGGTCGAGGAGGCGGCCGATTTTTTTCGCCTTCTCCTTCCGCGTCATGGCTTAAGATAACCACATCCGCAACAGGCAGGAGCACGTGATGCGTCCCTCGATTTTCTTCCTGGTCGGTGTACTGGCCGCTGGAGCTGTGTCGAAAGCGGATGATCCGGTCCCCCCGAAACCCGAGTGCACCTACAGCCGCGCCGCCGCGCAGGCCGCCAGCGCGCCCGCGGTGTGGCACCGGATCTCCGCGAACGCGGAGCTCGCCGCGCCCACGTCTACGCCGGCGCCCCCGCGCCACCGCGCCTCCGCGCCGCCGAAGACCGATCCGCCCGGCACCTTCGTGGCCGTGAACTTCATCGACACGGAGATCTTCGGGAAGATGGTCAAGGACGGCGTTCGCTGGACCGGCCCGTCGGGCGACACGGAGTTCCTCCGCCGCGTCACCCTCGACCTCACCGGCGAGATCCCCAGCCCCGACGACGTGAAGGCCTTCCTTGCCGACACGAGCGCCGACAAGCGCACCAAGGCCATCGACCGCCTCCTGGCCAGCGACGCCTTCGTCGACCGCTGGACGATGTGGTTCGGCGACCTCGTCGAGAACGTGCAGGTGGCGTCGAACACGACCGAGACCTTCCCCGGTCGCGACGCCTACTACAAATTCATCCGCGACTCGATCAGGAACCGCAAGCCGTACGACCAGATGGTCCGCGAAGCGATCTCCGGCATCGGCAAGAGCTTCACCAACGGCGAGACGAACTACTACGTCCGCGACGTGCAGAACAACGGGCCGATCCAGGACACGTACGACAACGAGTCGGCGTCGACGGGCAAGCGCTTCCTGGCCATGCCGCTGCAGTGCCTCTCCTGCCACAACGGGCTCGGGCATCTGGAGCAGGTCAACAGCGCGATGGCCAAGCGCACGCGCTACGACTTCTGGAAGAACGCCGCCTTCTTCGCGCAGGTGACGGTCACGCGCGCGAAGGACGCCACGACGCAGCAGCAGGAGACGACGCTCGCCGACAACACCACCGGCTCGTACAAGCTGAACACGACGTCGGGCAACAAGACCGCGCGCACGCCGATCAACGGCCTCGACCACGTCGACCCCGAGTTCTTCCTCGGCGGGGCCACGCCGCAGTCGGGCGAGCCGCGCCGCGTCGCCTACGGCCGCATCCTCACCTCGAACCCGCAGTTCGCCCGCGCCGCGGTGAACTACCTCTGGAAAGAGATCTTCGGCTTCGGCATCGTCGAGCCGGCTGACTCCTTCGACCTCAACCGCCAGGATCCGGCCACGCTCGCCAACGGCGCCGCGCTGCAGCCGACGCATCCGCAGCTCCTCAACCAGCTCGCCGACACCTTCGTGAAGAGCCAGTACGACCTTCGGGCCCTCCTCAAGACGATGGTGATGTCGAACGCCTACCAGCTCTCCTCGCGCTACACGCCGGGCACGTGGAGCGAGACGTGGACGCCGTATTACGCGCGGCATTATCCGCGGCGGATGATGGCCGAGGAGATCCTCGACGCCGTCGTGAAGACTACCGGCGTCGGCATCACCATGAGCCTGACGACGACGCAGGGCGTCCCGGCCACGCAGGTGACGAAGGCCATGCAGCTCCCCGACACGACCGAAGGAGGGCAGTTCCGGACCTTCCTCAACAACTTCGGCCGCGGCAACCGCGACGACGACCCGCGCTCGTCCGACAGCTCGATCGTGCAGGCGCTCTCGCTGCTGAACGACGTCAACGTCGTCTCGCGCGTGCGCGCCTCGAACAGCGCCTCCACCGTGGCCAAGACGCTAGCGGCGACGAAAGATCCGGGCGCCATCGCCGACGCGCTCTACCTGGCCACGCTGTCGCGCTATCCCGACGCGGGCGAGCGCAACACCGCCATCGCCTATCTCAAGAGCGGCGACCTGACGAAGAAAACCGAAGACCTGCAGTTCGCGCTGCTGAACAAGCTCGAGTTCCTGTTCAACTGAGGGCCGGCCATGCATTGCACGTGTGAAGGCAAAGGCAACTTCTCCTCGCTCCTCGGCGACGGCTTCACGCGCCGCCGCTTCATGCAGGTGGCCGGCACGGGCCTGGTGGCCTCGTACTTCGCCGACGTCGCCAGCGCCAAGCTGCTCGGGTCGGCGACGTCGGTCAGCCCGACGCTGCACAGCACGGCCAAGAACTGCATCCTCATCTTCCTCTCCGGCGCGCCGAGCCACGTCGACACCTGGGACCTCAAGGAAGGGACGTGGACGCCCGCGGACTTCAACCCCACGACGTTCGGGGCCATCCGCTGGCCGCAGGGCCTCATGCCGAACACGGCCAATCATCTCGACAAGCTGGCCATCATCCGTTCCGGCCTGGCGTGGGCGGCGGTGCACAACCTGGCGCAGGAGTGGGCGCAGATCGCCCGCAACCCCGGCGGCGCCACGGGCTCGATCGCGCCGCACATCGGCGCCGTCGTCTCGCTGGAGTCGCAACTCAAGCGGCAGCCGACCGACATCCTGCCGGGCTTCGTCTCCATCAACCAGGTCATGGCCGGCTCCGGCTACTTCCCCGCGCAGTACGCGCCGTTCGGCGTGACGCCGTCGGCGACCGGGCTGTCGGCGCTCGCGCATCCCGACGGCGCGGCGCGGCTTTCCGACCGCTGGGGCCTGCTGCAGTCGATCGATCCCGACCGCAAGCCGCCCGCGAGCCTCGGACGCAACGCCGACGACATGGGCACGTTCTACGGCCAGGCCAAGACGCTCATCGACTCGCCCGACGCGAACAAGCTCTTCTCCTACACGACCGACGAGTTCGCGCGCTACGGCTCAACGTCGTTCGGCGCGTCGCTGATCGTGGCCCGCAACCTGGTGAACGCGCAGCGCGGCACGCGCTTCGTGCAATCGACGCTCGGCGGATGGGACCACCACTCGAACATCTACGCCAAGACTGGCTCGTCACTTTACACGCAGATGAAGACGTTCGACCCGGCCTACGCCGCGCTGCTGGCCGATCTGGCCGGCTCGCCCGGCTCGCAGGCAGGGAAGACGCTGCTCGACGAGACCCTGGTCGTGGTCCTCGGCGAGTTCGGGCGCACCGTCGGCCTGCTCAACGCCCAGCAGGGACGCGACCACTACCTGCGCATGTCCGTAGTCTTCGCCGGCGGCGGCGTGAAGGGGAACACGGTCATCGGCAAGACGGACGACAAGGGCGCGAACGCGGTAGAGTTCGGGATCGCCGCAAATCGGGATGTGCGTCCTGAGGACGTGGCCTCGACGATCTACTCGGCCATCGGCATCGATTACACGACCGTGCGCCACGACGATCCGCTGAATCGCGGCTTCGAGTACGTGCCGTTCGCGAAGGATGGGCAGTACGGGCCGGTGAACGAGCTGTTTTGAAACGGGCTCTCGGCTCTCGGCTCTCAGCTCTCGGCGCAGCGTTGCTGCTTTGCGCAGCCTCGGCCTTCGCGCAGATTCCCTCCACCGGCGACGATCCGCCCGGCATGGCGGCCTTCGACCAACTTGCAAAGTCGCTCATGCAGAAGTACCGCATCCCTGGCGGCGCGATCGCGGTGATGAAGGATGGGAAGCTCGTCTTCGCGCGCGGCTACGGCTACGCGAACCGCGAGACGCGCGAGCTGGTCCAGCCGGATTCGCTCTTCCGCATCGCCAGCCTCACCAAGCCGATCACCTCCGCGGCCATCCTCAAACTCGTCGAGCAGGGGAAGCTCCATCTCGACGACAAAGTCTTCAACATCCTCTCCGACATCCAGCCGCTGTCCGGCGCGCACGTCGATCCGCGCACGGCCGGCATCACCGTTCGCGAGCTGCTCCAGCACTCCGGCGGCTGGAATCGCGACACGAGCTTCGATCCGATGTTCATGAGCGTGCAGATCGCGCAGGCCAACGGCGCCAAGCCGCCGCCGAATCCGCGGCAGATTGCGAGCTACATGCGCGGGCAGCCGCTGCAGTTCGATCCCGGCACGCAGTACAACTACTCGAACTTCGGCTACTCGCTCCTCGGCCGGATCATCCAGCACGTCACGCACTCGAGCTATGAGTCGTGGGTGCGCGCGAACGTCACGTCGTGTATGCACATCGGACATACGCTGCAATCAGGACCGCGCGAGGTGAAGTACTACGACTATCCCGGCGCGCCGCGCGTCGACTCCGTCTTCGGCGGCGGCGCGAAGGTGCCGGACCCCTACGGCGGCTTCGACCTCGAGGCCATGGACTCGCACGGCGCCTGGGTGGCCTCGACGATCGACTACCTCCGCTTCGTGGCTGCGCTCGACGGCGGGCGCATCCTCTCGCCGCAGTCGATCAAGACCATGCTGGCGCGGCCGACGATCCCGTCGTGGCAAAGCCAGGACTCGTGGTATGGCATGGGATGGATGGTCCGTCCCGTCGGCAACAGCGCGAACTGGTGGCACAACGGCAGCCTTCCCGGGACGACGACGCTCGTCGTCCGCGCGGGCAACGGCCTGGCCTGGGCGGCCTTCTTCAACTCCCGCCCCAAGACCGGCGACCTCGGCGGCGATCTCGACAGCGGCATGTGGGACGCGCTGTCGAAATCGCAGCTCCCCAACGCCGATCTGTTCCCGCGCTTCTCGTGCTACAACGCACGCTGAGTGAGCGAAGAACGTCCTCCCCGCACTCCGCCGAAGGAGCGCACCGGAAAGCACGTCTGCATCGAGTGCCTGAAAGAGGTGCCGGCCGAGGACTACTTCCGCAACGACCACGTCTGCAACGAGTGCGGAGCGAAAAAGGAAGAGCAAAACGATGCCGCGGACCGCGGTCATCCATGACTGGCTGACGGGCATGCGCGGCGGCGAGCAGGTGCTCGAGGCCATCCTCGAGCTCTATCCCGAGGCCGAGCTCTTCACGCTTTTCCGCTTCCCGGGCAGCACTTCGCCGGTCATCGAGGCCCGTGCGATCCACACCTCCTCGCTGCAGCGGCTGGCCTCGAGCGCGTCCGACTACCGCACGCTCCTGCCCCTCTTCCCGCGCGCCATCCGCGAATTCGACCTGTCGGGTTTCGATCTGGTGATCTCGTCGAGCCACTGCGTGGCCAAGGGCGTCGACGCCCAGGGCAAGCCGCACATCTGCTACTGCCACACGCCGATGCGCTACATCTGGGACCGCTTCGACGACTACTTCCCGCGCTCGCGGCCGCTGCGGCGGCTGGCCGTCTCCGTCATCGCCCGCCGGCTGCGCAAGTGGGACGTGAAAACCGCCGCGGGCGTGACGCGTTTCGTGGCGAACTCGAACTTCGTCCGCGACCGCATCGGGCAGTACTACGGCCGCGACGCCGTGGTCATTCATCCGTTCGTGAACGACGACTTCCTGGCCGCGCCGCTGGTCGAGGAGCGCGGCGACTACGACGTCGTCCTCTCCGCGCTGGTGCCGTACAAGCGCGTCGACCTGGCCGTCGCTGCGGCCGAAGCGAGCGGGCGGGAGCTCGTCGTCATCGGCGGCGGCCCCATGCTCGACGAGCTCCGCGCCCGCGCCGCCCCCAACGTTCGCTTCCTGGGCCACGTACCGAGGGCAACGGTGATCGAGCAGGTCTCCCGCGCGCGCAGCCTGATCCTTCCCGGCATCGAGGACTTCGGCATCACGCCGCTCGAGGCCATGGCGGTCGGCACTCCCGTCGTCGCCCTCGGCAAAGGCGGCGTGCTCGACTCCGTCGTGCCGGGCGGGACCGGAATTTTCTTCGGCGAAGCGGAGGTACACTCGCTGCGCCGGGCATTGGACGAAGCGGCGTCGCGCTCGTGGGACCGCGCGGCCATCCGCGCGCACGCGGCGCGGTTCACGCGGGCGCGATTCGTTGAGCAGTTCCGGCAGGTCGTCGATTGATCGAGAAAAAACATAGAGCGCTGGCGTCGATCTACCTCATCAACGATGCGGTGGCGTCGAACCTCGCCATGCTGGCGGCGTGGTTCCTCCGCTTCCGCTTCGAGGTCATCCCGGTGACGAAGGGGCCGCAGGACCTCTCGATGTACGCGGCCCTGCTGCCGATCGTGACGATCGTCTTCCCGCTGGCCTTCGCGGTGCAGGGGCTCTATCGCATCCGGCCGGCGCGCTCGAAGACGGAGGAGTGGCTGGCCGTGGCCATCGGCTCGGTCGTGGCCACGGTCGTCCTCTCCGGCGTGCTGCTCTGGGTGCGTCCCACGAAGACGGACGTGCTCTACTCGCGCGCGACGCTGGCGATGTTCATGGTCTGCGCGATCGTCTTCGTCATCGTCGGCCGCGTCTTCGTGCGCGCCTTCGTGGAGCGCCGCCACCGCGGTGGCCGCGACCTCGACCGCGTGCTCATCGCCGGCAACGGCGAGCTGGCCCGCGCCGTGGTCGAGCGGATCGAGGCGCATCGGGAGCTGGGATTCACGATCGTGGGGTATTTGCGCAACGGCGACGACGAATCGCTCGCCAATCTCGCCTGCCTCGGATCGATCGAAGATGCCGAGCAAGTCATCGAATCCCAGAGCGTCGACCACGTCTTCGTCGCCCTCCCGCACGCGTCGTCGAAGGCGATGATGGCCCTGCTCGACCGGCTCGTGCGCAGCGTCGTGTCGATCCACGTCGTCCCCGACCTGCTGCAGTTCATGGTCCTCCGCTCGCGCGTCGAGGACATCGACGGGCTGCCGACGATCAACCTCTCCGAGACGCCGCTCGAAGGTTGGAGCCGCTTCGTCAAGCGCGGCTTCGATCTCGTCGTCGCCGGGGCGCTGGCCGTCGTCTTCTCGCCGGTCATGCTGGCCGTTGCCTTGGCCATCTGGCTCGAAGACCGCGGCCCGATCTTCTACCGCCAGGTGCGCATGGGCCTCGACGGGAAGCCGTTCGAGATCCTCAAGTTCCGCTCCATGCGCGTCGGCGCCGAGCGCGAGACCGGCGCGAAGTGGGCCGAGCGCGACGACCCCCGGCGCACGCGCATCGGCCGCATGATCCGGGCCTGGTCGCTCGACGAGCTGCCGCAGCTCTGGAACGTCCTGCGCGGCGACATGAGCGTGGTCGGCCCGCGGCCGGAGCGCCCGCAGTTCGTCGAGCAGTTCCGCGCCGAGCTGCCGCATTACATGCTGCGCCACAAAGTGCGCGCCGGCATGACCGGGTGGGCGCAGGTGCACGGCTGGCGCGGCAACACGTCGATCCGCATGCG
>Ga0075436_100002980_pt1 | contig 11587 bp, 9 predicted proteins | sample RhiMethybrSRZTD5_FD_75303 | JGI IMG/M metagenome (GOLD analysis project Ga0075436, IMG submission 75303) | Populus rhizosphere microbial communities from Tennessee, USA - Rhizosphere MetaG P. TD hybrid SRZTD5 | ecosystem: Host-associated > Plants > Roots > Rhizosphere > Soil | place: USA... | reverse complement strand
ACGACGGCCGCCACCCCGCATCGGTGACCGCGCGCGACGCCCCGACGGCCGCGTCCAGGGACGCCGCGAGCTCCTCGACGAGCCGGAAGTTCTCCGGCGTCTTCACGCCGCGCCCGCCGGAGACGACGATGCTCGCCTCGCCCAGTTCCGGTCCCTGGCCCCCCGGGGCCGGTCCGAACGACGTGATGCGGCCCGACGCGCGGTCCTCCGCGGGTTCGGTCGCGATCGGCTCGGTCGGCGCGGGCGCCTCCGCCGCGGACGGAACGGGGAACGCGTGGGGCCGCAGGGCGACCACCCATCGCGGGCCCGCGAGGTCCACCTCTTCGGTAGCCCGGCCGCCGAAGACGGGCCGGGTCGCGTGGAGTCCGGTCGGCGTCGCGGCGATCGCCGTCACGCCCGTCGCGACCGAGGCCTCCCATCGCGCCGCCAAGCGGCCCGCCACGTCGCGCCCCTGGACCGTCGCGCCGAGCACGACGACAGTGGCCTTCGCGCTGTTCGCCGCCGTGGCCGCGAAGGCCGCGCTCGCTCCGGGGGAGTCGGGGCCAGCGGCGCCGTCGGGGAGCGTCAGCACCCGATCGACGCCCGAGCGCGCGAACGCCGCGAGGGCCGGGTCGGACGCCGGGGCCGCGATCGCGCCGATCACGGCGCCGCCGCCGGCCAGCGAGCGCGCCACCCCGACGGCCTCGAGCGAGGATTCGTGGAGCCGTTGCGCGCGCGCCTCGCCGAGCACGACGACCGTAGGCGTCATGGGAACACCTTCGCCTCCTCGCGGAGCGCCCGGACGAGCTGTTGCGCGGCCTCCTCCGGGGTCTTGTACTCGATCATCCGCGCGCCGGTTCTCGGGGCCGGGAGCCGGAATCGGACCGTCCGCGACGTCGGTCGGGCGTGCTCCCCGAGGCCGGCGGCGACCTCCGACCACGCGACCTTCTCGATCGCGGCCTTCCTCGACTTGAGGATGTTCGGCAGCTTCGCGGTCCTCGGGTCGTTCCACGCCTGCTGGAGCCCGGCGACCAGCGGCGTCGGGGACTCCCCCGTCTCGGTGCCGCCCTCGACGGGGCGTTCGAAGGTGAACCGGCTTGCCCCCGCGTCCCATCGGAGGTTCGCGACGCCGCCGAACCCGGCGATGCCGAGGAGCTCGGCGATCGCGGGCCCGACGACCCCGGATTCGTCATCCCCCGCCTGCTTCCCCACGAGGACGAGGTCGGGGCGGTCCTTCGCGAGAACGTGGGCGAGCGCGCGCGCGGTGAGGAGGGCGTCGGGGGCGAGGTCCAAGGGGTGCTCGACCCAGGTCGCCGCGTCGCATCCGAGGGCCACCGACGATCGGAGGACCTCCTCGGTCCTCGGCGCCGGGCCGAACGAGACGACGCGGACCCGCGAGCCGGCGACGGCCTCCTTGAGGAGGAGCGCCTGCTCGACGGCGGACTCGTCGTAGCCGGCGAGGACCCACTTCACGCCCTCGGGGTCGAGACCGGAGCCCGCCGAGTTCGCCCTCAGCCGGGTCTCCCCCTCGGGGGTCGGTTTCACCAGGACGGCGATCTGCAACCGGGGTCCCCCGCTCAGGCGTACCCCTTGAGGAGCTCGCGCGCGATGACGATCCGCTGGATCTCGTTGGACCCCTCGTAGATCTGGGTCAGCTTCGCGTCGCGCAGGAGCTTCTCGACCGGGTACTCGCGCATGTAGCCGTAGCCACCGAAGATCTGGATCGCCTCGTCGGCGACCCGCATCGCGGCGTCCGACGCGAAGCACTTGGCGATCGACGACTCGAGCGTCCCCGACTGGCCGTGGTCGATCGTCCAGGCGGCGTTCCACGTGAGGAGGCGGGCGGCGAGGACGTCCTGGGCCATGTTGGCGAGCTTGATCTGGATCGCCTGGTGCTCGGCGATCGCCTTCCCGAACGCGTGGCGCTTGAGCGCGTACGCCCCGGCGTGGTCAAGGGCGGCCTGGGCGATGCCGACGGCGAGGGCGCCGATCGGCGTCCGCGTCTGGTCGAGGGTCCGCATCGCGATCGAGAACCCGTCCCCCTCCGCGCCGAGGCGCATCCCGGTGGGGACCCGTACCCCGTCGAAGCGGACGGTGCTCGTCGACGAGGCGCGGTGCCCCATCTTGTCCTCGTCCTTTCCCGGCGTCACGCCGGGCGAGGAGCGCGGGACGACGAACGCCGTGATCGCCTTGTGCCGCTGGGTCGGGTCGACGGTCGCGAAGACGGTGTAGAGGCTCGCGTGCGGGGCGTTCGTGATGAAGCACTTCTCGCCGTCGAGGACGTAGGCGTCGCCGTCCCGGCGAGCCCGGGTGGTGAGCGCCCCCGCGTCGCTCCCGCCGCCGGGCTCGGTGAGGCAGAACGACGCGAGGTTGTAATCGGCGCAGAACGGGGTCAGGATCTGTTGCCGCTGCTCCGGCGTCCCGGCGAGGAGGATCGGCTCGAGCGCCAGGTTGTTGGCGCTGATCGTCGTCGTCATGCCGGCGCACGCTCGTGCGAGCTCCTCGGTGATGAGGCACTGCTCGAGGAGCCCGAGGCCGGCGCCCCCGTACTCCGCGGGGACGTTGAGGTTCATCAGCCCGAGGTCCCACGCCTTGCGGTAGATCTCGTCCGGGAAGCGTGGAACGCGATCGCACTCGGCGACCTTCGGCAGCATTTCGGAGCGGGCGAACTTCCGGGCGAGGTCGCGGAGATTGGTCTGTTCGTCGGTGAGCGTGAACTCGGGCATCGATGAAAACTCGGGGGCGGGCGGAGAGTGGGCGTGCGCTATAAGAGGCTTCGCGGCAGGCGCTCCCGATGACGCGCCCCGCCGGCCAACGTCGGCGTCCGGAGGGGGTCGTCGAGCTCGCGATCGGGCGGTTCGCCCGGGTCGACGTCGGGCGCGGACATCGCACCGGGGCCCCCGAGATCGTCCTGGCCGAAGGGAAGACGACCGCGCATCTGATCGGGATCCTTCGCGCGCTCCACCGCCGCGGCCACGGGTCGCTCGTGTCGAGGGTGACGGACCCGCAGCGCACGGCGCTCGCGAACGTCGCCGGTCCCGATCTCCCGCTCCGCTGGCTCGCCGGGGGCCGGATGGCGCGGCTGGAGGGGCCGATCGCGGGCGCGCCGGTCCGCGGCACGGTCGTCGTGATGACCGCGGGGACGGCGGACGTCCCGGTAGCCGAGGAGTCGGTCGCGGTGCTCGACGAGCTCGGGGTCCGCGTGGTCCGCGCGTACGATGTGGGCGTCGCCGGCCTCCACCGGTTGGGGCGGGTGATCGGGCGGCTCGAGCGGGCGCGCCCGAGCGCTTACCTTGTCTTCGCGGGACGCGAGGGGGCGCTCCCGACGGTCGTCGCGGGCCTCGTCCGCGCCCCGGTGGTCGGGGTTCCCACCTCTGTCGGCTACGGACGCGGCGGGCGTGGCGAAGCGGCCCTGACCGCGATGCTCCAATCGTGCGCCCCCCTCGCCGTCGTCAACATCGATGCGGCCGTCCCGGCCGCCGCCTTCGCCGTCCAGCTCCTGGCGGCGTCGAGCCGGACCCCTCGACGCTAGGGGACAGCCTTTTGACGGGTGCCGGGATTCCAACGCCGTGAGCGAGCGCCCCGCGCTCTCCGACGACGAGGAGCGGGATGAGCGGGCCGACCGCGACGCGCTGCGTCGCATCGAGTCGAAGATCCGCGAGATGCGGTCCCGCCGCGACCAGCTCCTCGCCGAGGTCCGCTCCCTCTCCGCTGAGCAGAAGGCGCTCTTCGACCAGCGCGCGCCCCGCCAGGCCGCGCTTGAGAACCTCAACGCGGAGCACCAGGGGCTGGGGCGCGAGCTCGGGGACCTTCGCCGGCACCGCGACGAGGCGCGGCGTCGCCTGGACGACGCCCTCGTCCGATTGCGGGAGTTCCGCTCCCTGGTCCCCAAGGGGGACCGGGCGCACCCCGACCAGATCCGGCGGGAGATCGCCGACCTCGAGATGCACCAGCAGACCCACGCGCTTCCGCTGGCCGAGGAGAACCAGCTCGTGCTCCGCGTCCGCGAGCTCACGAAGAGCCTCGGTGACGCCGACCGTCACCAGGCCGAGATCGCCGACCGACAGAAGCACCTCAAGGACCTCGAGGTCGCGCTGACCGCGGCCCGGACCGAGGTCGACCGCCTCGGGACCGAAATGGCCCGCGCCAAGATGGAGCGGGAGCGTCGGATGCAGTCGATGCGGGAGCGGCTCGTCGACGAGGGCCGCCTCGTCGCCGACATCCGCGAGAAGGCGCGACAGCGCGGGCTCGCGATGGACCGGCTCGACGCGACCCACCGGGAGGTCCTGCAGCTCGAGCGGGAGGCGGACCGGCTCGTCGGCCGCCTGCGTTCCCGGCGCCACGAGGCGCGCCAGACGGTCCGCGACTACAACCGGTCGGTCCGTGACAACCTCGCCGGTCCGGACGCCTACGCGCGCGTCGCCGACGCCCAGCTCGAGGAGCTGCTCAAGCGCGGCCGCGTCACCCTGAACGGGTAGCGCAACGACCCCGACCGTTACGGTCCGGGGAAGACGTCGATGACGGTGACGAGGAAGATGAGGGTCTGGCCTTGGACCTCGGCGTTGAAGTTCTCGGTGTACGTCCCCGCGAGCAGGTCCACCTGGGTCACGATGAACGTGCCGGACGACTGGGTCGTGCAGGGGCCGTTCCCGAGGTAGTCCTTTCCGACCAGGAGCCCCGACTGCGACGGGAACAGCTGGTTCTCGAGGGTGATCCGGCCGGTGCCGTTCGGGGTCGAGGTGACGTTCGTGACGTCGACAGGCCACCCCGCCGGGCTCGCGCTCCACCCGAGGGGCGGGAGGTTCTCGACGGTCACGAAAGAGGCGTTCGCGCTGAGGATCAGGACGGGCCACCCCAGATGGGGGTCGTTGAACGTGGACCCCGTGGCCGCGACGATCCCTGGGTACTGCTTCGAGAACGCGATCCCGGAGTACGTCTGCAGGATCGGCTCCGTGTAGGTGAGTGGCTTCGTCGTGACGCACGACGGGTTCACCGGCCCGTAGCCGAGGTTCGGCGGCACGATCACCGCGCGGGTCTGGTTCGGGGCGACGCCGACGAGGCCCTGCCAGAAGCCGGTGACGACCTGGATGAAGCTGTGGCCGCCGAGCGAGTAGCCGGACGACGGCGTGCTTCCCCCGACGTGGACGTCGAGGGTCGTGTAGTTCGACGCCGACGTTCCGCGCGCGTGGTACTCGAGCGATTTCGGGTAGCCGATCGCGTCCTTCGCGACGGCGAACTCGGACGTGTCGAAGACCTTCCCCTGCTCGGGACCGCTCCCGAAGATGCCGATGTAGTCGACGGTGACGTTGTCGCCGAGGTGGACGAGCCGCGTCGGGCTCGCCGCGGGGACCTGGTTGTGGTAGTAGAGGTAGGCGCCCCCCGCCGTCGCGCCGACGAGCACGACGACGATGAGGACGACCATCGGGACGTAGGATGGGGACGGTGCCATAGCGCGGATCTAGGAGAGGGTGGGGGTCAGTTGGTCGATGGTCTCGTCACGGTGATCGGAGAGACAGGTGGTCCTCATTCCCCCGCCCCCCGAACCCGGGGGAGATATAAATGGCTCGGAAGACGCGAGCGCTACTTTTCTCGCCGGCGGAGCAGGAGCATCAATTCGATCGCGATCACGGCCGCGACGATCGCGATCAGGATCCACACGAGCCAGTTCGCGGGCGCGGTCCCCGACCCCGCCGACGACGAGCAGCTGATCGAGGCGGCGGTCACGTTGTGCTGGACGGTGACGCTCCCGCCCGCCGTGTCGTTCACCGCGAGGGTGATCACGATGGGCGTCCCGGCGCCGACGATCAACGTCGTCTGGGGGATCGACGGGGGCGCCGCGACGCCCGCCGGGAACGTCCACGCATAGGTGTAGCCGCCCGCGCCGCCCGCCGCCGTCGCGTCGACTGAGACGACGCTGAGCCCGGAGCCCCCGCTGCAGTAGGGGGCGCCGGCGGTCGCCGAGAACGAGGCGGAGAGAGCCGGCGACGCGACGATGTCGACCGTCGACGTCGCGTGGCCGCCGACGGCGTCGGTGACCGTGAGCGTCGCGGTGTACGGCCCCGCGACGTCGTAGACGAAGGTGGGGTTCTGCCCGGAGGAGGTCGCGCCTCCGACCCCGAAGTCCCAGGCGAACTGGTACGGGGCGACCCCACCGGACGCCGAGCCACTGAAGGCGACCAGGAACGGCACGATGCCGTTGGCGGGGGTCGCCCCGGCGAACGCCGTGAGCGCGGGCGGAGCGTTGACGGTGACGAGCGTCGAGGCGGACGCCTGCTCGCCGATCAGGTCGGTGACCGTGACGCGCGCCACGAAGCTCCCGGCCGCGTGGTAGGTGTACGTCGCGTTCTGGGTCGCCGCGTTAGCGCCCACGACCCCAAACGACCACGCGAACCGGTACGGAGCTACCCCGCCGGCGGGGGCGGAGGTGAAGTTGACGACGAGGGGAACGCCCCCAGAGCTCGGGGTCGCCGTCGCCGTAATCGTGAGGGCGACCGACGGCCCGGAGACGTTGACCGGACCAACGGCCGCGAAGGCGTGGAACGATCGAGCGTCAGTGACGTCGAGCGTCGCGGTGAACGTTCCCGGGAAGTAGGTGTGGGTCGGGGCGGAGACGTTGGAGACGTTACCGTCGCCGAAGTTCCAGGCGTAGGTGTAGGGCGGCGTCCCGTCGGTCACGTTCGAGGTGAAGGCGACGTCGAGCGGCGGGAGGCCGCTCAGCGGGCTCCCCGAGGCCGTCGCCGCCGGGTCGGGGTTGATCTGGAGGACGAACGGGTTGCTCGAGTCGTTGAAGCCTCCCAGATCCTGGGCCGATGCGACGATCGGGTAGGCCCCGGCCGCGAGCGGCGTGCACGCGATCGCCGAGACGTTCCCGCCCGTGCAGCCGGGGGGTAGACCCTGCCACGAGAACGTGAGGGGAGCATAGCCGCCGGTCGCGCGGAGGGAGATCGACGCGCCCTCGCCGAGATCGATCGGGGACGTGGCGGTGACGTAGAGGTTGATCGGGACCTTGTAGGTCCAGGTGTCCGAGAGCAGCGTGCCGTTCGCGAGGGGGTTGGACCGTCCCCCGAACAACAGGACGAAGCCGAACGCCCCGTTCGGGAAGTAGGCGAGCCCCGAGTCGAGCCGCGGCGACGGGGCGGTGGTCGGGAACAGCTCGGTCCAGTTGCCGCCGGTGAACATCCACTCGTCCGCGAGCGAGTTCGGGTAGTGGAACCCGCCGAACAGTAGGACGAAACCATCGACGAAGTCCTCGGCGAAGCTCATCGACTCTCGACCGGGGGGCGCGATGGTGAGGGTGCCCGTCAGGTTGGTCCACACGCCCGATCGGTACGTCCACGTGTCGTCGAGCATCGACGAGTCGCTGCTCTTGCCGCTGAACAGCACGACGTACTGGTCGCCGCGGTCGTACGTGGCGCCTCCCGCCTCGCGCGGTGGAGGGGTCCCGACGACCGAGGCCGAAATGTCGCTCCAGTGGCCGCCCGAGAAGGTCCACGTGTCGCCGACGAACGACTGGTCGTTCTGCTCGCCACCGAAGAAGAGCACGTACTGGTCGTACGCATCGTAGACGAGCGAGAAGTCCTCCCGGGGCGACGGGGCGATCGGCGCGATGAGGCGGTGCCAGGCGGTGCCGTTCCACGCCCAGGTGTCGTTCCGGTACGAGGTGCCGGCGTTGCCGCCGAACAGGAGGACGTAGCCGTCGAACGCGTCGTAGACGATCCCTCCCTTGTACCGGGGCGGCGGCGAGAGCGTGAGCCCCGGGGTCATGTTCGTCCAGTGGCCGGCCTTGAACTCCCAGGTGTCGGCCAGCGATCGGTTCCGCGCGAGACCGCCGAAGAGCAGGACCGCGCCGCTGGCCGGATCGAAGACCGAAACGGCCCCCTCGCGCGCCGACGGGTGGTTCGTGAGGTTCGCGGAGATGTCGGTCCATGGGCTGGCGCCGGTCGATGGGGTCGGCTCGACCGCCGGGCTCGCGCCCGAACGCTGCGCCGCAGCGCCGATGGCTACAGCGGCGGGCGATGCGACGGGCGAGAGCGCGGCCGGCGGGTGAGGCAGTAGGGCGGGCAGCAGCGGCCCGGTCGGGACGACGAGAACGACGACGAGGACCGCCAGGACGGCGCCCAGGCCGAAGCGTCGCGCCGAGGCCGAGAGTCGGGGCCGTTGATAGGGCACGGCGGGTCGAGCCGGGGTGCCGTTTAAGAAGGTTGCTGTTCGCTCTCGCTCCTCCGAGGTCGTTGCGCAACCTCGAGCTCCTCCCGGGCAGGGCGACGTCGAAGCCCCCGGCGTCCGGCGACGCGCGTCGGCCTAGGCTCGGCGGACCTTGCCGACGATCGGCTCCTCGAGGACCCCGCCCTCTTCCAGGCGGTTGAGGAGCTCCTCGGCACGGTGGGGACCGACGCCGCCCTGCAGGGCGAGCGCGAGCGCCTCCTTGAGGTCGGCATATCCGTCGACGGAGCGCTCCGAGAGGTCGTCGACGATATCGAGGAACGACGCCTCCTCGGCGCGGACCGCGCTGGACACCGGCGCCTCGAGCGGCGCGGGGGGGGTGCGGGTCACCGTCACGCGGCCGCTCGGGACCGCGGACTGCGGGACCTGGGCCGAGGCCGGCTCCTCGCCCTGGAGGGCGAGCACGACCGCCGCGAGCGGGGCGCGAAACGTTGCGGGATCCGCGGTCGGGTATCGCGCGATCGAGCGGCGGGCCGCGTCGAGCCAGCGCGGTGGGGCGGCCGTCACGGACCGGTCGGTGGCGTCCGTGGGCGCCGTCGGCGCCCGTAGCCGGGTCGAAAGGTCGATCCGCTGCGCCGTATGCCGCAGGGCCTCGGCGAGGGCGGTCCGGTACTCCTTTTCGCCGATGCCGCGCAGGGCCTCGGCGCGGATCGAAACGTACGCCGTCTGGTCGCGGCCCCGGTACAGGTTCGCCTTGCCGACGACGAGGGATCGCTGTGGGCCCTGGATCGCCTGCAGGGCGGCGAGAGCCCGCGGCTGGAACCCTCCCGCGGTCACCTGGAACGTGCCCGTCGGGTCCACGAGGTTCGCGCGGAGGAACGGATTGGTCGGGTCCCGCCCGACCGGTTCGGGCGGCGTGAGGGTCCCGACGGCGAGGACGCGGTTCATCCGCGCGCCGATCGGCGAGAGCACGTAGGACGCGGCGCGGTCGCCGGTTCCCTTCTCCTCCTCGACCGACGCGCGAAACTCGTGGGCGAAGACTCGCCACGCGGGCTCGCGGCCGGTCACGGTGCCTCCCCTCGTGCGAGCCGCTCGAGCGCGGCGACCTCGAGCTCGGCGGGCGGGCCGGCGTCCTCGACGGTCTCCGGGTAGACCGTGAGACCGAAGTCGTCCGAACTCGCCCGGCCCTTCACCCGCAGCCGCCGGCCGAACAGCGCCTCCGCGAGCTGCCCTTCGAGGACGGAGGGGTCCGGCTGGCGGCGCAGCTGGTCGAGGCAGTCGTCGAGGGACCGACGCCAGAGGCGCTCGGTGGTCGGTCGGTCGGCGTTCACCGTCGCGGCCCCGGTGCCGTCGTCGAGGACGATCCGGGCGCGCAGGTCGGGCTCGCCCTCCACCGACCCGTGCAACCGGCAGAGGCCCTTCGAGAGCGATCGCCGGCAGGTGGGGCATCGGTACACTAGCCCGCTCGGGGGCGCGAGGCCGACCACGACCCCTTCGAGCGTCGTGTGCTCCGCGCCTCCGGCGGTCTCCACGCTCGCGATCGTCGTGGGGCCGGACTGGTTCCACGCGTCGGCGGTCGGAAGACCCGAGCCGTCCCAACGCTCGACGTGCGACCGCTCGTCGAGCACGAGTTGCGCCCGCCCTCGGAACGCTCGGACGTACCCTCCGACGATGCGGACCGGCTCGCCCTCGACGAGCCCGAAATCGGACCAGGCGGTGAAGGCGAGGGTACCGCTCCCGTCGAGCAGAATCCCCTCGTGGAGGAGCCTCCGTTCCTCGCCGACCGTCACCGTCTTCGGGCGGACGCGGACGACGCGGGCGGCGAGGCGGAAGCCCTCGTCGCCGTCGTGCAGGTCGGCGATCGCCACGCTCGGTAGGTCGCTCTCCGTCAGCGCCGGCATCTCGGCGGCGCTCGCGGGGGCCACCTGCGTGCGCCAGTTGAACGTCACCTCGGCGCGCCCTCGAAACTCGCGGACCTGTACCGGGCCGGCTTTGAGGACCATGCCGCGCTCGATCTCATCGGCGGGCGGGTCCCACCAGGTGAAGCGGACCGTCGCGGTCCCGTCGCTGAGCAGCCCCGAGAGCACCGGCCGGCGCCCGCCGTCGCTCCTGCGCGTGATCTCGCGTCGCTGGACCGAGACGACGCGCCCGATGATGATCGTGGGCGTTTCCGTCGGGCGGAGGTCGCGGAGCCGGACCTCTCGGGGGACGACGCCCAGGCTTTCGGTAGGGTCGGACACTCGAGGGCTCCCGGGACCGGCGCGCATGCGGCCCAGGGGGTTAAAGCGTCCCCCGGACGGCGAACGGTGGGCCCGTCCGACCGCCGGCCGGCGCAACGATCGCTCGCGCGTGGGCGGCGGACACAAGTCTTTTCTCTCGCCCACGTTAGGTCGGCCGGTCGCCGTGAAGTTCCAGGCCCGATTCGACCGAATCCTTCGGGCGCGCAACTCCCTCGTCTGCGTCGGGCTCGACCCGGACCTCGCCCTGTTCCCGAAGTCCCTGCGGCGGCTGAGTCCGTCGACGGCGCTCAACCGGTTCCTCGATGGGATGGTCCGCGCGACGCTGCCGAGCGCCGCCGCGTACAAGATGCAGCTCGGCGCCTACCTCGCGTTCGGTCCGGACGGGATCGACGCGCTCGCGCGGATCGTCCGTCGCATCGGGCCCACCCGGCTGCGCATCCTCGACCTCAAGGCCAACGACATCCCGAACACGATGCGGCAGTTCCGCATCGGAGCGTTCGACCGGTTCGGGTTCGACGCCGTCACCGTCACGCCGTGGCTCGGGTGGGAGACGCTGGAGCCGTTCGCGCAGGACGCCGACCACGGGTTCTTCGTGGTCGCCCACTCGTCGAACCCCGGCGCACCGGATTTCCAGGAGATCCCGACGCCGCGCGGTCCCCTGTGGCTCGCGGTGATCGGCGAGGTGCGGCGGCTCGCCGCGCTCCGCGGGAACGCGGGCGCGGTCGTCGGCGCCACGTACCCGGACGCGATCCGGATCGCGCGCCAGGCGCTCGGCTCGGGCGTCCCGATCCTGGTGCCGGGGGTAGGGGCGCAGGGCGGCCAGCTTTCGGCGACGGTGCGCGACGGGGTCGACGCCCAGGGCCAGGCGCTGATCGTCAACGCGTCGCGCTCGATCCTCTACGCGTCCGCCGGGCCCGACTGGAAGACGGCGGCGGCGCGCGAGGCCGAGCGCATGCGCGTGCAGATCAACCAGTTGCGCGCAGGGATCGGTAAACGCTGAGCAGCGAGCCCCCGACGGTGGCGACCCCGTAGCGCTCCTCGGCCCTTCGACGGGCCGCGCGGGCCATCCGGAGCCGACGCTCCGGGTCGTCGAGCAGGGTCCGCGCCTTCGCCGCGATGTCGCTCGCGAGGAGCGGCTCGACGAGGAGCCCCTCGACGCCGGGTTCGATGACCTCCCGGACCCCGGGCATGTCCGCGATCACGAC
>Ga0075436_100002978_pt1 | contig 11589 bp, 10 predicted proteins | sample RhiMethybrSRZTD5_FD_75303 | JGI IMG/M metagenome (GOLD analysis project Ga0075436, IMG submission 75303) | Populus rhizosphere microbial communities from Tennessee, USA - Rhizosphere MetaG P. TD hybrid SRZTD5 | ecosystem: Host-associated > Plants > Roots > Rhizosphere > Soil | place: USA... | reverse complement strand
GCGCAAGGTCGTGACGGTTCTTTTCTGCGACGTGAGCGGCTCGACGGCGCTCGGCGAGCGGATCGACCCGGAGAGCCTCCGGCGCGTGATGTCGCGTTACTTCGAGACCGCGAAGGCGATCGTCGAGCGGCACGGCGGCACCGTCGAGAAGTTCATCGGCGACGCGGTAATGGCGGTTTTCGGCGTGCCGACGGTGCACGAGGACGATGCGCTGCGCGCCGTGCGCGCCGCAGCGGAGTTGCGCGGCGGCCTGGCCGGGCTCAACGAGGAGCTCGAGCGGGACTACGGGACGCGGCTCGAGCTGCGCATGGGCGTGAACACGGGCGAGGTCGTCACGGGCACCGAGGAGCGGCTTGCAACCGGCGACGCCGTCAACGTCGCGGCGCGCCTGGAGCAGGCGGCACAGCCGGGCGAGGTGCTGCTCGGCATCGAGACGTACCGGCTCGTGCGCGACGCGGTCGCCGCCGAGGAGGCGCCCTCGGTGGTCGCGAAGGGCAAGTCGGAGCCGCTCACCGCACATCGGCTCGTCTCCGTGCGGGCCGAGGCGCCCGAGCGCCGCCACGAGGCGCCGATGATCGGCCGCGGTCGCCAGCGCGAGCTGCTCGAGGGCGCGTTCGCGAACGTGGTCAGCGAACGCTCGTGCCACCTGTTCACGATTCTCGGCGCTGCCGGAGTAGGAAAGTCGCGCCTGGCGCAGGAGTTCCTCGGCGGCGTCGACGCGACGGTCGTCGGCGGCCGTTGCCTCTCCTACGGCGAGGGGATCAGCTACTGGCCCGTCACGGAGGTCCTGAAGCAGCTGGTACCGGACGGTGAGGTCGCCGGGCCGCTCGCGTCGATCCTCGGCGACGAGGCCGCCGCCAGCTCGCCCGCCGAGATCGCCTGGGCTTTCCGCAAGCTGCTCGAGTCACGAGCGGCCGAGCGGCCGCTGGTCGTCGTCTTCGACGACCTGCACTGGGGCGAGCCGACCTTCCTCGACCTCGTCGAGCACGTCGCCGACCTGAGCCGCGACGCGCCGATCCTGCTGCTCTGCATGGCGCGGCCCGAGCTGCTCGACGAGCGGCCGACGTGGGGCGGCGGCAAGCTGAACGCGAGCAACGTCCTGCTGGAGCCGCTCGCTCCGGACGAGACCGTGGAGCTGATCGCAGCGCTCTCGGAGAGCGTCCCCGAGGAGCTCCGCGGCAGAATCGTCGATGCGGCCGGCGGCAACCCGCTCTTCGTCGAGGAGATGCTGGCGATCGCCGAGGAGGGCGGCGACGTGGGGGTGCCGCCGACGATTCAGGCGCTCCTGGCCGCGCGCCTCGACCAGCTCGACCCCGCCGAGCGCGACGTGCTCGAACGCGGGGCGGTCGAGGGCCAGGTCTTCCACCGCGGCGCCGTGCTGGCGCTCGCGGCGGGGGAGCAGGTGGACGGGCAGCTGATCGGGCTCGTCCGCAAGGACCTCGTGCGGCCGGAGCGGGCTCTCCTGCCGGACGACGACGCCTACCGCTTTCGCCACCTGCTCATCCGCGACACGGCCTACGACGCGCTGCCGAAAGCGACGCGCGCCGAGTTGCACGAGCGGTTCGCGAGCTGGCTCGAGGAGCACGGTGCCGACCTTGTGGAGCTCGACGAGATCCTCGGGTACCACCTCGAGCAGGCGTACCTCTACCGGGCCGAGCTCGGGCCGCTCGACGCCGCCGCCGCCGAGCTTGCCCACCGCGCCGCGACCAGGCTGCTCGCGAGCGCCGACCGGGCACTGGAGCGCGGGGACACCTCTGCGACGGTCGGGCTGCTCACCCGGGCCACCGACCTCATGCCGACTGAGGATCCGAGGCGGCCGATGGCCGAGCTGGAGCTCGCGACGGCCCTGGGCGAGCAAGGGGAGCTCGATCAGGCTCTCGAGCGGATTGCGGAGATCGCGGCTGTCGCGCGCGCGAGAGGCAACGTGCGAGTGGCCGAGCGAGCGAGGCTCGTCGCGCTCGAGTTCGAGACCCAGACGGCGCCGCAGCGCAGGATCACCGACGCTCTGGAGGAGGCCCGGGACGCGCTCACTGCGCTCGAGCGCATCGGCGATGCCGAGGGCGAGGTGCTGGCTCTTCGCCTCATCGGCTCGCTGACGGGTTGGCTCGGGAACAGCGCCGAGGCCGCGATGGTGTGGCGACGTGCGCTGGAGCGGGCCGGGCCTGGAAGCAGCCGCTCCGTGAACGACGTCCTCGGCTGGATGGTGCTCGGCGCGTGGTGGGGACGGATGACGGTCACGGAGGTGATCCGGCTCGCGGACGAAGCTGTGGCGACAGGATCCTCCAAGCGGCTGGAGGCGTATGCCGGCGTCGTCGCGGGCTGCGCCATGGGCGTCGGCGGGAGGCTCGAGGAGGGGCGCGAGAGAATCGCAGCAGGGCGGGCATTGCTCCGCGATCTGGGCGACCTCATCTCATGGGGCGGGATCGCGGTGATCGATGGAGAGCTGGAGCTTGCGGCGCGTGCACCGCAGCGCGCGTACGATGCCCTCGCCGGAGGGGCGGCTGTCCTACGGGCGAGATCGGAGACCGGCTATCTCGCCACCGTCATCGGCCTGCAGGCGAACGCGGCGCTCGAGCTCGGCCTGCACGACGAGGCGGTGCAACTCGCGCGCGACGCTATTGCGATCGCTTCCCCGGACGACTTCGACCCGCACGCGCGGGGCACGTCCGTGCTCGCCCTGATCGCGGCGCGGCAAGAGGACTTCGCGGAGGCGGACCGGTTGCTCGCGGCAGCGTCAGCGCAGGTCGAGCCGACCGATGCCATGGTGCTCCACTACGACCTGGCGTTGGCACGGGCCGAGGTCGCCCGCCGCGCTGGACGGGACGCCCAGTCGCGCGAAGCGCTCGAGCACGCGCTCGCACTGGCCGAGCAGAAAGGGAGCGTGCTCGGCGCCGAGCGCGCGCGGCAAGGGCTCGCTTCTCTGGTGGGTTAGGGGGAGAAGCGCTCGTCGAGAAGCTCGGCGGCGCGCGCCAACAGCTCGAGTTCGTCGTCCGAGAGGTCGTCGAGCTTCGACACGACGTGGTCGATCCGTCGGGCTCGGGCCCGGTCGAGCAGCCGGCGGCCGGACCCCGTTGCCTCGATGTTGACCGACCGCTTGTCGCGCCCGTGCGGGCGCCTCCGCACGAGGCCGCCGCTCTCGAGGCCGTTGACGATTCCGGTCATCGTCGCCGAGCGGACCCCTTCGGCTGTCGCAAGCTCGCCGAGCGTCAGCGGGCCACGGAAGACCACGACCGACAAGGCGGAGAGGCGGGCGCGACTCAACCCGGCGGCCTTGTCCTCCTCGGCCGCCCGCCGCAGGAGGTGGATCGCCGCTGAGTGGAGCCGGTCGGCGACTTCGATGTTGCGTGTAGACATGTAAGTAGGTAGCCTACCTAACTAATCACCCCGACGGGAGGGATCATGAGCGAGGCGCTGCAGGCGCTGTACCAGGGGGACGAGCAGAAGGCGCGCGAGCTTCTGCCTCCCGACGACGAGCTGACCGTGTTCGAGGCCGCCGCCTTCGGGCGGACCGAGCAGTTGGGGCGAATCCTCGACGACGACCCCGACCAGGCGCGCGCGCTCTCGGACGACGGGTTCACCGCGCTCCACCTCGCGATCTTCGGCGGCCAGGAGGAGGCGATGCGCCTGCTGCTCGAGCGCGGCGCCGACCCGAACGCCATCTCGACGAGCGACATCGCAAAGGTGCCGCCGCTCGGCACGGCGGCCTTCGTGCGCTCGGTGCCGCTCGCGGGGGTGCTGCTCGACTCCGGCGCCGACCCGAACGGCCGCGGCGAGGGCGGCTTCACGGCCCTGCACAGCGCGGCCCAGAACGAGGACGAGGAGTTGGCGCGGCTGCTGCTCGAGCGCGGCGCAGACCCGAGTCTCGCCGCCGACGACGGCCGCAGGCCGGCCGACTTCGGCCTGGCCGATCTCCTTTCTCAGCGCCGGCACGGGTGAGGAGGTCGCGGCCTACGTGCGTCCTGCACGCGGGGAGAGTGGCCGCGACCTCCTCTGTCTAGCCCTCAGTAGCCGTAGGAGCTCCTGCTCGGGGCGGGTGCCGGTGCGGGAGTCGTGGCGTTGCCGCCGGCGACCGCGACCGGGCGCCAGACGCCGACGTCACGGAAGCCGTTGCCCTTCACGTCGCCCGGCTTCACGTCCTGAACGAAGCGGTACAGCGGTGCGCCCTTGAACGCCACCTGGCGCTTCCCGTCGGGACGCCTCACCGTCGCGAGGCTGTTGGCGCCCGTCGGCTTCACGCCGGCCGGGACCGTGAGCGGCTTCCAGAGCGAAATGCAGGCCGACGTCGTGCAGATGAAGCGGCCGTGCCGCTCGGCGCTCAGCGAGTAGAGCGTCATCCCGCCCCGCGTCACGAGGATGCGCTTGCCGAGCGTCGGGTTGCGCATCACCTTCACCACCTGTCGAGTTTTCGCCCGGCTCGCATTGCTCGAACGTGTGGCCAGCAGCGCCGCCGTCAGGCCCGCAGCCAGCACCACGGCGAGGAGGAGCGATCCGCGAAGTTTCCCGATCCTTGTCATTGTTGCCTCCTTGGTCTGCCAGGAGATACGGGCGTGCCTTTCGCGGAGATTGCGTGCTCAACAAAGACTTAACGCGGCAGGCCAGAGTGCCGGGGATTCGTGGCCCTGTGCGGCTCGACGAAGGGAGCGCGTCACTCGCGCCAGGCGGGCAGCTCGAGCGCCTGCTCGAACGCGGCGCGGTCGTGCAGCGGCTCGCCGTGCGCGGTGATCACGCGCTCGAACGGCAGCTCCAGGAACGCTCCCAGCGCAGCCCGCGCGCGCTCGAGGTGCGGCGTCTCCCAGATTCGCAGCCCGTCGGCGCCGCCGATCATCCCGTCGGCGAACACGATCGTCCGCTGCTCCGGGAGCCACAGCGGCGTCTCCATGCGCCCACGACCGTCGTCGAGCGCAAGGAAGCCTCCGGGCAGCTCCGAGCCCGGCTCGATCGGCTCCAGCTCGGTCTCCGGGATGTTCGATCGCCAGAAGAGCCAGGGCCCGAAGGCGCGGCACCCGTAGCGCTGCACGAAGAGGTCGACGTCGCGCACGTGGTCAGGCTTGAGCACGACCGCCAGTGTCGGCGGCCGTGCGTCGAGCCGCTCCCAGATCGCCGAGCCCACCGGCGGCGCGAGGGGGTCGAGCACGGTGACTTCGCCGCCGCTCTCGACGCAGGTCGCGGTCACGACCTCCGGCCAGCCCGCGCTCTCGTGCCAGTCCGGGTACGAGAGCCGCCAGATCCACAGGCCCGGCGCGACCTCTTGCGTGCCTTCCATGGCTGCATTCTTGCCAGTCACGGCGGTACGGTTGTGCAGCCGTGGCAGGCGAGGTCGAGCGGGGACGCGAGGCATACGCGCGGTTGTCGTGGGCCGCCGCGTACGACGCGCTCGCGGAGGCCGAGACCGTCGAGCCACTGAAAGCGCCGGACCTGGTTCTCCTGGCGACGGCGGCCTACATGCTCGGCCAGGAGGACGAGTGGATGCGCCTCCTCGGAGACGCGTGTGGGCGTTATGCCGAGAGCGGCGACGCCTGCCGCGCCGCCCGCTGCGCGTTCTGGATCGGCATGCAGCTTGCGATCCGCGGGCAGATGGGCCCGGCCACAGGCTGGTTCGGGCGCGCACACCGCCTGCTCGAGGCCGAAGGCGAATGCGTCGAGCGGGCCTACCTGCAGATGCCGGTCGCGTTTCAACGTGAAGCGGAAGGCGACGTCGACGGCGCCGTCGAGACCGCTGCCGCGGCGGCCGACGCCGCGAGGCGCTTCGGAGACCCCGATCTCTTCCCGCTGGCGCTATTCGCACAAGGCGACGTCCTCGTGCGTAATCGCCGAGTGCGGGAAGGGATGGCGCTCCTCGACGAGGCCATGGTGGCGGTCACCGCTGAGGGCATCCACCCGATCGTGACCGGCATCGTCTACTGCGGAGTCATCCTCGCCTGCGAGGACGTCCACGAGCTCCGGCGCGCACGCGAGTGGACCGACGCGCTCACCCGCTGGTGCAACGAGCAGACCGATCTGTTGGCCTTCACGGGCCGTTGCTCCGTCCATCGAGCCGAGATCCTGCGCCTGCAGGGTGCGTGGCAGGACGCGCTCGCCGAGGCGGAGCGCGCCGACCGCCGCTCGCAGGCCGTGGCCAACCAGCCGGCAGTCGCCAAGGCCGCCTACCTCTGCGGCGAGGTCCGCCGCCTGCAGGGCGAGCTCGCGGAGGCGGAGCGGGCGTATCGCCGCGCGAGCGCGCTCGGGCTCGAGCCGCAACCCGGCTGGGCGCTCCTGCGCCTCGCCCAGGGCAAGACGTCCGCTGCGGCCACCGCGATCAGGCGCGCGCTCGCGGAGACCAGCGACCCGCTGCGGAGAGCGAGCCTGCTGCCGGCGAGTGCGGAGATCATGATTGCCGCGGGCGAGCTCGAGGAGGCGCGCGCCGCGTGCTCGGAGCTCGAGCAGATCTGCACCGACTCCGACAGCGAGCTCCTACGCGCGCAGCTCGCACAGATGCGCGGAGCGATCGGACTCGCGGCGGGAGATGCGGGTGGGGCGATCGCCGATCTCCGGAGCGCCTTCCAGGCCTGGCAGGAACTGGAGGCACCGTACGAGGCCGCGCGGACACGGCTCCTGGTCGGCCGGGCCTGCCGTGAGGTGGGCGACGAGGACGCGTTCGCGCTCGAGCTCGACGCGGCCCGGGACATGTTCCAACAACTCGGAGCTGCCGCTGACGTCGCCGCCGTCGACGTGTTGACCGGCGCCGACGCGCCGCCGCACGGTCTCAGTTCGCGCGAGCTGGAAGTTCTCCGCCTGCTCGCGAGCGGCCTGAGCAATCGCGAGATCGCGAGCGAGCTCGTGATCAGCCAGCACACGGTTGCGCGGCACGTCCAGAACATCTTCCGCAAGCTCGACGTCGGCTCGCGGGCGGCGGCCGGCGCCTTCGCCTTCGAGCACGACCTCGTCTGACACTGGTCAGAACTGACCATCGGCGGCCGCCGCGAAGTTGGCGGATCCGCGCGATGTGCATTCGGCGACGCCGCCATACGGTCGAGGCAGGGACTCACAGACGAGCAAGGAGGCATCCGATGGCGGCGACGCAAGCAGCGATGGAGCGGCCGGAACTGGCGCTCGAGGAGTTCGAGACGATCGTGATCGGCGGGGGCCAGGCCGGCCTCTCGATCGGCTACTACCTGAAGCAGCTCGGACAGCGGTTCGTGATCCTCGACGCGAACGCGCGCATCGGCGGCGCGTGGCGCACACGGACGTGGGACTCGCTGCGGCTGTTCACCCCGGCGCGCTACAACGGACTCCCCGGCTGGAGCTTCCCCGCGTCGGGCTGGTCGTTCCCGACCGCAAGGGAGACCGCCGACTACCTCGAGGCTTACGCGGAGCGGTTCGAGCTCCCGGTCCGGAGCGGCTTGAAGGTCGACCGTCTCTCCGGCGGTGTCGGGCAGTACGTCGTCGAGTGTGGCGATCGTCGTCTCAGCGCCACGTCGGTCGTCGTCGCCACCGGGTTCTACGGGACACCGAACGTGCCCGACTTCGCCGCCGAGCTCGACCCCCGGATCGTCCGCATGCACTCGAGCGAGTACCGCCGCCCCTCACAGCTGCGCCCGGGTCCGATCCTCCTCGTCGGTGCCGGCAACTCGGGAGCCGACATCGCGATGGAGCTCGCGCCGGCTTTCAGGACGTGGCTGTCGGGGCCGGACAAGGGACAGATCCCGGTCCGGATCGGGAGCAGGCGCTGGAAGCTCGCGCTGCCGCTGCTGTGGTTCCTTGCGACGCGGGTGCTGACGGTCAGCACGCCGATCGGCCGCAAGATCCGCCCCCACGTGCTCGAAAGTGGCGCGCCGCGGATACGCGTCAAGAGCGACGACCTGAAGGCCGCGGGCGTCGAGCTCGTCCCGAGGACCGTCGGCGTTCGCGACGGGCTGCCACTCCTGGAGGACGGCCGCGTGCTGGACGTGGAGAACGTGATCTGGTGCACCGGCTTCCGCCACGACTTCGACTGGATCGACGCGCCGGCGCTCGACGAGGCCAACCAGCCGGTTCACGAGGGCGGTGTTGCGGCGGCGCCGGGGTTGTACTTCCTGGGCCTCGACTTCCAGTACTCGTTCGTCTCCGAGAACGTGGGCGGCGTGCGCTACGACGCCAAGCGGATCGCCCGGGACATCGCCTCGCGCTAGGCTCGGCAACCTGGGTACGACTCCGAGGGAAGGAGAGCGAGATGGGCCAGGCGGTCGTGCACTTCGAGGTCGTCGGCAAGGACGGCGAGAAGTTGCAGCGGTACTACGGAGAGCTGTTCGGGTGGAACGTGAACGCCGACAACCCGATGCAGTACGGGATGGTCGACGCCAAGGACAACACGTCGATGACCGGCGACAACGGGATCGGCGGCGGCATCGGCCAGGGCCCCGATGGCTACGAGGGCCACGTTACGTTCTACGTCGCCGTGCCGGACGTCGAGGAGGCGCTGCAGAAGGCCGAGAGCCTCGGCGGCACGCGCGTGATGGGCCCCGAGAAGATCATGGACATGGTCGAGCTGGGCCAGTTCAAGGATCCCGAGGGCAACGTGATCGGCGTCGTCAAGGACCAGCAGATGTAGCGGCGGATCGCCGCCGGCTAGCGGCCGATGGCGTAGCCCTGCATACCGCGCGGGTTGGCGGCGGCGTACAGGACGCCGTCGCCGCCCCTGCCGGCCGCGCTGAGGCGGCCGAGCGACCACGGCTCGAGGACCTCGACCAGGTGGCCGCGTTCCGCGAGCTCCTTGATCGTGCGCTTGTCGAAGCGGCCCTCGAGCTGCAACGTCCGGGGCCGCGCGCCGCGCGGGTAGAAGGACTCCGGGAAGTGCTCGGTGTGGAACATCGGCGCGTCGACCGCCTCCTGCGCGTTCAGGCCGAAGTGGACGAGCGAGAGGAAGAAGACGAGCGACCACTGGTCCTGCTGGTCGCCCCCGGGGGTGCCGAGCGCGAGCGTCTCGCCGTCCCGCCGCGCGATCGTCGGTGAGAGCGTCGTGCGCGGCCGCTTCCGAGGCTCGAGCGAGCTCGGCAGGCCTTCCTCGAGCCAGAACATCTGCGCGCGTGTGCCCAGGCAAAAGCCGAGGCCCGGCACGATCGGCGAGCCGTGCAGCCAGCCGCCGCTGGGTGTGGCCGAGACCGCGTTGCCGTGGCGGTCGACGACGTCCAGGTGGCAGGTGTCGCCGCGCGTCGGCTCGCCCACGCCGGGGGCGAGGGCGTCCGCCTCGTGCACGGTCGGGAGACGAGGTTCCCGGCCGTCCGGGCTTCCCGGGCGCAGCTCGGCCGAAGCCTCCTCGCCGACGAGGCCGCGCCGCGCCTCGGCGTAGCCGGCGCCCAGCAGTCTGGCGAGCGGGACGTCCACGAAGCGCGGGTCCCCGTACCAGGCCTCGCGGTCGGCAAACGCGAGCTTCGCGCACTCGATGACCGTGTGGACGAACTCGGCGCCCACGCGGTCGAGTGAGCCCAGGTCGAAGCTGTCGAGCAGTGCCAGCTGCTGCAGGAAGACCGGTCCCTGGCTCCACGGGCCGGGCTTGGAGACCCGCCAGGCGTGGTAGTCGAGCTCGACGGGCGGCTCGAGCGACGCCTGCCAGGAGGCGAGGTCGTCGCCGGCGAGGAGCGCGCCGTGCCGCCGGCCGGAGCTGTCCATCGCCTCGGCGTCCTCGAGGTACGCGGCGATCGCTTCCGCGACGAACCCGCGGTAGAAGGCGTCCCGCGCCCGTTCGATCTGCTGCTCGCGGCCGCCTTCGCCGGCCTCGTCGAGCACGCGGCGGTAGGTCGCCGCGAGGTCTCGGTTGCGGAACAGGTCGCCGGGTGCCGGAACGGGCAGGTAGAGCCGCGCCGACTCGGGCCACTCCGCCCGGAAGAGCTCCTCCATCGCGGCGATCGAGCGGCAGATCCCGGGCACCACCGGGTAGCCGCCTTCCGCATACCCGAGCGCCGGCTCCAGCACCTCCGCGAGCGAAAGCGTCCCGAACTCGCGCAGCAGCAGGAGCCACGCGTCGAACGCACCGGGGACGCAGGCCGCGAGCAAGCCGGTGCCCGGCACCAGGTCGAGCCCGAGCTCGCTGAACCGCTCGATCGTGGCCGCCGCCGGCGCCGGGCCCTGGCCGTCGACGACGAGCACCTCGTCGCGATCGGCGCTGTAGAGGACGATCGGCGCCTCGCCGCCGGGCCCGTTCAGGTGCGGTTCGACCACCTGCAGGACGAACCCCGCGGCGACCGCGGCGTCGAAGGCGTTGCCGCCTCGCTCCAGCATGGCCATTCCCGCCGCGGACGCGAGCCAGTGCGTCGAGGCGACCATCCCGACCGTCCCGCGGAGCTCCGGCCTGGTCGTGAAGGGTGGCGTCGGGTCCATCGCTCGGCCCGACCCTAGCTAGCGTACGCCCGTGAGCACGCTCGTGTTCCTTCCCGCGTGGAACGAAGAGGAGAACCTGCCCGCAGTGCTCGAGGAGCTGCGGCGGGAGCTTCCCGACGTCGACCTGCTGGTCGTCGACGACGGCTCGACGGACGCGACGGCGAACGTCGCGCGCGCCCACGGCGCCGAGGTCGTCTCGTTCGGCGAAAACCGGGGCCTCCCGGCCGGGATCGCGGCCGGGTATGGCTACGCGCTCGAGCACGAGTACGACCTCTGCGGCCGCGTCGACGCCGACGGCCAGCATCCGGTGCATGAGCTTGCGCGCCTGCTCGCCCTGGTCCGCGAGGGGGAGTGCGACGTCGCGGTCGGGTCGCGCTTCGCGAGCGGCGACGGGTACGCGCCCTACCGCTACAGGCCGTCGGGCGCGCGGCGGTTCGGCACCGCGCTCCTCCGCCGCTCGATGCGCGTCCTCCTGCGGCGGCCGTTCCTCGACGCGACGAGCGGCATGTACGCGGTCAACGCAAAGGCGCTGCCGGTGCTTGCGCGCCCCTACGCGACCGAGGCGCCGGAGGTGGAGGCGCTGTTGCGCCTCAACGAGGAGGGCCTGCGGGTGGACGAGGTGCCGGTCGAGATGCGCGAACGCGCAGGCGGCGAGTCGAAGCTGCGCGGGTGGAAGGCGCTGCTGGTCGTCTTCACCGTGATCGGGACGCTGCTCACGTTCCTGAGGCGGCGGCGCTGATGCGGCTCGTCGCCGTGCTCGGCTACTCGGGCTTCCGCGGGCGGGGCCTGCACGCGATCTGCCTCGCACGTCTGCGCCACGCCGAGGCGCTCGCACGCGACGATGACACGGTGCTCCTGTCCGGCGAGGCCGAGCTGATGCGCGACGCCTCCACGCGTGCCGAGGTCGTCCTCGACACCGCCGCGAGCACCACGAGGGAAAACGCGAGAGGTGTTGCCGCAGCGGCACGCGAGCTGGAGGCGGACGAGGTCGTCGTCGTCACCTCCGCCTGGCACGCTCGCCGTGCGCGCGCCCTCGTTCAGGCCGCAGTGGGCCGCGACGTTCGCGTCACCAGCTCCTCGCCGCCGGGCCGCCCTCCGCTCGGTCTGGCCGTGCGAGAGCTGGCGTGTCTCGCCGTCCTGCCGGTACACGCGCGCGGGCTAGCCCGCTCGCGCGAGCCGGGAGATCAGCGCGTCGGTGGGAGCCCAGTACGCGGCGCGCGCGGGGGCTGACGAGCTCAGCGGCGCCAGGTGGTCGGC
>Ga0075436_100002969_pt1 | contig 11611 bp, 10 predicted proteins | sample RhiMethybrSRZTD5_FD_75303 | JGI IMG/M metagenome (GOLD analysis project Ga0075436, IMG submission 75303) | Populus rhizosphere microbial communities from Tennessee, USA - Rhizosphere MetaG P. TD hybrid SRZTD5 | ecosystem: Host-associated > Plants > Roots > Rhizosphere > Soil | place: USA... | reverse complement strand
TCTCGAGAAGTCGCCGAGCCTGAAGCCGAGGAGCCACAGGCTCGCGAAGTACGCGGCCCCGCCGAGCAGCACGAGCCCCGTGAGCGCCGCTGTACGCGTCCAGCCGGACGCTCCCAACCACCATGCCGCCGGACCCGTCGCAAGCCACAAGGCGACCGCCATCGTCGCCAATGCTGCGAGGACTTTCAGCGAGAAGGCTCCCCATCCGGGCCGGGGGTGATAGATCCCATGCTGCCTCAGTTTGCGGTAGAGCAGGCCCGCGTTCAGGCAGGCGCCCAAGCCGATGGCAAGCGCGAGACCCGTGTGCGGGCCGATTCCGGTCGAAAGCTCGAGCCCTCCCTGCTTCAAGGACAGGACGAAGAGGGCGTTCATCGCTTGCGTGGCGATCAGGGTCACGACGGCAATCCGCACCGGGGTGGCAATATTCTGCCGCGCGTAGAAGCCGGGCGCCAGCACCTTGACGAGAATCAGGCCGAGCAGGCCCACGCTGTAGGCGACGAGCGCCTGATTCGTCATCCACATGTCGTGCTCGCCGAACCGCCCGTGGTAGAAAATAGTCGTGACCAAGGGTACGGACAACAACGCCAGCCCGACGGCGGCCGGCGCCGCGAGAAGGAGGGTCAGGCGCAGACCCCAGTCGAGCAGTTTCGAGTATTCGTCGCCAGAGGACTCGGCATGGTACTTCGACAAACTCGGAAGGAGCACCGTACCGAGCGCAACTCCGAGCAGCCCGGTCGGGAATTCCATGAGTCGGTCGGCGTAGTACAGCCAGGAAACGCGGCCGTCGCCGAGATACGACGCGATGATCGTGTTGATGAGCAGGCTGATCTGGGCGACCGAAACGCCGATTACCGCCGGCCCCATCAGGATGAGAATCCGCCTCACCCCAGGGTCGGAGAAGGCGAGCCTGGGCCGGGGCAGCATGCCGATTTTCGCGAGCGCCGGAATCTGGAACGCGAGTTGCAGCACGCCGCCGGCGAGTACCGCCCAGGCGAGCACCATCGCCGGCGGGTCGAAATAAGGCGCCCCGTACAACGCGCCGAAGATGAAAGACAGATTCAGAAGCGTGGGCGTGAACGCGGGTATCGCGAAACGGCTCCAGGTATTGAGGATGCCGCCGGCGAACGAGACGAGCGAGATGAACAGAATGTAGGGGAAAGTGACCCGTAGCATCGCGACGGTGAGATCGAATTTCGCCGGCGAGCCCGCGAAACCCGGCGCGCTCACGTAGATGATGATCGGCGCGCCGACGACGCCGAGAGCAGTCACCCCGAGAAGGGATAAGGCAAGCACGCTCGCAGTGCGGTCGGCGAGCAGCTTCGTCTCCGCGTCGCCGCGGCGCGTCCGGTACTCGGAAAGCACCGGCACGAAAGCCTGTGAGAACGCGCCCTCGGCGAACAGGCGCCGCAGCAGGTTGGGAATCCGGAATGCGACGAAAAAAGCGTCTGTCGCTACGCCCGCGCCGAAAACGCTCGCAATCAGCATTTCCCGGACAAAACCCAGAACGCGCGACACGAACGTCATGCTGCTCGCCGTGGCGAGCGCTCTCAGCAAGTTCATGGAGCGATTATAACTTTCACGGCCGGAAAACCTTGCGCGGGCCTGCGACTACGACTACAATTGCGCCCTTTCGTTCGGGGTTCCGCATGGCAAATACCAAGGGCGCGCGCAAAGCGGCGCGCCAGGCCGAGAAGCGGCGCAAGCACAACGCCAGCCTGCGCTCCGCTCTGACCAGCGCGATCAAAAGCGTCACCAAGGCGATCGCCGCCGGCGACAAGGCTGCAGCGCGGAAGATTTTCAGCGACGCCTCGGGAATCATGGATCGCATCGCCGACAAGAACGTCGTCCACAAGAACGAGGCAGCGCGGCACAAGAGCCGCCTTGCGGCGCGACTCAAGGCGATGCCGGGATAAGACCGAGTCAGGCTCGCACCGGAAAAAGGCGGCTCGGCCGCCTTTTTTATTGGCGTTTCCTCCTTGCACTCCCCCGCGGTTTCCCGCAACAATCCGGTTTCTCTTTTGCGCGCGACCCCATGAAAAAGCCGGTCAGCCGGGTCCTCATCATCAACGACGAGCCGCTCGTGCTCAAGGAATTCGTCAAGGGGCTGAATGCCGCCGCGCGCTCGCTCGACAATCCGCTCGGCATCGCGTTTTCCGGGGTCACCACGGCGCGCGAGGCGCTCGCCACGATCGAGGAAGACGGCGACCTGCAGGCAGTGGTGGTGGACGACAAGCTCTACACCCTGAACCAAAAGAGCCCCAAGAAGGAGATGTCGGCGCTGGAGCTCGTGCAGCGCGTCACGCGTTTCCGGCCCGAGCTCGATGTCTACATCTTGATCGCGCAGGAGCACGAGGACGAGATCGTCGATGCGCTCTTCGCCGAGGCGGTCGACGGCTACTTCTACCGCGAGGAGCGCGATTACCGCGGCATGTATCGGATTCTCAACGCGCAGGTCCAGGAGCGTTCGCGCACGCCGTTCTACGACCAGCTCAAGAACTACGTCTGGATGGCGAAGGATTCCTGGCACACTCCGGGCCATTCGTCCGGCGAGTCGCTGCGCGGCAGTCCCTGGGTGAATGATTTCTACGATTTCATGGGCGAGCATATCTTCGACGCCGATCTCTCGGTGTCGGTGAAGATGCTCGACTCGCTGATGGAGCCCACCGGTGTGATCGCCGAGGCGCAGACCATCGCGGCCAAAGCTTTCGGCGCGCGCCGCACCTTCTTCGCGACCAACGGCACCTCGACCTCGAACAAGGTCATTTTCCAGACGCTGCTCGCCCCCGGCGAAAAGCTGCTGCTCGACCGCAACTGCCACAAGTCGGTGCACCACGGCGTGGTGCTCTCGGGCGGGCATCCGATCTATCTCGACTCCTCGATCAACGCCAAGTACAGCTTGTACGGTCCGGTGCCGAAGAAGACCATCCTTTCGGCGATCCGCAGGCACCCGGACGCCCAGGCGATCATCCTCACCTCCTGCACCTACGACGGGCTGCGCTACGACCTCGCGCCCATCGTCGAAGCGGCGCACGCGAAAGGCATCAAGGTGATCGTGGACGAGGCCTGGTACGGGTTCGCGCGCTTCCATCCGGCGTTCCGGCCCACTGCGCTCGAGGCCGGGGCGGATTACGCCACGCAGAGCACGCACAAGGTGCTCTCGGCGTTCTCCCAGGCCTCGATGATCCACGTGAACGATCCCGGATTCAACGAGCACCTGTTCCGGGAGAATTTCAACATGCACACGTCCACCAGTCCCCAGTACAGCATGATCGCGAGCCTGGACGTGGCGCGGAAGCAGGCGGTGATGGAAGGCTACAAGCTGCTCTCGCGCACGCTTGCGCTCTCGCAGGAATTGCGCGCCCAGATCAACTCGACCGGCGTGTTTCGGGTGCTCGAGCTCGACCAGCTTCTTCCCGAGGAGGTCAGACGCGACAACATCCTCCTCGACCCGACCAAGGTGACCGTCGACATCGCGAGCTGCGGCTACACGGTGGAAGATCTGCAGCGGGAGCTGTTCGACCGCTACAACATCCAGGTCGAGAAATCCACGTTCAATACGCTGACACTGCTGCTCACGATCGGCACCACGCGCAGCAAAGTCTCGCGCCTGTACGATGCGCTCATGCGCATCGCGCGCGAGGGCCGGGCTCCGCGCCGCCTGTACCGCTTCCCCGAGATCCCGGGATTCACGCGCCTTCGCTTCCTGCCGCGCGACGCCTTCTACTGCGGCGGGGAGCTGGTGCCCCTGGTCGACGAGAAAGACAACATCAGGCGGGACCTGCTCGACCGGGCGTGCGCCGACCAGATCGTCCCCTATCCCCCGGGGATCCCCGTGCTCGTCCCGGGGCAGGTCATCACGCGGGAAATCGTCCACTACCTGGTCGGCTTGCTGCGCTCGCAGAAGCGCGTCGAGCTTCACGGGATCGTCTACGACGGGTATCTGCCCTGCTTGCGGGTCTTGAAACCGGCGGAGGAACGCGGCCTGCGCCGTATCGGCTAGCGCCACGGCCGTTATCAGGCTTGCCACACGAAAAATGCTGTGCTATACAGACGGTTCCTGGAAAATTATGCTGCCGTCATTAAACACCACGAAATTCGGGTTTCGCATCCGTACTCCGCAGGGGCTGGTGGTCGAGCACCTCATGATTCACGGCCGCGACGAGGCCGATGCCGAGAGAAAGCTCCGGCAGATGTACCGGAACTGCGAGGTCCTGGAACGCAGCGTCATGCAACCCGCGGCGATGCGGCCGCGCATGGCCCCGGACGGAACGAGCTTCGAAGAGATCGTTTCCCTGATCAGCAAGTAGCCGCAGCACCGGGCGCCGACGAGGCGTCGAGAAACCCCGAAGACAGCAACTCCTCCAGCAGGCCCGAGTAGTCCTGCGCCCCGCGGCTGTCGGGCGCATGGCTGAAAATGTCCTTCCCGAGCGCGGGACTCTCCGCGAGGCTCACCGCCTCTGTGATGCGCGTCCGGCACAATTCCGCCCCGAACCGGGAGGCGAGCTGCCGCGCGATGTCGTGCGACATGCGCCGGCGCGAGTCGAACCGCGTCAGAACGTAGCGCCGCTCGACGCGGCGCTTGAGCACGTGCTCGAGCGCCCTCAGAGTATTTTCGAGCGCGAGCGCCGCCCTCAGGGCCAGGTAGTCGGTCGAGATTGGGACCAAGACCCGCTGGGAGGCGAAAATCCCCGAGAGAGACAGCACCCCCAGCACCGGGCAGCAATCGATCAGCACCGGGCACTTCCCGTCCCAGCCCGCATCCAGCCCCTGCTTGAGCTTGTTCAGGATGTCCGGCCCTTTGCCGAACATCGAATCCACCTTGACCAGCTCCAGATGGGCGGGGATGAGCTCGCCGCCGAAGCGAACCGGCCGCGCGACTTCCTTGAGCGGCCTGCCTACGTTGTAGTACGCGAACAGGCTTTCGCCGCTTGCGGCTCCCGGGTTGAGGATCGAGCTCAAGTGCGACTGCGCGTCGAGGTCGACGAGCAGCGGGGTCCCTCCCCGCCGCGCGAGCGCCGCGCCCAAGTTGAGCACGGTCGTCGTCTTGCCGACCCCGCCCTTCTGGTTGAATACTGTCAGGCGCGTTCCCATGCCGGATTCGTTGTGCTAAGCTACTGGCCCTTCAGAGCAATTCGATTATCGCACAGGGCGACGAGATGACCTCTATCCGGCTAGCGCGTCACGCAGGCGCCGCGGATTCGCCCATTCGGCCCGACACCCGACGACGCCGAGCGCGGCGATAAGCGCAATCGGCGCGCCCTTGCGGCGCGTTCCAAAAGAGATTTGGCGCAAGCGTTTGGCTGCGCCGTAAACATTGACGGGTGATTCCATGTCTCATTCGATGAACACATACAGCCGGATTCCGGTCGCCTTTACACGCGGCGAGCGCGTGTGGGTCTGGGACGAATCCGGAAAGAAGTACCTCGACGCGCTCGCGGGGATCGCGGTCAACACGCTCGGCCACGGCCATCCGAAACTGACGCGGGCGATCGCAGAACAAAGCTCGCGTCTGATCCACACCTCCAACCTCTACCGTATCGCCGAGCAGGAAAGGCTCGCGGACAAGCTCGCGGCGATCAGCGACACCGACAGCGTGTTCTTCTGCAACTCGGGTTGCGAAGCCAACGAAGCGGCGATCAAGCTGGCGCGCCTGTACGGCCACGGCAAGGGAGTGGAGAGTCCCGCCATCGTCGTCATGGACAAGGCCTTCCACGGCAGAACTCTCGCGACGCTCTCGGCTACCGGCAACCGCAAAGTGCAGCAAGGATTCGAGCCCCTGGTGCCGGGCTTCGTGCGCGTCCCGTTCAACGATATCGAATCGGTGCGCCAGGCGGCCTTGCACGACAAGAGCATCGTTGCGGTGCTGGTCGAGCCGATCCAGGGGGAAGGCGGAATCAACCTTTCCACGATGCAGTACCTGCGCGATCTGCGCGAGCTCTGCGACCGCCAGGGCTGGTTGCTGATGGCGGATGAAGTCCAGTGCGGCCTGGGCCGCACCGGCAGGTGGTTCGTCTATCAGCACGCGGGGATTCAGCCCGATGTCGTGCTGCTCGCCAAGGGCCTTGCCTCGGGCGTGCCGATCGGGGCCTGCCTCGCCCGCGGAGCCGCGGCCAAGGTGTTCAAGCCGGGAACTCACGGTTCCACGTTCGGCGGCAATCCGCTCGCCTGTGCGGCGGCCCTCGCGACGCTCGCCGCCATCGAGGAGGAAGGTCTCATGAAGAACGCCGAGCGCATCGGCGGGATCCTGCTCGCCGGGCTGCGCGAGGCGCTCGCGGGACGTCCGGGCGTGGCCGAGGTACGCGGTCACGGCCTGATGATCGGCGTCGAGCTCGACCGCCCCTGCGGAGATCTGGTCGAGCAGGCCCTGGAGGCGGGCCTGCTCATCAACGTCACCATGGACAAGGTGATCCGCCTGCTGCCGCCGCTCGTGATGAACGAAGGCGAAGCCCGCCAGGTGATTTCCATCCTCGTTCCGCTGGTGCGCTCGTTCCTCTCGCAGCCCGCCCCGGCGATGCCCGCGCGCGCATGAAAAAAGCGCAGGCCCGGCTGCGGCACTATCTCCAGTTCAAGGACTTCTCGCGCGAGGAGTACGAGCACCTGTTCGCGCGCACCCGCTGGATCAAGGACAAGTTCAAGCGCTACGAGCGCTACTGGCCGCTCGAAGACCGTACCCTCGCCATGATCTTCGAGAAGCCCTCGACCCGCACGCGCCTCTCGTTCGAGGCGGGCATGCACCAGCTCGGCGGCGCGGCGATCTATCTGTACACGCGGGACTCGCAACTGGGGCGGGGAGAGCCGGTCGAGGACGCCGGGCAAGTGATCTCGCGAATGTGCGATCTGGTGATGATCCGCACCTTCCAGCAGGAGATACTGTCGCGCTTTGCGGCGAGCTCGCGCGTCCCGGTGATCAACGGCCTCACCAACGAGTACCACCCCTGCCAGGTGCTCGCCGACATCTACACCTACGTCGAGCGCCGCGGGTCGATCCGGGGCAAGACGGTGGCGTGGATCGGAGATTCGAACAACGTGTGCAACACCTGGCTTCAGGCGGCAACGATCTTCGATTTCAACGTGCATGTCTCGACGCCGCCCGGCTACGAGGTGGAATCCGAGCGGGCCGGGATCTACGACGATGCGAACTACGAGAGCTTCGCCGATCCGATGGACGCCGCGCGCGGAGCCGACCTCGTCACGACCGACGTGTGGACCAGCATGGGCTTCGAGTCGGAGAAGGAAGAGCGCGGGCGCGACTTCGAGAACTGGCAGGTGGATGCGGACATGATGCGCGCGGCGAAGAAGGACGCTCTGTTCATGCACTGCCTGCCTGCGCACCGCGGCGAGGAAGTCGCCGGCGAAGTGATCGACGGTCCGCAGAGCGTGGTCTGGGAGGAGGCGGAGAACAGATTGCACACGCAGAAGGCGCTGATGGAATTTCTGTTGCTCGGCAAGGTCAAGAAAGGCGAAAACAAAAAGGTGAAAAGGTGAAGGGCAAGGTCAAGAAGGTCGTCCTCGCCTACTCCGGCGGCCTGGACACCTCGGTCGTCCTCAAATGGCTGCAGGACAGCTACGGCTGCGAGGTCGTCACGTTCACCGCCGACATCGGCCAGGGCGAGGAGCTCGAGCCCGCGCGGAAAAAGGCGCGCAAGCTGGGCGTGAAGGAGATCTTCGTGGACGACCTGCGCGAGGAGTTCGCGCGCGACTTCGTGTTTCCCATGTTCCGGGCGAACGCGATCTACGAGGGCGAATACCTTCTGGGAACCTCGATCGCCCGCCCGCTGATCGCCAAGCGCCAGATCGAGATCGCGCGCAAGACCGGAGCGGACGCCGTTGCGCACGGCGCGACCGGCAAGGGCAACGACCAGGTGCGCTTCGAGCTCGGCTACTACGCGCTAGCGCCGAATATCCGCGTGATCGCTCCCTGGCGCGAGTGGAGCCTGACTTCGCGCGAAAAGCTGCTCGAATACGCGCAACAGCATGGCATACCCATCGAGGGAAAGAGCAAGGGCGGCTCGCCGTACTCGATGGACGCGAATCTGCTGCACATTTCGTACGAGGGCCGCATTCTCGAGGACCCCTCGCGCGAACCGGAGGAGGACATGTGGCGCTGGACCGTGTCGCCGGAAAAAGCTCCCAAGCGCGGCGAATACGCCGAGCTCGAATACCGGGGCGGGGACATCGTTTCCGTGAACGGGAAAAAGCTGAGCCCCGGTAAGGTGCTCGCGGAGCTGAACCGCTTAGGCGGAAAGCACGGCATCGGGCGCCTGGATCTCGTCGAGAACCGCTACGTCGGAATGAAGTCGCGCGGCTGCTACGAAACCCCGGGCGGCACGATCATGCTCAAAGCGCACCGCGCGATCGAGTCGATCTGCCTGGACCGCGAGGTTGCCCACCTCAAGGACGAGCTGATGCCCCGCTACGCCTCGCTCATCTACAACGGCTACTGGTGGAGCCCGGAGCGCAAGCTCCTTCAGACCCTGATCGACGCCTCCCAACGCGGCGTGAACGGCCGCGTGCGGCTCAAACTCTACAAAGGCAACGTCACCGTCGTTGGCCGCGACTCGAAGTCGGATTCGCTGTTCGATCCCGTGATCGCCACATTCGAAGAAGACCGCGGCGCCTACGACCAGGCAGACGCCTCCGGCTTTATTCGTCTCAATGCCCTGCGCATGCGCATTGCCGCGAACCGCGGGCAAAAGAGGCGCTGAGCTCCTACTCGAACTTGTTGGTGAGCGTGCCGATGCCCTCGATCACGACGCTCACCGTGCTGCCGGGCGCCATCGACCCTACGCCCACCGAGCTGCCGCAGGCGATCACGTCGCCCGCCTCGAGCGTCATGTCCTGGGAGATCAGGCTCACCAGCTTCTCCGGGGGAAAGACGATGTCCGAAAGCGGATAGTTCTGCCGCTCGTGGCCGTTGAGGATGGTCTTCACCGTGAGCTTGCCCGGCTCGATCTCGGTCTCGATGCAGGGGCCGAACACGCCGAAGGTGTCGAAGCTCTTCGCGCGCGTCCATTGCGCGAAGACGGGGTCTTTCGCGATGATCTCGATCGCGGTGACGTCGTTGACGCAGGTGTAGCCGAAAATGTGCTTGGCCGCCTCGCTCTCCGGCACGCCGCTCGTGCGCTTGCCGATGACGATGCCGAGCTCGCCCTCGTACACCACCTTTCCGCTGTAGGATTTCGGGCCGCGGATCGCCTCGCCGTGCGCGAGGAGCGAATTGTTGCCCTTGAGAAAATACAGCGGCTCGGGCGGCACCGCGTGGTCGAGCTTCGCGAGGAGCTCGTGATAGTTGTCGATGAGCGCGACGATCTTGCCCGGCACGCTCGGCGTGAGGAGCTTCGCGCCGGCGAGGGGGATCGCCTGGGAGGTCGCCTCCGGGCCCGCGAACATGCTGCCCGAGTGCACGCGGACGTTGTCGCCTTCGAGCTTTCCGAAGTATTCCCGTCCCTGATAGGCGACGCGCACCCACTTTGCCATACGACCTCCTTCCAACGGGGCGTGTGCCCGCCCTACAAGGCGCTTTCGCGCCCCGCCCGAAAACGCGCGATCATACCCGGTCATCCCTCGCCCCGCACGGAGAACGATTGCGAATCCGAATTTATTCCGACCTCCACCTGGAGTTCACGCCTTTCGAGCCCCCGGCAAACGACGCAGACGCGATCGTGCTGGCGGGGGATATAGCCAACGGCGCGGCCGGAATCGCCTGGGCGAGAGAAACCTTCGGCGGGCCGGTGCTCTATCTCGCCGGCAACCACGAGTATTACGAGGGCGAGTTCGAAGCGGTGCAGAAAGCCATGGCAGCGGGGGCGCGCAAGCACTCGGTCGAGCTCCTCGACTGCAGCACAGCCGTCGTCGACGGCGTTCGTTTCCTCGGCTGCACCTTGTGGACTGATTACTCGCTCGCGCCTCAAGGCGAGCGTCCCGCCGTGATCGAGGCGGCGCGCAAGCTGAATCCGGACTACCAGTTGATCCAGCGCGGCTCGCGTGCGTTTTCGCCCGAGGATGCGATCACCCTGTGCTCGCGGCACCGCGCCTGGCTCGCCGCTGCGCTCGTCGCGCCTTTCCCGGGGAAAACGGTGGTCATCACCCACTTCGCGCCGCACCCGCGCTCGATCGCCCCCGCCTTCGTGGGCCATCGCGCCAACCCAGGGTTCGTTGTGGATCTGGAGGATTCGATGGGAAGCGCGGCGCTGTGGATCCACGGACACACCCACACCTTCTTCGACTACCGCGTGCGCGACACTCGGGTGATCTGCAACCCGCGCGGCTATCCGGGGGAAGCGACCGGGTTCAGGCCGGATCTGACGGTGGAGATCTGAGCTCTTACCCGCGCCGCCACGTGCCGAGCGAAACCGATACGGGAGCGCAGCCTTCTTCCACCGGAATCTGCGCGTGCCTCCAGGTGATCGTATTTCCGTCGCCGGACACGGTCCCTTCGACCGGGAATTCGCCGGTCGGCGTGGCGCAGTGCCGCCCGCTCTGCTCCGATTCGAGCGCGCCGCGGATGGGCACGACGCCGACGAGGCGCCTGTCCTGGAGCCTGCCGCGAAACACCGGCCGGTTCGGGTACTCCCTGCGGAGGCAATCGGGAGTGCGGCAGGTTTCCACGAGCACGATCTCGACCGCGTCCCTCGACGAACGCGCTTCGTAACGACTGAAGCTGTTGCGCCAGCTGCCCGACACGTCCGGTCCGTGCGGGGCTCCCTTTTCCTTTGCGCGCCCGACCTCGTCGGCGCGGCGCACGCGCTCCGCGAGCGGATCATAGGGCACGGTCCGTGGATAGGCAGGCTCGATCTTCACCGGCGCCGAAACCGCGGGCGGAGGAGCCAGGACATCCGGCTGCCCTGCGGAAACACACGGCTGCGGGTTGAAACAGCGCGAACCGCAGCCGCGAGTGGACAAACTCCCGCTCAACGAGGCGCGCGCCGACTGGCAGGCCGAGCCCGAGCTAAAGGGCCCTTCCCTGCCGTTGCTCCCCATCCCGATCTTCGCGCATCCCGAGCAGATCCAGTCGAAAGAGTACGTCACCGCCGCGCGCCCGCCTGCCGGCAGCAGCAGAGCGCAGGCGAGAACGATCCAGACGGAATTCGCCGCAGAGCGGAGATTATTTGAAGAGCAACTCACCTGTTGCGATGGGAACCGTCAAAGGAAGAATTGCGATATCCAACCCGATGCTCAACGGAAGATCGACCAGCGGATGCCTCGGCGGATCGGCTTTGAATTTCCGCAACGCCGACTCGTCGCCCAAGATTGCGCTTACGTCGAGGCGCGCCCCGCTGAAAACCTTCGGGCTCCCTTGCTCGGCCGTCGAGATCGTTCGGTACGTAGCGCAACCGGATGTAAGCGATAGCAGCAGAACGACTGCAGGGACGATCGACACGGATCTCGCGATCTTCATTCCTTGCTCTGCCTGGCGACGCCCCGCCGCTCCTTCTCGTACTGGTCGTAACTCGGGAGCTCGTCCTTCGATTTTTCCATGGGCGTCGATTTGATGGTCTTGTTGTAGGCCCGGCTGCCCTCGTAAATGCCCTCCGCCGTACAGGCCGAGAACGCTGTCGATACGAAGGCGCAAAACAGTAACAAGAAGTATCTTCTCACTGGACTATGTACT
>Ga0075436_100002964_pt1 | contig 11625 bp, 13 predicted proteins | sample RhiMethybrSRZTD5_FD_75303 | JGI IMG/M metagenome (GOLD analysis project Ga0075436, IMG submission 75303) | Populus rhizosphere microbial communities from Tennessee, USA - Rhizosphere MetaG P. TD hybrid SRZTD5 | ecosystem: Host-associated > Plants > Roots > Rhizosphere > Soil | place: USA... | reverse complement strand
CTCGGCGAAGCACAGGCAGTACGCGCCGTTCTGGCGGGGGGGAGAGATCTGCACGTCGGCGAGATCCGAGCCCTGGCCGAGCGCTTTCGAGTCTCGCCGGCAGTCTTTATCTGACGACTCTGCAGGAGGTCACAGTGATGCGGAGCCGGGAGGCGATTCTGGAAACCCTGGAAGCCCACCGGTTCCCCCTGCGTGCCCTGGGAGTGAGGCGGATCGGCCTCTTTGGCTCTCACGCCCGCGGCGAGGCGCGGGAGAACAGCGACCTCGATTTTCTCGTGGAGTTCGAGGCCGGAACCAAGACCTTCGACAACTACATGGATGTCAAGGCCCTACTCGAAGATCTCTTCGGCACCCACGTCGATCTCGTCGTCCCTGAGACCCTCAAGACCCGCCTCCGTGAAGGGATCCTCCGAGAGGCCGTTTATGCCGCGGGGCTTTGCACAACCTCAAGCGGCGAGTAAGACATACTCGACCTCGGCCAGGATGTGCGGTCTCAAATGAGGGCTCAGGGCCTCCGTGGTCACGACTTCGACCCGCCGCTGGAACGCCTCCTCCAAGAAAAAGGCAAGCTCCATGAAATGGTCGAAGGTCTTTCGCCGAGGCTCGAACTCCACGAGCAGATCGACATCGCTGCCCGGTCTCTGCTCTCCCCGAACGAACGACCCAAAAAGCCCGATCCGCCTTACGCCCAGGGACCGGATCTTGGCCTGGTTCTCGCGGATGAGCTGGAGGATGTCTTCCTTCGTCCGGATACTGGTCTCCATGTCGTCACCTTCGCGGAGTATACGTCACGCGTTGCTTCCCACCGCCCCTAAAGACACCCGAGAACACTGGCAGGCCATAGGACCTCTTCCGACGATCCGCTGTGAGCGGGACTATGCTGCCGCCATCGAGCGTCTGAGCCCACTGCTCGCGGAGGTCGGCGACGACGAGCAGCATCCGCTGTACGGGCTTCTCGATACCATAGGTACCCTCATCAATGCCTCCGAAGAGGAGCACGTGCCGATTCCCGAGGCCAGCGGTCCGGAGGTGCTGGAATACCTGATGGAGGAGCACGGCCTCAGCCCCGAGGACCTCCCGGAGCTCGGCGGAGCACAGGCAGTACGTGCGGCATTGGTGGGAGAGAGAGATCTGCACGTCGGCGAGATCCGAGCCCTGGCCGAGCGCTTCCAAGTCTCGCCGGCAGTCTTTATCTGACGACTGACACCCCCACTACGCAGCGACGTCAACGTAGATCGACTAAGTGCTTGGCGCCGGAATGGGGTCGCCGTGGAGGCGCATCCCCTCCAGGTGGAACTCGATCGCATCCCGCATGTTCTGCTCGACCTCCTCGACCGTGTCGCCAGTGGCGACGCAGCCGGGAAGATCGGGTGGAGTAGGCTCCGTAATTGCTCTCCGCTCGCTCGATGATGACCAGGTAACGCATGGCCGTCCTCCGATCAGCCACTTCAGTCCTCCTTCTTTGAGGGTCCTGCTCAACCCTGGATGGAAGCTTGCCCGCCACGATCATAGCACCGCACATTTTCAGTTCCTGCCTCTAACCCACCCCAAGCTTAATCCCCTTCGGAAAGGCAAAAGGTATTCCGCCTGCCACTCCATCTATCTAGAGGCAGCGAAGGTCCGTGCGATAGAACTCTCTAACCGATCCACGTCAGCCCAATTTCCCCCCGCCACAAGATATCGAACCCACCACTCATCTTCCAATGATGTCCAGGTTGAAAGAATGAGAATATCATCCCTGCCATTTAGGTCACAATGCATGCCGCTGAGCAACCTGCCGACTCCGTTCGGTATTCTGCACTGACCCGGCCGAGTGGTCGCCAAGCGCCAGACTGCACTGTTTGCAAACTCCCGACCACGGAGTCTCGTGATCACATCATACCAGATCGATGTAGAAGTTCTCCGAACGTTCGCCTCAAAGAGGTATACTTCGCCATCGCCAGCGAGACCACCGTCTATGTCAAAGAATCCCCGGTAGCCAATAACAAAGAGATACTGCCCTATCACACTTGCAGCAACTTCCAGCTCCTCGATCGCTCGATCTGACAAACCCCTGATCGGGACGTCCATTCCCTGAAACGCGCCATCCGCCGTACGCATTGCACCGATGTGCAGACGCCGTGTCCCACCCTCCGTGACCTCCGCGTCTATAGTTGGTTCCATAAGCAGATCCAGTCGAGCCTCGACCACAAAAGTATGCCCCAATCTTGCCTTGTTCTCAAGAAACGATCTTAGCCTCCCTTGGTCCAATACCTCGCCGTGCGTTTGCCGTTTGATCACGAACTGACCGCCCCCGCCGGAACCACGGTTGCATTTAACCAGCACCTGCTCGTGGTCGCCAAGAAGCTCCCTCACAGCTCGTTCGACTTCAGATGGGCTAACGCATGCGACGCCAGGAGCGATACGTAGGCCAAGGGCAGCTGCGATCCCTCTGAACCCCTCCTTAGTATTAATGGCATAGATCTCATCGACAACTGGAAGAGGGAGTGGACGTTCGTAGCCTTCTGGCACCACTCCTAGCTCGTCCGCCAGATCAAGCAACGGACGGTCCAGTGCGCATGCTCGAAGCTTCCAATCCGACTGGTCCGTGACCCTTTCCTTGAGACCTCGAACCATTCCTTCACGCCGCAGAGCGGCCGGCAGAGATTCCTTCGCCCGGGCAGATGGGCTCAATGCTATGATGCTTCGACGAGGAATTCCCAGCCGCATACACACCGCCTCCACAAGGTCAGAAGCTAAAGGGCGAGGAGTCACTAGCACGTCACCTGGCTCCGCCAGCCAAAGTTCCTGAGCAGCTGACACATCCAATGCTCTCGCCTCTTTAGGCGCGGAATCACGAAACATCAATTCGTTCAGAGAGTTTGCGATAATCAGGCGGCCTCCCCGACTATGGCACTCCTCGCGCTGCATTTCGCCCGCCCCCTTAGTCACAGCAAGGCTCCTTTATCCTCGGCCTCTTGCCTAACCGAAAGCTTCGCCTCTGGTTGATGACTCCCTTCTTGCGGATCCTCTCCTACGTCCGCACCGATCCAAATCAGAAAACCATCTCCTCCTTCAGAGGAAAAAGCAAAGGCCTCACCGCTCAGAACGAAAGAGATGGGTGCGGAACGCCTCTTCAGCCCCACGACTTTGTCCTTCTCACCTACGCGCACGAACCAAAAGTGCGCTGACTGACCCACCACCTCCACTACTTGGCCACCTTCGCTCGTCCAGACAACGCACTCCGGAGCAAACGCCAGCCGATAGCTCCCCGGGGATGGATGGGGGCTTCGGCAACGCCCCACCAAACTACCGCCCTCCGTCACTACCATGCCAGAATCCATTATGAGACAGGCGAGGGTGTTACCTCCAGGGTTCATAAACGCCTGCGCCGCTTCAATGCTGGGTGGTCTGACTCTCACCTCGCTCATCGCGAGTAACGAAGTCGCGACTCCAAGAGAGGGTCCCCTCGTCTTTAAATACAATAAATCATCAGCGACGAGATCCGCCTCATCGGAGTGATGCGTGACATAGAGTGCCAGCAGACCGAAATCGTCGATGACCTCCCGAAGCATGTGAAGAAACTCGAGCTTGACGTCGACATCCAAGCCGGTACATGGCTCGTCAAGCAACAGAATACGCGGTCGAATTGACAACGCCCGCAACAGAGATAGGCGCTGCCGCTCACCGCCGCTCATCTCCTCCACGCTCGCGGTAGTTCGCAAAATCTCACTTAGCTTGAGCTTATCATTAAGGCGATAAAATGTCTGCTCCTCGAACCTCGCGCGGACGTTCTCCACCAGCTTGAAATATCTTGCATTATCATAACGCGACAAATGCTCAAACAAAACAGGTTCCTGCTGAAGATATGACACGCTGGCTCCCACTGGATCTAGTTCGACTTCACCTAATAAAGGGATTTCAACTCCTGCAACCAAGCGAAGAAGCGTGGTCTTCCCGCTCCCGCTCGGACCCATGACTGCTATAATGCGCCCACGGCCCTCAGTGACGTCTCCATCGAGCCTTAAAGTGAAGTTGTCGAATATAGGAGTGGATCTCCGATAGGCAAAAGACACTTTGGCGAATTGAATAGACGCCACCACCTAACCCTCCATCCGGCGACCCAAAAGGCCGTTACGACTTTTGTCAGAAAACACTTTTCTTCTTCGCAGATCGAAGGTCCACAACGCCAGAGCAAGGATCACAGGCACTAACGTCACCAGTATCAGGTTCGCTGCCTGCTGATACGAAGCACCGCGCCCATCTACGCGCTGGCTCAACTCCACTGCTACGGAGGGGATACTGCGGGACAGACTTGAGAGAGTCGAGTTCACTGTTGCCTCGGTCCAAATGATTGAAAAGCCGAAGATTGCAACTAACCCGTAGTCGAGCCCGAAACGCCGTAAGAAACTGTGCCACATCAGGTCGCTGAACCCAACTCGCGAGCTTTCCTGAAATTCGAGTTCCCGAGTCGAAACACGGAAGTGACTTACCTGCACGAAGCTGGCCGTCAATGGCAGGGAAACGATAACCTGACTAACCAACCACAACAAGGGAACCCATGTCGTAGTCCCACCGAGCTTCGCCAGCCAATGGTAGCCGCATAGCGCAACACCTATAGGGGGGACCATTTGAAGAAAGTAGAGGAGACCAAAAAGGGGGGCTGACCGTGAGTCGAATTTCTCCATAGTGCGTCGAAGAAGAATGCGCACGCACACACCAAGAACGATCGATAGCAACAATGTAACGCTAGCCGCAGCAACGGAAAGAGTAACTGATCGAAAAAACTCGCCTAAGTCGATGAATACACCCCACCGGAAGTACCTTGCTAGGCCAAGGAGCGGCGCCATCGTCGCGAGAATGGCTACTAACGCGACGGCGTCCGCGATTCGAGGGTCGCGAACTCGCCAAGGAAGTAGCGCTCGCGGATGCCGCCGCAGGCACCAATCCAATCCCGCAACAGTCACGAGGACAGCCAAGAGAGCCACCACAACCGCTATTAACACCCCGACGGCAGACATGGCCAAGGTCACCTGAGTTGCATAATTCGGGTCGACAGTGGCGTAACTACTATACCACCGCAGCAGCCAATGGCTGGCAAGCTCAGTCCCGCCTCCCGGAGACGCCCTGAGCACTAGATGAAATTTGATAAACTCGTAGAATGACAGGGCCGCGCCCAAGAGGGCGAGAATTCCCGCGAGATTCCGAGTGTGTGGCCAATAGATGTCGCGCGCGTACTCCCAAGGCGTCAGTTGACTAGCTCTGGCGAAGCGCAACACTCTCTCGGGTACCAGTTGAAGACGAAACCAAAACAGGTACAGAAACAAAGGAACGACCTGCCATCCTTGCGCCAAAAGCATCAGCCCCCAAGTAGGGGCGAACGCGCGATTCGCGATGGCAGTCGTGACTAAATTCATCCGCATAGTGTCTAGCTTGATGATGAAGGCAAGCGCGACTCCGCCCATCAGCATTGGCATCATAAGAAGAGCTAGAAAGCCTCGTAAGTATTTTGAACAATCTTTTACTAACAACGCAAAGAACAGAGAAGAGGGCAAGAAAATGAGAGTTGACAGACAGGCGAAGACCCCACTCCGCAGGAAGGGACGACCCCAGCCGTCTTCTAGGTTGATTGCAGGCGCCAGCTTCTGCCCCGCTCCCAAGAACGCTTCTAATAGAGGGGAGCCGTAGGCGGCACTTACAAGGCCCAACAAGACGATGACTATCGTTAGCTGCCGGTTGTTAGCTGCACGCCTCAAGAAAACCCCTCGCTCCTTCTGGCCGCCCCAACACTGGCCGAGACCTACTTAGCGAGATTAAAGATTTCAGCGCGCTTCCTTTCCAGATTCACCCGTGCCTCTCGCAATCCCTCCTCAGCGCTGACCTCGCCCCGCGCTATCCTCTGTACGGCAAGCGTCACGGCCTCCTGGACAGCGTCCGCATCCGGGCCCGCTTCGGCCATGTACGTGCCCTTTTCCAAAGCCTGCCGAAGCGCCGCTGCATAAGGAATCTTATCAACGCCTGGTTCATCATACGCGCTCCGAAGTGGGGAACAGAGGCCATGCTCCATGAGTTTTCTTTGCGTATCTTTCTGCATCAAGAACAAAACAAAATCCACTGCCAATTTTTTTTGTTTCGATTTTTTGCTGAAATAATAAATGCCGCCGCCGATCTGCGATTTTCCGCCCGGAATCGGTGAAAACCCAAATCGTCCTCCGTTCGGCGAATGGACCAAGGAATAAATTACGTCGCTCCACATGATCGCAAGTGCAATATTTCCCGAGCGCATCAACTCGGCTTGTTCGTTTTGACCCGTCGACAGGAAATCGCCAGCAGAGTAAGGCCGCAACCCAAGGTAGTACTTGGTGGCGGCAACGGTCTCGGGTGAGTCGATAATCAATGGAGTATATACATCTCCCTCCCAACCAAACTGCTTCTTCATGACGCCTCCGCCCATACTGTAAGCGAAGTTAATCCACTCATAATAAAGCCATCCACCGCCTGCCCCCTCCAACACAACGCCGAAGGTCTTTTCAGATGGCCTCGTAAAGAACTCGGCAATTTGGCGAAACTCCGCCCAACTCGCGGGCGGCGAGAGTTCATGCCCATACTTTGCGCGATAGCTTTCCTGATTTCTGGGGTCTTCGAATAGTTTCTTATTATAGACAAGTAGCATCGTATTGCCGGCAAATGGATATCCTATCGCCTGCGGCTCCGAGTCCTTAGAGGTCTTATAGAAACCAACCTCTTTCCAGATATTTGGGAAAATGTCCTTCTCGAAGTCACTGGTACCAACCCTCGGGTCGATTTCGTGAAGGTCCCTAAGCGTAAATACCCAACCATGACGGACAAAACTTGAGAGCGAGAAGTTATAATTGAGTATGATGTCATATAGGCCTGTGCCGGAAGCTAGATCCGCGTTCGCTTTCTGCTGTAAGACTTCAAAGGTATTTTTGATGCACTGGATCTTCACGCCTCGTTTTGTCTCATACTCTCCCTTTACGCTTTCAATTGCTTGCATTGTCGCAGTATCTTCACCGAGCAATGTGAGCGTCGTGGTCTCCCTTGGCCTCGCACCCCACCAAAAAAGCGCAAACACCAGGGCCGCCACGGCCACTAACGCGACGAATAGCCACCCACGCTTGTTAAGCATCTTGATCTCCTCTTCTGGGCCTGGTAGTTTTAATCTTCATGTGAGTGCATCAGTCTCTCTTCTGCGTCAAGCCAATTTCCATCAAAATCCCGAAATTTCGCTGTATCTACTAGCCAGTGGGACGTCGGCACGACAATCTTACCCCGCGCGCGCTGAATGTCTATCACGTGCTGCGGAAAAGCGACGCCGCTCAGAATCTCGCGCAATGCCGTCATAATTGCAATTTCATCCTCTAGCGACATGACGAAATGCATAGTGGTCGGAATTGCCTGACAGTGATAAATATAGTAGGGGCGTATCCCAAGTTCTGACAGCCGCGAGAAGAGCCGGGCCAGAGTTGCAGCTTTATCGTTCACGCCTTTCAAGAACACCGTCTGAGCAAGCAAGATGAACCCCAGGCGTCTAATAGAAAGCAAAACCTCTTCCGTCTCCGGCGTTAACTCATCTGGGTGATCAATGTGCACGCTAAGATAGCAAGTCCTGAACATTTCGCTGATCGCTCTTAGGAGATCAAGATCAACAAAAGTTGGCTGCTGAACGGGCAAGCGTGTATGTATCCGCAAAATCTTGATGTTCGGCACCTTGGCCAATAGGGAGCAGATGAGTCGCATTCCCGCGGGATGGGTGAGGGGATCGCCTCCGCTTAGGATCACCTCATTGATCTCTTTCCGCTCCTGGATCAACTCAGTAATAGCGACAATATCTTCTGGACGCAGGCGACCTTCTGAATCTAAGCCAACGCCCACTCTATCCTGCCGTTCACAAAAGCGACAGTTAGCGGCGCAAGTATAGGACAAAAGAATGAGAATACGTCCATGAAACTTGTAGACCGCCCCCTTTAGGGGTGAATTCTTTTTCTCTAATAAGATATCTCGGTCAAGGTTCACGAGACGCCCTTCGGTCGCGGCGTCGTAGAAATAGATCGCTCGCAACGCAGGACTGTGGCTGGCGAGATCCCGCAAGAACGAGGTAGTCTTCTCTCGGAAGTGCTCGACCGGTCTAGGCGAACTGACGGCCATGGGCTAATCCTCTTACTATCTTTTTACCATCGGCAGTGTGCTAGTTTCATCCTGGCGACGAAGAGATGGAAGCACCGTATTCACCCATCTAGGTCCAGACGGCGGGCAAAGATCGTGCCCGGTTCCCTAGCCTTAGAAGTGGCGGCCGGCGGATAATTTCGAGGACGACTCCGTCGCCCCATGAGGACAGGGGTTGAAGTCCCTGGGTTGGCCGAGACAATCGCTCCTGAAGGCAGAGCGGGCGGAACGGCCCGAGCGGTAAGGCGAACCGTAAAAGTCTGAGCGATACCGCTGCGGAGCCCCAACCGCCTCGAAGCGACACCTACCTCTTCGCGACGGCCTTCGATTCGATCCTGGTCGGCCTCGGCCCATAGACTTCGAGCACCAGCCGCACGTGAGTCGACTGGACCCGTGGGACTGAGTACCCATTCGGCTTTGGTAGAATGCGCCAGCGCGGCATCATCTTGGAATTTCACACAACCTCGCCTTGATGGTTTCCCATGTCTCATACCAATCCGCCGGGGAACTAGGGCTCCTACGAACAACAATGTTGGAATGGAGCCTATTCCTACTGCGAAATATAAGTTGTGTTTCCGCAATAGTAGGTGATGCGTGACGGCTGTTGACACTTAGGTGTTCGCTAACTATCGCGCTGGTCACAGGGCTGCACGGGTAGGGCTGCGACTCGTGCAAAGCCCGTTGCGCCTCGTTGCTCAGAACTGTCGAAGCGAGCCACTTAAGAAGCTCTTGTGAGTCTTCCCGGTGCCGGCTGACCACAGCACCGCCTTCTATCCACAGGAACGCTCCGTCGGCACTGGGGACGACGCACCGCACGTTTCGATCCCGGCGGTACTCACCTCCCACAAGCCATGCTCCTCCGCCAAGGACAATCTGCACTTGGCCAGAGTGAAGAGCACGAGCGAGGTCGCTTATTTCAGAATAGAGGACGAATAGGCGCTGTTTGGACGGGAGCCGGAGCCCTTTCTGTTTCGACACGAGGTCCGAGATTAGATGGGTAAGCTCACCATGGGAAGCCTCGAAAACGTGGTGAATTCTTGGGGCCTTTGGTAGACACATCCGGAGAACCGGCAGCGAAGCGCCTGCGTTGTCGTACAAAGCTATCCGAAAACTTGGATCTTCCGATTTCAGTTGAAGAATCCGGCGAAATGCCTCTTCATAGGTGCGAGCTTGCCTAAGGCCACAACCCAAGCGCGCCGCTATCGCGTTTAAGCCACACCTGATTGGCAAGAATGTAAATCTTCTGCGTTCTGCAGCCTCGCGCAACGGTGATGAGACTGGAGAAAGGCAGCGCGTAGATTCCGGTTTAAAACGAAGGAACGGCACAGTTTTTTCGGCATCCCAGCGGCCGAGCGTATCAATGTCGTCAATGACGACTTCGAACTGCTCAACCCGGGTGGTTTTTGGGCCGGCCGGCCAGATAGCAAGAGATGCAATCTTGCCATGAAGACCTTCATGCGTCAGGACTGTCGATCCAGCATGATTGAGCGCTATGGTGCCGTTTGGAGTCTGAGGGTCATTAGCGACGAAGCCCGGCCATGCCAAGCAGGTCCAATCCTTTGTTGGGGCAACATGAGGACTAACCCAGGCCTGCATTGGGCGGTCGAATAGATCGAGGCGAAGAGAGTCCTCACGAAGCCGATATTTCTTCCTGAGGGAGGCCGCATTGCCAAACCCTTCGAAGAATCCATTATCGACGACCACACCACTCGGCCGAGCGGCGCCTTGGAGCTTCGCCGCAAGATTAATAGCGAGGCCCAGAAAGTCTGGGGCAGCGGAGGAGGACTGCACAATGGCGGCGGCACCTGCTGCGATCCCGATCCCCATACGGGGTGGGTCGCAGCGGCAAATCCTGGCGACGGCGGCTGGCATTGTGTCGTGGAGCTGGAGCGCGAAAGAGAGCACTTTCGCTGCAGACGGCCTATTGTGCCAGACGATTAGGATGCCATCGCCAAGGGACTTCACAAGCCCTGGTGCAGGCAATGCGTGGCGATCATGCAGTCGGTTGACTTCCTTATATAGCCGAAGGATGCGTCTTGTGAACTCTGTGGCTGCCAAACGTGGGTTAGCACTCATAACTGACGAACCACGCCAGTCGAGAAAGAGAACCGTGCAACTGACAGCCATTGGTTCGGCATAGGTAAGCCACGGGGGAGCAGGCGCTGGGCTCATCCGGATTCTTCTCTGGGCTTTTCGCTCAAGGCCACTGGTCACCCGAATCATAGATCAAGACTCCCGTCGGTCGAAAAAGTTGTGACGGCCAGCCACGGTCACTAGAACTGCTCCCACTATCGCTGGCTTCGGTTCGGTCCCCACCTTCCGCGGATGGTACACATATGGACACTGGCGCATTGATTGACAGCTTACACTAGTGATGGATTGTACCAGACGACCAGAGGGAAGTGCTAATAGGAGTCTACAGGTCTTGGGTTCTTTTCGGGCCGACTCGGGTACCAGCCGACTTGCCCACCGGCGGGTCCCCCTACGCCCGTGGAGAGCAGCCGCCTTGAGTCCCTCTTGACAGACACTACCGATATATCGGTGATGCATCTCTCGATGGTCCACGCTCTTGGGGCCATCGAGGAGGATCAAGATGGACGTACGCCAGAGTTGGACCTCGTGCAGTGGGCCAGGCGTCTTCTTCTCACGAGGGTTTGCTTGCGGCGGACGGGGCGGTGGCGGCCACCACCGCAGAGGTGGCCCGTTCGGCTTCGGCGGGCAGCCGCCGGGCGGCTCCCCGTTCGGGCCCGGATTCCCGTGGACGCTGTTCCGGAGAGGCTCGCGCGCCCGGCGAGGCGATGTGCGGGCTGCGAAGAGGTGCCAGCCGTTTCCTAGCCTCAATCCTCCTTCTCCTTGTCCGACGAATGTCATACAATGTCTTGCGTGTTGATCTTTGACTCCTCGACCCTGATCTTGCTGGCCAAGTCGGAGTTGCTCGACCTCTTCCTGGACGACTTCCAGGGTACGCCTCTCATCCCGGAAGCCGTCGAAAAGGAGTCCACGCACGATCTGCGGCGGCCCGACGCCATGTTGTTGGTCAAGCAAAGGGTTCAAGAAGGCCGCCTCGTTGTCGAGCGCGTCGGACAGTCTCGTGTCCTCTCTCGTCTTCTCCAGGACTTTCGGTTGGGATCTGGAGAGGCCGAAGCCCTGGCACTTGCCTTGGAGAAGGACGCGCCAGGCGTCGTAGCAACCGACGACAGGAACGCCATCCGGGCCTGCAAGGTCCTGCGGCTCGGGTTCGTGACGTCGCTCGCGATCCTCGTCCGGTCGGTTGAAAAGGGCCCGCTGACCCGGGAGGAGGGCTTGAGCTCCCTCGAACGGCTGAGGCCCTATGGTCGCTTCAAGGACGAGGTGATCGAAGAGGTTGCGCTTCAGATTGGAGCGCTTCAGATTGGAGGTACCGCCCATGGCGAAGGCCCAAAAGACGGTTAGCATCCGCCTGGAAGCGGACGACTACAA
>Ga0075436_100002963_pt1 | contig 11627 bp, 3 predicted proteins | sample RhiMethybrSRZTD5_FD_75303 | JGI IMG/M metagenome (GOLD analysis project Ga0075436, IMG submission 75303) | Populus rhizosphere microbial communities from Tennessee, USA - Rhizosphere MetaG P. TD hybrid SRZTD5 | ecosystem: Host-associated > Plants > Roots > Rhizosphere > Soil | place: USA... | reverse complement strand
AAATGTTGGGAGATCAGGTCGACCCAACCCTGCGTGATATGCCGGCTGGTCGAAACCAGTTGGATCTGATCCGTGGCCGGAACGAGCGACAACACCCGCGTGCTCGCCGGCAGCAACTCGAGCGAGATTCCCTTCTCCCAGGCGCCGAGATATTCCCTATGCCAAAAATCAAACACGTGTACGGGACGATCCTCAGGCAAGCCGAGGTCTTTCCAGCCGACATAGGAGGCAATCGGCTTCGTTTCGTCGAAATTGAACAGGCCGACGACGTCGTATTGCCGTCCGAGATGATTGATCTTCAAATCCCAGATCCGCTTGTTGCGATCAGCAGAGAAGAGATCCAGCGGACGAATATCAACGGCCGGATAGACGCGCTTGATTAGCTCAACGCGCTCCGGCCCGAGATCCACCAGCCGATCGCTCATTAACGCAGCCTGCCCCGTCAATCCCTGCAACGTGGCCCACGCGCGCGCCTGCTCGAGCGGCATTGGCGCGCGCACGATGAACACGTCCGGATCCGTGTACCACGCGATGTTGTGCAGGAAGTAGTACTGCATCGTGGCGCGCATCGCGTACTTGAAGCCGTCCCAATTCGGCAAGACGTCCGCGCCGATGCGCGAGCCGTTCATCAAGCCGATGCCTTCGAGCGGCACGACCCAACAACCAAGCAAATAACGCCGCGGGCCAATCGCTTCGCGAATACTGTTGAGCGTGCCGCGATAAAGGTCATCCGTGTCATCTGTGTTATTCGCGGCCCGCTTCATGAAACTCTTCTTGTTGCGATACTCGCGCACAACGATCGGCTGGCCGTCGATCTTAAAATACTCATAACCCCAACCCGCAAAACGCGTGAACAGGTCCTTTAAGTATTGCTGCGACTCAGGCGTCGAAGGATCGACGAGAAAAGTTCCTTCCCAGGTGTTCGAGGCGGTGGTGCCGTCGGGCTTTAATAAGAAGACGCCGCTGTGGTTCTTCACCACGGCTTCGTTGCTCTGCCCGTGCGGCGCGAGCCAGATTCCGGGTTTGAGGCCGAGACCTTTGATGTACGCGGCGAGTTGGTCCATGCCGCCCGAGAAGCGTTTGTTGATTGTGGACCAGTCGCGATTCTCGCCGAGACCGTGACCTGTGCCTTGCCAGCCGTCGTCGATCTGCACGTATTGCACGCCGTAGTCTTTGAGGTTATCGGCGATCCATTTCGCGTTGAGCTTGATCTCGTTTTCGTCGATCTCCTGGTAGAAAAAGTACCAGGAGCACCAGCCGGACGGCGGCAAGGGAAACTGTGTTTTGTCGATCGGGTGGAAGTATTTGATCCTCAGCGTGTCGTGAAAGTAGTTCTTCAGGACGGTGCCGTCGTTGAGACGCAGTTCGTCTTTCGCAGGATCGAACACGCCGTCGGCGAGTGGGGTTGCGACGTCGCCGAGTGTCATCACCATCAGTTCTTTGTTGTTACTGTCGCGGCTGCGCGCGGGAATCGAGCGGGGCCACGGATTTGAATGATCTTTGTAATGAACCTCGGCGCGACGGATGAGTGGGGTTAGTATCTGCGGTTGCCACGCGCCGAGTTGTTGATAGGGCCACTTTGCTTCGCCTGCCGCGAATGGTTTCAGAAAGTCGAGTGCTTTGCGAATGCTGCGACCGTCGCGCGTCTGATACGTCCAAAGGTCGATGCCAACGTTCTCACCTAAGCGCGCCAGCAACATCAGCCCGTCGAGATTGCCGACGCTGTAGCTCCACGCCTTCGTACGCGCGAGCTCGAGCGGCTGCCGCCCATCCGGTTCAATCTGCATTGCAATCCGCTTCGATCTGGCTTTGTCCAAAACAGATCGCGCGAGTTCGCGACGATTCAGAAACAGCGCAAACGAAACGACCTGCACGTCATAAAAAGTGCCGTGGTTATTCTTCGCCGCCGACTCGTCGCGCCCATTCTTACTCTCCAGCATCCACTGCGAAAACTGCGCAAACCAACTCTCCATCCCTTTTTGATCCGCCGCCGTCCACGACTTCGAACCGGCCAACAACCCGATCGCATCGACGACTCTCGTCAGTCCACGCGTTTCGATCAGACCGATACCGCGTCCGGTGTTGATACCGGGAATCGCTTGCGCGAATTGCAAATTAGGATTCATGCGCGTCGATGCATCTAGAAAGAACGCGCGCAACAGACTCGCAGCTTTCGCCGCGTATTCTTCTTTACGGGTGACGTAGTACGCCTGGGCCAGAGTCTCAACCGCCGACTCCATCTGGTCCAACACACGATGATCCGTGATCTTGTCGATCTCGGGATTGCGCTCGCCGTCGCGGCGGATGTAAGGGAGACCATCCTTGCTCGTTGGGTTGGGCCAGAAGTAAGGCGCCTGGCTCATGTAGTCGTGCTTGTCGCCACTCGGCGGAGTTATGGCTTTAGTCGTGACGGAGAATGACCCACTCGCCAGTGCCTTCTGCGCGTCACGTTCGAGGTTGACGCGATCAGTCGCGAGGTTTTTTACGTCGAGAATGAAGACGCGTGGATTTTTGGTTTGGGCTGATGTAATCGCCGGCAGCATCAGGACTGCGCTGGCCAACACAATCCTGATTACACGGGTTGCTGCCATTAAAACATCAGCCTCAATCCAAATTGAATCTGTCGCGGGTTGGTGCCCGCCGCGAGACCGCTGATACGCCCGACGTTGTTCGCCAGCGTCGTTGCGTTCGTGTTCAGTGTCAGGTTTGCTGCCGCGGGCGTGTCCCAGTTCTGAATGTTGAAGACGTTAAAAGTTTCCACGCGGAACTGCAACTCCCAACTTTCCCGCAACGGAAAACTCTTGAACAACGACAGGTCCGTATTGAAGACCGACTTGCCGCGAAACACATTACGCCCAAGACTGCCAAACGCGCCCGACGGAATTCCAAAGGCGCACGGATTTAACCAACTCTGAATCGTATGCACCGCGTCCGCGGCTTTGCCGCCTTGCGAGATCGTTTTCTGACACGCGGGATCGGGATTCGCCGGCACTGGACCAGGCTTGAACGGATCAGCAATCAGGTTCGGACGCAGATACGTTCCCGGCGCGGTCGGCGCGCCGCCACGCAGGTTCGCGAGATCGCCCGTCACTTGCAGATTGAACGGCGCACCCGAGCGCGCCTGCATGATGAAGTTTGTTTGCCAGTTGCCAAGAATCCAAGAAGCCGGACCATTCCGGAACCAGCGCTTGCCCTTGCCCGCCGGCAGCTCGTAAATCGTGGCCCACGAGAGGAAATGCGGAATGTCGTAAGACGAAACGCCGCGCGCCGTGCTTTGGTCGAAGTAGTTCTGGATCGACGAGCCACCGCCTGGTCCATTCTCGACATTGAAGTAACCGCTGCTCACGTCGATCGACTTACTCCACGTGTACGAAACGAGCGTGCTCAAACCTCGCGACAGACGTCGCTGAAACTTCGACTCGAGCGCGTTGTAGTTCGAGGAGCCGATGTTCGTCGTGTAAGTGATGCCCGCGCTGACCCACGGCATCAAACGCAATGCGTCGATGACGGAGTTGGGCGTGCCGTTCGGCGACGCCTGTCGCGCCGCGTTCGCAAAACCGGCGTAAGGCAATCTGCCGTTCCTGCTGCCGACGTAAGCGACGGAGATCATCGACGTCGGCGTCAGCTCCCGTTGCACTTCGACGTGCCATTGTTGTGAATACGGATCCTTGTAGCGCGGATTGTTGGGGAAGCCGCTCAGGTTCCACGGGTTCGTCGTCGGCAAAGGCGTGGCGAAACCCTGCTGCTGAAGCTGAATGATGTTGAACGCGGTGCCATTCGTAAAGTTCACACTCGCATTCGCGTTACCTGCGAACGCCGTGGCATCGGGCCAAACGTTCGCTTCGAGATCGTTCTGTGCGTATTGGCTACGCGCCGGCAGTGGGTCCCAATACAAACCATAACCCGCACGCAGGACGGTCTTCGGATTCAATGTCCACGCAATACCGATGCGCGGTCCCCAGTTGTCTTTGATCGGCGGTGGCGCGAAGAACTTCGAGCCCGCGACAACCACGTTGTTGAAATGCGGATCGTTCTTGAACGCATCGGGAATGCACGGCGCCGCTTTCGAAACACTACAGAACGGCGGCATCTCCGTCGCGCCGATTCGCCAGAGTTGGTTTTCGAGATCGAGTGAGTTCCACAAGCGACCGTCAGTAGTCTTCGGTTGCGTCAGGTAGTCGTAACGCAATCCGAGCGTCAAGGCAAAGTTTCGCCGCACGCGCCATTCGTCCTGAATAAACCCGGCCCACGAAGCATACTTGAACTGCACTGGACCACCGTGCAACGTCGGCAACTGCGCGTTGAAGTTATTCGGAAAGCCGAGCAATGCGGATGCGAACGAAAGTCCTGTAGTTCCGGAGGACGCGGTTGGAAGTCGTGTCTGTTCGTCGTTAAAGACGTAAGTCTGAAACGTATTCAGTTGAACGCGCTTCGCTTCGATGTACCAACCACCGGTCTTGATGCTGTGGTTGCCTTTGAGCCAGGTGATGCTCGGTGTCACGCTCCAATTTGGGTTCTCGCGCAACGCTGCACCACGAATGCCGAAATTATTGTTGCCGCCGGCGGTCCAGTTTTGCAGTGTAACCAACAGACCGGCATATTTATCGACGTCGACAAAGCCAAAATTGTTGAGCGGATCGGTCCCCGCTTCGTGTTGATTCTGTTGGCTCGAATCGACGCCGGGACGGCCCGCATAACCAGCGCGAATGTCGAAGATTAAATTAGGCGAGAACGTATGCGTCCACGCGCCGCCGTAGTTGCGGCCTTTACCGCTGCCGCCGGTCGAACCATCGCTGCCGATCGGATTGAACACGGTGACGTTCTGTTGCGTGTAACGGAAGAAGATCGTGTCGTCGTCGCTGAAGCGATGATCGATCCGCACCTGAAAGCTGTTTGCATTATTCGTCGACGGACGAATCTGCGCGAAGTTGTTTGTCGGATCGCCGGAGAGATTCGGTTGCGGCGCGTACGTCTTGAAAAAGCTCTGCATCGGCCCGAAGATCAGCGCCTGCGGAATCTTGAAACACGGAGCGCCGATCGCCTGGTTTTGTTGTTTTTGCGCGTTCACCGGCAACGGATTGCCCTGCGCGTCACAACGAAACTCGTCACGCACGAAATTGTTTCCCACCAGCCGCGTGGAGTACGGGTTGTAGATCCGACGACGAAAAGGCGTGTTCGTGAAGTCGCCGTTTATCTCGGCCGCCGTCGGCACATAAGAGAGCGCGAGCGTCGGTTGACTGTAGCGCCAACCGTCGTAGCCGATCGAGAAGAAAGTGCGATTCTTAAAGATTGGACCAGTGAGTGTCGCGCCAAACTGGTTTTGCCTGAACGGCAACGGCTCGTCGGGAACACCCTGGCCGGGCTTGCAGCGCGCGGTTGTGCAAACGTCAAACGGATTGCGCGCGTCGAACGCGTCGTTGCGCACGTATTCAAACGCTGAGCCGTGAAAGTTGTTGCCGCCTGACTTCGAGACCATGTTCACAACGCCGCCCGCAGCGCCGCCGTAATCAGCACGCGAGTCCTGGCCCACGACCTTGAACTCCTGCACGAGATCGATATTCGGGATCACGATGTACGTCGGCCCGCGAACGTTCGTGTTGATGATGCCGTCGTAGAAGTAGAGCTTCGAACGATTCTCCTGACCGTGAAACGACGGATCGGCGAAGCCCGAATTCGGAATGCCGACATTTCCTTCAACGCCGCCGACATTTCGATTCTGCGACGTCGAGACCGGCGTCACGCCCGGTGTCAGCGTCAGCAACTGCGTAAAATTGCGGCCGTTCAGCGGCAGATCCTGGACTACCTTTTCCGTGATCACCGTGCCGAGATCTGACGACGCCTGCTGAATCAGTTCGGCGCCCGCCATGACCTCGACGGTTTCGGAAACCGCGCCGACAGTGAGCGAAACGTTCTGCGTGACTGCTTCGTTGACGCCGACGTCGAACGGCGCGCTCTGCACGCCCTTAAACCCGGTGACTTCAACCCGCAACATGTACATTGCGGGATTCACGTTCACGAGGTTGAAGTAGCCGTCTTCGTTCGTCGTCGTGGCCATCTCGATCTTGGTTGCCTGATTGATGAGTTTGATCGTTGCGCCGGGAACGGCCGCGCCATTCGGATCGGAAACAGTGCCGCTTACTTTCGCGTTCGCTTGCGCCCAAACAATCGAAGCAGCGGCAACGATCAGCACTAACAATGCGGCGGTGCGTTTCAGAAAAACCATGGCGCGGCCCCCCGAATGAAATTAGAAGGTAAACCTCACCGAAGCCTGCATCACGCGCGGCGTGCGTGCCGCAGTGACGGCTCCGAACCTCGCATTCGTCTGCTGGAAACCCGCGGTGCAGACGTTGGTCAATGAGCACACCGCTTTTGGCGTGGAGGTGCTCGGGTTGTTCACGACGAGTCCGAAGGTCGGCGAAGCATCGATATCACGGAAGTTCGAGTGATTGAAGATGTTGTAGATCTCCCACCGAAGCTGGAGCGAACGCTTTTCATTGAATGGAATGTTTTTGAAAAATGCGAGATCGTTGTTGAAAATCGACGGCATGCGGACGTTGTTGCGTGGCATGTTGCCGATCTGGCCGAGGGCGAACGGCTTCGCAAAACACGCCACGTTGAAAGCCCGTGGCGTACCCGTTGAATCAACTCCGAAATCGCCTTTCATCGGATCACAGATCATGAACGGTCGCGCATTGTTGCCGCCGCCCGTAAAGTCGGTGATCGGCGTACAGACTTTCGTCGTCGCCGTTATGGAAGTCTGATTGGAACCCTCGGGACAGGCCTGGTTGGCCGAAATCGTGGCTGCGGTACTCGAGTAGGTCGAGGTTCCGATAGTTATGTTCTTCGGTTTGCCGCTCGCGTAAGAGGTTGTGCCGGAAATCTGCCAGTGGTCAAAGATGGCAGCAGCGAAACCGTTGTTGCCCAACTTTCGACTGGGCGATGGTATGTCGTAGATGTAGTTGATCGTCAGGATGTGCGTCTGATCGAAATCGGACGGCGCGTAGTTGAACGCCTTGTACGGCCGGCCGAAGGAGACGTCTGACGAGTCGTCGTTCGCGTAGTCAAACGACTTCGAATAGGTGTAAGCCAATCCAGCCTGGAAGCCTTTTGTGTAACGGCGATTCGCCTGTACCTGTAGCGAGTTGTAGTTTGATGTGCCCGCCCACGTGACCATGTTGATGTCGCCGTAGCCGCGATACGGACGGAGGAACTCGTCCGGCAGGCGACTTCCGGTCACTGGACTAATGTTGACGCCCGGCAGCTTCGCGCCGTCAGGAATGTCGTTGATGTTGATCCGTTGGCCCAGGTGCCGAGCAAACGAACCGACGTAACTAACTTCCAAAACGGTCTTGAACCCGATCTCGCGTTGCACCCCGAAAGTGAAGTTGTAGATCGTCGGCGTGTGTGAGTCGACTTCGACCGCATTCAGAGACGAAGGTCGCGTGATCGCGGTGCCAGTCAAATTCTGAAGCTGATTGATATTGCCGAAGTCAATACTGAACGTGCGATTGGCAGGTTGATTGTTCACCAGGTTGCCACCGGTCGTGCCGCCGCCAGTTCGTGGTGCGTGATATACGCCCGCCTGCACACGCAGCACCGTGATGCCGTCGCCAAACATGTCCCACGCAAAACCCAAACGCGGTTCGACGTCGACTGCTCGCGTCGTGCGATAACCCGGCGGCGTGTTCGGATCGATTCCCAGCTCGAGTCCATTGTTTGGATCGCCGCTGCCCGCCACGATCGCGCCGACGAGATTCGCATTCGCGCCGACCAACGGAATCTTTTGCCCGGTAACCGGATTGAGTGCGGCCCGCGAAGCCGCGGGACAAGTTGCTGGTGGCGTAAACGAGACAAGACACGCAGGCTCGTAGAGTTTCACGGCCTTTGCCGGATCAAAACGTGATGGATCGAAGTTCGAACCCTGGCCGTCGATCTGTTGGAACGGCGAGTGGTAACCGAAGCGCACGCCGTAGTTGAGCGTAAACCGGCGCGTCATCTTCCACTGGTCCGCTGCGTACCACTGCACCTGGGTCAAACGCAGGTTCGTAAACGGGCGCGCGGTCGATTCCTGATAGTTGCGGAAGTTGCCGACGATCGCGTTCGCGTAAGCGTAGCCCGTGTTGCCGAGCGCATTGGTGTAGTTGCTGTCGTTGCCGGCGAAGTTGAAGACACCGGACCATTGCCCGCCCGGCGCCTCACCGTTCTTTAGCCGTTCGTAGTAAACGCCAAACTTCAGACTGTGATCGCCGTGCGTGATCGAGAGATTGTCGGCAAACGAAGGTTTAATGTAGTCGTTGCCGACTTCTCCCCAACGATCGAGCCAATTGATGTTGGCAACGCCGTTTGATGGACCACGCACGCCGCCCCAGTTCGTGGCACGCGGGATCGTCCCGAGGTGATTGTTTTGCGGAAACAGTTGCGGCGCGGTGTAGTTCAGAGCACTGCGTTGTAGACGTTCGATCTCGCCGTCGCCGGGAATGAAACCTTCCGAGTCGTGACGCATACCGAAGTTGAATTCGTTGACGACGCTCGCGCTAACGACGCGTACCCAGTTCGCCGACCAGCCGTCGTCTTTGTAGAGGTAGTGGGAGTTGATGCCCCAACGATTGTTGTCATTGCCGGGCCAGCCTGAGGTGCCGGTGCCGAGATTGTCGGAAGTCCACCATTGATACTTCCAGTAGATCGAATCTGCGTTGGTCGGCTTGATGTCGAAGCGGAGCACCTGGCTTCGTTTGGGCACATCAGTCGGACTCTGCGAGACGTAGTTGAAAGCGCTGCCACCCGTGCCGCCAAAAGTATTCGGCAACGGGAAGTAATTCAGCAGCGCGACGCCGCTCGCGTTGAAACGTGACTGCGGAATGATGTTCAGACCGAGTGGATTCGCAGCGGTCGCACGTGTTGGATCTCGGAAACAACCGCTCGTATCGCTCGCGCTGCAACCGGTGCCGGGGTTCAGGGGATCGCGTACGAAGACTTGCGCGCCGTTGGAGTTGATCGATTGCGAGAAGTCGCCGGCGCGTTCGAGCCCGGTTGGCACGGTGACGAAACGCGGATCGTTTGGCGTGATCTGGTGCGGCTTCTCATACGCGTAGAAGAAGAACGCTTTGTCTTTCAGCCAGAAATCGCCGCCCTCGCCGAAACGCGGCAACGGCAATGGACCACCAAAGTTGCCGCCGGGATACAAGTGACGATAGAGCGGCCGCGGCAGGCCCGCTTTGTTGTTGAAGAACGGACTGCCGTTGAGTGATTCGTTGCGCAGGAAGTAGTAGACCGAGCCCGCGTAGTCTTTGCCGCCGCCTTTCGAAACGATGTTGATGATCGCACCGCCGTTGTTGCCATACTCGGCGCCGTAGTTGTTGCGCAACACTTTCACTTCCGCAACGGCGTCCTGGTTGATCGTCATGCTCAGTTTGTTTGAGCCGCTCGGCTCGCCGGCAAACAAGCCGTCGATCGTCGGCACAGTAGAACGGCCGCGTTGACCGGAGATGTTCGGCAGGTCGGTGCCGAAGCCGTCACCCGCGCCTTCGATGTCGTCGTTGTTTGAAGTGCCAGGCAGCAGACGAAGGAGCGACGTGATGTCGCGGCCCTTGGTGGCGATCAGGTTGATCTGATCGGCCGTGAGTCGTGCGGTCAAGTCGCTGGTTTCGCGTTCGACGATCGCGCCCTCGCTGACGACGCTGACAGTTTCGCTTACCTGTCCGGGTTGCAGCTTGAGATCGCCGAGCGCGAGGTTCTCGTTAGCACTGAGGATCACTTCGCGCTGTTCGTGAGTTTGGAATCCCTGCTGCTCGACTTTCAGCGAGTAAGTCCCGGGCTGGAGCGCGGCAAAATTAAAGCGCCCTTCACTGTTCGTGGTGGCGCTTCGAGTTTGTCCGGTCTTTTCACTCACGAGCGTAACGGTTGCACCGGGAATCACGCTGCCGTTTGCGTCGGTGACGGTCCCTGAAATAGAGCCGGTGATCGTCTGCGCGAGGGCGGTGGTGGAAGTTGCGATCAGCATTGCCAGGACGGCGAGACGCAAACAGGTAAGCATGGGACTCCTCCTTCGAAATTGGCGAAGACCTTGGATTCAGCGAATTGTCCCTAGTTGGGACAATTTAGGTAAAAAGAATTGAGGGCTAAGCTTTGTGCTCGCGATCGCGACTGGCTTGCTGCTGCTCTTCCAACGCAAAGGCCCGCTGCGCTCGCATGATGTGCTCGCGCATTGCTTCGCAAGCTTCTTCCGGTTTGTGCGCGCGAATCGCGCGATAAATGCGGCGATGCCACTCCACCGCCTCGTTGAAATCGTGCGCCCGCGCAATCGTCTCGCGCCGCCGCTCGTAAAGGACCGTCGAAACCATCTCCACCAAAGTCGCCAGCGTCGGATTGCCGGACGCAGCCGCCACCGCACGATGAAAGGCGACGTCGTGGACCAGAAACGTTTGCGGATCGTTCAGACACGCAAACATGTCGGCGATTTCTTCCGACATCGTTGCGAGCTGATCGCCGGTCGCACGCTCCGCCGCCAGTCCCGCGGCGCCGACTTCCAGGATCGATCTAGTCTCGAACATGTGATCGAAACTGAAACCGTGAAGCTGCGCCAGCAACCGCAGCGGTTCGCTGTCGAGCGCCGGCGGTCCATCAACCAGGAACGTGCCCGAACCCTGCCGCGACTGAAGCACGCCCATCGAGATCAACGAACTCAGACCAGCACGCAACGAAGGCCGGCTGATGCCCAGTTGTTTTGACAACTCGCGCTCTGGAGGCAAACGTTCACCAGGCTGCAACCCCCCCTGCTTGATCAGTTCGTAGACACGGGCGACCACCTGTTCAGTCGTTTGTCCCGAACGAACTGGCTTGATGATCTTAAGTCTGGTGACCTTTGAATTGGTCATAACAATCTGGAGACGAGCGCGGAACTTATAATACCAATCCAGACCGGCGTCAAGAGTTTTTCAGTAAAAACCATCCGCAGATTACGCAGACAGCAGTGACAGACGTGCAGACAGAAGTAAATCTGTGGAATCTGTGGATGGCTTTATCGTTGCCAGAGAGAGCGGCTGCTGCCTTTGAGCGTCTTGTTCATAAACTTCTCGTTCATGATCAGAAACGCGCCGAGGCCGTGGAAGTCGTTTGTGTTTCGTTTGCGGGCGAAGTAGTAAGCGAGATCCGCGACGTTGGTGCCTTCACAGATGTCGCTGATGTTGGTCTGGCCGTCCGCGTCGAGCGATAGTTTGGTTAGTACGCCCGCGTACGCTTTCTTCGCGACGTCGAGATAACTCTTGTTCACGTAACCACGATCGGCGGCCATCGCGATCACGTAGCTGTACATACTCGAGCTGGAGGTCTCCAACCAGTTGTCAGGGTTGTCTCCCTTGTTAACGATCTGGTACCAGAGTCCGGTTTTCTTGTCCTGAAAGTTGGCCCAGGCTTTGACGAGTTGATTGAGCTGCGCGATCAGCTTCGGCCGGTTTGGGTGATCTTTCGGAAGCAGCTCCAGGACCTCGATCAAGGTCATGCCGAACCAGCCCATCGCCCGGCACCAGATTTCAGCCGAATGTTTCGTGTCTTTGTCAGCCCAGGTTGATTGGCCGCTCTCATCGTAGGCGTGGAACATCAAGCCTGTTTTCGCGTCATTCAAATGGCTG
>Ga0075436_100002962_pt1 | contig 11631 bp, 8 predicted proteins | sample RhiMethybrSRZTD5_FD_75303 | JGI IMG/M metagenome (GOLD analysis project Ga0075436, IMG submission 75303) | Populus rhizosphere microbial communities from Tennessee, USA - Rhizosphere MetaG P. TD hybrid SRZTD5 | ecosystem: Host-associated > Plants > Roots > Rhizosphere > Soil | place: USA... | reverse complement strand
TGCGCCCCACAGAACCCGACCCGCAGCAGGCGCTTCCCTTCCCGGCCCAAGTCTCCGACGCGCCCGTGTGCGCGGAGTGCGGCTCGATCATGACGCGGAACGGAAGCTGCTATAAGTGCGGGAATTGCGGGGGGACTAGCGGGTGTAGCTAGGACGCTTTCTTGGTGGACCGATCGCTGTAACCCGGCGCCGATTGGCCATTCAGCATTATCGGCACGCTACGACTCTAGTACAAGTCGATGGACATAGAGTTAACCATCAAGAACTATCGTTGTTTTCCGGAATCAAAGCCGGTCCGTATCATCGTCCGCAAGGGTTTCAGTAGTTTTGTTGGAGTAAACAACTCAGGCAAATCCTCGCTCCTAAAATTCTTCTACGAATTTCGTAACCTCTTCCAGGTGATCGCACAGGGAATGTTACCCGGGGCACTATCTGGCACTCACCAGGCTTTCCGCTTCCCCGCGTTCGTGTTTGACCCTCAGTCGGACGTTTTCTTTAACGGCAACAATCACGAGCTTACGATACAGCTTCGACTGATTCCGGAAACCACAGAAATCTACAGAAATCCCGCCCTGGTTCCAAAGAGCATGACTCTCAGGATTCCGCGGGGAACGAACACGTTTCTAGCTACACTCGAGATGATCGACGGGTTGTTGGCGGTCCCTGGAAGTGGGCTGACCATCAGCAATGGATTACTCATTTTAGGGGCCCGAGGGGCGATCGCTGACCTGGCCGAATTCTTTCAAGCCTTTGATACTCTCGCCAATACGCTTTACATTGGACCTTTCCGCAACGCACTGAATGTGGGAACAAAGGAGGCCTACTTCGATATCAACGTCGGTCAGGCGTTCGTTCAATCGTGGGGCTTAAACAAGACAGGTGTGCATAAGAGATACAACGAGGTCGCGTACAAGGTCGAAATGGACATTAAGCGCATTTTTGGCTTTGCCAATCTGCAAATAAATCCATCGCCAAACGATGAGACACTCCAGGTGCTTGTTAATGGAAGGAGCTACAACCTATTTGAGCTAGGCTCGGGGCTTACGCAATTCATTGTGGTTCTTGCTAATGCGGCGCTTGACCGACGGAAGTACATCCTGATCGATGAACCTGAGCTGAATCTTCATCCCTCCCTCCAACTGGACTTTCTCACTACACTTGGATCATACGCGACTGAAGGAGTTCTTTTCGCAACACATAGCATAGGTCTGGCGCGAGTGGCGGCCGATTGGCGCTACTCGGTTCGCAGGAGCTCTGACGGAACAAGCGAGGTCACTCAGTTGGAGTCAACGCCACGTCTATCAGAGTTCTTGGGCGACCTCGGGTTTTCGGGTTACAGAGATCTCGGGTTCGGCAAAGTCTTACTGGTCGAGGGTAAGACCGATGTCAAGGCGATGCAGCAGCTTCTTCGTGTTTACGGAAAGGACCATACCGTCGTTCCGCTGCCACTAGGCGGTCATACCCTGATTAACGATTCTTCTGAGGCCGAGCTCGCGGAGATAACTCGACTCTGCGACGAGATCTATGCGGTCATTGATAGTGAGCGGTCAATGCCCGACGAACCCGTTGAGCCTCAAAGGGAGCGGTTTAAAGAAACCTGTACGCGTCTTGGAATAAACTGCCATATCCTGGAGCGCCGCGCCATTGAGAATTATTTCTCACCTGCCGCAGTGCGAAATGTCAGAGGAGAGAAGTACGAGGCATTGAAACCGTATGAGTCTGTTCACGATGCGTGGCGAGGGTGGTCCAAGACCGACAATTGGCGCATAGCACGGGAGATGACCTTGCAAGATCTCAACGATAACGACCTGGGGAACTTTCTCAATTCCCTCTAGCGCGCGTTCATCTTTGATAGTGAGATGGCTTCGCTAAGGACTTGATCGCGTATGAGCGGGCTTAAGCTCCGGTCGATAACCACATCGACTCGCCGGCGTAGTAGCTGCTCCAAGTCAGAAACCAGGCCTCCAGGAAACCAAGGTGTGGTCTTCGGTCCGACAGAGATCAGCAAATCCAAGTCGCTATGCGGGCCCGCTTCGCCCCGCGCAAACGAGCCGAACACGCGCACGTTGTATGCGCCGTTGCTGCGCGGCGATCCGCTGGATTTCCTCCCGATCGTTTTGCAGTAGCTCAACGCCCATGTCTAAGAGAACCGACCATGAGGATATCGAAAGCCAGACCGTTACGTCAGTAGATCTTCGATCTCAGCGTTGGTTAGATTGAGCTTACCTGGATCCTTTGAGCGAACCAGGGGCAAACTGACCTTGTCTCTGGCTGCTTCACGCAATAGTTCCTCGGCGCGTTCGGAGACGTCGGTGCGACCACTATCGTATGCTCCGATCCCTCTTTCCACCGGCCGCACCGGAACCTCGACCTGAGTGACAAACAGGTCGGAATGAAGCCTCTGCGCAACCTCGGAAGCGTCTGCGGTTTCGAAAAACAAGGTCAGCGCTTCGATGAGGTTGGCGCGGGCTTCTTCCAGACTGTCGCCCTGGCTCGCAATATCGAGTTCCGGGCATAGAGAAACATACCCGTCTCCCTCACGCTCGATGATAGCTGTCAGGCGTCGCGACTGTGGCATCCTTCTATTGTATTTGAATTCAAGCACGCGTTACGACAGGCACTCGTCTATCTAGTGCGGCCCTCTCCCTTGCTCTGTCAAGGGCCTAAGTAACTATTCTTCCCTGGTCCTCCGAGAGCAAACGGCTTCCAGCTCACTCATTAGTTTGCAAGGAGAGTTCAGTTGAAACATCCAGTCACTGTTGCACCATTGACCGAGCGCACGTACCACACGTATGTGAAGGCTCCCAGCGCCAAGGGGAATTACCCGGCTACACTCGCGGGTTTTCTGGCCAGGCATTCCGGCGCCACGCACGGCGTGTTTGACGCCGAGGGGCGGTTGGTCTACATCGGACCGGCAGCAGAGCTTCACGCCGCCCACGGAAAGGCATAAAGGAGAAATCAACGCATGCTGGTATTGTCCCCATCGAGTTCCGCGGGCCCGCTCACGGTTTCGGGCGCGCCTGTGCCAATCTCGTCATCATCCACGCTCGTGAATCAACTTTCGATCAAGCCCAGGCTGGGGCAGTGGTCCAAGGTTTTGATTGGCGGTCCGAACCTAGGGGCCGATGAAAGCAACGCCATGGCCATCCTGTATCCGGTGCCCAATGGCGGCCAGGCGGATGCGTTCGTGGTGCAGGACCAGGGCGGCCAGAACACGATCGACCTTAGCCAGATTTATGTGTATGCGACCATTCCGGGCGATACGCCCATGGTCGAGGCTTTTGCCTACCAAACCATATGAACCGTCGCGAACTTTTCAAGAAAGCATTCGGCGCCGGGGCGGCGGCCCTGGTCATCGGACAGTTGCGGGGTGACACCGCGTTCAACGGTCCTGCCGGCGGATCACGCGGCACGCGGCTGGTCACAATTCTCACTGGTCCGTTCGATACGTCGAGCCAGCCGAACGGCGCCGCTCCGCTCGCCGGCACGCCGCAGTTTGCCACGTACGTGCGGATTCAGGCGCATCCCGGGCAGGAGGGCAAAATCGCCATCGGCGGCGCTGCCATGGCGGCCGCATCGGGCAACATCGCCGATTCCTCCTTCATCGAGCTGTGGCCTAATTGGGATGGAAGCGCCGATAACGGCCGCTCCGACACCTGGATACTCAGCGATCCAAAGTGGCTGAACACCATAGACCTGAGCCAGATTTATGTCTGGCCCGAGATCGCGGGGGAAACGCCGATTATCACGGCGTTTCAGCTGGTGTGATCCCCTAGAAGATCTCGCCCAGCAGGTCGATGACACGGTCGCGGTAGGTGCGGCTGAGGTTGAGGCGCGTGCCGTCCTGCAGGGTGACGATGTAGTCGCCGTGGAACCAGGGCTGTAGTTCTTTCAAGCGGTCGATGTTCACCACGGTGGAGCGGTGTATGCGCAGGAACTTCGTGGGATCGAGCCGCGCTTCGAGTGCGCCCATGGTTTCGCGCAGAAGGTGCGATTCCGGGCCGACGTGCAGGCGCACGTAGTTGTCGGCAGCCTCGACCCAGTCGATTTCGTCGGTGCGCAAAAACATTATGCGGCCGGCGGACTTAATGACCACGCGGTCGGTTGGCCTGGGGCGGTTGCCGAGGGTGTCGAGCAAACGCGTGAGCCGGGGATCGAGCGCGGCACCGGTGCTTTGCCGGATCTGGGCGCGCGCGCGGCCGAGCGCCTTCTGGAAGCGCGCACGGTCGAAGGGCTTGAGCAGGTAATCGAGCGCCTGCACTTCGAAGGCGCGCAGCGCATGCTGATCGAAGGCTGTGACGAAGATCACGGCCGGCGCGGTTTTGGGAGGCAGGGACTCGAGCACGCCGAAACCATCGACGCCGGGCATTTGAACGTCCAGGAACACGAGGTCGGGGTTCCGCTCCTGGATGAAAGTGATGGCCTTCTGCGGATCACCGCATTCCCCGATCACTTCCATGTCGCTTTCCGCCGCCAGTAGCCGGCGAATGCGGCGGCGAGCGAGCGTCTCGTCATCCACGATGAGCGTCTTGATTTTTGCCGTTGCCGTCATGGCGTATCACTGAGGTCGGCACCCGCGGGGGAATAAGGATCGCCGCCTCTACGCCACCATTAGACGCAGCACGAAGGATAAAGTCATGCTCCTTACCGTAAGCAGCCGTAAGGCGTGCCCGGGTGTTGCTCAATCCGACGCCCGAGCCGGACTGATTGGAAGGCTTTTCGCAGGACAGACCCGGGCCGTTGTCGATCACTTGTAACAAGAGTTTCCCGCCGTCGAGCCGGGAGCGAATCTCGATCAGGCCGGTACAGTCGGGGAGGATGCCGTGGCGAATGGCGTTTTCGACCAGGGGCTGGAGGATCAGGTTAGGCACCTCGGCGTCGAGGGTCTGCGGGTCGATGTCGAAACGGACTTGCAGCCGGTCGCAAAACCGGATCTGTTCGATTTCGAGATAACGCTCGACGAACTCCAGCTCGGTGCTGAGCGAAACCTCTTGCGCTCCGGTGTTTTCGAGCGACAATCGCAGCAGCTCGCTCAGGCGCGCGATCATGGCTTCGGCGGCCTCGGGGTTTTCCTGCACCAGGCTCGAGATGCTGTGCAGCGTATTGAACAGAAAATGCGGATGAAGCTGCATTTTGAGCGCCTGGAGCTGGGCCTGCGCCAGCCGGGCCTCGAGCTGCGACGCGCGGATGCGGCCCTCTTGATAGCGCGCGTAATACTCCACTGCGTAGTGGATCAGCAGGACCAGTGCGTACAGTAAGATGCCTTGATCCATCATGACCAGGACGTAGCGCGTGAGACTGGCGAGATCGTGCACGCGCCACTCGGGGCTCGAGGGCGGGACCAGTGCCGCGTAAGCCAACCTGTGCACTACAACGATGGCGAAGGAGGCCACGATGTGGATGGGGGCCGCGAGGTACCAGGCACGGTGATCCACGGGAAATCGCCGTGCGAGCCACAAAATGAGCGGCGTCAGTGCAGCCCATAAGTAGGCGTACGCGAATTCGGCGCGAAACACGTGCGCCCAGGTCACGGCGTGGTGGACCACCTGGGCGGTGTAGTGTTCCTGAACGGCCATCAGAAGCGCGAACAACGACCAGGAAGCGACAATGACGGCGGCTCGCACGAACCAGCGTTTGCGCATGGGGAGATTGCGGAATTATAACGGGGGCAGCTGGTGAATACCTATAGACGTGTGGCGAAGGGGTTACAAGCTGGGGCGAAACGCGCGAGGCTACACCAGGACGGCTTCGGTCTCTTCGCTCGCGGTAAAGTAGGCGCAGTCGGGATGGTGGAAGACCAGCGCGCTGACACTGGCCTCGGGCTCCATCATCATGCCTTCGGTAAGATGCACGCCGATTTCGTCGGGATCGAGCAGCTTCCAGATGCCCTGCTGATCGTCGAGATTGGGGCAGGCGGGGTAGCCGAAGCTGTAGCGTTTTCCGCGATAGCGGGACGTGAAACGCTCCTGCATAGTCATTGAGGGCGGATCGGGGAAGCCCCAGTCCTCGCGGATGCGGCGGTGCAGCCACTCGGCGCAGCCCTCGGCCGTCTCGATAGCCAGAGCTTGCAGCGCGTGCGCTTTGAAATACACTCCGGCCTGCTTCAGCTCTTCGCTCTTTTCGCGAATGCCTGCGCCGGCCGTCACGACGAAAATAGCGAAATGATCGCGCGCGCCGTCCGTCGGATCGAGAATGTAATCGCTCAGGCACAAACCTTCGTCGCGCCGCTGCCGGCCGAAGCGGAAGGTGTGGAGCGGAGTCCGCGCGCCGGGCGTGAATAAATGGATGGCATTGCCATCGCGCTCGGCCTCGAAGAACTGCCAGACAGCTTTCACCTTCATGAACGGCGCGGCTTCCTGCTTGAGCTCCTCCACCATGTGGTAGAGTTCCAGCGCCTTCTCGTTATGCTCTGCCAGGTTTTTCTCGAAGTGACCCTTGTACCCCAGGTGCCGCCCATACAGCATGTGCGGGTTAATGTAGCTCCAGATCTCGGCCAGATGCGGCACATCGCGCACCTTGCGATCGAGGTACGGCGCGGGCGGAATCGGCAGATCGGTCCGAACCTTGCTGCTGCGGATTTCCGTCAGCGGAGCCTCGGGTTCCGCGGGACGCTCGAGTTCCACCGGCGGAACAACCTGCGTGTGCACGCGCAGAACAGCGTCGCGCTGGACCGGGTCCATGAGCTGGTTCATGAGCGACAGGCCGGTCATGGCGTCTTTGGCATAGCAGACGGCTTCGCCATAGGCCGGCGCAATTTTGTTGGTGGTGTATTTCTCGGAAAGCGCGGCGCCGCCCACCAGCAGTGGAATGCGAATCTGGTGCTCGCGCAGATCGCCCGCGGTGATCACCATCTGCTGGGCGCTCTTGACCAGCAGGCCCGATAAACCGATGGCGTCGGGCGAGTGCGCGCGGAAAGCCTCGATGAGCTTCTCCGGCGGCACTTTGATCCCCAGGTTGATCACTTTGTACCCGTTGTTACTGAGGATGATCTCGACCAGGTTCTTGCCGATATCGTGCACGTCGCCCTTTACCGTAGCGAGAATGATCTTGCCGCGATTCGAACTGTCGGCCTTCTCCATAAAGCCTTCCAGGTGATTCACCGCGGCCTTCATGGCCTCGGCCGATTGAAGCACCTCGGCGACGATCAGTTCGTTATTGTTGAACAGCCGCCCGACTTCCGACATGCCGGCCATCAGCGGGCCATTAATGATGTCGAGCGGGGCGGACCCTTCGGCCCGCTTGCGCTCCAGATCCTCGATCAGACCTTCTTTTGTTCCTTCGATGATGTAATTGGCCAGGCGCTCATCGAGCGGCAGCGCGGCGGCCTTGGCTTTGTCTTTCTTGACGGCGTGGCGGAAGAAGTCGGTAATGGCGGCGATGTGGAACTGGTTGATGGCGGCCTTCTGGTCGGGCGTCTGCTGGCGCCAGTCGTCCGGCGCAAGGCGCAGGATTTCATCGGGTGCATCCGCGGGAGGCGTATTGAAGAGCAGGTTTTCCGCGAGGCGCCGCTCTTCTTCAGGGAGCGATGCAAAACGCTCCAGTTTCTGTGCATTGACGATGGCGAGATCGAGGCCGGCCTTGGTGCAGTAATACAGAAAGACCGAATTGATCACCTCGCGCGCCGCCGCAGGCAGCCCGAACGAGATGTTCGAGATGCCGAGCACGGTCTTGACGTAAGGGATGTGCTCCTTGATCAGGCGCAGAGCTTCGATGGTCTCGACGGCGCCGCCGACATAGTTGGTGTCACCGGTGGCGCAAGGGAACACCAGCGGATCGATGATGATGTCCTCGGCCGGAATGCCGTATTTCTCCGTCAGGAGCCGGACGGAACGCTCTGCCACCGCAAGCTTGCGCTCGCGTGTGAAGGCCTGCGCCTGCTGCTTGTCTTCGTCGATGCAGCCCACGATCAGCGCCGCGCCGAAACTCCTGGCGATAGGGCATACGCGCTCGAACTTCTCTTCACCGTCTTCCAGGTTGATGGAGTTGATGAGGCTCTTGCCCTGGCAGTAAGTGAGGGCGTGCTCGATGGCGCGCGGATCGGTGGTGTCGATCATGATGGGCGCCTTGACGAGCCGGATCAGCCGCTCGTAGAACGGCTGGATATCCTTCATTTCGTCGCGATCGGTGGATTGCAGGCACACGTCGATGACGTGCGCGCCGTTTTTTACCTGCTGGCGCGCAATCTCCGCCGCCTGTTCCCATTTTTCTTCCGCAATGAGGTTCTTGAAGGCGCGCGATCCGATCACGTTGGTGCGCTCGCCCACGATGAGCGGGCGATTGCTGTCTTCCGCCTCCACCAGCTCGATACCGGAATAGTAAGCGCGGTGCGACCGGGCCTTCGGGACGCGCGGCTTCTTGCCGTCGGCCATCTGCGCGATAGCCCGGATGTGTGCGTCAGTGGTGCCGCAGCAGCCGCCGACCAGGTTCAGCCAGCCGTGCGCAACGAACTTCTCCAGTTGCGCGGCCAGGCTCTCGGGCGTCTCGTCGTATTTCAACTGCTCGTTCGGCAATCCTGCGTTGGGGTAACAGGAAACGCCGGTCGAAGCGAGCTCGCTGAGAGTCCGCAGATGGTCGGTCATGAACTCAGGCCCGGTGGCGCAGTTCAAGCCAACCGACAGCAGATCGGCATGCGCAATCGATGTCCAGAACGCTTCGGCGGGCTGGCCGGCCAGCATCGTGCCGGTAGCCTCGATAGTTCCTGAAACCATGATGGGAATATCGCGCCCCAACTCGCGCTTGAGTTGGGCGATGGCCAGCAGCCCGGCTTTAACCGCGCGCGTGTCGTTGCACGTCTCGAGCAGCAGGATATCCACGCCGCCCTCGACCAGAGCTTTTGCCTGATCGTAATAGGCGTCGCGGAGGTGCTCAAAAGTGATGCCGCCGCCGACCGAGATCACCTTGGTGGTCGGTCCCATCGAGCCTGCCACCCAGCGTGGCTTGGCAGCCGTGGAAAACTCGTCGGCGGCCTGCCGGGCGAGACGCGCCGCCTGAGAATTGAAATAGCCGGCCTGATCCTGAAGTCCGAACTCGCTCAGCACGATGCGGGTTCCGCCGAACGAGTTGGTCTCGATGATGTCCGAACCAGCTTTCAGGTATGCCCGGTGAACCGCCAGAACGGCTTCGGGACGCGACTTGACGAGGTACTCCACGCAGCCGTCAAGCGCCGGACCATCGGCGGCGGTGAGCTCCTCGCGGTGCAGCATGGTGCCCATCGCCCCGTCCAGCACGAGGATGCGTGTCTCGAGCGCGTCTTGGAGTGCCTGTAACCGTTCCTTTGGGTCGGTCATAGCGAAGCCGGAAATCTCTTTATTTTATCAGGTTGGCCCGGTTGGCCTGCTACCCGCGGCTTTGCCGCACCGTGTTGTATACTACCCTGCGACCGAAAGGCTCGAGGAGGGCACAATGCTCAAGACATCCCTACTTTGCCTGTTCCTGGCGACACTGCACGCGGAGACGGCTTCGCCGGATCAGATTCGTTCAGCCGCGACACGCGCCATCGCCATCGTCCAGCGCGGCGCAACGGGCTTCTATAAGTCGCAGGACTGCTTCTCGTGCCACGATCATGGCCTGCCGATGCTGGCGTTCCGAATGGCCCGCGAGCATGGAGTTACGGTAGACGAGACCGCAGCAAATCAGGTGGCCGCGAAGGGGCTGCTGGCGGGGCCCGACCTTTCGTCCATCGACCGAGCCGTGCAGGACATGATGATCGTCGATCCGGCACTATCAGATGGGTGGGCGCTGATCGCCGCAGATGCCGCGGGCGTGCGGCCAGGCCTCGTGACTGCGGCGTATGCCCAGCGGGTGGCCAACTGGCAGCGGCCGGACGGGCACTGGCTCACTATAGATGACCGCCCGCCACAATCCTATAGCGTGTTTACGGCTACCGCGGTTGCATTGCGAGCCATGCAATTGTATATGCCGGCCCAGCTCGCCAACGAAACAAGCGAGCGTCTGGCGCGCGCCAAGACGTGGCTGCTCACTGCGGCGCCGCGCGACACCGAAGAGTACACGTTCCGGCTGGTTGGCCTGCATTGGGCCGGAGCATCCACCGACGAATGCCGCCGTGCCGCGCGGGACTTGATGGCCCTTCAGCGGCCCAACGGCGGATGGCCAGAACTTCCCCACATGCAGCCGGATGCTTATTCCACCGGCGAGGCGCTGGTCGCGCTGCATGAAGCGGGAGGAGTACCGGTCACCGATCCAGCCTGGCAGAAGGGGCTGCAATACCTGCTTTCGACCCAGGACGACCGAGGCGCATGGCACGTGCGCACACGGATGCTGTCGCCTGCCCAGGTGAGCCCGCCGTATTTCGAAACGGGCTTTCCGTACGGCCACGACCAGTTCCTCTCCACGGACGCAACGTGCTGGGCCGCCATGGCCTTGATGCTGGCGCTTCCCAAGACCGTGAGCCCGTCCGCCCCTTCGCCGCTTCCAGCCCTCGCGCCCAAGGGCCTGCAACCCTGGATGGAGACAGGGCTGTTCGGAACGGTACAGGAGCTGAAGGCGGATCTGGACAAGGGCCTCGATCCCAACAGCAAGACACCAGAGGGCACAACGCTCCTCATGCTGGCGGCACATGACGCAGAGAAAGTGAAGCTGCTGATCGACCGCGGCGCGGACGTGCGCGCCAAGGCCAAGTCCGGGTTCACGGCGTTGATGGTGGCAACCACCTACTTCGGAACTTCCAAATCTGTCAAGCTGTTGCTCGATCATGGCGCCGAAGCGCGGCCGGGCACAGGGGTGCTTTTTAACGCCTCGCCGCTATTCCTGGCGTCACTGGCGGGCGATGACGAAAATGTGGCCCTGCTGGCGGCCAAGGGAGCGGACGCGAATCGCTCGATGAATGTTGTCGGAATGTTTCCCACCAGTCCCTTGATCCAGGCGGTCGTGCAGGGTGACCATGGGGTGGTCGCGGCTCTGCTCGGCGCTGGAGCGGACGTCAAAGAAAAAGACCAGGACGGAATGACGGCGCTCCACTGGGCTGTGGTTGCTCATCGCATGGATGCGATGAAGATACTGCTGGCGCGAGGCGCGGACGTAAATGCGCTAGACCGTTTCGGCTACACGCCATTGCACTACGCCGCAACAATCGATCATGGCGACGCCGAGACGGCCACGGCGCTGCTGAAGGCGGGCGCCGATCCGAGCGTCAAGAACAAGGAAGGCAAGACGGCTTTGGAACAGGGCCGCGAGTATCCTCACATTCTTGCGGCGCTGGAGAAAGCGGAAACGAAACACTAAAACCAGCCGTTCTGTAAAGGGAGGACCACTCAACTGAAGATCAGCGGATCGCTGCCTGTAATTCCCACGCCCTTTTTCGACAATCGAATCGACTTTGACAGCCTGCTCAAACTTTTCGACCATCTGTTTCCGCAGCTGGACGGGTATACGCTGTGCGGGAGCACCGGCGAGGCGGCGTCGCTGACGATTGAGGAGCGCATCGAACTGATGCAGTTCGCGGCCCGGCACACGCCCGCGGGAAAGTCGATCGTGGTGGGGCTTACTCATACCAGCCTCGAAGAAATGCGGAAGCTGGTGCGCGCGGCCGTGGAACTGGGCATCCATGCCGGCCTGGTGCCCTGCCCATACTATTTCCCCAATTCCTTTCCGATGGTGCTCGAGTTTTTCCGC
>Ga0075436_100002961_pt1 | contig 11635 bp, 7 predicted proteins | sample RhiMethybrSRZTD5_FD_75303 | JGI IMG/M metagenome (GOLD analysis project Ga0075436, IMG submission 75303) | Populus rhizosphere microbial communities from Tennessee, USA - Rhizosphere MetaG P. TD hybrid SRZTD5 | ecosystem: Host-associated > Plants > Roots > Rhizosphere > Soil | place: USA... | reverse complement strand
TACAAGTGCCACGAGGTGGACGGCACCGTCTCGCTTCACAAGGGCATCGTGCGCTCCTGCGATGTGTACTTTTACAACGTAGGCAACAAGCTCGGCATCGATCAGATTGCCTACTATGCCGGGCAGGCGGGATACGGCCGTCCGACGGGTGTCGACCTGCCAAACGAAGCCTCCGGCGTCGTACCCTCCTCGGAGTGGAAGATCCGCAATTTCCGGCAGAAATGGTACGCCGGGGAAACCATCTCCGTGTCCATCGGCCAGGGAGCCCTCACCGTCACCCCGATACAGCTGGCGCGCGCTATCGGTGGCATCGCCATGGGCGGCATCTGGTATAAGCCGCACCTGCTGAAATCAGCCAAGCCGGAGCCGCCGCACCAGTTGGCGGTCAATCCGGAGAATGTCGCCAAGGTCGTCTCCGGCATGTGCGGCGTGGTAAATGAGGGGGGCGGCACCGGTGTCCGGGCGAAACTGCCCGGAATTGAAGTCTGCGGTAAAACCGGTACCGCGCAGCTGGCTTCGAATGAATTCCTCAAGCGGGGTGGTAAAGCCGGGAAGGACAACGCCTGGTTCGTCGGATTTCTGCCACGCGAGCATCCGGAAATTGTGGTGGCCGCGCTATATGAAGGCGGCGAGAAAAGCTACTTTACGGCTGCTCTGGTCAGAGATGTGCTGAAGGCCTATGTGGACAAGAAAGCGCGGCTGGGGCAGAGCCTGTTGGCGGTAAGCCGGTCCCAGACGCCGGCCTCCCCGGTCGAGGAGTCTCCCCCTCCGGCACAGGAGCGCGAATGAGCGGCTACCTGAATGTCCGGGACATCGACTGGGGAATGCTGGTTATCGTACTGGTGATTTGCGCCCTTGGCGTAATCCAGATCTTCAGCGCCACCCTCGGCACCTCTCTGCACGAAGCCTGGTGGAAGCAGATCATTTGGGTCGGGCTAGGCATTCTGCTGATGTGGCTGGCTACTTCGATCGATTACCACGCCCTGATGACCCACATAACCCCGCTCTACCTGCTGTCGGTCGGCCTGCTCACGACAGTCCTGCTGATCGGCAAACAGGCGTGGGGCGCCACACGTTGGATTCCGCTGGCTCCGGGCTTTCATCTTCAGGTGTCGGAATTCGTCAAGCTGGTGATAATATTGTTGGTAGCTCGCTTCATGACCGAGCTGCACGGCGACACGATCGAGCTTCGGGAACTATTGAAAATACTGGGCTTAATCGTGGTGCCGATGCTATTGATTGTTAAAGAGCCGGATTTGGGAACGGCTCTCACCTATCTTCCGATTTTGGGGGTAGGGGCTTTTTTGGCGGGCCTGAACTGGCGATATGTTTTGGTCACCGGGTTGATTGTGGTCCTGGTGCTGCCGGTCGGGATCCACTTTCTGCAGCCGTATCAGAAGGCGCGCCTGGTCAGCTTTTTGGATCCTGACCGCGACCCCCGGGGCACGGGATACCAGTTGATCCAGTCCAAGATTGCGGTGGGCGCGGGAGGGATGTGGGGCAAGGGTGTGACGCATGGAACGCAGACGCAGCTTCGGTTCCTTCCGGTGCCGCACACCGATTTCATCTTTTCCACTTTTGCCGAAGAACACGGATTTGTGGGGATCGTAGTGGTACTGGCGCTTTATTTCATGCTGCTGATGCAGATTGTGAAAAATGCGCAAACCGCGCCCGACCGGGCCGGTATGTATATATGCATGGGCGTGGCGGCACTGTTGCTGTTCCACGTTCTGGTCAATGTGGGGATGGTGGTGGGCCGCATGCCCGTCACTGGAATCCCGCTGCCGCTGATGAGTGCCGGCGGCTCCAGCATGCTTTCGATGTTCCTGATGCTGGGGCTGGTCAACAACGTCCGGGTGCGGCGTTTTGTGAACTGAAGTTTATTGAGGAAAGGAAGTCGGGCGGCGGGGCTGCCCTGAAAATTTTGTTGGGAGCCTAACAGGACTCTCGAACTGGTGGCGCTCCATAGGAGAGCGTGGTTCGAATCGAGGAACGGGTTCCCCGGCTGGCGGCGGGTGTAGAGATCAGGTTCTCCATCCGGCTGGCAAGCGTGAGCTTCTGAATCATCGTAGGCGCCCGGCTTGGCAGGTTTAGCGCCGGGGCCCGCAGTGCGAAACCCACGCGGGGTGTCCACGTTCCTCCCGGTTCCGGCGAGATCCCCGGGACCCAACGGAGGAATGAAATGTCAAAAGAGTTGGTTGTATCTTCGACCCGCCACGAGACACGTGTGGCTTTGGTCGAAGACGATCAGGTAAGCGAGATTTATTATCAGCGGGAAAAGGAATACTCGCTGGCCGGCAGCATCCACAAAGGACGCGTTACGCGCGTGCTGCCCGGCATGCAGTCGGCCTTCGTGGATATCGGGCTGGATCGCGACGCGTTTCTGTACGTTTCGGATTTCTTCGAAGACAACGAGGAATACGACAAGGTGGTTTCCAGCGTGGAAGACACCGTGCTCCGCCTGGAGAAAGGGACTGCAGTTGCTCCGCCACCACCCCCGCCGGCGGCTGTTTCGCCGGCCGTCGAGGCGGCCGACGCGGAACCCCCCGCCGCACCCGTACGGGCCCCGCAGGTGACCAATGGCCAGCCCGCGGTAGCCGTTTCCGAGCCGCGAACCGAGGGGCGGGATAACCGGGGCGACCGGGATAACCGGCGCGGCCCGCGCTCGCGCAGGCGGCGTGGCAGGGGTGGCCGCGGCGGCCTTCCCGAGTCCAAATATTTCTCGCCAAAGCCGCGGCAGGAAGCTCCTGCCGGCGAGGTGGCGCCCGCCGCGGAGACCGAAGAAGAGTTCCCGGTCTTGCCGGGAGAGTCGCTAGCTAAGTACGGGACCGAGCGTCCCAACGAGACGCCGGCGTCACGGCACGAAAGCGCGGCGCAATCATTTGACAACGAGCAACCGGAGGATGCCGGAGCCGAAACCGAACCGGAGGTGTTAGCTCAAGAAGGCCACCTGCAGGAGGTTGGGGCCGCCGAAAATCGCTACGAGAATGACATCCCGGAGGAGCCGTTTTCTTCGGCGCCCGGTTCCGATGAACCTGCGCTGGACAGTAAGGCCCCGGATGTAATGGCGGCCGTCGAACTCAGCGCCGGTGAACCCGAAACCGGGACGGCTGGCGAAATCGTGGCAACTGAGACCGAGGCTGGGGCGGAAGGCGCGTTGGGCGATGCTCCGGTGGAGGAGACGGTTGAGCCGGCGCGCATCCCCACCAGCCTGACGGCCACACTGCGCGAGCAGGGCCCGCGTTTTCTCCACCGCATGTCACGCCGGATGCGCCGCAAGATGCGAAGCGGTGGCCCGGCTCCCGCGGAAGGCCAGCGGCCCATGGACGCGCCGCGCGAGGTGCAGGCGCCGGCGGCGAGAAGTGAATCCAAGCCGGAAACTCCGCGCCCCGCGGCGCGTGTCGAGAAATCCGGACCACCCTCCATCAGCGATCTGCTGCGCGAAGGCCAGGAGATCATCGTGCAAATCGCCAAGGAGCCGCTCGGCCAGAAAGGCGCGCGCATCACTTCCCACATCGCGCTGCCCGGCCGCTTCCTGGTGTATATGCCGACGGTCGACCATGTGGGCATCTCCCGCAAGATCCCGAGCGACGAGGAGCGCATCCGCCTGAAGCGCGTCATCCAGGCCAACCGCACCGGAATGCCGGGCGGCTTTATCGTGCGCACGGCGGGCGACGGCCGAAGTGAAGAAGAGCTGCGCGCCGACATGCTGTTCCTCTACAACATGTGGCTGGACATCCGGCAAAAGGCCGAGAAGAGGCCTGCTCCGGCGTTGATCCACCACGATCTGGATGTCGTCGAGCGCATCCTGAGAGATCAGCTCACTCCGGCGTTCAAGAGCATCTGGGTGGACAACGAAGAAGTTTACGAAAACGTGCTCAGCTTCACGCAGCGCTTCCAGCCCGCGCTCGTGAACCGCGTCAAGCTCTACACCCGCGCAACACCCATTTTCGATGAGTTCGGCATCACGCAGGAGTTGGAGAAGGCGCTGCGTCCCAAAGTCTGGCTGAAATCGGGCGGATACATCGTCATCAACCAGACCGAGGCGCTGGTGGCCATCGATATCAACACCGGCAAGTACGTCGGCAAGTCCAACCGCCTCGAGGACACCATCGTCAAGACCAATACCGACGCGGTGAAGGAGATCGTCCGGCAGATCCGGCTGCGCGATCTGGGCGGCATCATCGTGGTGGACTTCATCGACATGGACGAGCGCAAGAACCGCCAGAAAGTAATGCAGGCGCTCGAAGACGCCATGCGCGCCGACCGCGCGCCCAACAAGATTCTGCAGTTCAACGATTTCGGACTGGTGGCGATTACGCGCAAACGCGTCAAGCAGAGCCTGGAGCGTACGCTGTGCACGCCGTGCCCCTATTGCGATGCCGCGGGCTACGTGAAGAGCGTTCAGACAGTGGTGGGCGAGATTCTGCAGGAAGCGCAGAAGGTGGCCGGCGCGGTCGAGCGCGGCGACGTCACGCTGCGCGTGAATCCCGAAGTCGCCAAGCTGCTCAAGTCCAACAAGAACGATACCTTGCAGGAGATCGAACAGGTGCTGGGCCGCACCGTGCTGGTCAAAAGCGACCCGCTGATGCACCAGGAAAAGTTCGACCTGGCATAAATCGGCCATAGTACGGCGCCATTACCGGCGAGTTTGCGTTCACAGGCACATCTCCGCGCTCTCTCTGCGCCCGTTTTCCGCGGAACCCCGGGCGCAAAACGCTCGTTACGTTAATGTAGATACATATGCTCAATTACAATTGCGACGAGACGCGTCGGCGCGCCTCTCTGCTGTTGTGTCCTTTTCTGCTCCTCGCCTGTTCCGCTACCGCCCAGAACGCAGTCAGAATTGAGCCGGCCAAGGGCGGCCTTGGGTGGCTGACACATCCGTATCAGCCCCGATCGGTGCCGCCGATCAATTTGGCCAATTCATCACGTCTCGAGTCGCTGATCCGCGCGGGCAACCTTTATCTTTCGGCCGAAGACGTGGTGGCCCTGGCCATCGAAAATAACATCGACGTGGAAGTGCAGCGGTATGCGCCGCTGCTGGCAAGAGAGGTGCTGCGGCGCGCCCAGTCGGGCGGCGTACTGCGGAGCGTGGGCGTTGGCGTAGCGCCGGGTCCCCAGAGCGTCAGCCTGCAAGGCGTCAGCGTGACAACCAGCACGGTGAGCGCGGCCGGAGCGGGCGTGAGCTCGGGGGGCGGCATTGTTACGCAACTCGGACCGAACCTTCTTTCTCTCGATCCGTCCATCTCCGCCTTTGCCAGCTTTCAACACGCCACCTCGCCGCAGAGCAACACGGTGCTCACCGGAACCACGGCATTCGTCCAGGATACCCGGACTTACCAGGCGCAATACCAGCAAAACTGGGCTTTCGGCTTGAGCGCGCAGCTTTCGTATTTCAGTCAATACACCAAGGTGAACAGCCCGTTTTTTACCTTGAATCCATTTACAAGCGGCGCCCTGGATCTGCAGTTGACGCAAAATCTGCTGCAAGGGTTTGGATCCGCGGTGAACGGCCGCAACATCCGCGTACAGAAGAACAATCTCAGGGTGACCGATCTGCAGTTCAAGCTGCAGGTGATCACCACCGTCTCGGCCGTTCTCAACCTGTATTGGGACCTGGTCAGTTTCGTTCAGGACGAACACGCGCGCGAGCAGGAGGTGCAGACCGCGCAACAGTTGCTGGACGACAACAAGAAGCAGGTGCAGATCGGTTCGCTGGCCGAGATTGAAATCACGCGGGCGGAATCGCAACTCTACACCGCCAAACAAGACCTCATCATCTCGCAGACCAACATGGCTCAGCAGGAAACCGTCCTCAAGAATGCGCTGAGCCGTTCGGGCGTAGCCGTGCCGGAACTGGCGGAGGTGCATCTTGTCCCCCTGGATAAGATCGTTGTGCCGCCCCAGGACGAGACCCGGCCGGTGGACGACCTGGTAACAGAGGCCCAGAAAAATCGAGTCGAGATCGAACAAAGCCGCATCAACCTCGAAAGCAATCACTTGAATCTGGTCGGCATCAAGAATTCCTTGAAACCCACGTTGCAGGCCTTCGCCGAAGTGACCAATAACGGCTTGACCGGCGACCTCAACCCGCAGCTGCTCGGGCAGCCCGGTCTGGCGTATCTCGCGGGAGGATATGGCAACCTGCTGGCGCAGATCGCCCGGCGGAATTACCCCAACTACTCGGCGGGCATTTCGCTCAATATCCCCCTTCGCAACCGCGCGGCGCAGTCCGACTATGTGACCAGCCTGCTCGAAATACGGCAGAACGAACTGGGACTCCGGAAAAGCATGAATCAGGTAAGGGTGGACGTGCAGAACGCGGTGATCGGAGTGGAGCAGGCCCGCGCCCGGTATGATGCCGCGGTCAAGGCGCGGGTGCTGGCGCAACAGACTCTGGAAGCGGATCAGAAGAAATTCACGTTGGGGGCGGCAACGCCGTTTCAGGTCGTCCAGGATCAGCGCGACCTGGCCAACGCCCAGAGTTCGGAGATCCAGTCCATGGCGAATTACACGCACGCCCGCATCGCTATCGACCAGGCGCTGGGACGAACGCTCGATGTGAACCATATCTCGCTCGCCGAAGCGTTATCGGGACGCGTCGGCGGAAAATCCGCGCAGTGAGGGAGAAGATCATGACAAACTTCTCATACAACTTTCGTAAAGGCGTCGCGGTCGGCTTGTGCATTTTCTGGCCGGTTTCATTGGCTTCGGCTCAGCAGGCTTCCATCGAGCCGGTCCGGCCCGCCGCGCCTGTCCTATGGCGGCCGTATCTGGCTCCGGAAGTGCCGCCAGTCCGGTTGGCCAACTCCGCGCGGCTACGCGATCTGGTCCGCGCCGGCAAGCTTTATCTGACGGCGCAGGACGCCATTGCGCTGGCGCTCGAGAACAACATCGATATTGAAGTGGCGCGGTATGACCCGATTGCGTGGGAGTGGAAAGTCGAGCGCGCGGAAGCCGGCGGCGCGCTGCCGGGCGTCCCCAGCGGCGCATCTCAAGCGGTCTCGGTGGCCAACGGCCAGGGTGTCCTGGGCAGCCAGGCGGCCGCGGGCGTCACCGGCGGTGGCGGAAACCTGGGCGGCAAAGGTACCACCAACGCGACCATCTCCCAAATCGGGCCCGTGACGCAGAATCTTGATCCGACGATTCAGGAAGCCACCACGTTCAGCCATCGAACCATACCCCAGCCCAATAGCGTGCAGAGTCTTACCGCCGCCTTGATCCAGAATCAGCGCATATATAGCGGATCGCTGCAGGAAGGATTTCTCACCGGCGGCAGTGTTTCCGGAACTTACACCGACCATTACCTGAACGAGAACTCGCCGACCGACGTTCTGAACCCTTCCTCGGCCGCGAACCTCTCCGTTTTCTTCCAGCACAATCTCTTGCAGGGATTCGGCGTAGCTGTGAATGCCCGTACGATCACGGTCGCCAAGATTAATCTGCAAACGTCAGACCTGAATTTCAAGACGCAGGTCATCGGAACGGTAGTGAACGTCCTCAACACCTACTACTCCCTGGTTGCCGATTACGAGGACGTAAAGGCCAAGAGCAGCGCCGTAGAAGTGGCGCAAAAGTTTTGGGAGGACACCAAGAAGCAAGTACTGATCGGCACCTTGACCGGGATAGACGCGACCAGGGCGGAATCGCAGGTAGCCACAAGCCAGCAGAATCTGGTGATCTCCCAAGCCAGTCTTCAGCAACACGAACTGCAGCTCAAGAGCCTGATCAGCCGCACGGGAAGTGATGATGCGGTAGTGGCGAACGCGCAAATCGTGCCGCTGGATCGAATCGTCATACCCGCCGCCGACGATCTCCCGCCTTTGAAAGACTTGGTGCAAACAGCGCTGGCAAACCGAAGCGATCTCGCGGCGGAAAAAGCCGGTTTGAAGACCGCCGAAGTGTCGGCCTTGGGATCGAAGAATGGCGTCTTGCCTACCCTCGTGGCCTTCGGCGATGCGAGCCAGGCCGGCCTCGCCGGAAAGCCTAAGCCGGTAGTGGCCGGCGGGTTCGTTGAAACGCCCGACCCTTATTTTGTGGGCGGCGCCGGTACAGCTCTCGGCCAGATCTTCCGCCGCAACTTTCCGTCCGAAGGCGGTGGCGCCTTCTTCGAGACCCCGATCCGCAACCGGCAGGCGCTGGCTGATCAGGGAATCGATCAGCTGCAGCTCCGCGTGACGCAGTTGACAAACCAGAAGGATCTGAAACAAACCGAGGTCGATATTTTGAATGCCGTCGTGGCCCTTCGGCAGGCGCGCGCCCGTTCTAATGCTGCCGTCCAAAACCGGATTCTTCAGCAACAATTGTTTGATGCCGAGCAGAAGAAATTCTCTTTGGGCGCATCGACCCCGTACGATGTGGTGCAGCAGCAGCGAGACCTGGCCGCCGCGCAATCCACCCAGATCGCGGCGCTGGCCACGTACGCCAACGCGCGCTTAGTACTCGATCGCACACTGGGTACAACGCTCGAAACGAACCACATCTCCATCGCGGAGGCCCGTGAAGGGCGCGTGGCGCAGCCCTCGTCGCTTCCGGCCGGAGTGCCGAACCGGCCGTAACTGGCGCACCCCCTTTTGCGCCGGCTGAAGATCGGGGTATCGTATTTATCAGCGCGGTTCGTCATGCACCCAGGTGGGTTGGCATCTCCGCAACACCGGAAACAGATGGATTCTGATCTGGTGCGCCGGTCGTCGACCGGTGGTCTTGTCTATGTTGGCTTTCTGGCCGCATTGTGGGCCACCACCAATTACTTTCGCAGTCATCCCGCTCTGCTGGTTGGCGTTAGCGCAGGCTCCTTAGTGTGCGGCAGCTCGCGCTTCCTGTTGGGATACCGTTTTGAGCGGCTCTATGCCCGGAACCCGGTAGCCTGGCGCGCTGCTTATTTTCTGGCGGTTAACCTCAATTCCCTGGTCTGGGGCCTGTTTCTGGCGGCCACTTTTCTGCTCTTTGGCTATAACGCTTGGAAGACTCTTCTGCTGCTGATCTGCGTGGCCGGTACCGCTCCCATGGCGCTGGCGGTCCTAGCGCCCAATCTGCCGATCGTGCGCACATTTTTCTGCGCCCTCGCGCTGCCCATGATCGCCGCCAATCTGTATGTCGGCGGTACGCGAGGCTATACCGCGGCTGCGGTTTTTTCCTGGTACCTGATCTTCGCTCTGGTCTACGCCGGAATCATCCACGGGCAATACATGCAATACATCCAGGAAAAATTTGCGCTGGTTGAAGCCAAGAAGGCGGCCGAGCGCCTGAGCCGCGCGAAGTCGGAGTTTCTGGCCAACATGAGCCACGAGCTCAGAACCCCGATGAACGCCATCCTCGGCATGACCTACCTGGCATTGAACAGTCCGCACGGTGTCGAACAGCGCAAGTACCTGCGGATGGTGACGAGTTCGGCGGAAGCTTTGCTGCAATTGATCAACGGCCTGCTCGATTTTTCCAAGATCGAGGCGGGAAAACTGGAGCTAGAGCACATCCCGTTCTCCGCGGTAGAACTGGTCGATGAGACCGTCGGCTCGTTCTCCCGAGACCTTCAGGCTAACGGTGTCCGGATCGAGGCGCACGTAAATGAAGACGTGCCCTCCCGGCTTTCTGGCGATCCTTTGCGGCTGCGCCAGGTTCTGGTTAACGTGGTCGGCAACGCGGTGAAGTTCACCCGCGAAGGGGAGATCGAGGTACAGGTGTCGCGGGTCGACGAACAGGACGAGAACGTAGCTCTGCAATTCCTGGTTCGCGATACAGGCGTCGGCATCCCCGCCGAGAAGCAGCGATCTATCTTTGAAGCATTTGAGCAGGCCGATTCCTCGACGACCCGTGAGTACGGCGGGACCGGCTTGGGCCTGGCGATCGCTTCCAAAATCGTCGGAATGATGGGCGGGCGCATGTGGGTTGAAAGCCGGCCGGGGCATGGCAGTTCATTCTTCTGGACCGCCCGCTTTGCACGTCCGGTGCTGGAGGAAGCGGGGCCGCCTGAGCGGCTGGAACAGCCGGAACCGAGACAGGCGCACGTGACTCTGCAAATACTGCTCGCTGAAGATCACGATGTCAGCCGGACACTCATGAAGAAACTGCTCGAGATGCGCTGTCATCAGGTGACCGCGGTCTGCAACGGGAGGCAGGCCCTGCAAGAGATGGATCGGCACATCTTCGACGTCGTGCTCATGGATATTCACATGTCTGAGCTGGACGGCCTCACAGCGACCGCCGCCATACGCGGGAAGGAGCAGGGCGCGGCGCCAGTTCCGATCATCGCGCTCACGGCAGACGCCGGCGCGGGCCTTCGCGAGCGCTATCTGGCGATGGGTTTTACGGACTACATCGCCAAACCTGTCAAGCCGGAGGCCCTCTACGCGCTGATCGAGAGCCTGATCAAACCGGCGGCTGCTCGCAAGGCCGCCACATAACAGCCTAGCTTGACAGTGTCCCGGTTCCCGATATAGTTAAGGTAGATTACCTTCCCAGAGGAGAATTCATCATGGCAAACTACGCTCACCCGGAGACTCTGGTCTCAACCGACTGGGTCGCGCAACATGCGTCCGATCCTAACGTGCGCGTTGTCGAAGTAGACGTCGACACGAAAGCATATGACGAAGGTCACGTTCCGGGCGCCCTGGGCTGGGCCTGGAATTCGCAACTGTGCGACACCGTACGGCGCGATATTCTTCCCAAGGCGCAATTTGAAGAGCTGATGGCGTCTTCGGGGATTTCCAACAACACTACGGTGGTCATCTACGGGGATAACAACAACTGGTTCGCGGCCTGGGCGCTCTGGCAAATGAAGATTTACGGACATAAGGACGTCAGGCTGATGAACGGAGGCCGCAAGAAGTGGCTTTCAGAGGGGCGCGAGCTTTCAAAAGATGCGCCAAAAGTCAGCCGCGCTAGTTACAAAGCCACCGGACCGGACAACTTTCTTCGCGCGTTTCTGCCGCAGGTACAGGCAGCGCTCGAGGGGGGCACCTCGTCAATGGTTGATGTGCGAAGCCCGCAGGAGTTCACGGGCGAGATTCTGGCGCCCCCCGGACTGCCGGAAACGTGCCAGCGCGGCGGTCACATCCCGGGAGCACGCAACATCCCTTGGGGCAAGGCGTGCAATGACGACGGCACATTCAAGTCGGCGGACGAACTGCGGTCGCTCTATGGCGCCGAAGGCATCGATGGCTCCAAGCCGGTGATTGCTTACTGCCGCATCGGCGAGCGGTCGAGCCACACATGGTTCGTGCTGAAGTACCTGCTGGGGCTCGACAAAGTCACCAATTACGACGGCTCCTGGACCGAATGGGGCAACTTGGTGGGGGCGCCGGTCGAGAAGGGCGCGGCGGCCACCGCGCGGGCGTGACCATGAAGGCTGAAGAATATCAGGAGCGCCAAGTCCAGATTCTGGGCTGGCCGGTGAATCTGGCCAGCTACCGGCTGGGCGAGGTCTTTCACTGCAAAGCGGATAACGTTTCTCCGGGCGCTGCGCTGGCGCGCACTACCGGCACGACGCGCGAAGAAGCGGAGAAAAAAGCGCTCGATCGGGCCGAGCAACTACTGAGCCGCACTCGGGTGCATACCGTCTAAACTAGCCGCCCTGCGAATCCTGCTCGCCGGTTCCGGCCAGTTCCTCGACTTTTGATCCGCGGCTGTCGATCCG
>Ga0075436_100002960_pt1 | contig 11636 bp, 10 predicted proteins | sample RhiMethybrSRZTD5_FD_75303 | JGI IMG/M metagenome (GOLD analysis project Ga0075436, IMG submission 75303) | Populus rhizosphere microbial communities from Tennessee, USA - Rhizosphere MetaG P. TD hybrid SRZTD5 | ecosystem: Host-associated > Plants > Roots > Rhizosphere > Soil | place: USA... | reverse complement strand
CGAAGGACGCCTGCGGCATGCACATCTGCGAGCATTGCGGCTGCTGCAGCGATTGTTGCGATTGCGACGTCCCGCTCGATGAGACCACGCAGCTGCACGTTGCCGCGGCGCCCGAGCCGGAGATCGAACCCGTCCCCGAGCCTGAACCGGAGATTACTCCTGAGATGGCGGCGGTCTCTGAGGATCAGCCCCTGGTGCCGGAAGAACCGGCGTCCGATCCGTTCGAAACCCACGAAGTCTGAGCGGTTTCTTCCAGAGCTGGCGCCGACGTGAAAGGCAGATGGATGCGCAGAACGCGCTCCCGCCGCCGCTCTTCTTCAAGATGACGCACGCGCGCGTGTAGCAGGTCCTGGAGCGAGATGATACCCACGAATTTTGCCGATTCCCCTTCAATCACCGGAAGTCTGGTAAACCCTGTTTCCGCCATGCGGTTGACGACAATGCGCAAAGGCTCATCAGGGTAGGCGACAGATGGCTTGGTGCGTACCACTTCGCTGATCTCGCGGGGATCGGAACCGCCGGCGAGTTTTTGCAGCTCCTTGCGCGTCACCACGCCCACCAGTCTCCCGTCCTCGGCGGCCACCGGATAAAGGCGCTGGCCGCGGCGGCTGCTATGGAGCGACGCCGGCAAATCCTTTCGCTCCAGGTTCGGCGCGAGCACCGCGATGTTCGTCCGCATCACGTCGCGCGCGAAGAGAATCTCGAGCGGATCGACGGCGTACTCGCGGCTCAGATGATAGCCGCGGCGCGCCACCTTCTCGGTCAGAATCGAGCGCTTCAAAGTCAACGCCGTGAAGAAATGGGCGATCACCGACGCCACCAGCAACGGCAGAATCACGTTCATGTCGTGCGTCAGCTCAACCGCGAAGACGATGCCGGTGAAGGGCGACCGCATGGTGCCGCCCAGAATGGCGCCCATGCTGATGAGGGGCCAGAAGCCGGCGCCTTCGTTGGGCAGGAACATGGCCTCGAGCCCGCCCAGCGCGCCACCCATCATCAGAAGCGGCGCCAGCACACCGCCCGAAGTTCCAGAGCCCAGCGAAAATGCCCAGATGAACGACTTCACCAGCAGGATGCCCCAGATGACGTGATAAGCCACGCTGCCCTGGAGCAGCGCGCCGATCGTTTCGTAGCCTACGCCCAGCGCCTGCGGAAATACGAAGCCGCCCAATCCGACCGCGAGGCCACCGATGGCCGGCCACCAAATCCAGTGGATCGGCATGTGCTTCTGGAATAGGTCTTCGGCCGCATACACCGCGAGCGTCAGGAGCGCCGAGAGCCCGCCTGCGAGCAATCCGCAAAGCACGCAGCCCGCGAGGCCCTCGGGGCCGATGAACACGCTGTGCTCGGGCACCGGGAATAGCGGCCCCAGCCCGATGATGTAGCGCCGCACCGCGCCCGCTGTCGCGCACGCAAGCGCCACCGGAACCAGGCTGCGCGGCTTCCATTCGAACAGCATCAGCTCGACCGCAAGCAGCGTGGCCGCGAGCGGCGAGGCGAAGGTGGCCGCCATGCCGCCCGCCGCGCCTGCCACCAGCAGCGTTTTGCGTTCCGCGCTCGTCAGGTGGAAAAACTGCGCGATCATGGAGCCGAACGCTCCACCGGTCATGATGATTGGCCCTTCGGCCCCGAACGGTCCGCCGGAGCCGATCGAGATCGCCGATGACAGCGGCTTCAGTATCGCCAGGCGCGGCTCGACGCGGCTGCCGTTGATCAGGATGGATTCGAGAGCTTCCGGAATTCCGTGCCCGCGGATGCGCTCCGAGCCGTAGCGCGCCATGAAGCCGATCACGATGGCGCCCCCGACCGGCACAAGAATTTCGAGCCAGCCCAGATGATTGCCCGCCGGCGATACCAGATTGGCCGACCAGCGCTGGAAAAAGAACAGGTTCGTAAACAGGCCGATGAGCTTGAGAAGGCCCAGCGCCACGTATGCGCTCACCACCCCAATGGCTATCGCCAAAAGTGAGATGGGAATCGTGCGTGGCGTGACTGTGAAATCGCCCAGCTTGCTGGACGCCCGCGCGACTTTAGTTGCCGCCGCCATCGTTCCTCCGAATCAAGCCTTCTAGCGCCGCGACCAGCGCCGGGCCGTTAGCGCGCAGTTCGGCCAGGTGGCACACGGTGAGCTTTTCGAGGTCTGCTTCGCCGTGCGGCGTCAGTTGGATGAGCACCTGCCGCCGGTCGGCTGGTGAGCGCGAGCGGGAAATCAGCCGGCGGTCCTCGAGGCGCTGCACCAGCTCGACCGCGCTATGGTGCTGAATTTGCAGCCGCTCCGCCAGAATCCCGATTGTGGGCGGCTCTTCAGACCGCGCAAGCCCTTTTAGCGCCAGCAGCAACTGGTGCTGATGCGGCTCGATCCCGGCCGTCCGCGCCGCCAGTTCGCTGAAGTGCAGAAACCGGCGAATCTGATAGCGAAACTCCGCCAAGGAGGCGTAGTCTAACTCTGTAATTGTTTCTGATAAAGCCACTTATAAGTAGTATATCGTATTACGATATTATGGGCAGCAGGGGCTGGCTCACGCCGCCGGCTGTGACACGGTGGATGGCCGCCATCAGCTCTTCGGGGCGCATGGGCTTGGAAATGTAGCCGTCCATGCCCGCGTCCAGGCAGCGCCGGTCGTATCCTTTGAGCGCGTGCGCCGTCAGGGCCAGGATGGGTACGCGGCCCCCGGTTGGCTCTTCGAGCGCCCGAATGGCCGCAGTGCATTCGAAGCCGTTCAAATGCGGCATCTGGATATCCATGAGGACCACGTCGAATGGCTTTTCGCGCCAGGCGGCCAGGGCTTCCCGCCCGTCGCTCGCCACCGTTACCCGGTGTCCGGCTTTTTCGAGCAACCGCACGGTGATCTTCTGGTTGATCAGGTTATCCTCGGCAACCAGAATATCCAGCGGCCGTGTCTCGAGCTGTTCCAACCCTATAGCGCGCGCCGGCTTAGGCGCCACGGCGTGCGTTGCGGGTTCGAGCGGAATGACGAAATGAAATTTGCTGCCCTTCCCCAGCTCGCTTTCGGCCCAGATGTTTCCGCCCATTAGCTCGACCAGCCTGGACGAGATGGTCAGCCCCAGACCCGTGCCGCCATGCTTGCGTGTGGTGGACCCGTCCGCCTGCCGGAAAGGCTCGAAGATCGGCCCGATCTTGTCCGCGGGAATGCCGGAGCCGGTATCGGACACACAAAAATGCACCTGCGCCGTCCGGTCCCTGGCTTCAAAAACGTCCACTGTCACCGCGATGGTGCCGGCGGTCGTGAACTTGATGGCGTTATTCACCAGATTGAGCAGCACCTGGCGGATGCGCACCGGATCACCCAGCGCAGCATCCGGTACGTCCGCTCCAATTTCGACCTCCAGCTTAAGACCTTTCTGGCTGGCGGGAACGGCCAGCGCGGCCACGGCATCGGCCACGCACTCGCCGATTGAAAAATCTATAGGGTCCAGCTCCAGACGTCCGGCTTCAATCTTGGAGAAATCCAGGATGTCGTTGAGCAGCCCCAGCAGCGATTCGGCGGACTTCATGGCGTCGGAGATATAACCGCGCTGCTCGCCAGAGAGATCGCCGGCCAGCGCGAGGCCGGCCATGCCGAGAATACCATTCATGGGCGTGCGGATCTCGTGGCTCATGTTGGCCAGAAACTGGCTCTTCAGCTCGGTAGCCTCTTTCGCCGCCCGCAGCGCACTCTCCATCTCCTGGTTGTTCTTGAGTAACTGGTTGGTTTGCGTGGTGACCCGCCGCCGCAGCAGCAGAACCCAGACGAGCGCTCCAAAGATCGCCAGGCTCAAGAAGATCATCACGCGCAGCGTGCGCTCGAGCGTCCACCAGGCGGGGCGCCCTAGCACCACGAGGTCTCGCTGCGATCGCACCAGCAGCCGGAAAGATATTGGCTCGTTGAAGTCCCCGCCTGTTTCGATGAGACAGATTCCGCTCACTCTGACGCGGCTGCCCTCCTGGAGTGGAGGCAGGCCGGCGGCCGCGGAGCGATCGATTTCCGCGCGGAAGACGTTGGTGCCGGACTTCAACCCGAGCCATTGCCCCTTTGGTGTGACCGTGCGGCTCACCACGTCCGCCTCAATCTCGACCAGATCGCCATCGTGCTCGGACGCCTGCCCGGCGGTCACCAGGATAGGATGGGGCGCCGGGCCGCGGCCCAGTTGCCGCACAGTGGCGTCCTGGAGAACCGGATTGTACTCCCCGGGCGCGGGAAAACCGATCACTTCCACCCGGTCGCCCGGATGCAATGCATTGGCCTGCTGTGCCAGCACGATCAAGCCCTGCCCGCCATCCCGGAGATACAATTCGCGCGCACGCTGAAAAGTCACCACGCCCTGTAGCCGGGCAGGCTGGGCAACCGACTCGCGGGGCGAGAACTGCAACAGGCTGGAAGCGTGACGCAGCGGCAGGTCGGAGGTTTGAATCCCCACGGGCCCGATGACGACCACGTCGTTCAGGCTTTGTACGTGGAGGATCACTCCCGTCAGTTGGCGCCGCTTGGTAAATGTCGCCCCGCACGCGCCGCGCAGCCTCACGCGCGCGTTCACCAGCTGGGCATACCCGTCGCGGGGGAAATTCACCACCGTGGCCCGCACACGGTCCGCCCCGAGTCCCACGGATAGGTTAAGCCTGTGCCGGTCGGCGACGGCGGAACGGACCGTGCCCTCGACCTCCACCCAGGAGGCGTCGAGGGTCCCTGAAATGAGTTCTTCGTAAGACACTCGCCGGGGCTGGGGCAGCTTGCCTGGACCAAGGACTCGAATCTCCGGCTTTTGAACAATCGGCGCGAATTCCCCTGGGCCGCTGATTCCGGTGACCTCCACGAGCTGGCCCTGGCGGATGTTCAGCCAGTGTTCGGCGGCCAGGTATGCCCCGCCGGTTGCGTCCTGAACGAAAACGTCATTCCAACCTGGATCGTAGTGGGTGACTACTGCGCGCAGGCGCACGGGCAGGCCTTTAGCGGCTTCTTCGGCGGACAGCGCGCGGATCTGCGCGGCCCTGGTCAGGACTGCGGGCGCGGCGGACAGAGTGCTGGCCAGCGCGCACGCTATCAGAAACGTGCGGCTTAGGCGCACACCGATCGGTGGCAGAACCTTTCGTAGCCGGTGCATGCCGGACAAAGTTCCTCGTCTTCTTGATCGGCAGCCCGGGGTCGAAACTTCAGGCAGGACTTACTGCGGCGGAGTGGCGGTCTGGCCCGGCGGAGGGGGCGGAGGCGGCGCCGGCGCAGGTACCGGTGCGGGCTGTGGTAGTGCGCCCGGATTAGCCCAGGATGAGCCGGCCGATGAATTCGAGCCGGCCGGGGTGTTGCCGGGCTGGGGACCCGCACCCGGCTGACCGGCAAACCCCGGCTGACCGGGGAACCCAGATTGACCGGGCAGCCCCAGGCCTCCCGGCCCTCCCGGCACATTGGGGGTGGGCTGGCCCCCCGGCTGCATCCCGCCCATCATCCGTCCGGCCCCTGTACGATCCTGGCCGAAATCGTAGATGAATTCCCACTCGTTGTACTGGTCGCGATCGTTGTAGATCTTGATGCTGGGCTTCTCGACTTTGCTGGCCACGCCGGCGATGCTGCCCACGCCGATCTGCGGCCCGGTGGCGGTGGCCGCTCCAGGGGCGCCGCCGGGAAACGGCCGGGGATTGGTCAGCAGGTTGCGGATGAGCGCGGCAGCCTGGTCCGCGCCGGGCTGATTTGGATCGACCCCTGGTGTTCCGGCGATCCCGGGTGCTCCGGCGAGTGCCGGATTTCCGGGTGTTTGCGACGTGCCGTCGGGCGATGGAGTGCCAGCCGGCTGGGCGGGATTGAACGGACTGCCCTGGCTGCCGGGAAGGCCGGGAATGGCCGGCATCGCTGATGGCCCACCGCCGGGAGTCGGAATGGAAGGTTGTCCCGCGACCGGCTGTCCGGCCACGCCGGGCTGTAAGAGCGTGTTACTCGCGTCACCGGGCTGCTGGCCCGGTATGGCTGCCGCATTGGGATCGTTCCCCGGCTGCGGCTGGTCACTCGGCCGCCGCGGCGGCCCGGCCGTCGCTCGCTGGGTGTCGGCCGGCGTCGAGCCGAGAGGTGCGGCCTCGGTGATGAATGTGTTGGTGTTGGCTTCCTTGGTCTTGTCGGTTTTCGGCTTGCGCGTGATGGAGTCCGTGAAGACGCCGCCCGGACCCACGTGAATCAGACGCCACTCGTCCTTGCCGGTCATTGGATCGGGATAACGGCGGCGCAGGAACCGGACATTGTTGGTATTCTCGAGCGCATCGATCGACGCCGGATACGTTTTTAATTTTCGGAAATAAAGCTGGATGGCGCGCTTGTACTGTTCGCCGCGCTCGATGAGCAGCTCCTCTCTGTTGCGCTGCGCTTCAAACGCCACCCGCGGCAGCTCCATGTAAAGCATGATGGCTATCGCCGCTGCCATGACGAAAACCAGAAGCAGCGCGAAGCCCGATTCGCCGCGCCGCCTTGCCCTGAGGGTCGTCATCCCGGCGCCTCCTCGGCCAGCGGCAGCGGCTGCGTGTGGTTAAACTGCGTATCCTCGACCTCGACCGAGCTCACGCCGATGCGCACAACTTTGTAGCGGCGCTTGATCAGCTCGCCTTCCGCCGCCACAAAGATGTCGTCCCCATCCAAGAAAAACGCGCGCTTACGGCCATCCACGCGCTGCGCCGCGTAGCCGTAGTACTTGAGCGTGATAGGCGGCGGAGGAGGGGGTTGGGGCGGGCCGGGATTCTGCAGCGCTTGCTGCTTCTTAATCTCATCCGGCGTGAGGGGAACGATCTTGGCGGGTTCTTTCACGGCGATGGGCGGCGTCGCCGCGCCGAACTGGAACAGGTTGCGCTGTGCCGGGCCCATTTCCACGGCCTGCACCTTGGCCAGCAGATCGAGCCGCAATTTGGGATCGATGGCGCTGACATCCAAGTCCTTGGTCTTGAAGGACGGGCGAAACTCCGACGAAGTGCGCGCGGTCCTGGTCCTGGATGTCCCACCCGGCCTCGTGACCCCGGGCAGCGGCATGGCCTCCGGAACCGGCTGAAGTGACGCGCGAGTCCGCGCGGCGGTTGATGGCGTCGAGAACAAATTGGTGTACAGCAGGTACACCGCCACGACGGCCAGCACGCCCAGAAACACCATCTTTTTCCGCTCGGCCCCTACCTTCATGATTTGCCGCCCGCGGCCTGCCGGATAAACGTGTCCAGCTTCAGGCTGACGCTTAGCGCGCCGGTTGATTGCGGCGATGCCTGCATACTCTCGATGATCAGGAATCGCGACGATTTATCCAGCAGGTTCACAAATTTCACCAGGCTCGCGTAGTTGCCCTCGAAGTTGGCCGAAATGGTCAACTGCTCCAGGGTCTCCGAGCCCACTACCGGATCGTGGAGCATGGAGAATTCTTTCGGCCGTATGCCCGACTCGGTGGCCATTTTATTCATTTCTTCGATCAGCTTTGAATATGCGGTGCGCTGCTCCACCGTGGCCTCGACCAGAAACTTGTCGCCTTCGATCTTGGCCTGCTGCACTTTGGCGACCAGGTTCCGGGAACGCTCGGCGCGCTTCAGTTGCTGTTCGAGTTCCCGCTGTTTGCTCCGCATCTGTTCGGCAAGGTCTTCGGCCGACCCGCCCAGCGGGTGGAAAACGAATATCGCCGCCACCAGGTTAAGCGCCAGCAGCGTGCCCAGGCCGGCGCGCACCATCACACGGCGGTCCTTCATTCGTGCGCGCAGATCAAAGCTTCTGGGCATAGTTGACGCTCACGCGATATCGATAAAGAGGGTCGGTCTGGGACGGCGGCACGAAGCTGGGAACGGTGGTGGCTCCGAAAACTTCTGAAGAGGCGAAGCGCGACAGCATCTCGATCACCGGCGCGGGTGATTCAGCTCCGACCAGCATTTCCAGATACACCTGGCGCTCCGACACCACCTGCGGCCGGATCTGAATGAGCCGGACATTGGGCGGAAGCACTTTTTCCAGGTCCTCAAAAAGCCTGGTCCAACTGATGCCCTTCTGATACAGCAGCGCGTTGAGGAACAGGCTGCGCTCGAGCACCTCGGCATTTTCGGGCTGGCGCAGCACCGCATCCAGTTTATTCTGGCCGGCGGCGGCGCGCGCCATCTGCTGGTCCAGCCGCGCGATCACGCGCCGGGTGTCGGCGGAACGGCGGCGATCGGCCAGGGTGAGCGACACCAGCACCACGAGCGACACTACCATCAGGATAGCGACCGCTCCGGAGGCGACCAGGATAGGCCGGTCCTTGCGGGATGGCTGTGTGGCGAGATTGACCGGAAACTTCATCTTCATGCCCCGAGCGACTGCAGATATCCGGCGAGCCCCAGGCTGTTTTCGCCCGCCAGGCCGGCGCTCGACTGGATCAGCTCCACTGGCAGCCGCAGTTCGCGGGCGAACTGATCCCGCGATTCCGCGCCGAAGCGGCCGAAACCGGCCAGCAGCAGCTTTTCCGCCTTGGCGGTCAAAGTGTCCTCGATATACACAAGAGTTGGATAGAGGTCCGCGGCAATCTCGGCGGCTCCCGGTTCGGTGAGCTCGAGCGACCGCACCAGCTTCAGAACGCCGGAGGATACCACCAGGATGGTGAGCATACGGCCGCTCAGCTTCGCGACCACCACCGTTCCTTCTTCCTTCACTAACTCGAGGGCGGCCAGCGCCGAAGTGGTGACCAGGCCCGGCTCGATGGCGGCGCTGCGGAACGGCGCTTCATACCGGGCGATAATGTCGGCCGGCGCCACCGCCACCAGCACATCAAACTTCTTCACGTCGCCGGGGGCCGCCTGGGCCTGATAGCTGAGGGCCGCCGACTCCACTTCATAGGGTACGCTCTTCTTCAGCCGGAAACGCACCAGCGACAACTGCTCCTTGGCATCGGTCGGGAAATCATCGAAGTCGAGCACCGAAACGCGCGCGCAGGAGTCCGGCAGAATCAGCGCCGCTTCGCGCCGCTTGCGGCTTCCGTTCGGCGGGACCATGGCACGGACGGCGGCGGCGAGCTTTTCGGGCTCGAGGATGTTATCGCGCAGGGGCGATACCGAAATGACGCCGGGCTCGAGCGGGCGGAAGTCAAACGCGCGCTCCTTGCCGGTGCGGGCCATGGCGATGCCCGCCTCCGAGAGCTCGAAGGCCAGGGCGGGCGGAGGGTCGCGCCAGAGGGCGGAGAAGGTCATAAAGCAAGAAAGAAGGCAAAAGACAAAGGGCAAAAGGCAAAAGGCAAAAGTGTCATGCTAGCCCTCGATGAAGGTAACTTTGTTGATCTCTTTCAGTGTAGTGATCCCCGCTTTCACCTTGAGAAGCGCCGACTCGCGCAGGAACGTCATGCCTTCTTCACGCGAGAGGCGCTTGATCTCGGAGGTCGGCCGCTTGTCGAGAATCATTTCGCGGATGCGCTCGGTCAGGTCCAGCAGCTCATGGATGGCCGTGCGTCCGCGGAAGCCCGTGCCGCCGCACTCGAAGCACCCCGGGCCCTCGAACATCGGGACGTCGCGCCACTCGGCGGGGTTCAAGCCGCTCTCGACCAGGTACGAATCCGGATACGTCACGGGTTTGCGGCAGAAGTCGCAGATTACGCGCACCAGGCGCTGCGCCAGGATGCAGTTCAGCGCCGAAACGAAATTATAAGGCTCGACGCCCATGTTGAGGAAGCGCCCCAGCACATCGAGGACGTTATTGGCGTGTACGGTGGTGAACACCAGGTGGCCGGTGAGCGCCGAATTGATGGCAATCTGCGCGGTTTCCTGGTCGCGGATCTCGCCGACCATGATCTTGTCGGGGTCGTGGCGCAGGATCGACCGCAGCCCGCGCGCGAACGTCAGCCCTTTTTTCTCGTTCACCGGAATCTGCGTGATGCCCTTGATCTGGTACTCGACCGGGTCCTCGATGGTGATGATCTTGTCTTCGTCGTTCTTGATCTCGCTCAGCGCGGCGTAGAGCGTGGTGGTTTTGCCCGATCCGGTTGGCCCGGTCACGAGCACCATGCCGTACGGCTCGCTGATGTAGCGGCGGAACTTCACCAGGTCGCTCTCTGAAAACCCGACCACCTCGAGCGACAGCTTGGCGAACTTCTCGCTCATGGATTCTTTATCGAGCACGCGGAGCACGGCATCTTCCCCATGGATGGTGGGCATGATGGAGACGCGGAAGTCGATGAGGCGGCCTTTGTAGCGCACCCGGAAGCGGCCGTCCTGGGGAACACGCCGCTCGGCGATATCCAGCTCGCTCATGACCTTGATTCGCGAAAGGATGGTCGAGTGCCAGTCCTTGGCGATAGGCGGCATGGCGTAGTGCAAGACGCCATCGATGCGGTACTTGATGGCCACTTCCTGGTCGCGCGATTCGATGTGAATATCGCTTGCGCGCCGCTCGAGCGCATTGAAAATGGTGGTGTCCACCAGCTTGATCACCGGCGCGATGTCGCTGTCGGCGGCGGTGAGCTTGTCGATGGAAAGCGTCTCGTCGGCGTTCTCTTCGTCACCGACCACGTCGAGGGCGAAACCTTCGGTCACTTCTTCGAGCACGCGCTGCGACTGCTCGGTTTTCTTGAGGAGCTCGGCGATCTGGGACAGCGTGGCGACTTTGATACGCAGCTTCTTGTTGAGCAGCAGCGCCAGCTCGTCGATCATGTTAAGGTTGCGCGGATCGGCCAGCGCGATGTCGAGGGTTCCATTCTGCGCGCGCATGGGCACGAAATTGTAACGGAACATCAGGTCGACGGGGATGGAGCGGAACAGGTCGTGGTCGATCGAGGCCACACGCAGATCTACGTACTCGCAGCGGTAACGGGCCGCGATAGCCTGCGCTTCGGCGGTCTCCGCCACCGGGTCGAGGATCTTAACACGTTCACTTGCCATAAGTTACGGGAAAGGCGCAATTCCGCCTACAGTTGATTGACGCAAAAGGGGGCTTGGGCGTGCAGGCGTTCTACCGGGCTGCCAACAGTCGTTTTCCGGCTGGCCCGCCGTCAGGCTGCCGGGGCTTTGTCGTCGGGCTTGAGAAACTTCATCTTGAGGCCCCAGCGCTTGATGCGCGCGCGTGCTTCGAATGTTGAGGGGAGGGCGGGCGCCATCCGGGCCGCGCCGGGCCTCTGCATCGGCAGGAATGACAGGATGCTGAAGCGTTCGCTCGCGACTGGTACCCCGGGTTCCGGCTGTTGCGTAACCGCTGGAACGGGATCGGCGGCCACAAGCTCTTTCTCCGGCAGGACGGTTTTATATTCCGCCAGCTGCCCGGCCAACTTTCGCAGACGCTCATTGTAGGATTCGCGATGCGCCGCGTTGCAGAATTCGCCACCAGCGGCCCGTCTGAAAGGCCTCCACGATGATTTACCGCAGTATGCGCACCGCACCTAATGCATCCTCACTAGAAATTATACTTAGAGTAGGTTAGAAATGCGCTAGCTACTTAGGTTAGTAACGACAGTACATACTTAGTTAGTATCCGGATCGCGGGACGCCTTGGTGTTACTCTGGCGAAGAGGATGGGCTACGCGGTCGATGGCGCGCATGAATATGTTATGGTTTTTGCCCTCGTCTTTGCGTCTCGACCGGTGCGAAACGGGCGGCTGTGCCGGCGGGTAGGAAACTCGTTGGTAAGGCATCAGGTGGCCGGGCCACGTGATGGGCAACGAGGCGAAATCGGGCGGCTGCGCGA
>Ga0075436_100002958_pt1 | contig 11637 bp, 10 predicted proteins | sample RhiMethybrSRZTD5_FD_75303 | JGI IMG/M metagenome (GOLD analysis project Ga0075436, IMG submission 75303) | Populus rhizosphere microbial communities from Tennessee, USA - Rhizosphere MetaG P. TD hybrid SRZTD5 | ecosystem: Host-associated > Plants > Roots > Rhizosphere > Soil | place: USA... | reverse complement strand
TCGACGGGCTGCGGGTGCGCTACCCCGAGCTGGCCCAGCCCAACAGCGGGTTCGCCACGTGGTACGTCGCATCGAGCTACGGCACGCTCGGCGCGTTCGACGGCGACCGCCTCGCCGGCATCGGCAACATCGGCTCGTTCGCCCAGGAGTTCTCGTCGCAGACGGCCGCGGCGTACTCACCACCGTCGAGCTCGTCGGGCGGAGGCGGTGGCTTCTCCGGCGGCGGCGGTGGAGGCGGCGGCGGTGGGGGCGGCGGGGGCAGCAGCCGCGGGAAGTAGGTGATGCCCAGCAAGCCGCCGAGCGGGCAGTGATCGTTGATCGTGTTGAGCTGCGCCAGATCGGTGCGCAACGCGAAGTTGAACGCCCAGTTGCCGCCGCCGAGCCAGACGCGGCCGCCGAAGTCGAGGTCGTAGTAGTCCTTCAAGAACGCGTCACTGCCGTTGTGGAAGGCGGCGTTGACCTCGGTGATCCAGTCGAAGTTGTCGCTGACCCGGCCTGCGTAGCCGATGCCTGCCGTGATCGCCTTGTCAGAGAAGTCGGTGGCGCCGAGCCGCCCGCAGAGGGTCAACGGCCCGCAGGGGACGCCCTTGACCGGCAGACGGCGGTTGCCCAGGTCCTGATAGCCGACGTCGAGGACCCAGTTGCTGATCCGCCAATCGAGCCCGGCGCCGTAACCGGTGTCCTTGGAGGCCACCTTCTCATCGCCGGTTGAAAGCTCTACAAAGGCGTTGAGGGCGAGCGTCGTGGCATCGCCCTGCGAGCCGGCCAGGCGCCACTTGGTGCCGAGCCGGACGTTGCCCTGGCCGCTCGGGTCGTCCAGGTCGACCAGGGCCGTGTCCTTTTCGAACCGGTACTTCTCCCAGGGGGCCATGACGCTGAATTCCCAGCGGTCGGTCAGGCCATAGCCCAAGCTCACACTCACCTGGTGCTGGTCGAAGGCCAGGTCCTTGTCGGTGTTCCGGCGAAACACGCCCGGAAGATCCACGATGTGGTCCCAGTTGTTGTAATAAAGTCCGAATGACCACCCGCCCCGGGGCAATGTATCGCCGGTCAGTAGGGTGAACAGCCCCGTTTCCCCCGTGACGCTGGCGGCATTTGCATCCTCCCCCGCCGACGCCAAGGTGGGCACAAGGCTCACCATCGCGATGAAGCACAAAAGTGTTCGTCTCATTCGTTCTCCTCCGGCTGTAGGCCAATACTGCGAAGGCTGCGAAGCAACCCTCGCGAATCTCCTGACTGCAGCGAAGCTACCCCTGAAGCGCCCTCATCTCCGTCAACATCCGCCCGAGCGCACGGCTCAGCGGTACGACTTGACCGAGATTCGCGCCTCTAAACCCCCATCCCCTTTCAAAGCCTGTGCCACAATTCCGGAGAGAAAGAACCTGTACTTCCGGAGACTGAACGAAGACTCGAATCCGATGCCAGCATCGGGGATATAGGAACCGGTGTCCGTATAGATCTTCCGGTCGAGGCCGATGGTACCGATTCCCGTGTATAAGATCCAGTACCAATTCTGAAAGTCCAATCTGAGGAAGCCGCGGTGGCTCTCGAGGAACCACGGGAAGAAGTACTCCCAGGTGGTGAAAAGCAGCTCGGTACCGCCGCGGCGGCGCCGCAGGCCCTTGAGGTTCTCGCGGCCGTCGAGGCGCAGGGCCTCGGACCGCGGGAAGGCCAGGAAGTCGATGTCTTGGGGCTGCGGCGGCAGCGCGCTCGACTCCGTCCGGCCGACGTGGGGAAAAGTGCCGCCGCGCAGCCGGCCGATCAGGAACGTCCGCGCGCTGACGTCGAACCGCTTGAGGGCCTCGAGCTCCAGCTTGACGTAGTCGAAGTCGCCGACGCCGAAGGGGAAGCCGTAAGTGCCCGCCACGGTGAGCGTGGACTCGCCGGGCCCGAACTCGCGGAAGGCGGAGAACAGCCGCTGGGTGCGCGCCCGGGTCTCCCCCGCGATGGCGCTCGAGCGCCCCTCGTCGGGAGTGCCGAGCTGGTAGCCGAACCGGACAAAGGTATTGGTGCGGTCCTTGCGGACGAAAAACTGGCTGCCGCTCTCCCGGCGGTTGGAGCTGATGCCGTCGAGCTCGACGAGGGCGAAGGTCCGATGGTTGTAGCTGTGCGGCCACTCCAGCAGCAGCAGGGTTCCCCGCACGCGGTCGAAGTCCTGCGTCACGTTCTGATCGAGGCGGTCGAACTCGATGTCGTCGAACACCGTGAATTGGGTCGTGCGGTTGAAGCCGTAGTAGCGGTAGCGCAGGAAGGCCGTGATGCTGCCGTCGATGAAGTTGTACTTGACCTGGCCCTCGAAGAACGTGTTGTTGATCAGGCGGTTGACCCGCAGGTCGAGATCGCCCTCGGGAAAGTAGACGTCGAGCCGCGGCAGGATGCCTTCCTCGCGACGGGCGGGCACCTCCACGCCCGGCGTCTCGGAAGCCGGCGGCGCCACGGGCGGCGCAGTCTGCGGCTCGGCCGGTGGCGCCGTCTGGGGCTCGGCGGGCGGTGCGCTCTGCGGCGCCGCGGCAGCCGGCGCCGTCTGCGGTTCCGTGGAAACGGGCGGCGGCGCAGCCGGAGGAGGCGTCTCCTGCTGCGCGCGCGCGGGGGCGGCGAGCAGAGACACCGCGAGCAGGACGAGGGAGAAACGACCACCGCGGAATGCCATGGCGGCATTGTAGCCTCCGCCCGGCGCTTCCGCACCGGGCGGAACCTACCGGTTCAGAATCTGCGCGATGCGGTCCAGGAAGGCCTTGCTCTGATTGGGACCGAGGGCGGCGGAGACCACCTTCTCCTCGGCGCGCACGAGGTCCAGCACGGCCTCGGCGCCGCGGCCGGAATCCATCTCGGCCCGGCTCATGCGGAACGGGATCTCCAGCTCGGTCTGCCGGCTGTGGCCGCTCAGCAGCGAGCGGGCCTGCTGGTGGATGGCGTCGGCGACGCCCGCCAGCTCCTCGGTGGACATGGTGTGGAGGCGATCGGTGCGCAGGCGGCTCAGATCCTCGTTGAGCGCCACGAGACCCGAGGTGATGAGGCCGTAGAGCAGCTTGCAGGTCTCGAACGGGCTCATGTCGAGCCCGATGGCGATCTCCTCGATGGTGCGGCGCTCGTCGATCTTGATGATCAGCGCCCACTCCTGCGGCGTCAGCGAGACCGACGTGGTGGTGGCGTGCTGGGTGAAGACCGGCACCAGGCGGGTCGACGGGATGCGCTTGGAGAGGATCTGCCACTCGTCGATCCGCCGCGCCGCCTCCATCAGCAGATTGGTGTTCGACTTCTGGATGGTGGTGACGTTGGTCTCCTGGCCGGGCGTGAAGACGAAGTCGCCTTCGGGCCAGATCGCCAGCTCGTACATCGCCTCCTCGCCCTGCAGATCGCCGACGTGCGCGTGCACGATCTGGCCGCCGCGCAGGTAGATCTCGCCGCCGGCGTCGTCGCCGTTGCGCCGCAGCGAGAACACCCCCGTCTTGCCGGAGACGGAAACCAACTGGATGATGTCGGGTAGCGGCAGCTCTTTGAGCGAGCCCTGGAAGGCCATAGGCGAAAGCCGGCGTCAGAAGTCCACGGTCAGCATTGGAGACCCGTCACGAAGCAAAGGTCATGCTAGCACAGGCTATTTTACCCCGCGAGCCCCATCGGCCAAGCGGTCCAGCCGCAACCGCTGCGCGCAGCAGATGGCGAGCGCCAGGGCGTCGGTGGCGTCGCTCGGCCAGCCGTCGCCGCGCGAGGCGAGCAGCAGGCGCACCATGCGCGCCACCTGGTCCTTGCCGGCGCGGCCGTTGCCGGTGACCGCGGACTTGACCTCGGCGGGGCTGTACTCCCGCACCTCGATGCCGCGGCCGGCGAGCACCGCCAGCAGCGCGCCGCGCGCCTGGGCGAGCACCACGAGCGAGCGCACGCTCATGCCGTAAAAGGGCGTCTCCACCACCGCGAGGTCCGGCGGCCGCAGAGCGATCAACGCCTCCAGACGGCCGGCGAGGTGGGCCAGCCTGCGTGGCAGGTCGAGATCGCGGGGGCAGGAGAAGCGGCCGGCATCGAGGGGCAGCAGCGCCGAGCCGTTCTTTTCCACCAGGCCGTAGCCGGTGTGCAGGCTGCCCGGATCGAGTCCCAGGATCAACAAGGGGGGAGCCTAGCGGGACTGGGCCGCGAGGACCTTCTCGTCGATGTGGACGTTGGCCCACACCTTCTGCACGTCGTCGTGATCTTCCAGAGCTTCCATCAGGCGCAGCACCTGGCCGACCTTGTCGGCGGGCACGTCGATGGTCGTCTGCGGCACCATCGACAGCTCCTTGGCGAGCGTCGCGGTGCCACGGCGCTCGAGCTCCTCCTGGGTGGCGATGAACCCTTCCATCGGCGTGTAGATCTCGTAGACCTCCTCCTCGATGGCGACGTCGTCGGCTCCCAGCTCCAGGGCGAGCTCCATGAACTTCTCCTCGTCCATGGTGCTCTTGTCGATGACGAAATAGCCGCGGCGGTGGAACATCCAGGCGACGCACCCGGCCTCGCCGAGGTTGCCGCCGTTGCGCGCGAAGAGGTGGCGGATCTCGCCGGCCGTGCGGTTGCGGTTGTCCGTCGCCGCCTCGACCAGAATCGCGACCCCGGCCGGACCGTAACCTTCATAGATGACCTCTTCGTAGACCTCGGCGGCGATCTCGCCGGTGCCCTTCTTGACGGCGCGGTCGATGTTGTCGTTCGGGACGCTGTTGGACCGCGCCTCCAGGATGGCGGAGCGCAGGCGCGCATTGCCCTTCGCATCGCCGCCGCCGACGCGGGCGGCAACAGTGATCTCCTTGAGGATCTTGCTGAACAGCTTGCCGCGGCGGGCGTCGGTCGCCGCCTTCTTGTGCTTGATCGTGGCCCACTTGCTATGCCCTGACATGGAGCGCTCCTCGCGAGAAGGATTCCGAAAGGACAATGATTCTACAGGACTTCGGCCCGACCGCGCGACCTCAACCCTCTGGCCCTGAGGTTAAATCTCTCAAAATCAAGATCTTTGCGGCCTCCGCGATTGACTGGCGAGAAAGGGAGTGCTACAAAAGCCACGTAATCATCTGGAGATTTGGTATGCCCTCGATCCTCGTCGTCGAGCAAGAAGAGCGCTACGTGGAACGGATCAACGGGGCCCTGAGTGCCGAGGGTTGGCGTGTGCGCGTGGTGCCGCGGGCCGACCAGGCGATCCAGGCGGCGGCCTCGGAAGCCCCCGACCTGGTGATGGTCAGCGCCGAAATACCGGGAGCCGATACCCTCGCCAGCTCGTTCTCCCGCAGCGCCGGCGGACCGGGCGTCGTCGGCCTGCTCTCCGAGGAAGGCTCGGGCGCCATCGAGGCGGACGATCTCCTGGCCAAGCCGTTCACCGACGAGCAACTGCGCTCGGCCGCCCGCCGCGCCCTCAACGCCCGCCGGCCCGCGCCGCCGATCGCCGCCTCCGGCGCCGAGCACAAGCTCACCTCGCAGGACATCTTCGGCGACGTGCTGGCCGAGGTGGAAGGCGGCCTCGCCGCGCCGCCCTCCAGCCCGACGCCGAAGCCGCCCGCGGCCGACGACGAGATGCAGCGGCGGCTGGAAAAGACCCTCTCCGGCATCCTGCCGGGGAGCGAGCCCAAGCCGCGTCCGCCCGCCGCCCCTCCCCCGCGCCGGCCCGAGCCGGCTTCCGACAACGTGGACGCCATGCTCAGCCGGACGCTCTCCAATCTCGACCTCGGCCGCACCAAGACCGGCGCCGTGCGTGTGCCGACGCCCGCACCGCCCGCCGCTGCCGCGCCGCCACGCCCGGCACCGGCTCCGCCCGCGCCGCCGGTGGCCGTGGCGCCGCCGCCGGCTCCCAAACCGGAGCCGCTGAAGGCCACCCCGCCCCCGCCTCCTCCGCCGCCGGCGGCGGCACCGCCAACGGCGGCGAAAGAGGGCACCGCGGTGCGCCGGCGCGTCGGTGACTTCGACTTCTCCGAGCTGGAGGAGCTGGCCCGCACCTCCTCCCGTCCGGCACCGCCGCCGGCCCGGCCGGTCGTTCCCGCGGCTCCGGCCGCCGCCGTCGCGCCGGTCGCCAAGGCCGCCCCGGCGTCCGTCCGCCCCGCGGCGCCGCCACCGGCTCCCAAACCGGAGCCGCTGAAGGCCGCCCCGCCCCCGCCTCCTCCGCCGCCGTCGGCGCGGGTCGCCGAGCCTTTCGACGCCGCCGTCACGCAGCCCATCCCGCTCTTCGCCGACGAGGCGGGCGACCAGCCCGGCGAGCGCTTCGGCCAGTACACGCTGCTCGAGCGCATCGCCGCCGGCGGCATGGCCGAGGTTTGGAAGGCCCGCATGCGCGGCGTCGAAGGCTTCCAGAAGACGGTCGCCATCAAGCGCATCCTTTCCCACATGACGGACAACGCCGAGTTCATCGGCATGTTCATCGACGAGGCGAAGCTCGCGGCCCAGCTCACCCACCCCAACATCGTGCACATCTACGATCTGGGGAAGATCGGCCGCGACTACTACATCGCCATGGAGTACGTCGAGGGCAAGGATCTGCGCTCGCTGCTCAACGCCGGCCGCCGCAAGGGCATGCCCTTGCCGCTGGAGCTCGGCCTGATGATCGCCGCCCGCCTCGCGAGCGCCCTCGACTACGCCCATCGCAAGCGCGACTTCGAGGACCGCGAGATGGGGCTGGTGCACCGCGACGTCTCGCCGCAGAACGTCCTGCTGACCTATGACGGCGACGTCAAGCTGTGCGACTTCGGCATCGCCAAGGCCGTCTCCAAGGCCGGCCAGACGCAGATCGGCGCCCTCAAGGGGAAGCTCCAGTACATGTCTCCCGAGCAGGCCTGGGGCCGGCCGGTGGATGCCCGTTCCGACCTCTTCTCGCTCGGCGCCGTGCTCTTCGAGATGGCGACCGGCGAGCGCCTGTTCCCCGGCGACAGCGAGATCTCCGTGCTGGAGTCCGTGCGCCAGGGCAAGACCCGCTCGCCGCGGCAGGTCAACCCGGCCATCCCGCGCGAGGTCGACGAGATCGTCACCCGCGCGATCGCCGTCGATCCCAAAGACCGCTTCCAGACCGCCGACGAGATGAAGCGCCGGCTGGGCGCGGCCATCTCGGCGCTGGCGCCGTCGGTCGGGCCCACGGACCTCGCCGCCTACATCCAGCGCGTCCTGGAGCCGGAGGCCGCCGAGCGGCCGGCGGACGAGGCGGCGCCGGCGCCGGTCCCGATTCCGGCCGCCAAGACCGCCGAGCCGGCCGTCGCCGCGCCCGTCGTGCCGTTCCTCCCCGAGCCCGAGCCGCCGGTCGAGGCGGTGGCGCCGCTCGTCGAGGTGAAGGTCGAAGAAGACGGCGGACGCCGCAGCCGCACGCTGCTCTACGCCGCCATCGCGGCCCTGGCCGTGATCGCCGTCGTCACCTTCTTCCTGCTCAGCCGCCGCCCGGCCGGGGCGCCGCCCGCCGGCGGAGCTCCGGCGCCGGCCCCCGCCGCGACGCTGCCGGCGGCCAGTCCCGTGCCCGGGCAGACCGCGCCGCAGCAAGCGCTGGCCGGACCGCCGTCGCCGGCCGCCGCGCAGATGCCGCCGGACATCAAGGCCATCGTGGACAAGCAGCTCGCCGAGAAAGACGCCGAGCTGCAGCGCCAGAAGGAGGCGAAGCTCAAGGAGCTCGAGCAGCAGGTGGCCGACGCCAAGAAGGCCGCGGACAAGCCGGCGGCCCCCGCGCCCGCGCCGCCGGCCGCCGCGGACAAGACCCCGCCCCAGGCCGCGCCGCCCGAGCCGACGCCCGCCCCGCCGCAGACGGAGACGCAGCGCCAGACCGAGCCGGCGCCGGCCACCGCCGCCGAGCCGCAGCGCGCGCCCGAGCCTCCGCGCGTCAAGGTCGGAGACCTCGCGACGCCGGGCGCCGGCGTGGTACCGCCGAAACTTGTCAGCTCTCCAAAACCAGAGTATCCTCCCATGGCCCGGAGGCTAGGGGTGCAGGGAGTTGTAACCGTCGGCGTGCTGGTCGACGAAACCGGCCAGGTTCAGGAAGTCAGGATGGAGGAGCCGATCCCGCAGAAGGTCGGCATCAACGAGGCCGCCATGTCGGCGGCCCGCGCCGTCCGTTACCAGCCCGCCACCAAGGAGGGCGTCCGGGTCAAGATGTGGACCCGCCTGAAGATTCCGTTCAAGATGTGAGCCGGCGCGCCGGGGCGGTTCGCGACGATCGACCGCCGGACCTGCGATTCGGAGGAAAGAGGAGACGATGAGCCTCAACGACCAGCAACGAAAGTTCTACGAGAATACGCTCGCCGTGACCAAGCAGGAGATGGAGGATCTCGACCGCCAGATCGAAGAGGAGCTGGCGAAGGTCAAGGACCGCCTCGCCGAGCTGCAGAGCGCCAAGAAGGCCTCCCGCCAGATGTATGACGCAGCCTGCATGCGCCTCGGCATTCCCAACGATCTCGAAGCCGAAGAGGGCCGCGCCGAGGTCTGATCGGACCGCAGCAGGGTGGCCTGGTTCCGCAAAACCAAGAAACCGAAGCCGATCCGCGTGGACCGGCCGCGCAGCACCGTGCCCGAAGGGCTGTGGGTCCGCTGCGAAGGCTGTAAGGAGATCGTCTACTCGCGCGACCTCGACCGCAACCTCAAGGTCTGCCCGAAGTGCGGCTACCACTTCCGTATCGACGCCCGCACCCGGCTCTCCCTGCTGCTCGACGATCCTTCGCCGCGCGAGCTGTACGGCGACATCAGCCCCACCGATCCGCTCAACTTCCGCGATTCCAAGCGCTACCGCGACCGCCTGAAGTCCTACCAGCAGGCCATCGGCGAGCGCGACGCGGTGATCGTCGTCCAGGGCACGATCGAGGAGATCCCGGTGGTGCTCGCCGTCATGGAGTACCGTTTCATGGGCGGCTCCATGGGCTCCGTCGTCGGCGAGAAGATTACCCGCGCCGCCGAGCGCGCCTGCGAGCGCAAGTGGCCGCTCGTCGTCATCTCCGCCTCCGGCGGCGCCCGCATGCAGGAAGGCGTGCTGTCGCTCATGCAGATGGCCAAGATCTCGGCCGCCCTCGCCCGCATGCGCGCCGCCCGCGTGCCCTACCTCTCCGTGCTCACCGATCCGACGACGGGCGGCGTCACCGCTTCCTTCGCCATGCTCGGCGACCTCAACATCGCCGAGCCGGGCGCCCTGATCGGCTTCGCCGGCCCACGGGTGATCGAACAGACCATCCGCCAGAGCCTGCCCGAGGGCTTCCAGCGCAGCGAGTTCCTCCTCGAGCACGGCTTCCTCGACATGGTGGTGCAGCGCTCGGAGATGAAGGAGACCCTCGCCCGGTGCCTGCGGCACCTGACGTAATCCTCTCCCGCCTCGAAGCCCTGGGCATCAAGCTCGGCCTGGAGCGGTCGCGCACGCTGCTGGCGGCGCTCGGCGAGCCGCAGCTCCGCTTCCCCTCCGTCCTCGTGGCCGGCACCAACGGCAAGGGCTCGACCTCGGCGCTCACCGCCGCGATGGCCGCCGCCGCCGGCTACCGCACCGGCCTCTACACCTCGCCACACCTCGAAAGCGTCGAGGAGCGCCTGCGGATCGGTGACGAGACGATCGCCCCCGGCCGCTTCGCCGGGCTGCTCGCCGATCTCGTCGCCCTCGCCGAGCGCGAGACCGGCTCGCCGCCCACCTACTTCGAGGCCGTCACCCTCGCCGCCTTCCGCTGGTTCGCCGAGGAAAGGGTCGATCTCGCCGTCGTCGAGGTCGGGCTCGGCGGCCGGCTCGACGCCACCAATCTCGCCGAGCCTATCCTCTCGCTCCTCACCGCCATCGGCTTCGACCATCGCGAGTACCTGGGCGACACCCTCGCCGCCATCGCCCGCGAGAAGGCCGGCATCCTGCGGGCGGGTAAGCCGGCGCTCGCCTGGATCGACGAGCCCGAGGCCGCCGCGTCGGTGCGCGCGGCCGCGGCCGAGATCGGCGCCGATCTCCACTTCGCCTCCGAAGAGGTCCGCATCGAGGAGATCCAACCCGAAGATTGGACGGGACAGCGGGTGCGCCTCGCGACGCCGGCGCGGCGCCACGACCTCCGCCTCGCGCTGCTCGGGGATCATCAGGCTCACAACCTGGGGCTCGCCGTGCGGGCGGCCGAGACGCTCGCGGAGCTCGGCTTCGCCAGGATCGATCCGCCGGCCATCGCGGCCGGCGCCGCCGAGTGCCGCTGGCCGGGCCGCCTCGAACCGCTGCTCCTGCCGGACGGCCGCCGCGTCCTCCTCGACGCCGCCCACAACGCCGCGGGCGCCGCCGTGCTGGCGGCGTTCCTCGACCGCATCGGCCCCGTCGATCTCCTCTTCGGCGTGCTGGCCGACAAGGATTATCGAGACATGCTCGCCGTGCTCTCACCCCGCGCGCGGCACATCGTCCTCACCGCGCCGCCGAACCCGCGGGCCAAGGATCCGGCGGAGCTGGCGCCGCTCCTCGGCGACCGCTGGGACGTCATCGTCGAGCCGGACCCCGCCCGCGCCCTCGAACGCGCCCTGGCCCTCGGCGGCGAGATCCTCGTCGTCTGCGGCTCGATCTATCTCGTGGGGGAGATCCGCGGCCGGCTGCACGCAGGGCACCGTCCAAATACTTGAGGGCCGCCCCTACAGGGAAGGCGCTCCGGCCGCCGCCGGCGCGGTCCGTCCGGGCTTGCGGCGCAGGATCGCGGCCGAGACCAGCGTCACGATCAGCCCCACCGGAAAGACCTCCATGAAAGTGATGCCGACGTTGTAGAGCGGATTCTTGTAGAGCTTCGCCATCTGCGCCAACTGCATCGCCTGATCGTGGATGGCGGCCTCGCTCGCGCCGGCGGCGCGCATCCTCTCCAGCACGTGCGCGCTGTACTTGTCCATGAAGTCCGGAATGAAGTTGTAATAGGTGATCTCCCAGGCGATCACGTAGATGGCGCAGGTGATGAGGGTGATGAGCAGGCCCACCGTGAACGCCTTGCCGAAGCCGATCGCGCCGGCGCCCACGCTGTCCCGGTACGACTTGACGCCGAAGAAGACGAACAGGAACGCCAGCACCATGACGCCGTAGCCGACCACCTCCATGTGGTCGAACTGGATCCGGCCGATCCGGCCGCTCATGCACAGCGGCAGCGTCACCGCCGACAAAGCCAGCAGCAACCCCCCCGACGCGAGCCCGAAGCGAAGCACGATTCTCTGCATTGCGTTTCCTCCTTGGTTGGCCCGTAACCTAGCGCCGCGGCTGCGCGCCCGTCGTCCTACTTTCAGGTGATTTTTCGGTCCGGAGGCCGAGAATCATACTTTCGTTGACCCCCTGTTTCACGGGATCAGACCGAGCTCCCGCCCCTTCTGCACCGCCTGCACGCGGCGGTTGACCCCCAGCTTGTCGAACAGGCGGGAGGAATGGGTCTTGACCGTGTTCTCGGAGACGAACAGCCGCTCGCCGATTTCCCGGTTGCTCAGCCCCGCCGCGATCAGCCCGAGGATTTGGTGCTCGCGCTGGGTGATGGCGAGCTGCTTGAGCTTCTCGACGTCGAGCGCGAAAGGCCCGCCCTGCGGCACGCGCACTTCCTTGACGACCACGACCTCTCGCGACCGCGCCCACCGCAGACCGAAGTAGATCCCCAGGGCGGAAAAGATCACCGCCAGCAGGCCGCCATAGACCTCCTCGGGATAGAGGCGGACGAGGTACTGGTACTCAATCACCTTGAGCAGCGCGATCAGCACGCC
>Ga0075436_100002957_pt1 | contig 11639 bp, 7 predicted proteins | sample RhiMethybrSRZTD5_FD_75303 | JGI IMG/M metagenome (GOLD analysis project Ga0075436, IMG submission 75303) | Populus rhizosphere microbial communities from Tennessee, USA - Rhizosphere MetaG P. TD hybrid SRZTD5 | ecosystem: Host-associated > Plants > Roots > Rhizosphere > Soil | place: USA... | reverse complement strand
TACAAGTTGAAGTTTGGGCACCACGGCGGCAATCATCCCGTGAAGCAGCTCAAGAGCGGCAAGGTGGAGATCACCGCGCACAACCACAACTTCGCCGTGGATCCGGATTCGCTGCCGCAGAGCGAAGTCGAGCTCACGCACATGGATTTGAACGACAACACGCTGGAGGGCTTGCGGCACCGCAACCTGCCGCTGTTCAGCGTACAGTACCACCCAGAGGCTTCTCCTGGTCCGCACGATAGCCATTATCTGTTCAAAGATTTTGTGAAGATGATGGAGGAGTGGAGGGGATAGGGCCCGAGAACTGCTTTCATGCCTAAACGGACAGACATTTCGAAAATTCTGATTATCGGTTCGGGGCCGATTGTGATCGGGCAGTCGGCGGAGTTCGACTACTCCGGCGCCCAGGCCTGCAAGGCGCTCAAATCGGAAGGCTATGAAGTGGTGCTGGCCAATTCCAATCCGGCCACCATCATGACCGACCCGGAATTTGCCGAACGCACCTACATCGAGCCGCTGACCCGCGACTTTTTGGAAGAAATCCTCCGCATTGAATCGGAGATGTGCGACGGCAAAGGCTTTGCCCTGCTGCCCACGGTGGGGGGGCAGACCGCGCTCAACCTGGCAGTGGAACTGGCCGACAGCGGCATTCTCGACAAGTACAACGTTCAGCTCATTGGGGCCAAGATCGGGGCCATCAAAAAGGCGGAAGACCGACTCTTCTTCAAAGACGCGATGCTGAAGATTGGCCTCGACGTGCCCAAGTCGGCGCTGGTGAACAATCTGAAAGACGGGATGGAGTTCGCCGGCAAGATTGGATTCCCCGTAATCATCCGCCCTTCGTTCACGCTGGGCGGCACTGGCGGCGGGTTGGCCTACAACCGGGAAGAGCTTCTCCAGACGCTGGCCCGCGGCCTCGACCTTTCGCCGGTGCATGAAGTGCTGATCGAAGAATCGGTGCTGGGCTGGAAGGAATACGAACTGGAGGTGATGCGCGATCTGGCCGACAATGTCATCATCATCTGCTCCATCGAGAATTTCGATCCCATGGGTGTGCACACCGGCGACTCGATCACGGTAGCGCCGGCACAAACGCTGAGCGACCGCGAGTACCAGGCCATGCGCGACTCCGCCATCGCGGTGATCCGCGAAGTGGGCGTCGAGACCGGCGGCTCCAACATCCAGTTTGCGGTGCATCCGGAAACCGGGCGCCAGGTGGTGATTGAGATGAACCCGCGTGTCTCGCGCTCCTCGGCGCTGGCTTCCAAAGCCACCGGTTTCCCCATTGCGAAGATCGCGGCCAAGCTGGCTGTGGGCTATACGCTGGATGAAATCACCAACGACATTACTCGCAAGACGCCGGCCTGCTTCGAGCCCACGCTCGACTATGTGGTGGTGAAGATTCCCAAGTGGCAGTTCGAGAAGTTCCCCGGAGCGGATGAGGGTCTGGGACCGCAGATGAAGTCGGTGGGCGAGGTGATGGCCATCGGCCGCACCTTTAAGGAGTCGCTGCTCAAGGCGGTGCGCGCGCTGGATACCGGCAAGCGGCCCGGCAGCGAGCAGATTGAGCCCAAGATTCTCACCCAGCGGCTGGTCACGCCGCACCCGGAGCGGCTGTCCTATATTCGATACGCCTTGCGCCAGGGCATGACGGTCAAACAGATCGCCAAAATGACCTCCATTGACCCCTGGTTTCTCTATCAACTTAAGCAGATTACCGACCTGCAGATGGAACTGGAGAAGGTGCCGGCTGAAAATGCGCCGGTGGAACTGCTGCGCGAGGCCAAGCGCATGGGCCTCTCCGACGCGCGCCTGGCCAACGTGTGGCACCTGGAGAACGGCAATTCGGGCGCGGAAAAGGTGCGCCAGTTCAGGAAAAAGAAGGGTCTCGCGCCGGTGTACAAGCGCGTGGATACCTGCGCCGCCGAGTTCGAAAGCTTCACGCCCTACCTGTATTCCACCTACGAAGAGGAAGATGAGGCCACACCCACCACAAAAAAGAAGGTGATGATCCTGGGGGCGGGCCCGAACCGGATCGGCCAGGGAATTGAGTTCGATTACTGCTGCTGCCACGCTTCCTTTGCGCTTCACGAAGACGGTTACGAGACGGTGATGGTGAATTGCAACCCCGAAACCGTCTCTACCGACTATGACACCAGTGACCGACTTTACTTCGAACCCCTCACGGTTGAAGACGTGCTTTCGGTTTATGAGCACGAAGCCGCGGGCGGAGCGCCGGTGGGTGTGATTGTGCAGTTCGGCGGGCAGACGCCGCTGAATCTGGCCCTGCCCCTAAAGGCTGCGGGAGTCAGCATCATCGGCACTTCGCCGGAATCCATTGACTTGGCCGAGGACCGGAAGCGCTTCGGCAAGCTGCTGGATGAGTTAGAGATTCCCCAGCCTCCGGGAGCCATTGCCACCTCTGTGGAGGAGGCGGTGGAAGGCGCCCGCCGTGTTGGCTATCCCGTGCTGGTGCGGCCCTCCTACGTGTTGGGCGGGCGGGCGATGGTTATCGCCTACGACGACGAGTCGGTCATCCGCTACATGAAGGAGGCGGTGGAGTATTCGCAGGAGCGTCCGGTGCTGATTGACCACTTTCTGGAGGACGCCATCGAAGTGGACGTGGACGCGCTTTCCGACGGCGAGGACGTGGTGATCGGCGGCATCATGCAGCACATTGAAGAGGCCGGCATCCATTCCGGCGATTCTTCCTGCGTGCTGCCCGCGGTGGACATCCCCGATTACCTGCTGGCGACCATGCGCGAATACACTTTCCGGCTGGCGCGGGCGCTGAAGGTGATTGGGCTGATGAATATTCAGTTCGCCATTCCGCGCAACCCCATGGAGAGCACGCTGGGGGCCAACGGGAAGGGCGAAAAAGTTTACGTACTGGAAGTGAATCCCCGCGCTTCCCGCACCGTGCCCTATGTTTCGAAGGCCACTGGGGTGCCGTTGGCGAAGATTGCGGCGCGCCTAATGACCGGGCGCAAGCTGCGTGAATTCCTTCTGGAAAATGTGGAGCGCGTCACAGACCTGGGCACCGGCAACTGCTACTTTGTGAAATCGCCCGTCTTCCCCTGGCAAAAGTTTCCGGGCGTGGATACGGTGCTGGGCCCGGAGATGAAGTCTACCGGCGAGGTGATGGGGGTGGCTGATAATTTCGGCGAAGCGTTTGCCAAGGCGCAACTGGGAGCGGGGCAGAGCCTGCCCACCAGCGGTACCGTATTTATCAGCGTGACCGATCACGACAAGCCGCACATTGCCGCGGTTGCCAAAAAGTTTGTCGACTTGGGTTTTAAGCTGGTGGCCACCAGCGGTACCGCCGACGTGCTGGAACAGGCTGGGCTGCCGACCGACCGCGTGTACAAGGTAAAAGAAGGCCGACCGAACGTGGTGGACCTGCTAAAGGGAGAGAAGATTCAGCTAGTCATCAACACGCCGCATGGATTGGAGCCATGGTTCGATGAAAAAGCCATACGCCGCGCGTCGGTAATGCACCACATTCCCACCATTACTACTCTTTCTGCCGCGCGGGCCGCCGCCGAGGGGATTGCCGCACGGCAACGCGGCCATATGAGCGTGCGCGCTTTGCAGCACCTGCACGCGGAGCGGTTCGCCTCCGCGGATAAATAATCCAAAGGCCGAGATCCGATAGGCCGAGAAGCCTTGATCAAGAGGCCGGCGCCCAGGCCGCGCTTGGTCCAGGGCTTACGCCGTGGGCTGGAAGGGTGTCACCCTTCGGGCCGAGTGCACAGCAGTTTTCATTTTCCGAGCGTAAAACTACAATAGGGCCATGCTCCTGCACGGCATTTTCCCACCCATTACCACGCCGTTTTATCCCGATGGTAGCGTGTACTACAAGAAGCTAGAAGCCAACGTGGCGCAGTATTCGAAGACGCCGGTGGCCGGGATTGTAGTGCAGGGCTCGACCGGCGAGGCCATCCTGCTCTCCGACCAGGAGCGGCGTGACGTCTTCAAGGCGGCGCGCGAAGCGACGGTGCCGCACAAGGTACTGATTGCCGGCACCGGCATCGAGTCCGCCATCGAAACCCTGCGCCTGACCGAATACGCGGCCAGCCTGGGCTATGACGCGGCCATGGTGCGCACGCCGCACTACTACAAGGCACAGATGCACCCGCTCAACATGGCGACCTTCTTCCGCACTGTGGCTGACCGCTCGCCACTGCCGGTTATTATCTATAACTTTCCCCAGGCCACCGGGTATGACATGCCGGCGGAAGTGGTCATCGAGCTGGCGAATCATCCCAATATCATTGGAATCAAGGAATCGGGCGGCAATCTGGAAAAGGTGGCGCGCATGGTGGAGGGCACGCGGCACGTGAAGCGCACGGCCACCGTGACCGAGGTGTTCGCCGCGGTGACCGGGCGCATGTTGGCAATGGAGCCGGTTGCCACCAACGGCGATGTGGTGCCGGTGGGGGCTTTGGGAGGCGCGGCTTTGGGAGGCGCTGCCACGGCCGTGCAAGCTCCACCCAAGTTCAAGACACGCAGCAAGGAAGTGGGATTTCAGGTGATGGTAGGGGCGGCGCACCAGCTGGAATCTTCGCTGCAACTGGGGGCAGTTGGAGCCATCCTCGCCTTCGCCTGTCCAGCGCCGACGGCCTGCTTTGAGATCTATGCCGCGTTCAAAGAAGGCGACCAAGGCCTGGCTAAGGAGAAGCAGCAGCGCATTGCGGAGGCCGCCAAGCGCGTGGTGGGCGATTTGGGTATTTCCGGCGTGAAGTATGCCATGGACCTGAACGGATACTTCGGTGGGCCGGTGCGCCTGCCGCTGCTGCCGCTCAACGCGGCGCAGAAATCTGAAGTTGAGCGCCTGATGGCGGGAAGCAGGAATTAGCAGCTTCCGAGTTGGCGGCCGAAGTTCACATTCAATCGATCTCAGGCAGCGAGTTGTTTCGGGGAGATGGGTTCGGGAGCGAGAGCCACTTCTTCGGGATGTCCGCTAAGCAGAGGCCAGCCCTTGCGCAACACGTATTCCAGCCAGGCGCCGGCTGCCTGCGACGTGATAATGGCCATCAGCACCAGAGTAGTGAAGAAGGCGCCGTTGATGATGCCGGCGTCGTAAGCCACGCTGGCCAGCACAATGCCAGGGCCGCCACGGGCGTTGAGCGCCACCGCCAAATTGATGGCGTCCAGTCCACGGAAGCGTGCCAGGCGCGCGCCCATTCCCGCCGCAAGCAGTTTCACCACGCAGCCGCCAATCACAAACAGAGCCAGCATGGAGAGCGAGAAGGTTTTGCCGAGATCCAGGCGATAGCCCACGATGGCGAAATAAATCGGGATGAACACCGCGAACGAGACGCGGCCCAGGGAAGCGAGAGAGTCAGCGGGCAGAAGTTGGTCCGCGCTTATGGCAAAACCTGCCAGGAAGGCGGCGAAGACCAGGCTGACGTCGAAGGCCGAAGCGACGGCCGAGTAGAGGAGAAGCACGACCACAAGATAGCCGGCAGGCGATGCGGTGAATATGATGTTCCAGCGCGCGGTGTTGATGCGGCGCAGCAGGCGGGGCATAAGAACCAGGCCGACAACGAAAAACGCAATGGTGGCGGCCACGTGGTTGACGATTTCTCGGCGGGGAATCACGCCGGATTTGGCGAGAGCGGTGGCAATGCCCAGCACCGCCCATAGAACAATATCTTCCAGAACGGCCACGCCCAGTACCAGGCGCGCGAAACGGGTATGCAGGATTCTGAGGTCGTAAAAAATCCTCGAGATGACCGGAATGGAGGTGACGGCGATGGCGATGCCGATTACCAACACCAGCGAACTGTGCTGGTGCGCCGGTCCCATTAGCCAGTCCAAAGGCAGCCAGGGCGCGGCCAGCAAGCCCAGGATAAAAGGCAATCCGGTACCGACTCCGGCCAGCCAACTGGTTTCCTTGCGATCGCCGCGGCCGAACAGATTGCGGGTTTCCGCGCCGGAGTGAAACATCAGCAGCAGCAGACCCAGGTTGTAGAGAAAGAACAAGACTACATGGAAGCTGGAGCCTGATCCGGAACCGCCAAAAACGGAGGCGCTGAAGCGGGGCGCGAAGTGGCCCAGCACTGAGGGGCCGATCAGAATTCCGGCCACAATTTCGCCCACCACGCGGGGCTGGCGCAGCCGCTGAAAAATGTAGCCAAACAGATGAGCGGCGGCCAGGATAAGCAACAGGACTAGGGTGAAGGATCCGAATTCAGCGGTGGTCATGGTGGGCCGAAGCTAGTTGGATGGGGTATTCACGAAGCAAGTTGCCGACTAAAGCAGCCGGCAGCTCAGGACCAGCGCGGACTTGCCAGCCAGGGCAAAAGTAACCCCCGAACAAGGTGCGCCGGTAACCTGGAAAAATAAGGGTCACGTCGAAACAGTTACACGGTTACTTGAGGCCGGGGTGATGCAAGTGGCGTGATTTCAGCATGCCCTGAAACGGCACCGGACGTGCATGGGAGAGGGCAGGATGGCGACCTCGGGACAAATCTACACTGTGGACACTTACGCGGTCAGCGATTCGACCGTGGCGCGGCGCAATGACGTGCTCTACGGCAGTTGCCCTAACCAGCGGCTGGAGCCGAGAGGACTGGCCGTGCTGCCGGTGGTCGTGCGGGCAGAGGAGCAGGAAAATGTGGGCCTGCTGCGCGACATCAGCCAGACTGGGATGTTTTTTTATTGCAGCCTTAGCCCGTCGGTGGGCAGCCAGGTGGAGGTGGTAATTCGGCCGTCGCTGGCAGACCCGAGCGTGGCAGTGCGCTGCCGGTGCAGAGTAGTGCGGGTCGAACCGAGTTTGCCGGGCGCGGCCACGGGAGTAGCAGTAGCCATTCAGGAATATCTCGGCGAGGAAGCGCAGGCAGAGTGCGCAGTGGCCGATAGCACGGTATTCAGTTGCTAATACTCCGGGCCTAGTATCCAGCCGCGGGTGAGGGCGCTCGCGCCACTAAGCAGTACCGCGGCATTAGTCGGCGCCGGTGACACTAGCAGCAGCAGGAGCCGACCAGGTCCAGCACTTGCCGTCCATGTGGGTGGGAGTGGGCAAACCGAACAGGCGAAGAATGGTGGGGGCGACATCAGCAATAGCAGGCTGGCCATCCGCAATTTTCCTGTTTGAAAACAACACTCCCGGAACCAGCCGCGGGTCCACGCAATGATCGCCGCTCCAAGCCTTGGTGTTATCTTCAAAGATCCCCTCTGAAACTTTGCCGGTAACCGCATCCCAGGAGGCGCGGTAGCCGTCGCCATAGCCGACGATGAGGTCCGGCGAGGTGCCCACGTACGGGCCGGCATAAACGGAATCGTTCTGCCAAATGCCGGTGATGGCGACTTTGCCGGTGAGGGGATCGGCCAAGCCATCCAGCTTCTGGCGCAGTTCTTTTTTCAGCGCGGCGGCCTCGCTGGGCTCGACAATGCCGTTGCGCTCGCGCCCGCGCACGTTCAGAAACAAACCATTCAGCCCAAAGTTGTAAGCGCGAGTGCGCGACCAATCCACGTCGTGGAACCATTCGCCGGTCCCTTTGGCCCCAGGCTTCAACGCGAGGTAGCCGTTCTGCAGGAGCCAGGTATTCAGATTCACGCCGCGGGCGAAGTTCTGGAAACCGTGGTCGGAGATGACCAGCAGCAGGGAATCGTCGTCCAGTTGCTGCATAACCTGGCCGACCACGCGATCCACGCGTTGATAAAGCTCCTCGATGACCTTGGTATGGCGCTCCTGGCGCGGATGCTGCCGCTGGGCGGGGTGTGAGTCCTCAAGATAGCGCCAGAACATGTGCTGCACGCGGTCAGTCGTGTCGAACACGCAGACGCAGACGCCGCGCGGGGTTTTCTCCAACGCGTCAAAGAGCATGCGCTCGCGGTCTTCGTGGTTGCCGTACGCCTGCACCAGAAAGGCGTCATCGTCGAGCACCTGCTCGTTAAGCGCCCAGGTGTCTTCGGCCAGACCCAGAGTGGCGTAGGGGCCGAACAGCCGCGCCAGATACATGGAGTAGGTGAGGGGGTGGGAAACGGGCAGGTCGGGCCGCCCGGGGTCAATGTTGACAGGCGTGACGTAGAGTTCGACTTCGGGCGCGAGCTGCTTGAGATAGAAGCGGCAGATGCCATGAGCGGTGAGGCCGAAGCCGGCCTTGAAATGCACGGAAATCCACTCGGAGTACTGGCCGAGCTTGAGGGTGAGGCGCTCGGTATCGAGCTCGATGCGAGCTTCGCCCCGCTCGGGGAAGGCGCGCAGTTTGAATTCCGCGCGCAGTTCCTTGCCCGGCTGCTCGCTCAGGGGATCGTCGGGCCCGGGAATATGGGAGCGAAACGCGCCATTGCGGCGCTCCATGGGGATGCGCACCCCGCCTTCTTCAAATTTGTGCCCGTCGGAGCGCGTGGTGCAAAAACAGAAGGTGCCCTGGCTTCCTTTCAAATCTGGAACACACATGCCGGAGAGCAGCACACCGGAGAATTTTTCAGGTGGAAAGGTGACGGGCACACGCAGGATGGAGCAGAAGACTCCAGCCTCGCTCAGCCAATGCCAGAAGGGCTTGGAACGGCGCAGTTGCTTGATTTGCGGCTTGCCCAGGGGAATCGAGTACTTGCCCAGGCGCAGGTGGCGCTTGGGGCCGCTGATCTGGGCCGAGGAGAGGAAGGGCAGATAGGTGCCCATGTCGCGAGCGAGGAAATCGTAGATGTTGTGCTTGCCGGGATTGGAGCCAGTCTGGAAAGTTGACCAGGCCACCGGTGAAATCGGCGGAAAAGTGGTTTGCAGCCGCTGGAAAGTGCCGCTGTCGCGCAGGCGGGAAAGGTGAGGCAGCTTGCCTTCCGACATATAGCGTTCCGCCAGCTTGGGGTCCATGCCATCGAAGCCAAGAATCACGACGCGCTTGGCGCCGGCTTTGCCATAGGCCTTGCGGTGGCGCACAAAACGGAACAGCTGGCGCAGCGGCCAGGTGACGAAAGCGTAGAGCGAGTAGAAGAAGGCGATGAAAAGCGTCCAGAACGAGGAGAGGACCGCGAAACCGGCGCCAGGGCCGACGTAAGCCTGGGCGGGGTGAGGAATGAAGAGGATGAGGGGAAGAAGCCACAGTAGCAAGGTCAAACGCCGCGGGCGAGGGCGCTCGCGCCACAAAGGAGTGCTTTCGTGCCCCCCAAAGCAGGTCCTTCGCAGCACTCCCTCACCGCGTTCCGGTGCGCCACGCTCAGGATGAAAATCGGGGAAAGTGCTGCTTTTGGAAGCTCCGCTCATATTTCGATTCCCAGAATAAATTTGAAGAGCACGGCAGAGGCGAGCGAAACCACGAAATAGATGACCAGCCAGTTGGTGGTCCAGGGGCCGAGGTCTATGTCGCGCGCCGGGTACGCTACCGCCAGCAGGCGGACGGGAGCGTTGGCGGGAAGGGCGGGCTCGGCACACTCAATCAAGCGCTGCCACAGGTGCCCGCGCAACCGGCATTCCGACAAGTGCGCCAGATTGTTTGAGACCACCACCTGCTTGCCGAGTTCCTGGCCGCCCGCCAGAACATTCACCGTGTAATTGCCTTCGGCAGAAGCGACCAGACGCCAGGCTACTTCGTTGTCATCTGCGATGTGCACCGCCGGAGCCGATTCGGTTAAGCCTTGCGGCAGGCGCAGGGAAATGTTATCGAGAGCCTCTGCTTTGTCCAGCCGCGCCGTGAGCAGAATGGGCTGATTGGTCTGAAAAGGGAGCGAGCCCATATAGCGGTCGCAGTAGATGAGGAGGGCAAGCATGGGCACGATGATGATGGCCAGCGGCTTGAAGGAAACGCGCAGATACCGACCGGTGCCGGTCAAGATGCGGCCGTAAGCGCGTAGCACCACTTGGGGCTGGTCCTGAAACAGGCGTACGGCCAGGAGTTGGGCGCGGAGCTGGTCCTTGGCGTAATGGACGGCCTTCTGATCGGAAAGGTAGCCGAAGAGCACGATCATGACGAGGCCGGTGATAATGGAGAGAACAAGAAGGAAGATGAGGGCGTGGTTGGACGCGATTGGGAGAACCAGGAAGCTCGATGTTGGGGTGCCCAAAGCCATGCGTTAGGTGACGACTCAGAGGCGCAAGCTGCTAACTGCTGTTTCGCCCTGGATGGGGGCGCTTACTCATCCCGGATTGCCTTCCCACGGCTTGCACCCGGAGCTACATCCTTGCGCCGCTACGCGCCTGGGAACAGCCACTGTTCCCGTGTCTCCTGGTGCTACTCGATATAGCCCAGGCCGCGCAGGCGCTTCTTGATCTCCTCTTCGGAAGCAGAACTGCTTTCGGGTCCTAGAATTGCGGCCGCTTCCTTCTCCAGGGCATGAACAATGAACTCATCCACTGAGGCGTAGCCGGCCATCTCGGAGCACTTCTTTAGCTTTTCCAGCAAGTCATCTTCAATCTTAAGTTTATAGCCAAACATGAGTGCTCTCCTTTAATGACCCAGTGACGCGGTTTGGGAGCGGGGCGCGGCTACAGGCTGGAACACCGAATGGCCCATCATACCGTGCGCCGGAGCGATTCCAAACTCCGCCAGGATGGTGGGAGCAATATCGGTGAGTGCGGGCGACTGGGCGTCAATTTTATGGTTGCTGAGCAACACGCCAGGCACCAGGCTATAGTCCATGCAGTGGTCACCGCTCCAGGCGTAAGTGTTGTCTTCAAAAAGCTGGCGCGGAAAGGCGCCCAAAATAGTTTTCCACCCGGCCCGGTAACCTCGGTTGTAGCCCACAATGAAGTCGGGGGCGTCCTTGGCATAGGCGCCGTGGTAAACCTCCGCCGTGCGGCTCATCCGTGTGATTGCAGGCAAGCCGGTTGAGGGGTCACGCACCGACAGCAGCTTCGCGCGGAGTTCATCGAGCAAGGTGTTGGCCTGGCTGCCGGGCTGCACAATGCCGTCCTTTTCGCGTCCTTTCAAGTTCAGGTAGAGCCCGTTCAAACCCAAACCATAGGCGCGGGTGCGGCTCCAGTCCACATTCGTGAAGTACTGTCCTTCTTCCTGATTTGTGCCCGGCTTAAGGGCGAGATAGCCGTTATCAAGAAGCCACGTATTCAGGTTGAAGGAGCGGTAGAAAGGGGCGAAGCCATGATCGGAAAGGACCAGCAGGGTGGTGTTGGAATCGAGCGTGGGCAGGACCTTACCGAGCACGCCGTCAATTTGCTGGTAGAAGCTCTCCAGCGCGTTTCCGTATTGCGCGGCGAGCGTGGCATCGTAGGCGGGATGATGCGAGTCCATGAGCCGCCACATCATGTGGCCGTTCAGGTCGAGGCTGGAGAAATAAAAGAAGAAGACGCCGCGGTGAAACTTGGGAAATTCGGCGTCGAAGATGCGGCGCTGTTCGGTCGCCACCTCGCGCGCCTGCTGCAAGTATTCGCCATCGTCGAGCACACCATCCGAGAGCGCTTTTGTGTCCTCGGCGATGCCTTGGGTATAGAACTCGCCGACCTCGCGCCACAGATCGCGCGAGAGGCTGGCCGGGGTTGACAGGGGCAGCGCCGGGTTCGCGGGGTCAATGTTCACCGGGGAAATGTAGAGCTGGAAGCGCGGGTGCACCTGCTTGAGAAAGAAGCGGCAGATGCCGCTGACGCTTTCCAGACCGGGGATAAGGGAAAAATCCACGTGCACCCAATCGCTCCATTCGCCTTCGCGCAGCACAAATTCCCGATCCTGGATGGCAAT
>Ga0075436_100002956_pt1 | contig 11640 bp, 12 predicted proteins | sample RhiMethybrSRZTD5_FD_75303 | JGI IMG/M metagenome (GOLD analysis project Ga0075436, IMG submission 75303) | Populus rhizosphere microbial communities from Tennessee, USA - Rhizosphere MetaG P. TD hybrid SRZTD5 | ecosystem: Host-associated > Plants > Roots > Rhizosphere > Soil | place: USA... | reverse complement strand
TATAAATGCATTTCTACTGGAACCCCGGCGTTCTTCAGCGCAATGTAGTAAACCAGCGAGTTGTTGACACTGTCCACGGGATCATTTTCGGCCTGCAGCAAAAAGGTAGGAGGCGTCTGGCGGGTGACAGGGACATCCGGATTCAACCCAAACTTTTTGGAGGAAATCCAGAGATGACCCGGATAAAGGGCCACCGCAAAATCCGGGCGGCAGCTCTCTTTGTCGGCCGCATCTACAGCCGGATACAAACGTTTGTCGAAGTGCGTGCTGATATCTGTCACCAGGTGCCCGCCTGCTGAGAATCCAAGCACGCTGACCTTGTGCGGATCGATATGGTACTCCGCGGCGTGGAAGCGGACCAGTCCCACTGTCCTCTGTGCATCTTCGAGCGCCATCGGGGCTTTCGGATTCACCTGACATTTACATCGCTCATCCCACTGCGGCCCCGAGTGCGGAACGCGGTACTTCAAGAGCACACACGTGATTCCCTTTGACGTCAGCCAGTCACAGACCTCCGTGCCTTCGAGATCGATCGCCAGGACGTAATAGCCGCCGCCAGGAAACACGACTGCCGCAGCGCCCGTATTCTGTCCCTTTGGCGAATAGACCGTCATCGTGGGTCGTGAGACGTTGTCGACCTCTCCTGGTTCCGGCGTCGTTTCGCTGTGGGCCGGCGGGCCAAACTGCGCGTCAGGTGCAGTGCCTGGCCATATCGGCACTTGCGTGTGGCCCGGCGACGGCTGCCAGCCAGGCTTCTGGGCGAACAGACTGCTCGACGCAAACACAACACAGAGAGCAAAAATCAAAGGCTGCATCACAGTCCCCACAGAGGCAGGATACAGGAAGACGAACTCTCTGAAACGCAGTAGCGTTTATGATGTCGCGTCGCCGGATCGGCGACATCCGGCGAGCGCCCCGCCATCCTCACCATCAGCAAAGGCGTCATTTCGTTGTGGCGGAACCAGAGCCGCTCACCGGGAACTCGACCTTGAAATACTCGATGCGGTGATCCGGCGCATGCGGAAACTGCACGCGCGCAAGCATTCGAACGATGTGGCCCACCGTGCACCCCGGCTGAATCACCGGCAGCGAGTACTTGGCCGATGCGCCGACATGATCGTAATCGCTCCATACGTCGGAAACGCGCTCGGCCAGGTTTACGCACGAGTCGTTGGTAAACAGCTCCGCCGCACGCCATGCGTCCCCATCGGGCAGCAGAATCGCGAGCGTTTCGCCGGGATTCGCCTGGCCATCGCCGTTGCCTTTGCCCAAAGTGAGCGGCACGCGCTTGATTCCTCCCTGGTAAACCGTGAACTCCCGGCCGTCCGCGATGCGAAAGTCCTTGGCGGCCGGCGCATCCGGAAACGTCGGGATCTCAATCGGCAGCCGGCTGGTGGCGACCACCGCATACAGTTTCACCACCTCGCGTTGGGGATCATCCACCGTAAACTGCAGCGCCACGTCCGCCGATTTCCCTGCGCCGATCGCGGCAAGCCCATGCGGCGAAGTTGCAATCGCGACGTTGGGATTCGGCGTCTCCCAGCGCAGAGGCGCAGCCGATCTTGACGCCGCGCCTTTGTTCCACAGGCGCACCTTCACGCTCACCGGTTTCCCGTCCGTCGCCCATCGCGCGTCCTGCACTTCAAAATCTCCAAGCGCGAGTATCGCGCCTGGCCCCACGCCCACCTGATATTCGTCGCCGTCCAGCTCGAAATGCAGGCGGCCCTCGGAATCCGCGTGCTCGGTCGCGCGCCGCACTTTGCCGTCGCGCGTACGAATTACGGTGACTACCTGCGGCTGCCCGGCGGGATACAGCCGCCCGGATGCGATCCGCACTTTCACGTTTGCAAGCACCCGTCCCGCTGGCGCCCACTCGCGCACGCTCGACCGAAACCCGTTGGGCGAGACACCCTCCAGCACCGTCAACCCCGGCTGTTTGCGGTCAGAAGCGATCTCCCATCCCCAGACCGCGAAATCGGGATATGCGTCGATGTGACTCCACACGTCAGGCCGGGGCAGGGGATTCGCAAAAGCCCGCATGTGAAACTCCAGCGTCTCGCCCATATGGGGCGTGCCGTGATCCGAATCGAACTCGGCTGTTTCATAAAATGGCCGGGTGTATTTCCAGATGGCGTTCATGCGGGTGTGATAGAAGCGAATGAAATCGCGGGTGCCCATCACCAGGCGCGTGCGCTCGCCGTCATAGTTGTTGTGCATCTCGTCGTGCCGGTATTCGACGGGAAAGCCGCGCGGCCCCACGAAAAATTCCGAAGAGCCCATGAAATTCGATGCGCTCCCCACCAGGTCCGGATATTTTCCCGCGACCCAGAACGACATAAACCCGCCCATTGAGAGCCCCGCCGTGGCCCGGTGCTCCCGGTCGGCGATCGTGCGGTAATGGCTGTCGATATAAGCGACCAGCTCGGGAAAATAGAGTGGAAACTGCCGGTCAGTCTCGACCGGGCTGATGTTATACGGCCGCAGATAGGTTTCACCCGGAGTGCGCGGATTGTAGCCGTCCCATTTGACGACGATCAGGTCATGGCTGCCCACGAAACGCGCGATCGTGTCGCCGCCATAGACTCCTCCTTCGCCCTGGTCGTAGTTGCGGCCCGGATCCCGCGCTACAGGTTTGTTGTACCGCTCGCTCCATCCGTGAAACCAGTAGATCACCGGGTAGCGCTTGCCTGACGCGGTGTAATCCGGCGGAAGAAAGATGCGATAGTGTCGCGTCTCGCCAAAAACGCGGCTCTCGTGCGTCTCATCTAGAATCAGCGGCTCCGCGCCGCGCACCGCCAGCGCCAGCACCAATAACAGAAGCAACCTGCGCATGTGCGCTATGATAAAACACCGCATGAAAATTGCCGTAGCAGCCGACCATGCCGGCTTTCCGCTTAAAGCCCGCGTCATCGAAGAGGCGCGCAAGCTGGGGCACGATGTGTTCGACCTGGGAACCCATTCAACCGATCCAGTTGACTATCCTGACTACGCCCTCGCCGTCGCCGAGGCATTGCGCAACGGCGCCGCCGATCGCGCCATCCTGGTCTGTGGCTCGGGCGCCGGCGCTTGTGTCGCGGCCAACAAGTTCAGGGGCATCCGCGCCGCGACCTGCCACGACACTTTTTCCGCCCATCAGGGAGTGGAGGACGACGGCGTCAACGTCCTGTGCCTCGGTGCGCGCGTCGTGGGGCCCGAGCTCGCCGCGGAACTGGTCCGCACTTACCTCAACGCGCATTTTTCTGACATCGAGCGCCACCGCCGGCGCGTCAATAAGGTCGAGCAGTTCGAAGAAGCATTCGGCTTCGAGCGCCCCACCGCCGCCACCCGCCCACGATAAGATAGAGTCGCTATGGAACTGAAAGGCAAACGCATCGCTATTCTGGTGGATAACATCTACCAGGACCAGGAAGTCTGGTATCCATATTTCCGTTTCCAGGAAGCCGGAGCGGCCGTCGTCGCCGTGGGCGCCAAGGCCGGCGAGACGTACACCAGCAAGCACGGCTATCCCATCAAGTCCGGCAAATCGTATGACGAACTCCGCGTCGCGGATTTCGATGGCGTCGTCGTCCCCGGCGGCTACGCACCCGACCTCATCCGCCGCCACTCCGCCGCCAACCAGTTCGTGCGCGACATGAATAAGCAGGGCAAGCTGGTGGCCGCTATCTGTCACGGCCCGTGGGTGCTATGTTCGGCGGATATGCTCAAAGGCCGCCGGGCGACGTGCTTCTTCGCCATCAAGGACGATGTGATTCACGCCGGTGCGAAATACGAGGACGCTGAAGTCGTGGTGGACGGCAATCTCGTCACCTCGCGCAAACCCGAGGACCTGCCCGCCTTCTGCCGCGCCTCCATCGAAGTCCTGACCGGCGTGCCCGCTCTGGTCCGATGAGGCATCTAGCCTCCCGTAGGGGCGACGCACGCGTCGCCCGCTTCGCATTCTGGGTTCTTGCCTGTGCTCTTGTTGGTAGTCTTTTCGCCCAGGATGGCGCCACGCGCGCTGACTGGCCTCACTACGGCGGCGAGCGCAGCGCCTGGCGCTACAGCGCTCTCGATCAGATCGATCGTTCCAACGTCGGCCGTTTGAAAGCCGTCTGGGCCTTTCAGACCGGAAAGGTGGATGGCGGCTTCAACGCCACGCCGCTCGTTGTGAATGGCGTGATGTACGTCTCGTCTTCCTGGAACCGCGTCTTCGCCATCGACGCGGAAACCGGCAGGGAAATCTGGCACTATTTCTACCAGAACCCGCGCGAGATCGGCATTATCTACAGCCCCTGGACGCGCGGCGTGGCCGTCGGCTCCGGCCGCGTTTTTTTCGGCACGCTCGATAATTACGTCGTGGCGCTCGACCAGAAAACCGGCCGCGAACTCTGGCGCGTCAACGTCGAGGACATGCGCCAGTGCGGCTGCAACATCACCGGCGCGCCGCTGCTCATCAAAGACAAAGTCGTTGTCGGCGTCACCGGCGGCGATTCCGCGCACCGCGGCTATCTCACGGCTTTCGACGTCAACACCGGCCGCCGCGCCTGGCGCTTCTGGACCATTCCTGCCGCGGGCGAGAAAGGCAACGAAACCTGGGACGGCGATAGCTGGAAATCGGGCGGCGGCGCAACCTGGCTCACCGGCTCCTACGATCCCGAGCTGAACCTGCTCTACTGGGGCGTGGGCAACGCGGCCTCCGATTTCTATGGCGAAGCCCGCAAAGGCACCAACCTCTACACCGACAGCATCATCGCGCTCGATCCCGATACCGGCAAGCTCAAGTGGTATTACCAGGAAGTTCCGCATGACGTCTGGGATTTCGACGCCGCGTTCGAATGCGTGCTTGTTAACGCGCCCGTGAATGGCGTTCCGCGCAAGCTGCTGCTCAACGTGAATAAGGGCGGCTATACCTTCGTCATCGACCGCACCAACGGCGAATTCGTTTCCGCCTGGCCCGTTGCCGAAAATATCAACTGGATCAAGGGCGTGGATGCCAAGGGGAATCTCGTGGGCCGCAACGAGCCGCCCGTCGGCAAGCCCGCGCTGGTCTGTCCCAGCATAGGCGGTGGCCGCCAGTGGAACCACGGCTCCTACTCGCCGCGCACGGGCTGGTTTTACACCACCGGAATCGAGTGGTGCCAGGAAGTTACCGTGACTCCCGAAGAGCCGAAGGAGGGCCTGAACTTTTTCGGCGGCGTGTTCCATCTCAAGCCGCCGCTCCACGGACCCGCGGGCGGGCACCTCGATGCCTATGATCCGGTGACCGGCAAAAAGTTCTGGTCGTACGCCTCAAAATATCCGCTGCTGGCTTCGCAGCTTTCTACGGCCGGCGATCTCGTCTTTTCCGGCGATCCTGAAGGCAACTTCTTCGCTCTCGACGCCCAGACCGGCAAGAAGCTTTGGAGTTTCCCTACTGGCTCCGGGCACCGCGGCTCGCCCATCGCGTACTCGGTGAGAGGAAAACAGTACATCGCGACGCCGTCCGGTTGGGGATCGGCGCTCGCGGGCCTGCTGCCGCAGATGTGGCCCGAGACCGAAGATTTCCCGCCCGGCTCCACCCTCTTCGTTTTCGCCCTGCCGCCGGAGGAGCGATGATTGCCGTCGCGTTGCTGCTGGCGCAAACTGCCGCCGGCCCATCCGTGATCGCGCGCGGCGAACGCATCTTCGCCCAGAGCTGTTCGGTGGGTTATTGCCACGGCATAGCGGGTGCTGCCGGGCGCGGACCGCGGCTTCGTGGCCGCAGTTTCACCAAAGACTACTTGCTTAACGTGACCCGCGAGGGCATCCCCAGTTCCGCCATGCCCGCCTGGAAGGGCCGCCTGAAGGACGACGATATCCGCGCGGTAGTCGAGTACGTCGCCAGCCTGGCTTCCGCGACTGATGCTGCCCCGCCCGCCAATCCCATGCCGCCCGGCGCCGGCCCTGCCGCTCTTCCCGGCTTCAACGGACCTCCGCAGGCTGGCCGCGGACGCGCGCTGTTCTTCGATCCCGCGCGCGCCAATTGCGGCGTCTGCCATGCCGTTGGCGGCCGCGGTATCGCCATAGCTCCCGAACTGACCTCGTTGCCCATGAAGAGCCAGGCCGAGCTTGCTAGCGCCATTCATGCCACCGGCTCCCGCCACGTCCTGACCGCGAAGCTCCAAACTGGGGAGCAGTTCTCCGTCTTGCTTGCCGCCCAGAATGGCGATGAGGTCCGGCTCTACGATCTGACCGCGCCGCCGCCGGTGCTGCGCACATTTGCGCGCTCGCAAATCGTTTCGCTGGTCGAAAGTCCGGTATGGCGCCACGTGGATGTTGTCAAGGATTATTCAGCCCAGGAGCTGGAGGACATCGCGGCGTACTTGCGCTGGGCCGCCACCGGTCAATGAGCCCTTGGGCTGGGATCCGCTGAAAACCGCCAGCGGACCGCCAGCCGGGACTGCGGGCCTAACTCTTGCGACTCTGGCTGGAATGTGAAGCGGTTTTGTGGTGGCTCTTCTTGTGGCCGCGGCTGCTGCTCTTGTTGTGGCCCGTCGAACGACCGGACCCATGAGACTTGGTGGCTGCCTGCGCCGGAATATTGCCGCTCATCCCTACTAATAGGGCGATGAGTAGCGCACTGATTTTCATGCCACTATAGTGCGGCTGCGTTTGCTTTTCTCGCAAATGCGAAAAGCAATTCTTACCCTAGCGCTTGGCGGCCTTTTGCTTTTTGTATTTCGGAGCTTTGTATTTCTTGCCCTTGGGTGTCTTGTACTTGACGGCCTTATGCTTGGTCACTTTAGGCCCGGCAGAGTGAATTCCTTTAGCGTGAACTGATTTTGAGTGCTTGGGCTTTGGCGGTTTGGCCTGCGCCAACTGAAAGCTGCTCAAACCGATCGACGCGGCCAGCAGAAGTGTTAAAAATCTCACAGTTTGATTCTACCCCTTCTACCGGGCAAACCACAAATACATGTCGATAAATGACCAAATTGTCAGCAATATACAGACGCCGGCCACTACCCGCCAGAGTTTCTCCGTGATTCCAAAGGAGATCCTCGGCAGCCCAGCCACATACCCCAGGGCGAATCCAGCCGCCAACCCGCCGATATGGGCGTAATTGTCGATTTGAAAGAACGGAAGCAAGCCGAAAAGCAGACCGTACACTGCCCACCGCGTATAAAGTGCGCGAATGTGATCGCCCAGCGCGCTTCTATGCCGTACGCCCAGCGCGATCATGGCGCCGATCAATCCGAAGATTCCCGCGGACGACCCCACCGAAAGCGCCGGGCTCATCAGCGTGCTCAGCAAAAAACCGCTTACCGTGGATACGAAATAGACCGCGATCATGCGGTTGGTGCCGAAGAGCTCTTCAACCTGCGCCCCCAGATCGAACAGGACCCAGGAGTTCATCAGAATGTGGGCGATGCCGCCGTGCAGGAACCCGGCCGTCACCAGCCGCCACCACTGGTGGTAGTGGAGGATGGCAAACGACTGCTTGGCGCCGAATGCCACCAGCGCGCGCCCCTCGCCCACGCTTCCGGCGTAAACGGACGTCGCCACGTACAGCCCGAAGTTGATCAGCAGAATGATGACCGTGGTATAGCGCGCGTGCGGAATCAAGCCGCCCAGAATGGCACCCGGCTCGCGCTGATCGATGGCGCGCGGCCCCACTTTTTCGCCGCAATACGGGCAGACGCGGTCGCTCGAGGTGATAAATGCCCGGCAGTGCGGGCACATGCGGCGCTTGTCCATGAAGCCACTATTGTACTGTCTCGCTTCAAGCGGTCTGCTACAATTTTGGTTTCCGAATGCCGAAGAGCGAGCGCGAGCTACGTCAGGATATCGTCGAGATCGGCCGGCTGGTTTACCAGAAGGGCTGGGTGGCGGCCAACGATGGCAACATCACGGTCCGGCTGGACGCCGATCACATTCTCGCCACCCCAACCGGCGTGAGCAAGGGCATGATGCACGTCGACGACCTGATCATCGTCGATAAGTGCGGCGCCAAAGTCGAAGGCCGCAAGGAGTGCACTTCGGAAATCCTGATGCACTGCACCATCTACAACATGCGGTCCGACATCAATAGCGTGGTGCACGCGCATCCGCCGGTTTCGACAGGTTTCGCCACCGCCGGCCGCCCGCTTGACCGCGCCTTGCTGCCCGAAGTGGTCATCGGTCTCGGTTATGTGCCGCTCGCGGCTTACGGGTTGCCCGGCACGCCCGAGCTGACTGAGCCCATGCTGCCCTACATTCCCAAGTACGATGCCATCATGATGGGCAATCACGGCGTCGTGACCTATGGCGCCGATGCCTACAAAGCTTTCTTCAACATGGAAACCGTCGAGCATTTCGCGCGCATCGCGCTGGTGGCGGAGCTGCTCGGCGGTCCCAAAGTCCTGCCCAAAACCGAAGTCGACAAACTGCTCGATTCGCGCACCCGCTACGGCGTCAAGCCCCGCAACGGCGCTCAGCCCGATTGTCCCGTGACGGCTGAAGATCTTGACCGCGCCGACGATCGCACTCCCCTCACGCGCGCCGAGTTGATCGACCTGGTGGACGAAGTACTCAAAGCGCGCGGCATCGTCTAGCGGGCGGCCTGGTCGCTCTTCGCCCGCAGTAGCAAGCGCACTACCAGCGCCATTCCCAGCCCCAGTTTGATCAGTTCGCTCGCCGAATACATCCCATGGAGAGTCCAGAATCGGGTGCGGTCCGCCGCCGGGCCGAAGTCGAGCGCTCGCCCCAATCGCGTGATTTCCGGCGTCAGAAAAAAGTGCATGAGGAGCACCATCACCAGCACCAGCAGCGTGAGGACCAGCATCAGCCGTTTGGGACCCGCTCCGAACGCCAGCACCAGAAACAGCACGGCCCCCAGCGCGATCTGCACGCGCTCCCACACCTGGAAGTACCAGCGATTTTGCTCGGAAACCTGATAGCGCAGGAACACGCGCGCCGCATCGTGTCCGCCCAGCACTTGGATGCGTTCCGCCACCTGCATGGGAGGCGCCGAGAGCAGCCGGTCCACCGACCGGAAATTTTGCGTGGCCACCATGTCCATGAACACTGAGCCGCCCAGCCACGCGCCCAACAGCAACGCAGCCAGGCGGTGGAAGTGCATCTATTTCAGCCTCGCCGGTTTCAGCGTCCAGGCCTGCAGCCGCGCGATGTCCAGCAGTTGGGGTGCGGCGAATCCGTCGGGATGAATGGGCCACTTGAACGAGCCGCTGGCATCCGTCGAGATGTATTTCTCCATCTCCGGATTGCCCTTCCGCACCGCCACCGTCGCCGACGCGCCATCATCCGCCCCCACGGTCGCGGCGAAATCGGCGATCGAGAGCTTTTCCGATCCCACCCACACATCCGCCGGCAGCCGCCGGCTCGCGCGGATGAATCCCGCGGCCTCGGTTTTCGCGCGCTCGAAAGGCGCCCGCGGAATCTCGTTCCTCCGGTAAGTGGTTTCTCCTCGCGCCACCGGACCTTCCACCGCCGCCGGCTCCATCCCGAGCAGCGCCTGCAGCATCTCCGAAGCCGATAGCGCACCCGCGTCCGTATCGAGGAACGTTTGCCGCTGCGCAAGATGCTGCGCGATCCGGGCGCGGTCCGTCACGCGTCCCAGCGCGCTTCCGTAGAGCAGCGGCAGGTCCCGCGCCGTCACGAACCGGACGCTGGCTCGCGTCTTGGCATGCTCCACATAGCGAACCAGAATGCGGTAGCACCGCTCCGAATCTTCCGCCGTGCGCCGCGGCGGATTCTTCCACGCGCTCCGTTCCGGGTTTGCGCCCTTGGCGAAGTTCATGTCCCAGAACGCCGTGGTAACGAATTCGGTGGGATGAAAGTAAGTGCTGATGACCCCGCCGCCGCGCGCCTCCAGCTCTTCCGCCGCGCGATCGAACTTCTCGAAAGTCTGCGGTAACAGGCTCTCGTCGTTCAACGCCGGCCGGACTATGTACCGGCCCATACCGAACACGTGCAGCATGCCGCCAAACCAGAATGGCTGGTCATTGAGACCCACCTGCTCCCCTTCATCCAGATACACCGGGATGCCCATTCGGAGCAGCGCCCGGTAGCTTTGCGGCCCCCAGGAACTGCCCGGCTGCCCGTAACAGCTTGGCATCACGCCGAAAATGCGCTTGATGTCGTCCACGCCCGGCCGCTCGCGCCGCTCGAACTCCGCCGCGCCGTCGAGCCAGCCCATGCTGCGCAGATAAAGCGCCGGCGTGGGCTGGATGCTGTGGTAATTCGAGTGGTAGCCGATATCATGCTGCGCCAGCGCCCGGATCACGTCGCGCCGCCCGCGCGATTCCAGCACGCGCGCCTTTTCGCCCACCACTTTGAACGTGGCGCGCACGCCGAGCTTTTCGAGATCCGTCGCAATTCGCAGCGCCGCATCATCCGCCGCCGGCTCGATGTAGTCTTCCGTATCGAACCACAGCACCACGTATACGGGACCTTTCGCGGCCAGCGCAACAGCAGTCAGAAATAGAGCTAGAAGAAGTCGAGTCATCCTGCCTAGATTAGCGCAGTGGGGACGCGTGCTCGCGCAGCCAGCCTTCAAGTTCGTCGAAACGGAACCTGCGGCTCTCGTAAAGTTCCATCAAGAACGTGAAAGCTGCGACATCGTCAAATTCCAGCTTATAGCCGTTAACCCGAAGAGACGCCGCCGTGACCGCGACCGCAGTGCGCTTGTTGCCATCGAGGAAAGGATGGTTTTGCGAGAGGCTCTCCCACAAAGCAGCCGCTTCCTGAATCAAGTCCTCGTAGTATCCCGTTTGTGGCCGAGCCAATGCCGACTCCAAGGCCGCACGATCGCGGAGTCCTGCAGCACCTCCGAATCGTTCAATCAAGCGACCGTGAGCGGAAATGACGTCTTCGATGCTCGGGTAGTAGGTCACTGAGCCAAACGGCGCAGGAGTTCAGGATGCTGGTCCATGAACTCGTCGACAGCTGAACGGAATGCGCGATCCTGCTGCGGGCCGCGCTGCCGCAGAAATTCGATGAACTCCCGAACGGCGGCTTGTTCCTCGGCCGACAGACTATCGACAATGGCGGTGAGCTTTTCCGCTGGCATATGACGTCATTCCAAGTATAGCTTTTCAACTCCCCGCCCCGCCCGCGAACGCCCCCGATCATTCAGCGTCACTTCACCGTCCACGGCAAATTTAAGTTGAAAAACACACTATCGAAGTAGCGTGCAAAGCGATCGCGATCCGAGACCGGCGCCAGCGCGATCCTCGGATGCGACACGATCTCCTGGGGGTCGAGAAGCATCTCACCGGTGGGTCCGAACAGAAGGCTCGAGCCGGCCACGCGCGCGTGCCCGCCGGCCAGTGTGAAGGTGAACGCCTGAGAATTCTCGACGCCATCGCGCTCCACCACGCGCAGGTCCCATTCGTTCTCGGCGCGCCGTTTGCCTTCGAGGCGCCTCGCGAACAAAAAAGGAACGTTGGTGCCGATCGTGGCAAGAGTGCCGGCGAACAGGCCGCGCGCACTTCCGTCCATGTCCCATAGCCAGATCTGCGCCAGCCGTTTAGTCTGCGGCGAATTGGCTTGCGCCTCCGCCGCTCCCCACGCGCCCACTAAGCGAACCGGCGGGTTCGGCGGGACCGCGCATGGCGGGACGCCGGCTTGCGTCAGGTCGAGCTCTTCCGTGCGGCCGCCACGCACAACCTTAGCTTCACACCGGCCGGGGCCCGTGCTGCGCAG
>Ga0075436_100002954_pt1 | contig 11641 bp, 12 predicted proteins | sample RhiMethybrSRZTD5_FD_75303 | JGI IMG/M metagenome (GOLD analysis project Ga0075436, IMG submission 75303) | Populus rhizosphere microbial communities from Tennessee, USA - Rhizosphere MetaG P. TD hybrid SRZTD5 | ecosystem: Host-associated > Plants > Roots > Rhizosphere > Soil | place: USA... | reverse complement strand
GACGGCAGCGCTTGCCGTTGGAGAAGCGATAGACACAGCGGGAGCCGGCTGGCACCGGGCTGGGCAGACTGGCGGATTGGGGCTCCGAAACGGAGGCCACGGGTTGCAGAACTTCTACGTCGAGGATGGTTGTGGTCATGGTTTTCTCATCTTTCTGTGATTTGAGCCTGGAGGGGGGTACACCCCGGGGGCATTTTGTATGGTGAACAAAACAAAGGAATTACGAAATTGATTGTTGGAAGTGATAGAAAACAAAGGGCGAGCAAAGGGCACTGGCAGGGGGTCTGAAGGAGCAGATAGTTTCGAGGAGTGGGGCACATACGGGGCTGGCGAGGTTGGCAGCGAAAAGTCACGACCCATGCTATCGTATATTTCCTATTCTGTCAAGTCCTTTTATGGTACTAGTATTTTAAAAATAGACACACGGATTCGAACAGGAATGGCGTAAGAGAAAGAAAAGAAAGGGGTAGAGTGCGCAGAGGGGCGAGGGGAGGAGTGAATCTCTAGCGCAGAAAAAATTCGCACCCTGAAGACCGCAGGGTTGATTGGATAAGAGCGAAGGCTCCGGTCGCATAGCTCGGCACCCTCTTTTCCTAACTGGCCGGAAGCCTGTGCTTCGCTCGACTCCTATTGCCCACTTTTCCGGTAAGGCGACAAATCAGGAGTTGGACAGAGCAAAGCCAGCCGCTCACCAGAAGGCAAGAAAAAACGCCGCCAAACCTAAAATTACTGCGGATAGCACAATGTATCGCTGGAATTCCTTGAAAGCCGCAAAGGGCAGGGCTAGACAGGCAAGGACGAGAGGCCAAAACATTGCGCTATTGTTCCCGAAATCGTCGCTCCGGGGACCAGATATCGGAATGAGTAAGAGCAACGCCAAGAGGGCAAGCGAGCACAAATAGAAACAGGGTCGCCAAAACCTTGAAAAACGCTTTGTGAATATTGTGGCAACCAGCAAGAATGCGACACCCAAGACGGCCACATAGCCCAGTAGGACGAGGAATGTCAAAAGCGCGGCACGCATGTGTTCGTCAACACAGAGTATAGGCCAAGTTGGGTCACTGCTGTACTCGTGGGAAGCTAGAGTGCTGGTAGCTGCAACTTGGACCTAGCTCCTGATAAACGCGGAAACCGGACAAGTGAAAACCTAGATGGCGCGAACGACTGTGTATCCCCACAGGAGAAATTGTAGAAGTGCGAGCCACCCAAACGCACGATAGAGCCAAGCGGGTTTCTGGCTCTTCGCGGCGCCGCCCAACAGGATTGACCGGACAGACCATGCACAAGCAGCTAGCAAAACCGCTCCGAAAAGCCAAAGTAGCCACCCCAGTAGAAACGTCCGATCGTCAATGCGCCGATGGCCAAGCCCTATTAGAAACGCACCTAAGATTGGGCCTAACGTGCCACTTAAATAGCAGGCCCAAAACAGGGTTCGTTTGTTCGGAACTGGATTCATACTTGGCTCACGGATTCTATCAAAGTCGCCAAGAATCCAAGGCGGACAACTACCCGGAATGGCTAGGTCCTGGTTAACGCACTAACCGGACAACTCATTTCGACACAGGGGCTGCCAGGGCTTGAACAAAAAAGGGAGGGGGCTGACATCGCCCCCTCTTCTCAAGGGAAGTCCGCAATCAGACAGTTGCTGTGAACGCAATCTTGTGAAACGTGGAGTATTCCGCTTCGAACTTCTTCACGATCGGGATGCCCTCAATGAACTTATTCACGATCTTCTCGATCTGTGGATACAGTTCGCGATTGTAGGCCTCCGCATACTCCTTCGTTTCCCACAGGCTGAGTGCCACCAGTTCCCTCTTTTCCGGCGTGACGAGCAAGAGCTCATCCAGGAATCCCTTCTGCCTGCGAAGCAAAGGCAGGATTTCCTTTTCAAATGTTACCGGAAACTCATTCACCATCGTGGACTTCACTTGCAATGTGACAAGCCGTGCAAACATAGATGCCTTCCTCTCAATTGCTTTGGGGGGCGATGCCCCTGATCCCCTCCATTTTCTTTGTAGAGCCGCAGGATCGAAAGTTCATTCCGTCCCCCGAAGCACTCTCACCCTGACTTGCTTACTGTTGCAGTGCCAAGCGTCACCCGCCGGCGTGTCCAGCGTCACGTCGGGATACAGGTGCAGTTGACGATGAAACTGTGTGCGCAGAGATGACCCGGCTGCAAAAACCATCACGCGTACCACATTCAGTCCTGATAAACGCCTTAATCGGAAAAGTGGGTACTAGCTAACCGTGGCGGGATGAACCGTGAAGCCGCTTACCGGGCCGTCCACCCGCCATCAATCAAGATCGTCTCGCCGGTGATCAACGACGCAGCGGGGGAGGCCAGAAACACGACTGCCCCTGCCACTTCCATCGGCTCTCCGATACGGTGCAGCGCGGCGATCCGTTCCAAGGTGTCCGCGTGAAATGCCGCATCTGAGAGCGCATTTTCCGTCCCCGGTGTGCGGATAAATGTCGGCGCCACGGCGTTCACGTTGATCCCGTACTTGCCCCATTCCACCGCCAAACATTTAGTCAAATGGGCAATTCCCGCCTTGGTCAAGCAATAAATCGATTCCGTCGGCAGCGCTGCAAAGCCAGCCTGCGAACTCATGTTGATAATCTTCCCGCTCTTCTGTCGGATCATCAGGCGTCCTACAGCCTGGCTTGCAAAAAATGTTCCTTTCAAGTTCACGGCCAATGTTGCGTCAAAGTCTTCCTCGCGTACGTTCTCGGCCAGATTTTCGGGCGCGATCCCAGCATTGTTCACAAGGATGTCGATTCGACCGAATTCCTTCGCAGTTTCGTCCACGGCGCAAGAAATCTGCTCCATCCTGCTCATGTCCATCTGGAGCGGCAGGGCCTTTCTCCCCATCGTTCGTATCTCTGCGGCTAATCCTAAGTCTGCCCTAACATCGCGCAAACCCAGCGCCACGTCCGCGCCTGCATGCGCCAAGGCCAGCGAAATTGCCCGCCCCAGGCCTCGCGCCGCTCCTGTTACTAACGCCACTCGACCACTCAACCCAAACTGCGGATACTCCATTAACTTTCCTCCATCACTTACTTACAATTTTCATTGGCACTGCTCCCTGGACCTTCGAGTATAAATGATTCGACGAGCTGCATACGCAGCGAGACTTTAGCCACAGATGAACTCAGTGCCTGGTAAACGCGGTTCTCGGACAAGTGGGTTTTAGTGCGAACATGTACAGTAAGGCGACCTACCAGGCGGGTGCAATTACTTCTGGGCAGCTGTTTATTACGACTTTGGGTTAAAGTTGCCGCGCCACGTGGAGCGCACCTTATGAGATGGATCAGATCCGTATCGGTAACTCCCTCTCACAAGTACAAGTCATGGTGCCGCTGGGTCGTGGTTCAGTTTGCATTTTGACTCCTATTGTCACGATCAAGAAAATTTCAAACTGACCCACTACCTGCCGCTGGAACCTTTTGCCTCCAGGTCGGTATAACCAGTATGGGTCTTCTATCTGCGAATGCGCCGAAGAGCGCTTGACTGGAACGCAGGGAGGGTAACTATGGGATTCGATTGGGTGAGGCAGAATTCGGGGCCGAAGATTGTGCTTATGGTCCTGAGTGTGTGCCTCATCGGAGCGTACGGCGCGAGTAGCTCGCGGCAACCGGCGCAAGGAAGCGCTTCTGATTCTGAGCTCGCAACGCGTATCAGGGGATATCTGGCACCATTCGCGGAGAGCGGCAACTTGTCTGGAGTGGTCCTCGTCGCCCGTCACGGCCGCGTCCTGATCCGTGAATCCTACGGAATGGCGAATTACGAGTTAAGCGTTCCGAACTCGCCGCGCACGCGCTTCCATATCGCTTCGGTCTCGAAAGCCTTCACAGCCGCGGCGATTCTTCAATTGCAGGAAGAGGGTAGTCTCAGCGTCTCCGACCGTGTTTCTCGTTTCGTTCCAGATTTCCCGCGCGGTAAGGACATCTCTCTCGACAACCTCCTGACGCATACCTCCGGAATACCTGACATTAACGGCCTGCCCGACTACGATACATTCAGCCGGAACCCGCATAAGCTTTCCGAGATCATCGCGAAGTTTGCGAACCTGCAGCTAGAATACGAGCCGGGCACAAAGTACAACTACAGCAACTCGAATTACAATCTGCTGGCGTTGATATTGGAAACGGTTACGCGGCAAGCGTACGCGGAAGTGTTGCGCCGGGGCATCCTCGAACCGGCGGGGATGACTCAATCGGGCGCTGACGGAGATGCAACGAAGCCTATTTCCTTCGCGGCGGGTGGATACGTCCCAGCCGGGGTGAAAGGATACGACAAAGCCGCGTACGTGGATTGGTCGAACAAGACGGGCAACGGTTCGATGTTCTCCACCGTTGACGATCTCTTGCGATTCGACCGCGCGCTTAAAGCTGAGACCCTGCTCAAGTCGTCCACGTGTCGGACGTATTTTGAGGAAGGAGAAGGCAACCGATATGGCTGGTACATTGGACGACGCTTAGGACACCGCGTCATGTCCGCGAAAGGCCGCAGCCCTGGATTCACAGCGGAACTTGACAGGTACCCGGATGACGATGTCACGGTAATTTTATTGAGCAACAGCTACAGCAGCGTGACGCAGGATCCGATTGCAGAGGCGATCGCCGCAATTGTGTTTGGGCAGAGAGTGACGGTTCCGAAGGTGCGCGCCGCAGTCGTGCCTGAGTCAATTCTTTTGTCGTACGAGGGCCATTACCAATTCGGTGCGGATTTTTTCGCTCCTGACGAAAAATTTCGGCTGATTGCGCAGCCGAGCTGCGTGCTTCTGCAATTGGCGAACGAGAGCCAGCCTTTAGTCCCGCTAAGTCCGACTGAGTTCCTCGAGCGCAAATTCTTCGGGCATGTTGTTGCCGAGAAGGATGACCAAGGTAAGGTGACTGGCTTGACCGTTCGATACGGCACGCGAGATTTTCACGCAGTCAGATTGGACGCAGTACCTGGCATCTTGCAATAAGGATGGCCGGAGGGCGGGGTCTTTGCCGTTGTGCCAAGCCGCTTCTGTCGCCACCCGTGATTCCGGGATGGTCCGGCAATCCTGGCGTAAGATACGGGGATGAACAGGATGCAGGAGTTTTTTCAAGGCAAGGCGGTGCTTATCACGGGCGCTTCGTCGGGGATCGGCGAGGAGCTGGCGTGGCAGTTGGGGCAGGCGGGGGCGAAGCTGACGCTGGCGGCGCGGCGCAGGGAGTTGCTCGAAAAACTGGCGCAAAGGATTGTGGCTGCGGGGAAGCCGGCGCCTCTGGCGGTGCAGTGCGACGTCACGCAAGACGGAAGTTTGCAGAAGGCTGTTGAGGAATCGGTGCGCCACTGGGGAAAGCTGGACGTGGCGATTGCCAACGCGGGATTCGGCGTGGTTGGCCCATTCAAAAACCTCTCGGTGGAAGATTACCGGAGGCAGTTCGAGACGAACGTGTTTGGCGTGCTGCGGACGATTTACGCGGCGCTTCCAGAGATCGAGAAAAACAAAGGCAACATCGCCATCATTGGGAGCGTTTCGGGATGGGCGGCGACGCCGGGAGCTTCGCCGTATAACATGAGCAAATTCGCGGTGCGGGCGCTGGCGAATGCGATTACGCCGGAGCTGCGGCTCGGGGGAGTAAGAGTGACGCTGATTAGCCCGGGGTTTGTGGCGAGCGACATTCGGCGGGTGGACAACCAAGGAGCATTTCACGAACACGCCAAAGAGCCGATACCGTCCTGGCTGGTTATGCCTACAGACAAGGCGGTGCGACAGACTTTGCGGGCGATTGCGCGAGGAAAACGCGAGGCGATTATTACCGGGCACGGGAAGGCGCTGGTGTTTCTAGAGCGATTCATGCCTTGGGTAATTCGCGCCTTTGGGAGAAAAATGGCGGCGGGGCGGGGAGGATACCGGTCGGAGCCGAAAAGCGGAAATTAGAATTCGAAATTGGAAACTCGAAAATCGAAATTCGGTCTACTTTTCGTAAAGAAACTCCAGGGAAAAAGCAGACTCTTCGTCGCTTCGCCTGCCCGCGGGCAGGTTGCGCTCCTCGGAATGCGATGCTTTTACTTCGTTTTCAACAAGCTGCGAGGACTGAAAAACTCTGAAGCTGAAAACGGCCAACGGCGAACGGTAAACCCCGAACTTACTTTTTCGGGGGCTTGGACTCGTCGGATTTGTCAGGCTCTTCGTCGGGCTCGCCCTCGGGCAATTTTACATGCCAGATGTCTTTTTCGTTTTGCAGGCCGAAAACACCGACCTGATTGGCTTCCGTGGAGCCGACGTGGCCAATCCACACAACGCGAAATTTCTTTTTGCGCCATAGGCGGCGCACTTCGATGGTTTGCCCGGGAGTGGTGAGGAAGCCAAGCCCGTCGAGACGCGCGCCATCCTGGCTGAGGTCGATGGTGTAGCTGCTTTGTTTGAACTGATTACCCCTGGCATCGGTTCCCTTGACAGTCACGCGAAGCATTTTGGGAACGCGATGTTGCTTGCGGGACCTGCGCCAGAAATCGGGAATTGGATGCTTGAAAGCCAGCCCAACTTTCGTTTCGCGGTCAGTGTAAGGGTCGAGATAGACGACGCGGACTTCCTGCTCGAGGCCGCTGCTCCTTTGCATTACAAATACGGAATCGCCAAGCGCGAGCTTGGTTCTGAGCATCACCAAAGCGCCGCTGGCGTTGACGGTTTGCGTTTCCGTTTCTTCGTGAAAGGCACCGCGGTCCTTGGTGAAACCGTAGACCACCACGGGAACGCGAAGGGACATGCGTTCGCTGGAGCGAGGAATTTTTTTCGTCTTTTCGGTGGAGATGGGATTGCCAAAGGTAAATGCGGATTTTTGCGTGGAAGGCGGCGGATCATCCAGCGGAGCCACGCTGATCACTTCTTTGGGCGTGCCGTTTTGCGCGCCGTGCTCGCGGCACTTGAATTCCCAGGTTTGCTTCTGGATCTGCTCGTAGGTTTCCTGGCGGTCCGCGAGGGTGACCCAAAAGTCGGCTTCGCAGAGAGGGCAGCGCAACCGAATGGCAAAATTTCCAGGCATTGCGTATTTTCCAGAGATTTCAGGATACCTTGAAGCGAGGCCGCGAATAGGATTGGTTGGCGGCTTTCCGTCGAAAGGTAAACGGCCACGAAGAGAGATTTGCAGCCTGCCGGTAACTAGGGCGAAGGGGATTGCTATCTAAGGGGGAGGGATACAGCGGGGGGCTTCCAGTCCAACGAAAATCCGGAAAATCGCGTGGGGCGAATGACATCGAATTGAACGCGAGTTGCAGAGTTTGGCTGCCGGAAGACGAGCTCCGTTGTGGACTCACTACCAGGAGGGAGATCGGGCAGTGCGACTTCCTGTTGTTCCAGCGGAATGTCGCCTTCGCCATAAGAGATGGCGCGAACGCGGTAGCCGCGAAGCGTATAGCTGGGGAGGCTGGAGCGGGTTTTTATCACGAGGCGGAAGGTGCTCGAGTGATTTTCTACAGAGAGAGAGGCGACAGGGCTGGATTCTTCGCGAAGCGCGTCAAAGGAGGGTTTTCTCGCGCCGAAGACGTCCACGACGCCGTGAATGTTTTGCTGAAGCGCGCCCACTCCGCTAAAGCCGGCTTGAGAGCGGTAGTCGTTGTAGCAAAAGAAGATGGCTCCGGCGACATATTCCTTTGAGCGAAACACGCCATCGTGTGAGCGCAGAGTCTCAATGCGAAGAGCGTCATTCTCAGGGCGTTCCGGAACACAAGCGCAATAACCATACTCGGAGATAACAATGGGCTTGCCGGGAAAGGCGGCGTGCACGGCGTCGAGATACCTGCTCACCGTTTCGAGGTTGCCCGGTGACCAAGTGCCGACGTATTCGTTCATCTCGATGAGGTCCATGAGTCCGGCTACGTCGCGTTCGGGAGTTTTCTCGAGAGAATTCGAAGCGTACGAGCAAAGGCGGTGAGGATCGAGCTTTTTCACTTCGGCGAGCATGCGTTTGGCGAACTCATAGGCGGCGGGAAGCTGGCCGCCAACTTCGTTGCAAAGTCCCCAGATGACAAGCGAAGGGTGATTGCGGTCGCGGGCAATCATCTCGCGCATTTGCTCGATGCCGTTTTCGAGAAGGTCAGCATCCGGTTCCGTGGCCATGCCTTTGAAAGTTTCCCAGCCCCAGGCGGGGATTTCGCTTTGGATCAAAATGCCATGACGGTCACAGTAATCGAGGACGCGGCTGTCCTGCGCCCAATGGACGCGCGTGAACACGCAATTCAAATGTTTCAGGTCGTTGTGGTCGTGAACGATCCAGCTTTCCGGCTCGGCCATTCCGAATTCGGGGTTGCTGCCGCCCATGCGCTCGACGCCCATCAACCGCACGCGCTCGCCATTGAGATGGAGAGCGTCGTCCTTGACTTCTAATCGGCGTACGCCGAACGTGGTGGAAAACAAATGGGCTTCGCGGCCGTCCGCGAGGACGAGTTCGATGCGATAGAGATGAGGATGATCGAAATGCCAGAGTTTGGGATTGGCCAGAGTTGCAGAAATTGCCAGAGAGTGTGTTGAGCGAGGCGCAATCGAAAAGATACCGGCGTTGGGATTAGCGAGGACTTCGAGACCGGTGTTTTCCTCGATGACGCGAAACGAGGCGTGCCCGCGCCACATCGCGGGACTGGTGTTTCGGCAATGAGCCACAATCGCAAGCTGGGCGTCCAAGTTGCGGGAATCCGGAAGAGCGTCCACGTCGAGCCGTTCGACAAACACTTCGGGCGTGATGAGCAGTCGCACGGGCCGGAAAATGCCGCCGTCGTGCGGGAAGTCGCTGGAGCGTCCTCGCGGGAGCATGTGCTCGTTGAAGGAGTTGTCCACGCGCACAACGAGCGAATTCGTCGCTTGCGCGTGAACGAGATGCGAAATGTCAAGAGTAAAGGCGGTGTAGCCTTTGCGCGCGTGTTCGCCGGCGATCTGGCCATTGACCCAAACCGTGGCGGTGTGGAACACGGCAGCAAACTCAATTCGAATGGCGGAGCCGGTCCAGCGTTCGGGAACGCCGAAATGGCGTTGGTACCAGGCGACGCCGCGATACTCGACGAAAGGAGGTTGGACCTGCCAGGTGTGGGGAACGGTGACGGTGAGCCAATCGTTTGCGGTAGGATTTGCTGAGAACCAATGGTTTCGTAGGCCAGCGTCTTCGGGATCAGTGCGGAAGAGCCATTCGCCGTCGAGGCTGGACGATTCGGTGGGCCGGGGTGCGACAGATTTCTTCTGAACGAGCGCTTCGGCGGGCGCTCCGGCAACGCCTGCAGCCAGAGATGCTGAGCGAACCAGGAATTGGCGGCGGGAAGTCAAATGGCGTTACCGTATGCGTTTGTCAGGCCAGCGGGCAGTTTACGAGATTCCACGGGCGCATTTCAAACCAACCCTTCGCCAGGTGGAAGCGCCGCCCTGGATGCCGCGGTAACTTTTGCAGGAATTCGTACTCGTATGGAGTGCAAAGGCGAAGCCTGCAACATCGGCCCGCCAAAATCAACGTACAGGAGAGATTCGAATGGTTCGCAAGATCAAAATGGGCTTGGTGTTTGCGGTTCTGGCTTCGGCTTTTGCATTCCAGGTGTTGCTTGGCGCCCAAGAACCCGCGCAGCAAGAGAAGATGCAGAGCGACAGCATGAAGCAAGACGGCATGAAGCAGGACGACAAGATGAAGCAAGACGACACGATGAAGAAAGACGACAAAATGTCGGACAAGAAAAAGAAGAGCAAGAAGAACAAGAAAAAGATGGACGACAAGATGGACAACATGAAAGACGATAAGAATGGCAAGAAGAATCCAAGCTAAATAAGCGGCGCAGCCTTGTCCGGAGCGGCTTCGCGAAGCCGCTCCGCTGGTTTAGAGGCGTAGGGATAGAGGTTGACAGTCGAAAGTTGGCCGAAAGTTAAGAGTTGAAGGTTCAGAGAAAAGCAGAGAGACAAAAAGAAAAGGGAAAGGCGCGGTAGTGCAGGCCGAGCCTGTTTGTTAAATGCAAACGAAAAGCGCCAACGAGGGGGAGCTGATCCGGCGGATCGTGGCTGGAGAGAGAGAGCTTTTTCACGAATTGATCCGGCCTTACGAGCGAATGGTGTACTTGACCGTCTTCTCGATTGTGAAAAACGAAACGGATGCAGAAGACGGGGCGCAAGAAGCGGTGATTAACGCTTACCGGCACCTCGCCTCGTTTCGAGCAGAAGCCAAGTTCAGCACGTGGCTGACGACGATTGCGATCAACGAGGGGCGGAAGCGGCTGCGCAGAGCGAAGGGCGCGGCGGAAGATTCGATTGAAGAACAAATGGAAGAGAAGGAAGGGGATTACACTCCGGCACCACTGACCGATTGGCGAGAAATTCCGCTGGAGGCGCTGGAACGGAAGGAATTGCGCGAGGCGCTGCGGAAGGCGATTGCGGAACTCCCCGATATTTACCGACAGGTTTTCACGCTCAGAGATTTGGAAGAACTCAACATTGAAGAGACGGCGCAGGCGCTGGGCGTCAATCCTGGTATTGTGAAAGTACGGCTGCATCGCGCAAGAATTATGCTGCAAAAGAAGCTAGTTCCTTTCCTGAAGACAGTGGCCCCCGCCAGGAGAGGATTCTTCGGGAGGGCGCTATGAAGCTCGAATGCAAACACGTGTGGGAATACATTTCGGAATACATCGATGGGCGCGTCGATCCCCAAGTGAAAGAAGATATCGAGCGCCATCTGGAGCACTGCGAAATTTGCTCGGCGATTTTGGATTCGACGCGGAATATCCTGATTCTGACGGCGGATGACCGGACATTCGAACTGCCGGTGGGGTTCAGCGAGCGGCTGCACGAACGGCTGAAAAAAGAGATCGAGGGTTCGGAAACAGAGCTGAAGAAAAAGTAAGAGGGCGCGAGCCCGCGCACTTTCTAGGGGATGCGGTGGATGATGGGGTGAGTGATCCACTCCGCTGCCAGCAAAATGAGAGTTAGAATCGCTAGAGTGATTTGGAAGCGCTCGGAATTGAGCTTTTGCTTTGTGACGGGCTGCTGACGCCACTGTGCAGCAGGCTTGTTTCGCAAGCGCCGGACTTTTCCCACTACATAGAGATTGATGACTGCGCCGAGGAAGGCGAGAACCATCATGGGGATGCGGATGGCGTCTTGATGGAATCCGCGCGCGGGGGCGTGAATACCGGCGGCGGCCGCGAGGGCGCTTAGACCAATGGCGACACGGAAGCCGCTGACGGCAATAACGGCCGTGCAAGCGCTCTGGAGAAGGGCAAAACCGATAGTCCACCAACTGATGACTTTAGTGTCGAAATACAGGATCGGGCGCGCCGTGGAACCGAAGGGCAGAAACGACTTTTCCGTTCGTGGGTTCGGTTGACTAATTTCTGCCGGGTTTTGGGCTTCTTCGTGCATACAAATGATTGGATGAGTTTCCTCAGGAATTCGGTATCCGCTTCAAAAAAATGGCGGCGAGGGAGGGGAGAGTGAGGACGAGAGAATGGGAGTGGCCCTGCGCGGGCTGGTCGGAGGCTTGCTGACCGCCGGCGTTGCCTAGGTTCGAACCGCCGTAATGCGCCGCGTCGGTGTTTAGGATTTCGCGATAGTAGCCGGGCTGGGGAACACCGAGGCGGTAGCCTTCGCGAACGACGGGAGTGGCGTTGAGCACGACGACGATCAAATCTTCGGCATGTTTG
>Ga0075436_100002951_pt1 | contig 11650 bp, 9 predicted proteins | sample RhiMethybrSRZTD5_FD_75303 | JGI IMG/M metagenome (GOLD analysis project Ga0075436, IMG submission 75303) | Populus rhizosphere microbial communities from Tennessee, USA - Rhizosphere MetaG P. TD hybrid SRZTD5 | ecosystem: Host-associated > Plants > Roots > Rhizosphere > Soil | place: USA... | reverse complement strand
AATCACCGGGACAACCCGGTTACGCAGGCGCTACGTCACAACGTAACCAGCACAGCGCGCACCAGGGGCTGAATGCCCAGGCGAAGCCTCACCCGGATTCAGCTCGGCGGGGAAATATTTCCCTTGACATTTCCCCTCATAGAACTATACGGTAGCTCCAAAATCGAGCGGGGACCCAGACGAACGAGCCCACCCGATGCTGATCAGATCGTAGCGTTCACGTTGCATTAGCGCATCAAGCGGACTATGCTTCTTGAAAGCAATCAGGGCCGAATGATTGGCACGACCGTCTCACATTACCGCATCCTGGAAAAGCTCGGGAGCGGCGGTATGGGCGTGGTGTACAAAGCCAGGGACACGCACCTGGACCGGTTCATCGCCATCAAGGTCCTGCCCCCCGAAAAAGTTGCCGACCCTGAGCGCAGGCGTCGCTTCACGCAGGAAGCCAAAGCCGCTTCCGCGCTGAACCATCCCAACATCATCACCATCTACGATATCGACCAAGCCACTGGTGTCGATTTCATTGCGATGGAGTACGTCGCTGGGAAAACGCTCGATCGCTTGATACCCCGGCACGGCCTCCGGTTGAACGAGGCTTTGCAGCTTGCGGTGCAGATAGCTGATGCGCTTGCCCGGGCGCACTCGGCTGGCATTCTGCACCGCGACATCAAACCCGGCAACATCATGGTCAGCGATTCGGGCCCGGTCAAAGTTCTCGACTTCGGACTGGCCAAGCTCACCGAGGCTTCCGATACCGGCGATGACGAAAGCACGCACACTTCGGGATCGGAAAACCGCCCCAGGCGGTCTGAGACAGAAGAAGGCGTCATCCTCGGGACCGCAGCCTACATGTCCCCGGAGCAGGCGCAAGGTGTGAAGGTAGATGCACGCTCGGATATCTTCAGTCTCGGAGCGGTGATTTACGAAATGCTCACGGGCCATTCGCCGTTCAGGCGCGATTCGAAAATGGCCACCCTGGCCGCCATCTTGCGAGCGGAGCCCTTGCCGCCAAGCCAGGTTGTGAACGGTCTGCCGCTGGAAGTGGATCGAATCGTAAAATCGTGCCTGCGGAAGGATCCGGCGCGGCGGGTGCAGCACATGGGCGATCTCAAAGGCAGGCTGCAGGACCTGATTGAGGAGCTGGGGTCAGATGCTGGGGATATCGTGAGGCAGCGGACGCCCCGGCGCTGGCTGGCATGGGCTGCGGGACTGCTCGGGGCTGCGGTCGTCGCCGGGGTGATCGTGTTCCTGATAGCCCGAATAGCCCGACGTCAATCCACTGCGCCTCCGCCCGAGGCGATCCCGTTCGCGACCTATCCGGGCTGGGAGGCTGATCCCAGCTTCTCGCCAGAGGGTAGCCGCATTGCCTTCTCCTGGAACGGATATAAGAAGGACAACCTGGATATCTGGGTCAAGCAGATCGGGGAAGGGGGCCCGGTCCGCCTCACCGTCGATCCCGACGACGACTTCAGTCCCGCGTGGTCGCCCGACGGCAGTAAAATTGCCTTCCTGCGGCGACGCCGGGACAGGCTCGAGTTGCTTACCATTCCCGCGCTCGGCAATGCTCCCGAGACCAAACTGGCCGAGTTGAGCCTCGCCACCCCTTACCGCGGTTACCCGAATCGTGAAGTCGCGTGGGCGCCTGACAGCGCGCATCTGGTGTTCTTCGACAAACCCGCAGCGGAAGATCGCGCGGGGTTATTCCTGCTGTCCCTTGCAACCAGAGAAAAGCACCGCTTGACGTCATGCCCGCCCACACTTCTACGGGAAGGGGATCCAGCCTTTTCACCTGACGGCCGGACCCTGGCTTTCGCGCGCTCGTTCGCTTATTCCTTCAACCATCTCTATCTTCTTTCTCTCTCCTCCGGCTTGCAGCCGGTTGGAGAACCCCGGCGGCTCGCGTCTCAGTTCCGCTCGGCACTTCAACCTGCCTGGACCCCGGACGGGCGCGCCATCGTCTTCTCGTCTGACGAGGCGCTGTGGAGAATGCCTGTCTCCGGCTCCGCGAAGCCTGAGCGACTGCCCTTTACAGGCCATCAGCTCGACATATCACGCCAGGGGCGCCGCATGGTCTTCAATGCGCCGTCCTGGGATACGAACATTTGGCGGCTAGAGATTGAGTCTGACAGGCCGGTTGGTGCTCCGAGGCGCTTCATCGCCTCTACTCTGACGGACACGAATCCTGAATACTCGCCGGATGGCAAACGGGTCGCGTTTGCCTCGAATCGCTCGGGTAACTTTGAAATCTGGCTCTCTACGGACGCCGATGGCTCAGCGCCAGTCCAGCTCACGTCGCTGGGCGCACCCGAGACCGGAAGCCCGCGCTGGTTTCCCGACAACCGGACTCTTCTTTTCGATTCCAACAAGGATGGAAAGTTCGATATTTACGTCGTGAATATCGACGGCAGCGCACCTCGGCGGCTCACAAACTATCCCGCCGACAACGTAACACCCGCGGTCTCCGGGGACGGCGAGACCATCTATTTCTCGTCCAGAAGAACGGGCTCTTGGCAAAACTGGCGGATGTCGTCGGAAGGAGGAGATCCCGTACAGGTCACCAGGAACGGTGGGTTTTCCCCTCAAGAAGCACCCACCCGCGATTTTCTCTACTATCAAAAGGACGAAGGGCTGGCCTCGGAGCTCTGGAGGGTTCCGGTGGGAGGGGGTGAGGAGAGGCAGGTCCTCCCTTCCGTTGGATACCGCCGATTTGCGGTTCGAAGCGACGGCATTTACTTCATGGCATGGGCGGGATATAGCAGCAGCATGGCATCGCTTCAGTTTTTCCGATTTGTCACCAGGAAGACGAAAAAGATCGCCGAGATTGAGGGTCCCTTCCTGCCCTATGATTTCGGCCTCACGGTATCACCCGACGGCCGCTCCGTCCTGTACACTCACCCCGACCGCCCCAACTCCAGTCTGCTGCTCGTCGAGAACTTTCACTGATGTCCGCCTAGTCCTAGTGTCCGCGGCAGCTTCAAGGGTGAGAACCGCGGTAGGTCTCAACATCCTCGCACAGCCTCGCACGAGCCCTGTCCAGCAGGCTCCGCCATACAGGGATATCCGCCAGATAGTGCCGAAACCACAGGTGCAGGGCCGTGTGGTTCACGGCCTCCACACGCAAAAGCGCGTCCACGATATAACGCTCGATGCTGGCAAGAGCGCTTCGGGCAGACACGCGCAAAGCACTCTCGTCTGGCCACCTGGAAAGCGACCTATCGATGCGGACTCGAACCTCGAGCAGAGAGTGCATTTCCCTCATCAGGCTCTCCTTGGCGGATAGGAAATGATCCGCCGAGACGGTCTCCCCACACTGTTCGAGCGCAGTGGACCCCAACAAAGTGTCGTTCATGGCGCTCCGCACCGCCCGGTACACCACCTCACCGATGTTCTGGTAATCGAGAACAGCGCTACCGATCTCCAATTGGGGAGGAGCCGCGTGCAGCGCCCTACAGCTGACCCTGCGAATCGCGGCGCCTGGCTGCCCCAGCAGCGCAAGCCATATCCAGTCCTCGTTGTAACAGAAGGGAAGGAAATGCGAGTGCAGCGATGCGGACGTCGTCGCAAGAAGCGCTCCGCTAATGCCCGGTCCTTCGGTGGAGTCCCGAGCGCCCGCGAATGCGAGCTGGACGGGCAAAGTCGAGGGAAACAAGCTGAGTTCCTCGAGGAGATCTTCAGCCTGGTCTCTTGGATCACAGTCGCGCGGGTCGCGTGATAGCAGCCCGAGCGTGTCGTCCGAGACCAGGCGCAAGTGGTCCAGTATTGACCCATCGAACTGGCCGAAATACGCCACGCCGGAAGCAACCAGATCCCTCCGCGGAGTGCTCGACAGCAGCTCTCGAATGAGAGACGCACCATCCACTTCTACAGTGCGGCCTCTGTAGACAGCACTGGTGAGCAGGATATCGTCATCGAGAAAAACAACGAGGTCGTCCTCGTTCGAATAACAATACGCGAGCAGGAACGCGAGATTGCGAACGCCAGCCAGGTTCCAGGGGCCTTCGCCGAGCTTTCGGGTCACCGATGTAAGGAGTCTCAACGGGTCAGGGCCCAAGCTAGCCAGCTGCTCGTTGATGTCGTTTTGCCGTGCTCGATCGACGACTGCGAGCTGAAGCCCATTCGAGCCAGCCGCGCCGGCGATTGAGTGTACCTGGGCGGAAAACTCGGGCCTTGTCGAGTCATCGACGATGTAACAGATCGCCTGCCCCTCGAGCGAAGCCTCCCGTAAAGCATAGCCCAGGCCGTCTATGCAGCGGCGAAGCGTGGACGGCCGGTCTCGGGAGCAGATGAAAAACCTCAAGACGCCGCGCGGTGCAGGCGCGGAGCCGATCCGCTGAGCGCCGGAGTCTCGATGAGGCCCTGTGTTCGGCAGCGTGTCTTTTGTCGTGGTTGTCTGCTCCGCTGTTCTGATCTACCCGCATCCACTCATTTCTTGACGACCGTAGCAGAGCGGCACAACTGTCGGTATGAGCTCACTATGCGTCCGCGGAAACGCGGTGCAGTGGCTTGCCGAACCAAATGCTGTGGCGACGCACGATCTCCTCTTGCTCCTCCGGCCTGATCCCGTGCTTCGCAAGTATGCGCACCAGGTTGCATACCTGCTCCGCCGGGTCTCGTAATGTGAGCCGCTGCTCCTTATGATCGCGGTAGCAGTACAGGCGCTCCTCTATGATGCTCACGGTTGCGCCGTGCTCCAGCAGCGTCCAGATGAAATCATAGTCATCTACGCCCGGAGCGTCTCCGATCGACTCGTCCAGGCCGCCCGCTTCGGCAACTTTAGCCGCCCGGAACAAGAAGAAATGAGTCAGGTAATGCGCTCTCTCTTCGAGCGTTACCAGATTAACGTAGACCGAGCAGCGAGGACACGACGACAGGGATCCGAATTCGTCGATTCCGTTTCCGGCGAAGCAGGTGAGACCGGTCGAGACGATGTCGCTGTCGAACGCGAGGCATTTCTCGACTGCATCCGGTCTCAACCAGTCGTCCGACAATAACAGGCCGATCCGTTCGCATTCGGCCCTGCGGAAGCCCTGATTGATCGCAGCCGCGAAACCATCGCCTTCCTGAATGCAAGTGCGCAAACGGTCGGATTGCTCTTCCAGGGCTCGCAGGGCCCACAGATTTGTGGCCCTGGTTCTGGGCGAATACATGACCACCACATCGGTAGGAACCGTCTGCTGCAGTGCGGAGAGGACACATTGCCTCAACCAACTGCCGCGTTGGTTAAGGAGAGGTATGACAATGCTAGCCGCGGGGCGCTCGTCCATTTCGGTTGTTGGTGCGCGGCCGTAGGCGTGAAACGCCACTTATTCCCACGAAAGGCGCGCGAGCGGGGCGTGCTGTTAACCGGTGGCCGCGGGCGCGCCTTGCGGAATTGATAGATGTTTGCGGCTGCCTCATTGCGCTTTGCAAGGATGGTGGCGAAACATCCAGGCTAATCTGATAGCTTCGAACCGTGCGAAGCGACGCACTTCCACTTCGTTCCAAACTTGACCCAGGTGTCCGTCCAAATGAACCTACCGCTGACATTCTTGCCTTTGAACGTAGCTTGCACTTCATCCGTGCCGACGACCACGGCACACCTGTCATCGTATGTGCGCGTTTTCGTCTCGGGTTTCGTCAGCCTTGTCACGAGGTAGAGCCCTTTGCCGCAGTTGGCGAGGTCCTCGGCCTTGCTTCGGACCACCCCGAGATGGTCGATGTTAGTGTAATCATCGACCAGATTTTCATCCAGAAACGTCTTGATCACCTGCCTTTTTTTAGCTGTGATCTCCTGGTTTTCGTCTTCGTCTGGTGGCGCGCAGCCAACGCGTAACGCCTCAGACCATTTGTCTTCGAGGTCATTCACTTCCTTCACTGCTTGCGCTTCTTGTGTAGTCATATGCTCCTCTTACCAAGGCTTATCGATCAGAGGCGAGCCGAAGTATTCTACTCCTGATCAAGGCTGATACACAACGGGTATTATCGGGTATTTAGACCAGAACTCGATAATTGGACTGATGTCCCTCAGGGCCCTGAGGTCGGCCGTGGTGCCGAAAGTGGGCCGGGGCCGGATGCTCATCGTGCTCGACCGTGGCGATTATTGGCAGATGGGGCTGGTTTTTCCAAAGGGCGAATATCAACAGTTGCGCGCGCAAGGTGTCGAAGCGATACGCCAAACCATTATGGAGATCGAGCCGCGGTTAGCCAGGAACAATCCTTGACTGACTGGCAGCAAATTTCGTTCCTGTCCGTTGAGGCCAGCCGCTGCTCCCGCTGGTACAAGCCAGGGCTCTTGCCCATTGGCGACGCTGCGCATGCGATGTCCCCCGTAGCCGGTGTGGGGATCAACTACGCCATCCAGGTGCTCGGGCGTTCTGACAGGGTTCGGGGTGTGGCAAAAAGGTGCTCCGCGTACAGGAAGATCGTTTCCGCCCGGATCGCGCGCGCCCCATAGCGCGGCCACCGCCGTCGGAGTGACCACCAGGGCAAAAGCTCGCGGCCAAGCCGCTGAGGTATGAAACGGATTGACAATGATCTGAGAATCGGGGACCGAGAAGATGCCCTTACTGCCCGTTAGCCGGTTTGATGGCTCCGCGTGCTTGCATTCCTGAGAACTTAAGGATCAGTACCGAGGCCCCGAAATTCCGGGGATCCGCAGAGTCTGGAAGGATAGCTGTTGCGAACACGGCCCTATCCAACAACTGGATCAGTCTGGGAAACGCTAGCCCTTCTCGGGAGTTGTCCCTGCACAAACCCGAGCGCCGCGCCGGGGTGGCACCCGTGATCCATGGAACACAGTAGACTGAATACCGAGGGTATCTGAATGCCATGCAAAGCAAATATCCGGCAGGTCGGCGACGTGGCGATCGTGGACCTTAGCGGCCGCATCACGTTAGGTGATGGCTCCGGAGTAGTGCGCGAGACGGTGAAGGACATGCTCAAAGGGAGTCAGAAAAACCTCCTGCTGAATCTCGGCGATGTGAGCTACATTGACAGCTCCGGCCTGGGTGAGTTGGTCGGTGCTTACGCTACGGGTGCGAGCCAAGGTGCCCAGATCAAGCTGCTGAACGTGCAGAACAGGGTGCACGACCTCATACAGATAACGAAGCTCTACACGGTGTTCGAGTCGTTTACGAGCGAAACTGATGCTTTGCGGAGCTTCGGGGCGAAGGCGGCGTCCGTCTAGCGGTTCTCATTTCAATCTGGCCTGTTGCGAACGCAGGCTACGTGCTGCGAGCCATGGAGTGCGCGTCATGACGTCTCGCGTCGGCATTGCCAGAAGCCAGCGATCATAGGGGGGCTGGGGCCAACTGCGCTGGGCGCCCGCGTCCGGCTTTCCGGAGGGAAGGTGACCGTGACCGATGGGCCTTTCACCGAGGCCAAGGAGGTGGTCGGTGGTTATGCGCAGTTTGAGCAGAAATCTAAGGAGAGGCAGTCGAATCGGCGGTCGCTTCATGGAACTTCACAAGAAACATTGGCCAGGCTCGGAAAGGCGAGACCGAGGTTCGTCAGATGTTCGGGCCGAAGACTTCGCTCGCCAGGCATAGGAGCGCTTACGAATAGGTGGAAGACGGGAACCACGGCATCGGCCACTGGCGGGGGCGGCAAGAAATTCCTGATCATAGCCCTGATCGGCGGTGCGGACGCCGGCGGTCTGGCAGCGGCCTTGGGGCATAAGTCGGGTAGCAGTAGCACTCCATCTTCCGTCAGCAACCCGCCAGGCACGGTGCTCGTGCCGGGCACGCCATCGATCCAGCCACCGCATTAGCCGCGCCAGGTGCTCACATGACGCGTTTATCGATCAGATGGGCTCTCGCGGTTGCCGCGATGCTGGTGTGCGCGGGGGTGGGGCGTGCGCAGGCGCCGAGCATCACACCAACGTCGTTGCCGAACGGCGAGGTTGGGGTCCCCTACGGCCAGTTGCTAAATGCGAATGACATTCTGCCAACCTGCTGTACCTGGACCGTTACCTCAGGGGCGTTACCGGACGGTTTATCACTCGGCACCGGAACTTCTTCAGCAGCGATCATCATCGGGACCCCTACAGCCACGGGACTATTTAGCTTCACGATCCAAGTGGATGACAGGCATCTGCAAGGCAGCCAGGCTTATTCAGTAACGATCAACCCCCGATTGCTGATCACTACGACCGGTCTCCTTCCACGCGGTATGCAAGGCGTGGGATACAGCGCACCGCTGACGGCGACAGGCGGAACGGGCTCGTACACTTGGTCGCTCATGTCTGTGAGCCCGCCTGCACCATGGCTGTCGGTATCGGGCGCATCGCTAACAGCCAGCGCTCCGTTAGCTGGCACGTACAGCGTCACGGTTCAAGTTACCGACTCCTTAGCCACGGTCACGAGTTCCGCTCTCACACTTGTCATTGGTCTTCCCCCGCTGAGCACAACCACGACTTCCCTGCCGTCGGGCGAAGCTAGCGCGCCCTACGCCGGCACAACCTTGGGAGCGACAGGCGGAACGCCGCCATACCACTGGGCGATAACATCCGGCGCATTACCGGCGGTCCTATCACTCGATGGACCGAGTGGTGCTATCTCAGGCACGCTGTCACCGACGGCGACGACTGCAACCGGCATCGTCTTCCAAGTCACGGACTCCGCCAGCGCGACCGCTAGCACTGCGCCTCTAACGCTGACTGTGACTCCGGGGCCCAGCATCACGATTGGCGCGACGCTACCGCAGGGCGAAATCGGAGCTGCGTACTCGCAGAACCTGGCGGCATCCGGTGGATCGGGCGGCTTAACTTGGTCCGTCACCGTAGGCTCGCTTCCCGCCGGGCTGGCGCTGAGCTCGGGCGGCGTAATCAGCGGCACGCCAACCGCCCCGGGACTGGGGACTACCAATTTCACCGTGCAGGTCACAGATAGCGCCGGAGGATCAGCGACGCAGACATTCTCGCTGACCGTCATAGCCGGCCCGACGATCTCGACCGGTCCGGCCTTGCCAAGCGGAACCGTTAATGCCCCCTACAGTGGCGTGACACTGGCCGCGTCCGGAGGCACCTCGCCTTATACCTGGTCCATCACAGTGGGTTCGCTGCCGGCCGGGATGTCGCTGGACGGGAGATCAGGCGCCATCAGTGGTACGCCCACGGCCAGCGGAACAGCCAATTTCATGGTGCAGGTCGCCGACGCCAAGAGTGTCACTGCGACCAAGGCATTCACGCTCACCATCGGGGGCGTCCTGACGATAACCAGCGCTCCCACGTTGCCCACCGGCGAGGTGGGTGTGTCTTATTCGCAAACCTTCACGGCTGCGGGAGGCTCACCTCCCTATACTTTTTCGATCTCCTCGGGTTCGCTACCCAATGGCCTGAATCCTAGTGGCAATACAATAGTCGGCATTCCCACAGCTTCGGGAACCTTCAACTTCACGGTGCAGGTTACCGACAGCGCGTCCGCGACCGCGACCAAGCAATTTACCCTCAACATCAGCACCAGCCTTGCCATCACGACTTCGCCGGCTTTGCCCAACGGGTCCGCCGGCGTGTCCTACTCGGTGACTCTGACGGCCGCCGGCGGAACCAGCCCTTACCTCTGGCTGGTCACTTCCGGATCGCTGCCCTCGGGGCTCACGCTGGGGTCCGCCACCGGACTTATCAGCGGCACGCCGCTAAGTGCCGGCACGTTTACGTTTGGTGTTTCCGTTACCGACAGCACTTCGGTTCACGCCACTCAGGAATTCAACCTGACCATCGGGTCGGGCCTGGTGATCACTACCCTGCCCCAGTTGCCTGCCGGAGCGACGGGCAGCAATTACTCGCAAACACTGAGCGCCGCCGGAGGCACGGCTCCGTACAGTTGGATCGTGACCAAGGGCACTCTGCCAAATGGCTTGACGCTGAGCACTAACGGCACGATCGCCGGAAAGCCCACGGCTAACGGCGCCTCGAGCTTTACCATCCAGGTGACGGACAAGAACGGAGCCACGGCATCCCAGCAATTCTCTTTGACCATCGGCGCGGGACTGACAATAACCAGCGGCTCCACATTACCTCCAGGCAGCCTGGGTCAACCGTACCCACCCTTGACACTGGCTGCGTCCGGCGGAACGCAGCCGTACACCTGGTCGATTATCGGCGGCGCGCTGGCGGGCGGCATGTCACTCAGTGTCAGCGGAACGCTCGCCGGCACGCCCACTGCAACCGGTACATTCAACTTTACCGTGCAGGTGACCGACGCCTCTGGTGCGAAAGCGAGCCAGGCTTTCACGCTCTCCATCACCACGCAGGCGCTGCCTCAAGTCAACGTCGCAGGCCTACCGGAGACCGCCGGCGCCACGCAGCAGATTCCGTTTTCCATCACGCTGGCTTCCGGTTATCCCCTGGATATCACTGGCAGCATCACGATTTCGTTCGAGCCTGACGCGGTAGCGCCGGCGGATGATCCGGCCATCCAGTTTTCGACTAATGGACGAACCGCCAATTTCCGGATACCCGCCAACACGACAAACGCCCTTTTTGCGCAAAATGCCACGCAAATCGCACTGCAAACCGGCACGGTTTCCGGAGCGATCAAACTAAGCTTCGCATTGCAGGCGGGTGGCGCCGATCTCGACGCGAGCGGTCTGGACCGCAGCATCACGATCGCCCGGTCGGTGCCCAGCTTCACCGTGAGCGTCGTGAAAAGCGCCAACGGCTTCGAGATCCATGTGACGGGCTACTCCACGCCGCGCGAGTTGACGGAAGCGGACCTGACGTTTACCGCGGCGGCCGGGGCCAATCTCCAGACGACCAGCGTGACTGAAGGGCTGACCGCGGTAGCCCAGCAGTGGTATCAAAGCGCCACCTCCGCGCAATACGGCAGCCAGTTTATTCTGGTGCTGCCGTTTACGGCCTCGCAGGGCAGCATCAGCGCGGTTGGTTCGGTGACCGTTAAATTGAAAAATTCACAGGGGATTTCGCCCGGGACGAGTGCTAATTTCTGAGCCGCGACACTTAGATCGTGGGTTTAGGCTTGAAAAGGCGAAGGAACTTGGTCTGAACGTGCATGGCTACTTGCGCCCACACACATCCATGTCTCGGTTGGGGAGAACAGTCAAGTCCGAGTCGCCAGCTCAGTTATTTTGAATCATAGAAAGCTAGCGATAATGGTTGATAACGCTTCCTTCCCGGGCCGCTTCGATTTATCTCTCCTTTACCATCGATGTATGTCCAAGTGCAGCATTGTGCATTCTAAATACGAAGATTACTCTGGGTGCAGAAGGCTGTTTGCGACGCACAGTAGCACTATTCATACCTTTCCCAGGCTGTTAGCCTCCGGTTCTTGTAAATCGCAACACCCGTTATGCAGTTTTGGGCCAAATCAGTGATCTGCTGTACGCTGGCGGCCAATTGCGTGATGGGACGCTCAAAGTTAATCCCGGCAATGTGAGCCTCTCAATGAACCTCGCCCAATTGAGGATTAAACCAAGGTGGGTCATCGCCTTAAGTGGTCTCTTGATCGCAGCCGCAGCACTGGGCTGGTTCGAAATGCGGCCTCCGAAATTGGATCAACGAATTTATCGGATCGGCTTCGACAACGCACCGCCCCAGCACTTTATAGGAGAAGACGGAAGACCCACCGGCCTGGCGGTAGATCTAATCGGTGAAGCGGCGAGACGCAGTGGTATCCGCCTCCAGTGGCAACTGGAACCGGAAAGCGCTGAAGCT
>Ga0075436_100002948_pt1 | contig 11667 bp, 14 predicted proteins | sample RhiMethybrSRZTD5_FD_75303 | JGI IMG/M metagenome (GOLD analysis project Ga0075436, IMG submission 75303) | Populus rhizosphere microbial communities from Tennessee, USA - Rhizosphere MetaG P. TD hybrid SRZTD5 | ecosystem: Host-associated > Plants > Roots > Rhizosphere > Soil | place: USA... | reverse complement strand
GATCTCACGGTCTAGGCAGCTGGCACGCGATCGAGCGAACGGCGTCGGTCTCCAGCATGTCGTGGTAAAGCCGGAGATAGGCGGTGCAGGAATACTCCGGGGTGTAGCGCGCGGGAAATTGGGCGCGCGCGCACCGGGCCGGCCGACGCCGGAGAACGGAGATGATTGCGGCGGCGAGGCCCTTGGCGTCCCCAGGTTGGACGAGAACGCCGGCGTCTTCGGTGACGATCTCCGGAATGCCGCCGATGCGGCTCGCGACGACGGGCTTGCCGAGCAACATCGCTTCCTTGAGCGCCGCCGGCGACGCGTCGGTGCCGAGCGTCGGCAGAACGGAAACGTCGAGCGCGGCGGTGATATCCGGAATGTCTTCGCGAAAGCCGAGCATGCGGACCGATCGCTCGAGGCCGCGAGCGGCGATCGCCTGACGGACGACGCTCTCGTTTCGCCCGCCCTCGCCGGCAAAGACGAAGACGGCTCCTGGAAATGCGGCCAGGATTTCGGGGACTGCGTCCAGCAGCACCATGTGGCCTTTCTCCCGGTTGATGCGCGCGATGACGCCGATCACCGGATCGCCGGCGGCTGCTCCCAATTCGGCCCGCACGCGGTTGGGAAATAGAACGCGGCGAAAGCGCTCGACGTCGATGCAAGAATGAATCACCTGAACTTCATGCTCGCGCAGCACGCCGGCGTCGAAGAAGGGTCGATAGTTTTCCAAAGTCGCCGCGCTCACCACCGTCAGCCGCTGGATGGCGGAGCCGTAAAGCCAGCGGTTCGCGAGATGAAACCGCACCGGCTTGGAATTGTGCCGGGTCATGAGGATCGGCTGCTTCAAGCCGAACGCTTTGATCGTAAGCGCGAGCGTCCAGCTGTCCTCGGAGCCGTGCACGTGAACCATGTCGAAGTCGTCCGCGCGGATCAGCCGGCCGAGGGCGCGCATATCTTGCAGGAAAGCAAAGGCCTCGTGGGGCTTCGCGAAAACGACGTCGTCGAATACCTTCAGCCCGGCTTCCCGCGCGCGCCGTCCGAGCGCCGAGCCGTGAGGACTCGCGATCGTCACGTCGTGGCCGCAGCGGACCAGTTCACGCGATAGATCCAAGACGCGAGCGGTTTGTCCCGACCAGGTGAGATGAAAATCGGTTTGCAGAATATTCACCGCCAAACATTAACAGCCGGGAATGACTAAGGTCTTTCCCGAATATTACTTCAATGAAAGAATTACCGACCCCATTGGCCACATTTGACTCTCCCCTCGCCCGGAGCTATGGCTGAAGGCGTGGCGCGCATCTGTCGCGCGCCGATCCTTCCGCAGGAGGTAGGGTTATGTTCGAAGGCATCCTGCAGCCGGGGCATCTGCTCCTTATTCTGTTCGTCGCTCTTCTCGTTTTTGGGCCCAAGAAATTGCCGGAGCTGGGCAAAGGGCTGGGCGAAGCGATCCGGGGCTTCAAGAAAGCGCTGGACGAGGGCGAACGGCCCGCGCCGCTGTCGCCCGCACCGCAGAAGAGCGAAGCCGAGCCGGCCAAAAATCCGCAAAGCGATCGGGGCTAAGAACATGGCGCGAGCCGAAAGACAACACGCGGCGCCCGAGTCGGTCGACACGATCCTGATGTACATCGTCGACACGGGCGAGAAGCCCGTGAGCGACTCTGTGGCGCGCGGCGCGAGGCCGGTGCATACGGGCACGTACGAGGACAGGCCGGCGACGATCCACAACGCGCGGCTGCTGCGCGAGCCGCCGACGCTCGAGCGCGAGGGCTTCACGTTCGTCGGTCACGAGACCAAGGTCGCGGATTTTTACAACGAGGACGAGATTCGCGCGGTGTATTATCCGGAGATGGAGCGCCTGATCGCGGCCGAAAGCGGCGCGAAGCGCGTCGTCATCTTCGACCACACGCTCCGCGCGGAGAACGACGCGATGCGCGCGGAGAAGCAGGTGCGCGAGCCGGTGCGCCGCGTGCACAACGACTACACAGAATGGTCCGGGCCGCAGCGCGTGCGCGATCTATTGCCGGCGGAGGCCGAAGATCTGCTCAAGCGCCGCTTCGCCGTGATCCAGACCTGGCGGCCGATCAGAAATCCCGTCGTGACGGCGCCGCTTGCGATCGCCGACGCGCGCAGCCTGCCGATCGACGACATGATCCCGACCGAGCGCCGCTATCCCGACCGCGTCGGGGAGATCTATCACATCGCCTACAACCCCGCGCACCGCTGGTATTACTTTCCGAATATGCGCCGGAACGAGGCGCTCGTCTTCAAGACCTACGATTCCGCCAAGGACGGCCGCGCGCGCTGGACCGCGCACGCCGCTTTCGACGATCCCACCAGCCCGCCCGACGCGCCGCAGCGCGAGAGCATCGAGATCCGCGCGCTGGCGTTCTTTGGATAGAATTGTCCAGTCGAAAAACATATCTTTAAATCTACTGCGTAGTCGTAGTATATTCGTACCATGGCAAAGCGATCCCAACCCGACAGTAAGCCGAAGCTATACCCGCTGGTGAACCCGGAGCGCCGTTTAGCGGTGTGGGAAAAAGCCCGCGGCATGTGGAAGCATCGGCGCCCTGACCCGATTCGCGAATTAAAGGCAATTCGCGGAACGTGGCCCAAGAAAGCTTCCAGCGCCGATTAGTACAGACAACGACCCATCCGTCCGCCTACAGCTCCCCGAAAATACTGAACCAGGGGTCGAGAAGCCTTCGCGTCACGCGCGGGATGAAAAACCCGGCGAGGGCGCCGAACAACGCGGCGGCGAGGACCGCGCCGCGGATGCTGCGCGCGCCTAAAGTCGAGCGGCAGACGACCATCGCGAAAACGATGATGACGAAGCAGACGACGCCGGCGCTCAAAAAACCCATGAGCGCGGCTAGCACGCGGCGGACAAATGAAATGAGGACGCGCTTCAAGCCGGGCGCCTCGCCCCGGCAGCTTGTGGTGCTTCCCTTAGTAGAATCAGAGCGGCCTCCCTCCTCGACCGGCCACGGGGAGTCTTGCCGCTATCTTAGTTTAAAGGTAACATCGCTGGCAAACGCGTTGCCGAAAGGAGGCATTTATGCAATTCCCTTTTCGTCGCATCGTCGCTCTCCTCAGGTTCATCTTTTTTCTCCTTGGAGCGTTTTTCCTCATAAACCTCTTCCATGCCGCGTCGGCCGCGCCGTCCAACGCCTGCCTGCTCGCCTCGGCGGTGAGCGAGCGCTCCTGCCAGGCCGGTGCGCAAAGCGATTATTTCATCGCGCTGGCCAAATGCTACAACCTGTCCGATGCCGGCGCGCGCAAGGCCTGCCAGCAGCAGGCGCAGGCGGATCAGAAAGACGCGCTGCAGAGCTGCGATGACCAGAACGACGCGCGCGACAACGCCTGCAGGCAGCTCGGCGGCGCGCCGTACGATCCGGTTATCGACGCGAAGAAGTTCTCGGGGATAATCACCAATACCTTTCTCATGTTCACGGCGGGCACGACGTTCGTCTACGAGAGCAACTTCGGCCAGCACAACGAGGTCGTTGTGACGAACAACACGAGGAACATTCTCGGCGCCGACTGCCGCGAGGTTCACGATACGGTGAAGGTGAACGGTAAGCTGACCGAGGACACGCTTGATTGGTATTGCCAGGATCAGGACGGCAACGTCTGGTACTTCGGCGAGAACTCGCAGGAGATCGAGGACGGCCTGGTCGTCAGCATCGAAGGGTCGTGGACCGGCGGCATCGACGGCGCCAAGCCGGGCCTCGCGATGAAAGCGAATCCGAAGGTCGGCGACGTCTACCGGCAGGAATTTTTACCCGGCGTCGCCGAGGACATTGCCGAGGTTCTGAGCGTGACGGAGACCATTACCCTCCCCGGCTTCGGCACGATGAACAACTGCATCAAGACCAAGGAGACTACGCCCCTGGAGCCCGACGCGCTGGAAAATAAGTTCTATTGCCCGGGTGTCGGCCTCGTGCGCGACATAGATCTCCAGACCGGAGAAACCCTCGATCTCGTCTCGAAGACGCCCTGAGTCGCCGCGCGCAGATCAGGACGGCTCCTCCGCCGCGCCGGGATGCCGTCCCGCCCTTTGCGGCAGCAGCAGGATGCAGGCGACTATGAGGACGGCGAGAATCGCCGATGCGGTGTAGCGGCTGAAGGCGTAGCCGCCGTTCGCGATCGGCTTGTCGAGCAGATCGCCAAGCGTGGCGCCGAGCGGGCGCGTGAGGATGAAAGCCGCCCAGAAGAGGAACGTGCGCGAAATATCGCTCAGGAAATACGCCGCGGCGATCAGCGCTAAGCCTGCCCCGAAGATGAGCGCGCCCCGCTCGTAGCCGAAGCCGTTCGTGTCGGCGATCCAGTCGCCGAGCGCCGTTCCGAGGGTTTGCGAAAACAAAATCGTTACCCAATAAAACATCTCGACCCGCGGCGACGTAATCGTGTCGACGGAGACCGAGCCCGCCGATTTATACCACAGCGCGAGCGACGCCATCAGGAGAGAAAAGAGCAGCAGCGATCCGCCTGAGTAGCCGATGCCGAGCGAGCGGTCGGCGAAGTCGGCGAGCGTCGTGCCCAGCGTCGTCGTCGCGACAATGACGCTCCAATAAAGAAACGGATGAAACGTTCGCGCGCGGACCTGCGCCGCGACGAGCACGACAAAGATCGCGGCGAAGATCGCGCTCGCGACGACGTAGCCGAGATTCATCGACATGGACAGCGCATCGCCGCCGGTCTCGCCCAGTGTCGTGGCGAGAATTTTGATGATCCAGAAACTTAGCGTGACAGCGGGAACTTTGCTCAGTCCGTATGGTGTGCGGCCTCTCATGGAGATCTAAGTCCCTTCTTGAATTGATTGCGTGCCCCGCGGCGTTTACCACGGAGGCGATAGGAAGCGCGGCGTAAAAGGCGCTTTGCCCTCACTCCGGCAATTTGTGGTACTTCCCCTTGTAGAATAGCAGGGGCTTGCCGTCGTGCCCAGAGGCATGCAGGACTTCGCCGACGTAAATCGTATGGTCGCCGCCGTCGTAGGTGTAGACGATCTTGCATTCGATGTGGCCGATGGCGCCGTCGATCAGCGCGAGGCCGCGCTCGCTCACGTGCCAGCCGAGGCCGTCGAATTTTGAGACGCCTTTCGTGGCGAAGCGGCGCGAGACTTCCTCTTGATGCTCGGCGAGCACGTTGACGGCGAAGTGGCCGGAGCCGGCGAAGCAGGAGTAGCAGGACGCGCCCTTGTCCACGCAGACGAGCGCGAGCGGCGGGTCGAGCGAGAGCGACGCGAAGGAGTTGGCGGTGAGGCCGAACGGGGTTCCCGACGCGTCGCGGGTCGTCACGATCGTGACGCCGGTGGCGAAATGGCTCATGACGCGGCGGAGCTCTTTGGAATCCATAGGCGGGCGCCCGCGGCGGCGCGCCCGATTTTTCTATGGGTATCAAACGGCGCGGCCGGGTGTCAATGAAATGCGCCCTCACCCCTGCCCTCTCCGGTGGCGGTGGGAGAGGGAGAAAAGCGCGACGTCTCAGGGGTCACGTCCTCTTCCTCGCCCTTTTAGGGAGAGGATCGAGGTGAGGGTCGGCTGGACTATGCCGCGGCGAAAGTGTTAAAACGAACAGCAAAGGAGAACTGCCATGGCGATCAGCGTGCGTCATGAGGACAATTCCTTCGAGCGCTATATCGCAGAGGTGCGCGCGGTGTGGGGCGACGGCAAGGACCCCGAGCTGCCTTTCAAGGTGCGGGCGCTCATGGAGAAGATGCTGAAGTCGACCGCTCCCGAGGAGCCGTGGATGGCGGAGATTTTGCGCGACGGGAAGCCCTCGCGCGAGCTCTACCGCGACCGGCGGCACGGCTTCATCCAGATGGGCCACGTGCACAAGCAGGGGCACGGCAACACGCCGCACGATCACGGCCCGTGCTGGGTCGTCTACGGAGCGTATTCGGGACTTACCGAAATCACGCTGTACGAGCGCACGGACGACGGCAGCGAGCCCGGCCGCGCGACGGTACAGAAAAAAGCATTGCACCGCCTCTCGCCCGGCGTCGCTTACGCGTATGTACCCGGCGATATCCACTCGACGCATGCGGTCGAGGGGCCGGCGACGGTCTTCCGCTTCCTGAGCTACGATCTCGAGCAGATCGAGCGCCACCGCTACAATCCCGAGAAAGGCACCGTCGTCCGGGTCTGATGGCAGGCCAGGAAATTATCTTCGAGCAAATCCGCTCGAGCGGCTGCCTCTCCTACTTCCTCGGCTGCAGGCGCGATAAGGTCGCTATCGTCATCGACCCCGAAGAGGCCAAGATCGAGGAGTATCTCGGCTTTGCCGAGTTCTTCGACACGAAGCTTCTTTACGCGATCGACACGCACACACACGCCGACCATGTCTCGGCCTGCAAGATGCTCCGCGAGGGTGCGGACGTGAAGGTCGTGATGCACCGCGCGACCGACGCGCCTTACGTGGACTTGAGAGTGAACGACGGCGACGTGATCCGCTGCGGATCGATCGAGATCAGCGTGATCCACACGCCGGGCCACACCGAAGACGGCATGTGCCTGCTCGCCGGCGAGCGGCTCTTTACCGGCGACACGCTGCTGATCGGCGGCTGCGGCCGCACCGATCTACCCGGCGGCGACGCCGAAAAGCAATTCGAAAGCCTTCGGAGACTCGCCGCGCTCGGCGACGCGATCCAGGTCTTTCCCGCGCACGACTACCGCCTCGCCGCCTCGACGATCGGCGAGGAGAGGAAGACCAACGCCAGGATGCTGATGGGCGCGAAAGAGGAATTCGTGCGCTTCATGACTTCGCGCAAGCCGCCGCTCCCGCGGAAGTTCCAGAAGTCGCTCGAAGAGAACCGCAGCCCGTCGCACGGCACGCAGCGCGGCCTGGGCGAGGGAATCTAAAGTAAACGTTGAGGGTTTAGGCTGCCGGCGTGTCGTCGAGCTTCCCGTGCAGCGCGTACCAGTAGATGCTGTTCATGTAGCGCCAGCGCCTGACCGTCGCCTCTTCCACGGCCTTGAACGCCAGCTCCTGCAGCTCCGGCGTGTCGCAGTATTTCTCGACGATGGCGAAGCCCTTGCCGGCGTGGATCTCGTCCGCGCCGATGTGCTCCTCGAAGAAGCGGATCTCGCGCTGCCCCGGCCTGTAGCCGTAGTGCTTGTGCAGCGCCGGCACGAGCTTCTTGCAGATATCCAGGAACTGCGATTCGAGACCGATGAACATCCCGGCGAGCGTCGCCTGCCAGGGTTTTTGATACATCATGCGCCAGCCCCAGTTCTGTAGTCCCTCGGTGCCGGCGAGAACCGGCGCGCTCTCGACGCTCTCGCGCGGCAGCCCCGCGGAGGCGACGTAGTCCTTCAGCATGTCGAGGTGGCGGTCGTCGGGGTTCTCCTCGTCGCCGAGGTTCTCGAAGAGATAAGTCTTCACGTCGCGGTGCGGGATCTGCGACGCCTGGTAGGCCATCCAGTTGAGATACTCGCCGACGAAGTGAAAGTGCTGCTGGCAATAGAGCGCGGTCTGCTCTTTGGTCAATTCGCCCGCCGCCCATTTGTTGAAGAACGGGTGGTCCTTGCTGTGCTTCTTGTCGCGCCGCGCGGTCAGCTGCTCGCGGAAAGTCGCCATCGCATCACCTCTTGTCTTCCCAGAGTCTGTCAAAAAAGCCGCTCTTTGCAAAGTCGTTGAGATAGCGCCGGTCGATCAGATCGTCCGGCTTGATGTTCTTCGCGCGCGCGTCGGTCTTCGCGATCTCGTCGAGGATCGACTGGAACGCCTCGGGCCGGATGTCGAGCCGCTTCTCCAGCGCCTTGATCTCGGTGTTGTACGACGCGTCGAGAATCTTGCGGTCGGTCACGCGGAGATATTTGCTCATGACCTTGTAAGTAAACTCGCGGTCCTCGTGCAGAATCTTGGCCGCCTCCGCCATCGCCTTCATGAATTCGCCGACGACCGGCGCGCGCTTGGCGAGCACGGTCTTGCGCGTGACGAACGCGGTCGCGGCGTAAGGAATCTTCTGATCGGGGCCGTAGATGACGTAGTGAAAGCCCTGCGCGATCGCCTGGGTGTCGGACGGCGGGTTCAGGCACGCGGCATCCAGGTTGCCGGAGACGAGCGCCGCCAGCGTCTCCGGCGAGCCGCCGGACTGGATCAACTGGACGTCCTTGACGGGATCGAGACCCTTCTGCCTGAGCGCCTGCACGGTAAAAAAGTGCGGGTTGCTGCCGATGCGGTTGATGCCGATTTTTTTTCCGCGGAGATCCTCCGGCGCTTTCACCGCCGGACCGGCGAGAATGCTGTGGGTGAAGACGTTCTTGACCGCGCCGATGAAGACGAAGTCGGTCGCGCCCTGCGCATAGGCGCGGATGTTTCCTTCTCCGCCGGTGAGCGCGATCTCCGCGTCGCCGCCGAGCATCGCGGCCGTGACCGCCGGCGACGAGGCGATGTAGACGAGCTGGAAGTCGAGATTGTATTTCTTGAACAGGCCGGCCTCGGCGGCGATCCATGGCATCGCCTGCGAGAGCACGCGGGCGGAATGGATGCCGACGAGCCTGTCGGCGGCGCCGGTATGCGCGGCGGGGAGTAACGCCAGCGCGAGCACGGTGAGAATTGTCGCGTGCCGTCGCATGCGCGCGAGCCTAACGAAGCGCTTAGGCCATGTCAACTTGCCGGAATATTGACACGGCGCATCCCGATGCGTAAGCTCGCCGCATGATTTCGAAGGAGGCTCGAAGATGAAACAACTCCGGCTGCCGCTGCTCTTCGCCGCTCTGATGCTGCAAAGCTGCGTCGTTCAGGAACCGGGTGGCGGTTACGGCGGGGGGGGAGGTTACGGTGGAGGCTCCGGCGGCAGTGGACGGTACGTCTACTGCGGCGGCGAGCACAGGCTCTACATCGCCGACCTCGATATGTCGCCGGATCCCATCGCGCAGGGCGAGCGCATGCGCATGTGGCGCGTCCGCGTCCGCAGCGACGCGAGCGGCGAATGCCAGACGACGCTGCGCATCCGCGAGCGCAGCGACGGCGACATCGTCGGCCGCGCGCGCGTCTATTACCTGCGGCCCGGTTTGAACACGATCGAGTTCGATCCGCTGGAGAGCTACCGCTTCCACCGCCGCGAGCACTGCTTCGACGTGATCGCGGACATCGGCGGCACCGGCCGTGCCGTCGATGCCGCGCGGGCCTTTTGCGCGCACCAGGTCGCCGGCAACCGCTGGAGCCTGCGATAGCACGCGCCGTGACGCGAAGTTACTTGTAGAGCCGCGCAAAGAAGCCCTCGTCTTCGAGCTCTGTAAGCAATGTCTTATCGATGAAATCCGCAGGCTTTTTGCCGCGGAGTTCCGGTATCGTCGAGCTCAAATTATCGATGTCTCCCTGGATCGCCTCTTCCATCGGGTAAGGCTTCTCCGGCAGCAGATCTTCGACGTAATTCTTGTATAGCACCTCAAGTCGCTTCGGATCGCTCTCGCGCATGTATTTGCGGAAGCTCGCGAGCGCGACGTTCTTGTTGGTCTTCCCCAAGCGGATCGCTTCGCAGTAGGCCATCATGAACGCCCGCGCGCGGCCGCGGTTGCTCTTGAGAAAATCTCGTCGCGCGGAAAGATCGCTCGCGCTGGTATAAATACCCAGTTCCTTCAAATCGGCGAGGATCGAGAGCTTGATGCCTTTCGTTTCCGCTTCGTAAAGGTTGTCCGGGCTCACCAGCGTCGCGTCGATCTTCCCCTGCTGCATGATGAGGACGCGCTTGATCGATTCCGCCAGCCCCGTTTGAAGAATCTGCACATCTTTGCCCGGAACGAGCCCGAGCTTCAGCAGCGCGCGCCTCAGCGAGAAGTCGATCGTCGTTCCCGGCCGGCTGGTACCGACGGTTTTGCCCCGGAGATCCTCGACCGATCGGATCGCCGGCCGCGCGGCGAGCTTCCACGCGCCTGCGCCGAAGGTGCCGATGACGACGAGGGGCAGTCCCTTGGCGGCCGACACGATGGTCGTCGTGCCCGGCGCGCCGAGAATATCGACGTCGCCGCCCATCAGCGCGCCGATGGCGGTGTTACCCGCGGCGATCACGATCAGGTTGACGTTCAGCCCGTATTTTTCGAACAGCCCCGCGTCTTTCGCAATCCAAAGCGGAATGCGGCTGCCGGTGACCGACGCATAGGAGGCGTTGAGCGGTTGCAGCGGCTTTAGGGACTCCGCCGCGAAGACGGCCGAACGGAGGACGAGTAGAACAAAGACAGTGATGAACGGAGAGCGACGCAAGTTTCGGCGCTCAGCGTCCGCCCGCGAAGTAGCGGTAGACGATATCGTGGCGCGTCTCCTGGTTGTCCCAGCGAAAGCGCGCCGCCTCGAGCGCCTTGCGCTGAAGCTCTTTGGTGGTGCAGAACTTTTTCAAGATTTGCTCATTGATATCGCCGTGCTCGTCGTTGGCGTCGCTGTGGACGTGATAGAACTGCAGCGCAGCTTCCGGCACGCCGTAGTAGCGCTTCAGCGCCTCCCCTTCGTCAAGAAAATCCGCGCGTCCGTGCTCCTCTTTCGGCGTGTAGCGCTTCCACATGCCCCCTTCGGTCGCGTAGGTCGCCGCGACGCCCTCAATCCAGCTCCGGTTCTTCGCGAAGTCGAAGACCGCGTCGACGGTGAAGCGGTAGACCGGCAGGACGTCGGCAAAACTGTTCATCGTCTCGCGCGGAACGCCGAGCGCCTCGGCGACCTTGAGCCACATTTCGTAATGCGCGCCTAGCCCGCCGCCGACGACATCCTGCCCTTCCTCGTCGATATACTTTCTCAGCAGCATGCGGCGCGCTTCCGGATACGGGCAGTTGGCGATGATCTGCGCGTCCTTGCGGTTGATGTTGACGAGAAAATAATAGCGGTTCTTGACGTATTCGGCGACTCCCGCGCGCGGCACTTTGCCGGTGCCGACGGCGACCCGCCACGGGTGCGGCTGCTTGATGCGCCCGGCCTTGACGTAATCGCGCCGCGCCTGCCAGATCGCGGCGATGAAATCGTCGGGCGCGACCCCCGGCTCATCCGTACGGATCGATTCCAGTCCAGCCATGGAAATTGTTTGTACACGCGCCGGCGCGGCTTGTAAAGACGGTCGTTGACAAGCGCGAGCGGAGCTTTATATCTTTGTAGCGCATGGAAAAATGCCGAATCTGGATACGCGTGCCGATTCCCGCTGAAGATATGCAGGCTCTGCGACGCGATTTTCCGCACGCGCAGTTCATCATGGACGACGGCGATATGCGGAACGTGGAGGAGATCGACGGCGTCTTCACCGACGATCCCGTTCCGGAGGATTTACTCGCGCGGATGCCCAAGCTCCGCTGGCTCCACGTCACGCGCGGCGGCGCGAACGCCTACCTTACGCCGGAGGTGAAGCGCCGGCCGATTCAGATAACCGGCTCGAAAGGGATTCACGGTCGCTCATTCTCCGAGTTCGCTCTCGCGTGCATCTTCGCGCTCGCGAAGAAGCTGCCCGAGTGCTGGGAGATTCAACGGCGGAAAAAGTGGCAGCGAGTCGAGCCCGAAGAGGTCGCGGACAAGACGCTCGGTATCGTCGGCCTCGGCACCGTCGGGAGCGAGCTCGCGGAGAAGGCGAAGGCGCTGGGGATGAGAGTCGTCGCGACCAAGAGAACCGCCGGCGCCAAGCCCGCTTTTGTCGATGAACTCGGCGGCCCGGAATATCTGCCCCGGCTGCTCCAGCGGTCCGATTTTGTCGTGCTCTCGCTC
>Ga0075436_100002947_pt1 | contig 11668 bp, 10 predicted proteins | sample RhiMethybrSRZTD5_FD_75303 | JGI IMG/M metagenome (GOLD analysis project Ga0075436, IMG submission 75303) | Populus rhizosphere microbial communities from Tennessee, USA - Rhizosphere MetaG P. TD hybrid SRZTD5 | ecosystem: Host-associated > Plants > Roots > Rhizosphere > Soil | place: USA... | reverse complement strand
AACGACCTCGAGGCGCTGGCCTGCTGCATCGAGGGCCTCGAGCGCGACGTCGACCGCACGCGGCTCGGCGCCATCAAGACGCCCATCCTCATCGTGGTCGGCGACCGTGACGAGCTCGTCTCAGGCGCTCATGACCTGGTCGAGCAGATCCCAACCGCCCGCCTGGTGACTGTTCCCGGCCGCGACCACCTCGGCACCGTGCCCGCGCGCGAGTTCAAGCAGGCGGCCCTGGAGTTCCTGGACTAGAAGCGTGGCCGGGTGCTCCGGCTCCGCCGGAGCACAACTCCACGGCGTATCCAGGCACCCAGCGCCGCGAGGAGCGGGGGGTTCCCCACAAGGGGGGCCTGCCCCCCTTGTGCCTCTAGGGCTGCTTGCGGTTGAAGCGCACTCGCCGCTTCGGCCGCGAGGTGGAACCGCTCGCGACGATGGAGATCGAGCCGTCCTCTTCGAGGACCGCACGCTCCACCTCCTTCACGTCCTTGACGCCGTGCTCGCGCGCCGCCATGTCAACCTCATCCGGCGTGACGCCCTCCCGTCTCATGACGCGGCGCTGGTAGACGCCATACCGCACGATCACCGCCGGGGGCGGGCTGAAGTAGCGATGCAGCTGCGGGACGTCGGCCAACCGTCCCACCGCCCAGTTCGTCAGCACCAGCGCGACGATCAGGATCAAGCCGCCGAGCAGCGACGTGTCCTGTCCCGTGATCGCCGGCTGCAGCGCGTTGGCGACCAGCAGGATGAAAACGAGGTCGTACAGCGTGAACTGTCCGACCTCGCGCTTCCCGAAAAGGCGCAGGGCCACGAGGAGCGCCACGTACACAGCGACTCCACGAAGGACGAGCTCCCAGTAGGGGAGCGCGAGATGGAACGTTGCTGCTGGTTAGCGGGGCGCCAGCAGGATCAGGGCGGCCGGGCCGAGCAGGATGATCCACAGCGTCGGGAAGATGCAGCCCACCATCGGGAGCATCATCTTCAGCGTCGCCTGAGCGCCGAGCTCCTGCGCGCGCTGGCGGCGCTTGCGCCGCATCTCGTCCGCCTGGATGCGGAGGATCTTGCCGATGCCGGTGCCGAACTGCTCGGACTGGATGACGGCCTGGATGAAGTTGTGCAGGTCGTCGACGCCGCTCGAGCGACCCATCTCGTCCATCGCCTCGAGGCGAGGCCGGCCGAGGCTGACCTCCCGGAGGACCTTCGCGAACTCGTCCGACAGCGCGTTCTTGTACTTGTCCGTCACGCGCGCCATGGCCGCGTCGAAGCCGAGACCGGCGTCGACCGCGATCACCAGCAGGTCCATGGCGTCGGGCAGGCCCTTCTGGATGTCCTTCCGCCGCGCGTCGACCTTCTGCTTCAGCCAGAGGTTCGGGAAGTAGAAACCGAGACCGGCGCCGATCGCCAGCGCGATCACCGCGTAGAGCACGTTCTGGAGCAGCAGGCCGATCAACAGCCCGATCGCCGCGGTCACCGCGGCGGCGACGATGCGGATGGCGCCGAAGTCCTCCGGCGTCAGGTTGCCGGGCCTACCGGCAAGCTCGAGCTCGTTGAGCAGCTTCTTGCGGGCCTCCTGCGGCGTCGAGCGCGAGAGCAGCGCGCCGATGCGCTCGATACCCGGACGCAGAAACCGCTCGCTGAAGGGCTTCTGCAGCTCGACCTCTTCGAGCGTGAGGGGCTTGTCGCCGCCGTACACCTGGAGGCGCTGCGCGACGAGGTCTGCGGTGCTCGCCGAGTTCTGCGCGTTGCGCGCGAACCCGATGAACATGATCAGGATTCCGATTCCGACGAAGAGAGCAAGTAGTGGAGTCATCTGTCTAAACCTCGATCGCGACGACGCGCCGGATGATCAGGTTGCCGAGGAAGATCATGAACGAGCCGATCACGATCAGGATCCAGCCGATGATGTTCGAGAACATCGGCCGGAAGTAGGTCGGTGTCACGAAGTACATGAACACCGCGAGGATGATCGGCAGGAAGGTGATCAGGGTGCCCGACGCGCGGGCCTGCGCGGTCAAGGTCGAGATCTCGCCCTTGATGCGGACTCGCTCGCGAATGGTGTAGGCGATGTTGTCGAGGATCTCGGCGAGGTTTCCACCGACCGTTCGGTGGATCGAGTAGGCCGTCGACACAAGGTCGAAGTCCGGGCTCGCCACACGCTTGGTGATGTTGTTCAGGGCCTCGTCCGGCGAGCCGCCGAGGTTCATCTCGCGAACCGCGCGGGCAAATTCGTCGCCGATCGGCGGCACGGCGTTCTTGGCCACAGTGTCGATGGCCTGCGCGAACGAGTAGCCGGCCTTGAGCGCGTTGGACAGCAGGGTGAGCGTGTCGCCGAGCTGGCCGTTGAAGGCCTTCAGGCGGGCGCCGACGCGGTACTTGACATAGAAGCCGGGCAGCAGGTAGCCGACGACGGCGGCGACGATCGCCTGGATGAAGCCCCACCGCCAGAGCCCGATCAGGAAGAACAGCGCCAGGCTGCCGACCTGGATCAGGAAGTACTCAGAGGTCCGGAGCTTGAGGTCGGCGCGCTGCAGCTGCTCGGCCACCGAAGGCTTGCCCTTCTTGGCGTCACCGCGGCCCATGCGATCGGCCGCCGGCTGGAACAGGTGGTTCAGCGTGTCGCGGAAGCCGGCGGCGTTGGGGATCTGCGCGGCCCCCGCCGTCGTGCTCACGCCGTAGGCCGCGAGCCGAGCCTGGAAATCCTCGGAGCCGCCGGCGGACCGGCGCGCCTGGTTCAGGCCGAGCACGATCAGGAACACGCCCGCGGCGGCCACGATCGCAAAAACCATCGGAATCGAAAGGGCTGGCATCTAGTCCTCCAGAAGGGTCAGTACAGCTTATCGGGCGGTGGCTGGGGTGTAGGCGTGAATATCGCTTCGGGCACTTCTTCGCCCTCGGCCTTCAGGTGCTCGAGGCGCATCGGGATCACTCCGGTCGCGCTGTGATAGCCGACGGCCTTGCCGTCCGCGTTCACACCGATCTGCCGGAACGCGAATATCTCCTGGTACTGGACCTCGCCGTCCTTGATACCGGTGACCTCGGCGACGCTGACGATGCGGCGCACACCGCCGCGGAGGCGGGACTGCTGCACGATCATGTGGATCGCGGCGCCGATGGTCTCGCGGATGGCTCGCGATGGCAGGTCCTGGCCGGCCTGCAGGACAAGTGTCTCGAGACGGACCAGGCACTCGTGGGGGTTGTTCGCGTGGATCGTCGACATCGAGCCATCGTGGCCGGTGTTCATGGCCTGGAGCATGTCCAGCGCCTCGCCACCACGACACTCGCCGACGATGATGCGGTCCGGGCGCATACGCAGACAGCTCTTGACCAGCTCGCGGATGGGCACCGCGCCCTTGCCCTCGACGTTGGGCGGGCGCGACTCGAGCTGGATCCAGTGCGGCTGCTGCAGCTGAAGCTCGGCTGCGTCCTCGCAGGTGATCAGGCGCTCCGTCTCGGGGATGAACGACGAGAGGATGTTGAGGAGCGTCGTCTTGCCGGAGCCGGTGCCTCCGGAAACCAGGATGTTCATGCGCGCGCGCACGCAGTGCTGCAGGAACGTCATCAGCTCCGGGCTCGAGGAGTGGAAGCGGTTCACGACGTCGGCGGGTCCCCACTTCTCCTTGGCGAACTTTCGGATCGTGAGGCACGGGCCCTTGAGCGCGATCGGCGGGATGACCACGTTGACACGCGAGCCGTCCTTGAGGCGCGCGTCACAGATCGGCGTCGATTCGTCGACGCGACGGCCGACGAGGCTGACGATCCGGTCGATCACCTGCCGCATCTGACGCTCGCTTTCGAACGTCACCGCGGAGAGGGTCGGCTCGCCCGACTTCTCCACGTAGATCTGCTTCGGGTGGTTGGCCATGATTTCAGTGATGCTCGGGTCGGCGAGAAGCGCCTCGAGCGGACCGAGCCCGAGCACGTCGTCGAGAACTGACTCGACCAGGCGCTCGCGGTCGGACTTGGTCATGGTGATCGCCGTCGTGCGGAAGTACTCGTCGGCGAGCTCGGCGATCTTGGCCCGCACGCCTTCCTTGTTGCTGGAGTCGATCTGGTCCGCGAAGCGTTCGATCAGCTTGGCGTGGATCTGGACCTTGGCCGCTGTGAACGCGGGCATCTGCTCGGGCATGGTCGAGCGCGTGGTCGACTGGGGGGGCGGCGCCGAGGTGGGCGGGGGTGCGGCCGGCCGCGCGACCGGGATCGCCGAGGCGGTGGTGAATCCCGTGGTGGCCACGGGCGCGCCGCCGCCGTTGCCCCCCACAGTCGCGGCGGGCACTCCCGTTTGGTTCTGTTTTACGCGGTCGAGAAGACCCATTTTTCAGGCTGCCGGCGCGGGCCCAACGTTAGCAGAGCCCGCGCCGTCTCCCCGACTCTTGCGGTTCATTCGAACCTTGCCGTCGAAGCCCGTTACTTGGTGAAGGTGAAGCGCTTGTTGACGTCGTCAGCGGTCACGCCGTGAGCCGCCAGCACGTTCGGGCAGGACGAGTCCGGGCCCGTCGGCGCCGCCAGGTAGTCGTGGAACGACTCGAGGGTGTAGCGGAGCTGCGTGTTCTGCAGGAACCAGACCAGGTACTCGGCGTCACACTGCGTGACTTCGAGGGTGAGGCTCGAGCTGACGCCACCGACCGCTCCCGGGTTGGTCGTGGAGGTTCCACTTCCGTTCGCCGGCTGGGTGGCGATGATGGCGGGTCCGACGCCGATGATGCGCATGTTGGTGAAGACGGTCTTGACCACCGTGGTCGGAGGCCCGGAAGCCTTCGTCGCGGTCTGGAACAGGCTGGTCTGCGCCGAGGAGATCATCGTGATGTAGTCACCGACCACGATGTGACCGGCTACACCCTGCTGCTCGCTTGTCGGAACGGTGATCGCGACGTAGCCCTGCGCGAGTGGCAGGTACGCGGGCGCGGTGGACGCTGAGATCTGACCGAGGTCGATCACCAGCATGTCGGACGTGATGATCGTGCCCTTGCTGATGTTGATCTCGGCGACCTTGCCTACCGCGTCGCTGGCCTTCGCGTAGGTGTTGATGAACACGCCGGACACCTTCTCGACCTGGAGGTCCTCGGTGCGGATCGCAGCGCGCTGCGGGATGGCCGTCGCGGCGACCACGACGTCGATGGAGGGCCCGGAGCCACCACCACCGCCCAGTGTCCCGCCCAAGAAGAAGACACCGGCTCCTGCCAGAACGGCGAGGAGCAGGCCGACGATGATGAAGAGCCGACCGCCGCCGGGTCGCGGTCGTGCGGGTGCTGGTGCGGTAGCCAAAGCCTTAAGTCACCTCCGAGTAACGGTCCGAAAATTTTGCGTCGCCATTGTATCGATGCGAACTCAAAACGGCCCCTCTTTTCTTTAGTGCAATGTCTTCACATATTCGCCAGTGTTGACTGCGAAACGAAGACGGGTCGCCGTCTTCAAAAGTGAAGGGCCCCCTCTCGGAGGCCCGCCGTGCGGCTACCCCGCAGCGGCGGAGCCGCGCTTATTGAAAGTGAAGGGCCTCCTTGCGGAGGCCCTTCTTTGAAGGTGCTACTACGTTGGGAGTGCCGTTAGCCGAGAGCGGCTACGACGTTCGAGAACACGTTCTTGATCTGGTTGCCCATCGTAAGAAGGATCACGATGACGACGATTGAAACGAGAACGAGGATCAGGGCGTACTCAACCATTCCCTGGCCTTCCTGACGGGTCGTAAGGCTCCGAAGCTTCCAGTACAGGCTCAACATCTCTGCGATTTCACCTCCTTTTTCCGAAGTTCCAGGACGTTCACCCAGCTAGACGGGACTTTTGCCCGGTTCTTGCGGGCTCCGCGACCTATCTCGCGGCGAGATCCTAGCCGGGGGGCCCGGCCAGGTCAATTCAATAACGAAAGTCGCAGCCGCATTGATCGCGGCGACGGTCCCCGCTGCTAGATTCCCGTCACCAGATGGTGGCCACCGACGTCGAGCAGCGAGCGGGCGGGGGCTACTGGCGGGAGCTGATCCTCGGCCGCCTGGTTCCCGCCCTCTTCTTCTCGGTCTTCGTCGCCGACCAGCTCCTTCTGCTCGCCGGAAGCGTCCAGGCCGCCCGCACCGTCAGCGACTACCTGTTCGTCGCCCGCAACGTGCTGGCGCTGGCCTACTTCACGATGCTGGTCGTCCTGTACTCGACGCGCCAGCCCGCGCGCGGGACCGACCACCGCCTGGCCGTGATCCTGATCGCCTTCACGGGCACGTTCTCCGCGATCGCGGCGAGCTTCCTCCCGGGAGGGACCCGGCGGGACTTCCTCATCCTCCCGGGCGACATCCTGGCCACCGCCGGCCTCGCGTACTCGGTGTGGGGCCTGGCCTACCTGCGGCGGTCGTTTTCGATCGTCCCAGAGGCCCGCCGGCTGGTCGTCGGGGGACCGTACGGCCTGAGCCGGCACCCGGTGTACCTGGGCGAGATCGCCACCGCGGTCGGGGTCAACCTGGCCACGGCCGGCTGGCCCGCCGCTCTCGCGGTGGTCTACTTCATCGGCGCAGAGCTGCTGCGAATGCGGTGGGAGGAGCGGATCCTCGCCCAGGCATTCCCCGGCGACTACTCCGCCTATGCGGCGCGGGTTCCCCGCTACTTCCCGAACCCGCTCCGGATCGGTCGACCCAGCTGACGACGCTGGGCAGACTCTTCAGCACCCGGACGCTGCTGGTCGGCGGCGTGATGGTCGTCATCACGTCGCTCTTCACCACGGCGGAGCAGGACCCGGACTTCTGGTGGCACCTTCGCATCGGGCGGTGGATGGTCGACAACGGCCGCCTTCCGTCGCACGACATCTTCACCTTCACGGTGCCGGACCACGTCTGGACCGACCACGAGTACCTGACCGAGATCCTGATGTGGCTCGTGTACAACGCCACCGGGGTGGTCGGCATCGCGATCGCCTTCGGGATCGTCACCTGGATCGGGTGGTGGTTCATCTATCGCCGCGCGGATCGCGCGCCCTTCGTGATCATCGGCCTTGGGCTCGCGCTCGGGGCGGTTGCCGGCAACCCGATCTGGGGGCCGCGCGCCCAGATGATCACCTTCGCCCTGAGCAGCCTGGAGATGTACTGGATCCAGACGTACCTCACCGGTCGCAGCCGCTCCCTCACCTACTTTCCGCTGGTCATGGTTGCGTGGGCGAACCTGCACGGCGGCTGGGTCATCGCGTTCGTCTGGCTCGGCGTCGCCATCGCGGCCGAGCTCATCGGCTGGGCATGGGATCGCGAGAATCCCGCCCACCGCAGGCACGTGCGTTTCCTGGCCATCATCTTCGTGGCCTCGGCGGTGGCGATCCTGGCCACGCCGAACGGACTGGGCCTCGTCCTCTATCCCTTCAACACCGTCGGCAGCGTGGCCCAGGAAAAGCTGATCGTCGAATGGTTCTCGCCCGACTTCCACCAGCGCTACCTTTGGCCGTTCGAGGCGATGATCCTGATCGCGGTCGCCGGGTTCGCCCTGCGGCGTCCCTCCCTCAATGACTTCCTGCTCACGATCGTCGCGATCGTCCTCGCGCTGCAGTCGGTGCGCAACATCGCGCTGTTCGTCGGTGCGGTGACGCCCGTGATCATCAACACCTACGGCGCCTGGTGGACTGATTTGGCAGCCGCCCGCCGCTGGAACTTCGCGCAGCCGGCGCGACCGGCGTTCGCGGCGATCACGGCGGCGGCTCTGCTGGTGATCGCCGGAGCGACCGCCATCCACATCGCCGGGGACATCAACCCAGGCGAGCAGGACTCGCTGATCGTCGCGAACTACCCCGTCGGCGCTGCGGACTGGCTGGCCGGCCATCCGGACCAATGCACCCGGATGTTCAACCAGTACGGCTGGGGCGGCTATCTCGCCTACCGCTTCTACCCCGACCCGAACCGCAAGGTCTTCATCTTCGGAGAGGCCGCCCTGATGGGAGACCAGCTGCTCAACGAATACGCGGACCTGCAGTTCGTCGAGGCCGACTGGTCGAAGATCCTCGATCGGTACCGAGTCGACTGCGTGGTGTACAACCGCGACCTGCCGCTGACCAACCTGCTCGTCAATGATCCTCGGTGGAAGCTCGTCTACGAGGACAACATGAGCGTGATTTTCGAGAGGCAGGTGGTCCAGTAGGACGGTTACCGCCTGGTCCTTGGGCGTTACCGCTTGGGTGGCCCTCTCCAGAGCGCTTTCGGCTTTTTGCGTCATCTTCATCGCCGGCGCGACCGCGCTGACCGGCTGCGCCAGCACAACCACTCTGCAGGTCACGAGCACGCCGATTCCGGGCGTCAGCGGCAAGCCCGCATCGTTCGACGACGTCGAGATCGACCAGGTCGCGCACAGGATCTACGTCGCGGATCGCACGAACAGCGGCGTGGACGTCCTCGACGTGTCGACCCCGGTCGCGAGCTTCGTCAAGACCATCCACCTGTCGGCGGCGCCCAGCGGCCTTGCCCTCGCCCCCGATCTCGGGCAGCTCTTTGCGGGACTCGCTTCGGGGTCGGTCGCCGTGGTCGACACGCAAACCGATGCCGTCGTCGCGGAGATCAAGACCGGCGCGAAGTCGGTCGACCTCCTCGACTACTCCCGGGACGCCCAGATCGTCCTGGCGGGCAGCCCCGCCGATCAGGTGGTGACCTCCATCTCGACGGCCACCGGAAAGGTGCTCTCCACCGCCAAGATCGGCAAGTCGGTCGAGCAGCCGCGGTACGACGCGGCGAACCAGACGGCGTACGTGAGCGTCCCCGACCTCGACGCGCTCGTGAAGTTCGACCCGATGACCGGCGCCGTCACGGGCCAGGTCAAGCTCGCCGGGTGCTCCCCGCGCGGGCTCGCGATCAACCCTGCGGCGGGCAGCGCGATGGTGGCCTGCAGCAGGTCCGCGATGTCGGTCGACCTCGCGAGCGGCCAGACGCAGGTCTTCAAACGCGCTACTGACGGCGACGTGGTCGCCTACGACGCGGCGATCGACCGTTTCCTCATCGCCACGCCGCAGATCGTCTTCATGTTCGGGGGCAACCCGATCGGCACGATCTCCAGCGTCGTCACGCCGGCCGGCAAGGCTGCCGTGTACGACGAGACGAACGACCTCGTCTACACGACCGATCCGCGGTCGGGCACAGCCGGGCTGACCGCTTTCAAGATGGACGGGACCCGGCCGGTTGCGCCCCTCGCCGACTTCATAACCTCGGTCTGGCCCATCGGCGCATTCATCGTCGTGGTGTGCGCCGCGATGCTCGTGTTTGCCAGGGTGGCGGACCCCATCCGGCGGCGGCAGCGGGCAGAGGCCGCCGAGCCGGTTCCTGTCAGTAGAGCTTCCAGACCTTGAACGAGGGCGTGTCGTAAGCCGGCGGCCCGAGGCTGGACGGCGGCGGCGCCGGCAGGTCTGAGGTCCAGATCACGTAGCGGATGTGATTCGCCGAGTTGAACTGCTCGATGTCCTGCTTGCCCGTGAGAACGTCGAGCGCGGTCTGGGTCTTCGTGTAGTAGTCGAAAGTCTCGTCGTAGTGGCCGACGTAGACCGTGTCCGGTGAGTAGGCCGGCACGTACAGCCCGATCCCAGGCATCGAGAGCACCCGGCCCTGCGGCTCGTTTCCTAGCCAGACGAGCCCGTCATAGGCCGGCTGCGCCATCACGTACTGCGACTGCGTCGCCACCAGCAGTGGGGCAAGCACCAGGAATGCGCTGCCGATGGCCGCGAACGTCACGTAGCTGAAGGGCACGAGCGCCCTTGCGCGCACGCTGTTGCCCAGCCGCGGCAGGATCACGTCGTACATTCCCCTCGCGCCGAGGATCACCAGCGGGATGTACAGCGCGTCGAGGAAGCGGCGGCGCAGGTCGCCGGCCGGGTTTGGAAGGTAGAGGATCGCCGCGAGCAGGACGAGCCAGGCGACCAGGAAAACGTCCTCGCGAGTGCGGCGGCGGATCGCGCCGGGCAGGCCGATCGCGGCCAGGATCAGCTGCGGGGCGATCGCGAAGAGGAAGCTGAAGCCCTCCGGCGGGAGCGAGTTCTTCGAGTGGAAGGTCCAGCGCTGCACCTCGGGGTTGCCGACGAACGCGAAGTACGAATAAAGGATGTAGGGCGCCGGGATTGCAAACGCCAGCGCGGCCGCCGCCCAGCCCCCGCGCGATGCCGGCGGCCGCACCAGCATCGCCACGAACGTCGCCCCTCCCATGAGGATCGGCATCTGCGGGTGGATGGAGGCCTGGCCGAGCCAGGCCAGGCCGGCCAGGGCGCCGAGGCGCAGGTCACCGCGCTGCACCGCCTTCAGGGTCAGGGCGATCCCAAGCGCGGCAAACACGCCTGACCAGGCGAAGTGCGGCAGGGCCAGGATCGAGTAGAACGCCGTGAGCTCCGGCATGCGCCAGTCGAGGGTGTCGGTCTGGTGGCCGAGGATGACCGGATGTCCGAGGGCCTGGATCACGTAGCCCATACCCAGCCCGAACATCAGGAAGAAGAAGGCGAAGCGTTTGACGGTGCGATCCGAGATGAAGTGATCCACGCAGAACCAGCCCGCTGCCGCCAGGGCAAAAGCGCCCGCGACCCGAGCGAGCTGAAACACCGCGACCAGGGGAAGGTGCGTGATCGCGGCGATGTGGCCGAGGACGATCCAGAACATGAACAGGTACGCGGAGGGGCTCGACTCTGTCGTGTAGCGGTTGGTCCAGGCCCAGGCGCCCTCGAAGCCCTGGCGCATCTTCGCGAGGTAGGTGTTCGCGTCGTCGCCGAGGTAGAAGAAGCCCATGAACACCTGGCCGTGCGGCTGGGCCAGGTACCCATAGAGATAAGGAAGAGTGGTCACCACCGCGAGGGCAAGGCCGGTGAGGAGCGGGATGCGCCAGCCGGTTCCAAGCCCCCTCCCCGCTGCGCGGGGAGGGCTGGGGAGGGGACGGACCTTCGACTCTATCTTCGTCGCCATCGACCCAGGCTCAAGCGCAGCACGGTGAGCAGCGCCCGCCGCACCTCGTTGCGCGACACCTTGGAAGCGCCGGCGACACGGTCTTCGAACTTGATCGGCACCTCGACCACCGGATAGCCGAGGCGCCTGGCGCGATAAACCATCTCGATCTGGAAGGAGTATCCCTGCGATACCACCTCGTCGAGCCCGATGTGCTCGAGCAGCTTGCGGGTGTAGCACCGGTAGCCGGACGTTGCGTCACGCGTGGGGAGCCACAGCAAGAGGCGGCAGTACCAGTTCGCGCCCCAGGACAGAAGCCACCGATGGAACGGCCAGCCCTCGATCGCGCCGCCACGGACGTAGCGCGAGCCGAGCGCGAGACCTCCCGACTTGCGGGCGGCGTCCACGATCGCGGCCAGGTCCTCAGGTCGATGCGAGCCGTCTGCGTCCATCTCCACGAACAGCTGCGTGCCATCCCGCAGCCCGATCCGGAACGCATCTTCATACGCGCTGCCAAGGCCAAGCTTGCCCGGCCGGTGCAGCACCCTGACCCCGGGATCGGCCGCCGCGAGCCGGTCGGCCAGCTCGCCGGTGCCGTCGGGCGATGCGTCGTCGACCACCATCACGTCGTGGCCAAGCTTGCGCACGCCGGCAAGGACGCGCTCCAAATTCTCGCGCTCGTTGAAGGTGGGAAGCACCACGAGCACGTCGGTCGGCGGCGTGCGGCGGGGCTCGATCAACGGCGGAATCGGGTCCGGACGACGTCGCGGAACATGTCGAGCGAATGCCGGATCGGCGCGACCTTGGTCGGTGCCGAGTGC
>Ga0075436_100002944_pt1 | contig 11676 bp, 12 predicted proteins | sample RhiMethybrSRZTD5_FD_75303 | JGI IMG/M metagenome (GOLD analysis project Ga0075436, IMG submission 75303) | Populus rhizosphere microbial communities from Tennessee, USA - Rhizosphere MetaG P. TD hybrid SRZTD5 | ecosystem: Host-associated > Plants > Roots > Rhizosphere > Soil | place: USA... | reverse complement strand
AACCGGCATGCTCTTCTGGAGGTTCATCGCCCCCAACGCCAACCTGGGCCAGGAGATTTCTGCGGCCTACACCCCGTTCCTGGTGGCGCTGTCCTTCTTCGTGGCCGCGCTGGGCGGCTACGCCGCCCTCGAAGTCGTCGAGCGGATGGCGAGCGCGCCATCGCCGAAAACCCGTCGCCGGTGGCTGGCCGCGGGCGCCGCCGCCATGGGCTCGGGCATCTGGTCCATGCACTTCATCGGCATGCTCGCCTTCTCGTTGCCGATTCCGGTCAGCTACGACCTCACCATCACCCTCCTCTCGATGGTTCCCGCCGTGTTCGCGAGCGCCATGGCGCTCCATTTCATGGACCGCGCCAGGATCTCGTGGTGGCGGCTCAATGTCGGCGGCCTGCTCATGGCCTTGGGGATCGGGGGCATGCACTACACCGGCATGGAAGCGATGCGCATGGACGCCATGATGGGGTACGCGCCCCTCCTGTTCGCCCTGTCGATCTTCGTCGCTCACGTGCTCGCCACCCTCGCCCTCTACATCAAGTTCTTCCCCGGCGGCGCCGCGCTCCCCTTCCTCCGCCAGGTGGCCGGCGCCGGCGCCATGGGCTGTGCCGTGGCCTGCATGCACTACACCGCCATGCATGCCGCCCGCTTCTACCCCGGCAGCATGGGCGCCCCGAGGGTCGTGTTCGAGCCGCGCTGGATGGCTGTCTTGATCGCCGTCGTCACCTCGGTGATCATTGCGGTTGCCATCGCCGCCACACTCGTCGACCGCCGCACCGCCGAGCTGGTGAGGAAGCGCGACGAGGCGGTGCGGGCGAACCGCGCCAAGTCCGACTTCCTGGCCGCCATGAGCCACGAGATCCGCACCCCCTTGAACGGGGTGATCGGCATGGCCGACCTCCTGGCCGCGGGTCCCTTGGCGCCCGAGCAGCGCGACCAGGCCGAGACCATCCGGCGCTCCGGCCAGACGCTCCTGGCGATCCTCAACGACATCCTGGACTGGGCCAAGATCGAGGCCGGCCGCCTGGAGGTGGAGCGGTTGCCAGTCGACGCCCGGGCGGCCGCGGCCGACACCTTGGCCCTGTACCGCTCGCAGGTCCGCGAGCAGGGAGGGGCGCTGGTCCTGGACTGGCCCGAGACGGTGCCGCGCCGGGTGCTGGCCGATCCCATCCGGGTGCGCCAGGTGCTCTTGAACCTGGTCTCCAACGCGCTGAAGTTCTCCCCCGGCGGCACCGTCACGGTCGCCGCCAGCGCCGGCGGAGAGGGGCGCCTCGCCATCGCGGTCCGCGATACCGGGATCGGCATGGACGAGGCCCAGCGCGCCCGCCTGTTCCGGCCCTTCACCCAGGGCGATGCCTCGACGACCCGGCGCTTCGGCGGCACGGGCCTGGGCCTGGCGATCACCGCCCGCCTCCTGGAGGCCATGGACGGGACGATCGCGGTGGCGAGCGCCCCGGGTTGCGGCAGCACCTTCACGGTCCGACTGCCGCTCGTCTCCGAGCCCGCGGCCGAGGAGGCTGCGGCCGCGTCAGTCCCGCCCGTCTCGCCGAGATCGCAGCCCGGAGCCGTCCCCAGCCGCCGGCGGGTCCTGGTGGCCGAGGACAGCCCGGTGAACCGGAAGGTGGCCCAGGCCATGCTGCAGCACCTGGGGAACACCGTGGAGTGCGTGGAGGACGGGGCCGAGGCGGTGGAGGCCACCGCCCGCGCGGCGTACGACCTGGTGCTGCTCGACATCTATATGCCGGTGCTGGACGGGCTGGCCGCGGCCCGCGCCATCCGCGCCCGGGAGGCGGCCGATGGCGGCAGGCGCCTGCGCCTGGTGGCCCTGACCGCCAACGCCTTCGCCGCCGACCGGGAGGCCTGCGAGGCGGCGGGCATGGACGGCTTCCTCGCTAAGCCCATCACCTTGGACAGCCTGCGGGCGCTGCTCAAGACTCTGCCGGAGGGCGACGGGTAGCCGCCAGCAGAACCTTGGCAGTGTTTCCGAGGTTTCCGAGCCTGCCCATCGAGAACCTCGACGCCCAACGCTATTGGCGGTGAGCGAGCGGGAACCGCGTTGTTAGTGGTTTCCGTCCGCTCGACTGCCGGGGTTCGGCGGCTGTTAACGATTGTCGTGACTGCGTTTCCCGCCTAGAGGAACTGTAACTGAGACCGTACTCGTGGCTTCGTGACGCGTGAAGTCGGCGATTAGGGACTTCCTTGCCCGTTTCGCACTGAGGTTGAAGCCTCTAAACTCCTCCCTAGGGCGTGGGTGAATTTTGTAGATGAACGCTGATTGCCTATCCTCGGGAACTGAGTACAAGATTGACTTAAAGCCTCGATCGACTTTCGAACAGCAGTAGGCCAGTATCTCGAGCACACCCTCGGACAGCCTAAATGCTGTGTCGGTGGAATATAGGAGCAGATGTATAGCCTCTTTGCGCGGCAATCCATAGCCTTGGGCCTTTTGTGTAAGCTTGGTCCAGACCCAATCCGCCAGTTCACCATGGTTGTATTCAAGAGGCGCATTTCGGAAGCCACCTGTACCTTCAAGTGGAGCTACTTCCATCAAGTCCATGTACTCGTACACCTGCGGAAGCTGGCAACGTGAAATCAAAGTGGTTCTCAGGGTTTCGTTGTGGTCCGGCGCCCCAGAGGTCGACGCCGTCTCTCTGAAGAGCGCCTAGGGTGAGCTCGACTACGTAGTTTTCAACTTGATCTTTTTCGACAGGAAATTTAATCCGATCAAACTCGACACCGGCCTCATCGGAGATAGATATAGGGCCGATGTAGCCAGTTGGCTTGCGTTGTTGCTTCATAGTTTCACGCCTAGCTCTGCCGCCGACGTTTGACATGAGAGGCCCGACCCGGCTTGCCGGGGCGGGGCCTCTCGATGGAAGGGTTAGCCAGTTGTTTGATACGCTCAATGCCCCGACCTAAGAGCTGAAATAGGTTGTCTGGCCCGTAGAAATGAAGCGCACCGACGGCTATGAGCGTTCGCTCGTTGGTTGACAGCATGCTATTGATCACAGGGGCCCATAGGCGGTTCCTGGACTCAAGAATTGCACCGCGCAGTCCTGGATAGGCAAAGGTTGGATTCAGGCTGGCAGCAAGATAAATGCCCTCAAGGTCTTCTGCAAGCCAAGCCGTATGGATTTGTTTGAGGGATCGCTGGGGTGCCTCCAGATCGGATGCGAACAGATCCAGGCCGGCCAGAACTTCTTCTTTCGGAACAGTTTCGAGGATTGGTGCAAACTGCTTCGCAGTTTCTAGGAAGCGGATTGGCTTTGAATGCTCTGTCGCCCATTGAGTAAAATGTGGCTCGACCCCGCTGCTGACCTCTAGGCAGAAGCTGGGAGCTAGAAGCAGGGCTGCCCATGGGTGCACTGCAACTAGCGGGGACAGTGGACCATCCGAAGGCCAAATAGACTCTAAGGTAGACCAGACAGCAGGCTTCAGGGCTTTCCTTAATGTAGAGGTGCCTGGCGCCACAAAGAATGGCAACAAGGTCGATGTGTCCGTTTCCAGTACGACGGTCTGTGACCATTCGTATGCATCGCTAACCCATGGCGGGAGATCGGGTGCTGAGGTTGGCAGCATATGCATGGTTCCAAGCAATCGAACGTTTGTACCCGATATGTGGAAGTACATGGATTTTATCTCAGTGCGAGCAGAGTTTTGAGACGGCTAACGGTTGACGCTTGAGCGGCCGGCGGCCACGGTCGCTCCTGCATGCCGAATCGGTCGCCAGCCGGTCCGCGCCAAGCGGGGGTTCGGCGGCGTCTCCTCATAGGCGGTCATTGGGTTAGCCCTGGGTCGGCATTTGACGCAACTCCTGCGGCTGTCATGGATATTTGAGGTACGGGGCAAGCAGTATTTCGCGGGGTTTTGGCGAGGTTACTCCACGAAACATAAATCGCAGCCACGTCCCCCGTGGAAGTTCGGCAAGACCCATTCGAAAGACACTACTATCGCTGCGCCCCTCGACCCCAAATAGCTCGCGGATGATTAAAGCTTGAGTAGGATTGTTCGGGACGACCTCGTAGCTTCCCGTTTGGTACGGAGCATGAAAGATAAACTCGACTGTCGCGTCGGGCACGATGTCGGGCCTAGACGGGTGAACCTGGATCTCCTGGGTCCAGGTGCCGTCAGAGTTTTGCGTGGGTGCCGGAAGCGGCATCACCACGTCAAGCGTAGCCTTTGGAGGAGCGACGTTGGGTTCGAGCCTCGCGCCCTGCGGCGAGAGCGAAACTGTACTCTTCAGGACCAGGAAATCTGGGGTCCGATACTCATGAATGTGGTCGTACCCAAGGGTCAGGTTGTGGTCTGTACGTTGGTTAAGGAGAAGCAACGCGTTGGCATCCGCATCCATGACTTTCCAAAAGTCGTCAACTTCGGTCCCGGTGGCGTCTGTTGGGATGGGCCTCAGGCGGCGTAGCTGGCCGACCTGCTTTTGAAGTTCTTTGCGATTCATCACGTGCCTCGTTCCGCCGCCGAACCTTATACTCAGCGTTTATCCGGCACGACTCCTTTGCCAGGGCATGCTTAGCGGCAAGTCCCTGCCCTCGGAGAATGCCAAGACCGCCCACAGGGAAGTCATTGATACGCATGGAGTTGGACTCTACGCTGGTTGCTAATTCTCGTCAAGGGGCTGGCAAAGTGCCGGATAAGCGTCTCACCTGTCCCGGTGTGTGCGAGGACTCTGAAGAAAGAGCCGGGGGCGGGGACGGGAGGCGCGGATCCATCTGTGAGATGAAGGAGATCGCTGAAGCGGCCGAGGGAGCGAGTCGGGAGAATGGGGGCGCCCGGAATGTTATGCGGCGGAAATAAGCGTCCAGGGTAAACCGGGCGAGAGAGGGGGCGGAGGGCGTGGGTTGCTTAGGCGTCTGGACTGTCGGATAAGCGTCCGGCCGGCGGGAGGGCAGGGCAGGGCGATTCGGTGCCGACGACCTGCGGATGAAGCAGAAGGCGGTCGCCGCAGATGCAGTCTTGCCCGAGTTGACCCAGGCACCGGCTCGCTGATCCTGGACCCGACGGGCGTGGAGGGCTTGAGAGCCCACGCATCGAGCCACTCAAACCGCGAATAGGGCGACTCCAACCGCGAAATGAGACACTCGAACCGCGAATGGAGAGGCTCGAACCAAGAATTGAGAGGCTCAAACCGCGGTTTGAGAGGCTCCAACCTCGAATTGAGCGGCTCAAACCTCGAATGGAGTGTCTCGAACCTCGAATGGAGTGTCTCGAACCTCGAATTGAGACACCCCAACCGCGAATTGAGTGGCTCCAACCGCGAATTGAGCGGCTCAAACCGCGAATTGAGCGGCTCGAATCTCGAATTGAGTGGCTCGAACCTCGGTTGGAGTGTCTCAAACCTCGGTTGGAGTGTCTCAAACCTCGGTTGGAGTGGTTCGAACCGCGGATGGAGCGCCCGGGGGGCTACTGAATGCCGTTGCGGGGTCGTTACCTCCACCCAAATCCCGCCCTTGGCTCGCGACGTGCCGAAGCGAGCTTGCATGATCGGCGTGTTAGAAGCGCGCACGATCTCGTAGTCGAGTAGATTAGGTGCCACCCTCTTCGGCTCCGGCTCCCTCCCACCCTCTTCGGCTCCGGCTCTCTGCAGCTCTTTGATGACTGGCGACGATCTGAAGACTCGCGGTCGGTGTGAAGCTCTGTGCCTCATCCTCCATTATCCGTTATGGCTCCCGACCGGGCCCAAGCGAAGCACGGCTTCGTAGACTGTTTCGGCGGCGCTGAGCAGGTCGGCAATGAGCCGCTCATCCACCTCCAGATGACCCTCGTACTCGAGCGCGTTGCGGCGCTGATGGCAGGTGGCGAGCACCCGCCAAATCTCCTGTCCCAGGCCGAGTGTGTGGGGCAGAGCCTGGAAGGCGAGGTAGCGAGCGTCCGCTCGAAAGCCGTTCCAGCGCAGCGCCGCGAGGGACAAGGCGTGAGCGGCGTTGTAGGCGAGATCGAACCGGCTTTCCAATGCCAGAGCTGGGTTTTCCGCATCTGTGAGCCGGCGGCGCGCCGAGCGCACCAACCCGTCGATCTCCTCTTGTGCTCCCGGCTCTCGCTTGAGCTTGCCGATCTGCGCGAGGCGCTCAAGCTCAGGAGAGGTCATCGACCGCTCCGATCAAGTAGATCTTGGGTTGGGCCTGGACTTTGGTGACGAACGGATTGCCTGCGGCCAGCTTGCGTTTCCACTCCGCCGCGGTTGCCAGGCTCACGTGGACCGGACGTCCCAGAGCCGCTTCGGCCTCCTGGAGGGCGCTGTACAGCTCCGCGTAGCCCACGTCGTCAGAGATCACCATGAGATCGACATCGCTCTGCGCAGTGTCCGAGCTTTTGGCGATCGAGCCGTAGACGAAAGCCGCATCGATGCGGTCCCGGAAGGGTGCGAGAGCCTCCTCCAAGGGACCTGCGAGACCGATGGTCTTGACGACAAGGCCTTGGAGCTCGGCGAAGACCGGCGAAGCAGGGTTGGCCTGGTAGTGTTTCTGGTTGCCCGCTCGTGTGACGGTGACCAGTCCGCTCTCTGCAAGGCGCATCAACTGCCGGTGCACCGCTCCGGTGCCGGAATCCGCTAGCGAGATGAGCTCGTTGCCTCGAAAGCTCCGTTCCGGCTGGCCGAAGAGCAGCGCGAGCACACGCTGCTGAACGGGAGTGAAGAGCGCATCGGCCAGTCTCGTGCCATGTGCGGGCGCCGTTCCCATAACGGGAAGGATAATTCCCAAATTGGGAAGGAGCAAGAGGCCGTCAAGATAGGTCCGTTGTCGGTCAGCCGATGGGCAGCGCCGGGGGTAGGCTCACTGCGCCACAACGCGCGCGATCTTGCGGCCGAAGTACAGCAGGTCCTCATCCCCCTGCCAGCGGCCGGTGAGCTGGAGGCCCATCGGCAGTCCGTCGGCGTTGCGGCCCGCCGGAACGCCGAGGGTGGGGAGGCCGGCGTGGGTCCAGGGGAGGTTCATGACCGGGTCGCCGGTGCCGGCGAACCGGCGCGGCGCGGGGCCTGGGGCGGGCGGCGAGAGCCAGAGGTCGATGCCGTGCTTGTTCATCAGATCGGTCAGCTCGGCGTACAGCGTTTTGCAGCCGGCGCGGTCCTGCTTCGTCTGTTGCGGCGGGATCTCCCGCCCGCGCTCGATCAGCTCCGCCGTCTGCGGCGCGTAGAGGTCGGGGAAGCGCCGGAACCAATCCGCATGGACCTGCGACGCCTCGGCCGCCATCAGGCGGTGATGCCGCGCCACGATCCGGCTGAAATCCGGCATCGCCGGCACCGGCAGCACCTCGTAGCACGCGGCCAACCGGTCGCAGGTCTCGCGGAAGTGGGCCAGCCCCTCCTCCGAGGCGTGTGAGAGATAGGGACCTTCCGGGATCCCCAGCACCGGCTGGCGGAAATACGCAGCGCGATCGACGAGGTAGTCCTTGAGCAGGATCGACGCGAGAGTGGCTGCGCCCGCCACGTCGAAGGTGAGGAAACCGACATGGTCGAGCGAGGGTGCCAAGGGGATCATTCCCTCGGTTGAGATCCGTCCATAGCTGGGCTTGAAGCCGATCACGCCGCAGAAAGCGGCCGGCCGGATGATCGATCCGATCGTCTGCGTGCCGAGCGCCGCCGGGCAGAGACCCGCCGCCACCGCGGCCGCCGAGCCGCTGCTCGAGCCGCCCGGCGAGTGCTGTGGATTGTGCGGATTCCGGGTCGGGCCGGCCGCATAGTAGGAGAACTCGGTCGTCACAGTCTTGCCCGCGATCAGCGCTCCCTCGGCGCGGAGCCGGGTGACGACCTCCGCCTGGGGACCGGCCAGCTCCTCCGGCGGCAGGCGGCTGCCGGCGCGGGTGGGGAGCCCGTCGACGCGGAACACGTCCTTGACGCCGAGGGGAACCCCGAACAGAGGGCCGCGGGACCGCGGGTCCGGATGGGCGGCAAAGGCCTCGTCCGCCTCCCGGTGCAGGCGTGCGAAGCGGTCCGGCTCCAGCAGGAAGGCGCGGACCGCCGGCTCGCGCTGCGCGAAGCGCTCCTCCAGTTGGTCCAGCAGCTTGTGCACCTTCTCCGGCGCAAAAGCCTGGCCCGACAAGTGCCCATCCAGCCAGCTCATGGCCGCCACTCCTCCAGCACGGACTATAGCGTTCCCGGGCGCCGGCCGGGCTGCGCTGCAGGCCGAGAAAGCGCCGAGATGGCTGGCCTGCCCGCAGCTCAAATGCCGGTCAGAAGGAAATCGATGGCAGCAATGATCTCAAAGCGGTGCTGCTCGAGCCGGGCGACCGGAGCCCCCAGCTCGCTCTTGGGGATCCCCGCCATCTGGGGTGTCAACATGACGAAGGACTCTCCCTCGATCGCAAGGACGGGCATCAGTGTCCGCAGGGCCTTACCCTTCATCGCAGATTTCGGGCAGAGCGGAACAACGACCCGGGTCTCCAAGTCGTCCAAAAGGTCATTTTGAACATCGAGCAGGAAGGGTACGGTCGAACGGGTCTGGGGGTTCCTGTTCCGGCAGACCGTGAATTGAGCCATCAAAAGCCCCGCATGCCCGCGCTGAACACGCCGTGTTGGGCGACATGCTCGTTATAGGCCTCGATCGCCTCTCGATTTTCCTCCAACCAGATCTCGCGTTGCCTCATGTAGACCTCTGTGGCCAGGGCTTCCTCCAGGGTGGCCGCAAGGTCGATACCTAGGCCACGGGCCTTCTCCAAGAGGTCGCTGTTGACACTGAGCCGGGTGGGCTTCTTGGCGGCTTCCTGGTCATAGAGGCCAGGGCACGCTACTGCATTCTTCTCGGTTTCCATCTGCACAGTATATCGGGGGTTCGCCCCGGCGAACCCGGCACGTTCTTGGGTGTCGGGGGCGTGTTGCGGCGTCGAGATTCTGGAACGGCTCGTCGAGGAGAAGCAGGCGCGGCCGGTGCATGAGCGCCCAGGCCCAGCGCAGGCGCTGCCGCATCCCCGACGACAGGTTGGCGGCCCGGCGGTCGGTGGGCAGGCCGAGGCGGTCGAGGATGGCAAGGCCGCACGCCAGCTCGGCGCGGCGCAGACGGGCGAAAAAGGCCAGGTTCTCGTGGACAGTCAGCTCGCCGTAGAACGCCAGGTCGGGCGAGACGAACCCGACCCGGTGCCGGCGCTCGGCGATGTCCAAGGCGCCGTCGCCTTCGCTGTATTCGATGCTGCCCGCCTCGGGCACGGGCAGGCCGGCCAGGCAGCGCAGCAGCGTGCTCTTGCCGGAGCCGTTGGGGCCGGTGACCAGCAGCGCCCCTCACCTCCACGACCTCTCCGGAGACCCCTCCCAACACGGACAGCCGCCCGAACCGGCGGCGGACGTTCTCGAAGCGGAGGGTCGCGGGGCTCGGCACGAGCGGGACTATAGCGTTGCCTGGCGCCGGCTGGGCCGTCCCTTGGGGGAACGAAATGTTTCAGAGATGGGGGATTGGGAGGGCGGCGACCGCCCTCCAGCTTGCAATCGTCGCCATCCGGATGGGAGCCCTCCCCATCTGGCTGGCAAGGGTCGCCATCTGGCTGGCGGCGGTTCCCATCTGGATGGGGGTCGTTACCATCTGGCTGGGGGTCAGTCCCAGCTCGATGGGAAAGCCCCCCATCCAGCTTGCACTGGTCGCCATCTGGATGGCCAAGGCTCCCAGCGGGATGGGAGAGATCCCCATCTAGCTTGAGGGGACCGCCATCCGGCTGGCGACCAGTCCCATTGAGATGGGAGAGACTCCCATCCAGCTCGGGTGGGCGAAGCCGAGAGTCGGCTCCGTCAGCTCCGACTGTTGGAGAGAACGAAGAGGGCTCCAATAACTGTGACCAGGGCAAGGGCGAGCCAGGGCGTGAGCACGTTGCCGAACCCCGCTCCCAGCCCAGCGAGGGAGATGTCCCTGAGATACGCCCACTTGTCCCGTTTGGCCTGTAGGCGCTTGCGCTCGACGCCCTCCGCTCGCGAGATATCCCGTCCCGAGATCTCAATGCCGAGCCGCTGGGAATCGCTCCCGGCCAACCGCTGCGCTTCGAGAAGAATGCCATGCAAAAAGTTCTGGCCGATCTCCTGCAAGACTCCCGCGGCCTCCTGGCTCAGGTGCTTCTCGACGCTCGGAGGAAGGCTCACTGTAACTTGAAGCCCCCGGTCCTTCTCCGAGGTCGAAACCAATGACGAGAGGTCTCCGATGGGGGGTTCTTTTTCCATCCGTCCACCCGAGCCTGGAGGCTACAGAACGATCTCCACCTCTTTGACCTTGTTGTCCTTGACGAGTTGGGACTTATAGTTCTCTCGCCTCTGCTTGAGGAACCACTCGTAAAGGCGGAGAGCGTTCCGAACGACCTCGGCGTTCGTCTTAGCCTCGGCCATCTCCTTGATCTCCCAGAGGCGCTCGAAGGCCTCCGGCGTGAAGTCGAGTTGCACGCGCTGCCGCACGGACTCGGGTGCCACCGCACTCTCGTTGTTCTGCATGTCCTATATGGTCGTCCTTTTAGTCCATGACCTCCCCATCATGGGTCGGTCGATGCTTCGTAGATTGCGAAGTCGAGGAAAGTTGGAGGAGAGTAGGGATATGAAGCAAGGAGGTCCCCTCGGTGGAGGGCCGCTATGCATTACCATGCTATTCCCTATGCGCCGAACCCTTCTGCCGATCCCGCTTCTCCTCGCCGCCGCGTGTGCCGGCACCCCGCGGCCCGCCGCGGACGTGCCGGAGGTGACGGTCCCCGACATCGACGTCCGTGCCCTGCTAGTGCTCCTGGTGGACCGCCAACAGTCCGATCCTCTGACCGTCCAGAAGGCTCTCCAGGGCGGGCCGGAGCTGCGGGAGGCGCTGGCCGACGCGCTCGGACGGATCCCCAACCGGCAGGCGCTCTCTCCGCTGAAGGGGCTGCTTCTGGACGACGTGCCGGCGGTCCGCCGGTCTGCGGCCTTCGGGCTCGGCTTGCTTGGCGATCCGGAGGCCAAGGAACCGCTTCTGAAGGCGACGCGCGACCCCGACCGCGAGACCGGCGTTCTGGCGGTGGAGGCTCTGGGCAGGCTCAAGGTGCCGGTGGTCGAAGTGGCGGAGAACCTGCTGCCTCTCGCGGAAGAGGAGCGTTGGGCGCGCCTCCTGCCGCACCTCTTCCGGTTCCACGAGGAGCGCCTGGTGACGCTCGCCGAGCGCGGTCTCGGCGTGCAGGATCGCGAGCTCCACGCACGCGCCGCCTACGCCCTTGCCCGCGATCCGTTCCCCGCGGCTCTGCCTCTGCTGCGCAAGCTGCTCGCCGATCCCGACCCGCGGGTGCGCGCCTGGGCGGGCCGCGGCCTGGGTTTGGTTGGCGGCGGCGAGGATCTGGCGGCGCTGCGGCCGCTGCTCGACGATCCGGCGGCCGGACCCGTCGTGCAGGCTCTGCGGGCGGCGAAGAAGCTGATCGACGGCAAGAAAGGTCCGGCGCCTGTCGATTGGGTGCCGCGGCTCGCCGCCTTGACCGCGGACCCACGGCCCGGGGTTCGGGTGACCGCCTTCGAGGCAGCCGGCGCCTGGCCTCTCGTCCAGGCGGAGACCCGGCAGCTCGGCGATGCCGTGGCCGCGAAGGCGGCGACAGCCCGCGGCAGGGAGAGCGGCGTCGCGCTGGTCGCCCTCGCCGCCGGCCACCATCCGCGGGCCGCCGAGCTGGTCCTGGCCGCGGCGCCCTCCTCGGAGGCTGACGTCCGAGCGCGGGCGGCCGACGCGGCCGGGCTGCTTCAGGCGGCTGACCTGCTGG